>Ga0114979_10000144_pt1 | contig 45320 bp, 47 predicted proteins | sample S_140625_EF_Meta_FD_87315 | JGI IMG/M metagenome (GOLD analysis project Ga0114979, IMG submission 87315) | Freshwater microbial communities from Lake Simoncouche, Canada to study carbon cycling - S_140625_EF_MetaG | ecosystem: Environmental > Aquatic > Freshwater > Lake | place: Lake...
CGAATAGTTTGTGATGAAACAAACAATACTGCTGCTACTATTGCAGATAATAAATTAGTAATTGATGTTTATATTAATCCGTACAACACAGCAGAAACATTAGTCATTACAATTATCAACACAAATACCTCTGAAGCATTCACAGGTTAAGGAAAAATAAATGCCTAGCCATTCAATAACAGATTTTATCAACGGGTTTGGTGGTGGACACCGAATTAATAGATTTAAAGTAACAGGCAGTATTCCAACTATTAATGGTGATGGGCTGCGTGTTGGAAGCACTACTTTTAATTCGCCTTCTTTAAACACTGATATTACTGATTTTCATGTTAGAGCTGCTTCTCTACCGACATCACAATTAGGTGTTATTCCTATAAATTTTAGAGGAAGAACCGTAAATTATCCAGGAGATAGAATATATCAACCTTGGAATATAGTGATAATTGATGACAATAAAATATCAGATAAATCAAAAGATAAAATATCATTATATCGAGCATTTCATGAATGGCACGAAAGAATAAACAGCCACGCAAACAACATTTCAACATATGAAGCTGCTAATAATACAGATCCAAGCCAACATTTTGCTGGTGGATCAAATGTATTAGGAAAAACAACTCCAGCGTGGACTATAGAGCAACTAGATACTAATGGAGCCAACACAATAAGAAAGTTTGAATTGTGGAATTGTTGGCCGGTTGCTGTTGGTCCTGTTGAGTTGGATATGAGTCAAGATAATGTGTTATCAACATTTGCTGTAACTATGGTGTTCAGCCACTTAAAATTTGATTTTACTACTAGAAGTACGACATTTATTTAATAGGTGAATTTATATGGAATTAGAACTATTTGGTTTTAGTATAGGCAAAAAGAAACAACAAGAAACTGTCGAGAATCGTGATGTAATCACTCCCGATTCTTATGATGGTTCTTATGTGCTAGAAACCGGTGGTGTTTTTGGTACATACGTTGATTTCTCTGGTGCAATTCGTGATGAAAATCAGATGGTTCAACACTATCGTTCAATGGCTCTTTATCCAGAAGTGGATGCTGCTATTGAAGATATTGTGAACGAAGCTGTAGTTTTAGATCAAGACAGAAAACCAGTAAAATTAAATTTAGATCACGTAAATCTATCAGACACCATCAAAACAAAGATGTACTCTGAGTTTAATCATATACTAAAACTATTAGACTTTTCAAATCGAGCTGGCGACATTTTTCGTCGGTGGTATATTGACTCCAAGATTTTTTATTATAAGAAAGTAGATAAAAACGATCTACGAAAAGGTATTCTTGAACTGATTCCTATTGATCCAGTAAAGATTAAAAAGATCAGAAAGATTGAAAAGGATAAAGGATATTACGGAGGAATTGGGCCATTTTCTCCAGTCAAGAGTATTCAAGAGTATTACGTTTACACCGACACAGATAAAGATGCAGCATTTCCAACATCAGGTACTGGTTGGAAGATAGCACCAGATACGGTTGCTTACGCTCACTCTGGTATTATTGATTCAGCAACCAAGCGCGTTGTTGGTTACCTACAAAAAGCTGTTCGTCCTTTAAATCTGCTAAGACAAATTGAAGACGCTGTTGCCATCTACCGAATTTCTCGTGCACCAGAACGTCGTATTTTCTATGTGGACGTTGGTAATCTACCAAAGCAAAAAGCTGAACAGTATCTACGTGAATTGATGAATCGATACCGTAACAAGATTCAATACGATCCTGCTACCGGTCAAATTCGTGATGAGCGTAACCATATGAGCATGCTTGAAGATTTTTGGATGCCTCGCCGTGAAGGTGGGCGTGGCACAGAAATCAGCACTCTAGACGGTGGCCAAAACCTTGGTCAGATGGAAGACGTTCTGTACCTGCAACAAAAACTGTTCAGAGCATTAGGCGTTCCACTTTCCAGAATGATGGGCGAAAGTGGTTTCAACATGGGTCGATCTGCTGAAATCACCCGAGATGAAGTCAGATTTAATAAATTTATTGATCGTCTACGCCACCGTTTCTGCACCATATTCTTAGACATTCTAAAAACTCAAGTGATCCTTAAGGGAATTATGAGTGAGGAAGACTGGAACAGAATCAATCAAGACATTACTTTCAAATTCAATAACGATTCTTACTTTACTGAATTAAAAAATAATGATATCTTGAGAGAACGATTAGACATTATTGCTGCAGTAACTCCTTACATTGGTAGATTCTTCTCTGGTGAATACATCAGAAAGAATTTCTTAAAGCAGTCTGAAGAAGAAATTTTAGAAATTGATGCTCAAATAAACAGAGAAATGCAAAAACAATTAGAAGCCCAAGAGATGCAGGCGTATCAACAAATGATGTCTGGTGAATCGCCAGAAGAAGAACAAGCTCCAGAAGAGGAAGCACCACAATGAGCATCCCAGAAAAGTTGGTAACCATGATTCTTAGAGGCCATGCAGACAAATTTAAAGCAATTCTGCAAGAAGAATTACAACATCGAGCTTCTGTTATCATGGAAGAAATTTATCGTATTGAAACCGGTAAATTATTAGAGAGTGCGGAACAGGTAGCACCACCAGCTGTCGTTTCCACACTAAAACCAACTCCAGTTTTTGTAAAATTCTTACCAGAAAGTGCTTATAAACTAAGAGACGGAAATATTGGTATTCTAAGCCCAGTGGAACGAGAAATGGTAGGTAAACTACACGAAAGTCTAAATAATGATAACAAAGAACGAATGGTAAAATTACTCTCAGAATCTCAAGAATCCTTCAACAGAATCTTGAAATTAGCAAAAGCTCAAAATAAAAAGTAAGGAAAATTATGGAAAACAGTCAAAACCTACAATCATTCATAAATTTAGTTGTTAATGAGAATCTGGCACAAGCCAAAGAAGTTCTCAATAACCAATTAAATCAAAAACTCGCTGATGCTTTAGAAAGAAAGTTTGAAGAATTTGCTCCCAGCATTTTTGAAGCATTAGATCCTGTCGGCAAAGAAGACGAAGACGTTAACAACGACGGCAAAGTTGACAGCACTGACAAGTACCTAAAGAACCGTCGTGACGCTATCGGTAAGGCTATTGAAGGAGAAGACGATGATGAAGCCGAGGACGAGGAGCAATCTGAGGAAGAAGAAGAAGGTGGGTCCGAAAAAGAAGAAGACGAGGAAGCAGATCAGGACTCAGAAGAAGTTGACGAAGATTCAGAAGAAAAGAAAGACTGAAATCAATGAAACTAATAACCGAGACAGTTGAACAAGTAGAGTTTTTAACCGAAGCAGCTGCTGACGGTGGCAAAAATTATTTCATTGAAGGTACTTTCATGCAAGCTGATACCCTCAATCGAAACAAAAGAATGTACCCAAAGCACATTCTGTTAAATGAAGTTAATCGTTACACCAAAGAGTTTGTAAATAATAGCCGTGCTTTTGGTGAATTAAACCATCCAGCAGGCCCTACAGTAAATCTGGATCGAGTTGCTATCATTATTAAAGAGTTTAAATGTGATGGTTCAGACGTTTACGGTAAAGCTAAAGTAATGAGTACTCCCATGGGTGAGATTGTTAAAAATCTTATCAATGAAGGTGCTCGTCTTGGAGTTTCAACTCGTGGTATGGGTTCATTAAAAGCCAAAAACGGATACAACGAAGTTCAACCTGACTTCATGCTTTCCGCTGTAGACATTGTTGCAGATCCTTCAGCTCCTAATGCGTTTGTAAACGGCATCATGGAAGGCAAAGAATGGATCTGGGATAACGGCATGTTAGTTGAACGTCAAATTAAAGAATACCACCGAGAACTTTCCAGAGCGTCTGCTAGACAACTAGAGTCTAAAGGTATCAGATTGTTTGAAGACTTCCTAAACAAATTAAAATAACCAAAATGAATCAGTATAATTTAAAATTTAAACCAGGAACTCTTAAGAGTTTATTAGAACAAGCCAGCGGAGCCGGTGGTGGTGCCGGTAGTGGCGGTGGCATGGGAGCCGGTGGTGGAATCAATCAAACACATACTGGTGGTATCACTCTTCCAGATCCCCTTGGCAATACCGCATGGGATAAAGTTAAAAATGTAGCTGGACAACTTGGATATGTTAGTAAAGCGGCAACTGCATCTGCTTTAATGGGCACTCCTCCAAAAGAAGTAACAGCAGCAACAACAGGTAGATTAGGTGGTCTAGGATTTTCTAACCAAGGTATTGAAGATCGTATGAAATACTATAAAGCTGCTATTGGTGGAATAAATCCACTACAAACCGCAGCTAATGCAGCAGGCATGCTTGCTGGAACTATTGGAAACTTACCAGGTGGTTCGGTATTAGCTCAACCTTTTGTTGCAGGTGCTAATTTAGCCCAACAGTGGGCCAATGCAACCACAGAAGAACCAGCTAAACTAATGACTGCTGCTTTGTATGATCCTCGTTCATTGGGAAGAATGAAATAAAAACGTTAAAACTTAGTAAATTATAAATAAACAAGTATTAGGAAAAAATAAAATGAAAAAGACACAACAACAACGACCTGTAGTTCACGACACAACCGGTAAAGGCACTTTTGACACCACTGGAAAGGGTGCTTTCCTTGGTACACTAGACACCAGTTCTATGGAAGGACTCGCTCAACGTAATCAAATGAGCCTTCGTCCAGGTGGTTCACAATTTGCAGGTGATGCCAGCAAACTAAAGCATGAAACGAAAGACAAGGCTAACGCCCAGGCCACCACTTCTGGTGTAGACGTACCAGACACTGAACATGCTGGTCAAGATATTATTCCAGATAATGTTCAAGAGCATCTAAACGCTCTATTCGGTGGAGAGAATCTATCCGAAGAGTTCATGAACAAGGCAACCGTAGTATTTGAAGCCGTCATCAACGAGAGAACAACCGCTATCCGCGAGCAAGTTCTTCGTGAGAGTGCTGCTATCATTGAAGAAGAAGTCAGCAAGACTGTAAACGAACTAGCTACCCGTCTAGACGAGTACCTAAGCTACGTGGTGGAAGAATGGGTCAAGGAGAACAAGCTTGCTGTAGAGTCCGGTATTCGTACCGAGATCGCTGAAAGCTTTATCGGTGGCCTAAAGAGTCTGTTTGAAACCCACTACATCGAAGTTCCAGAAAAGAAGCATGACATTCTAGAAGATCTGTTCAACGAAAACAGCCAACTAGAAGACGCACTAAACGAGCAAATCAAGGCTAATGTAGATCTCAACAAAGAGATTGCTGCTGGTCGTGCTCGCGCCATCTTCCTAGAAACTGTTGCTGATCTATCTCAAGTAGACGCTGAGAGACTTGCTTCTCTAGCTGAAAGCGTAGAATTCAACAGCCCAGAAGATTTCCAAAACAAGCTCACTATTCTCAAGGAAAATTATCTTAAGGCCGCACCCGTAGCTGCCCAAGAAATGGAAACACTTACAGAACAAAGCAACGTTGCAGTAGCATCTGAAGGCCCAATGTCTGTATATGTGAATGCACTGTCACGTCAAGCCAAAACTTACTAAAATATAAATAACTTTAAATCAAGGAGAAACTTAAAATGTCAATGGACTTTAACAACACAACCCCCTACGATACACTCGTAGAAAAATGGAACCCTCTACTAAATCACGAGGCTATTCCAGAGATTCAAGATTCGTACAAGAAGAAGGTCACTGCCCAACTACTAGAAAACCAAGAGAAGGCTCTTCGTGAACAATACCTCACCGAAGCTCCTGTCAACTTTATGAACGGTAACCCAGCTACCGGTCAAGTAGGCGTCGCTTCAGGCGGTATCGCAGGTTACGACCCAATTCTAATCAGCCTAGTTCGTCGTAGCATGCCAAACCTCATGGCTTACGATCTAGCTGGCGTTCAACCAATGAGTGCACCAACCGGCCTAATCTTCGCCATGCGTTCACGCTACACCAAGCAAGGTCCTCTAGGTACCCCAGGTGGTGGTGCTAACGGCGTAGGTGCTGAAGCTCTCTTCCAAGAAGCTTGGGCTCAATTCGGTGGTTCAGGTAACACCTCTGCTGGTGCTTCAACTGCTGCTGCAGGCGGTATTGATCCAGTCGGCACAACCGGTGGTGATGCCAGATCAATTCGCGGCACAACCTTCGACATGAACGCTTTCCGTGGTCTACTAACTTCATCAAGTGAAGCTTTAGGCGAAGGCGGAACTGCTAAGACTTTCAATGAAATGGCATTCACCATTGAACGTCTAGCTGTAGAAGCCAAGACTCGTGCTCTAAAGGCTGAGTACACCACTGAGCTAGCACAAGATCTCAAGGCTGTTCACGGTCTTGACGCTGAGAGCGAACTTGCTAACATTCTTAGCACCGAAATTCTCAACGAAATCAACCGCGAGCTAATCTACACTCTATACCGTACTGCCAAGACTGGTGCTACCCAAAAGGACATCACCACTGCTGGTACCTACGATCTGAACACCGACTCTGACGGTCGTTGGAGTGCAGAACGCTTCCGTGGTCTCATGTTCCAAATCGAGCGCGAAGCCAACACCATCGCCAAGGAAACTCGCCGTGGCAAGGGTAACTTCGTAGTTTGCTCAAGCGACGTAGCTTCGGCTCTCGCCATGGGTGGCTTCCTAAACCTCACCCCAGCTCTACAAACCCAACTAGAAGTTGACGACACCGGCAACACCTTTGCTGGTGTCCTAAACGGCAAGTTCAAGGTCTATATTGATCCATACGCTCAATTAGGCTCAGACTTCGCTCTAGTAGGCTATCGTGGCGCAAGCCCATACGACGCTGGCGTATTCTACTGCCCATACGTTCCGCTACAAATGGTAAGAGCTGTTGATACCGCTACTTTCCAACCCAAGATTGGCTTCAAGACTCGTTACGGCATGGTTGCTAACCCATTCGCTGACGTTACCGACATTAATACTCTCGGCAACGCAACAATTGGTAACCAATACTACCGTATCTTCAAGGTAAGCAATCTCCACGGTAACACTGGTTTCGGTCTCTGATCTAAACCTTAACTAAAACTAACGCTAAGGGCTCCCCCTAAAAAGGGAGCCCTTTTCGTTTACATAAATATTAATATGACATCAGCATGTAATGACGCCAGTAATCCATTACTAATAAATTATTTTCAATTTGTAATGGATCGAGTTCCCAACTTGGTTTACTTTTGCCAAAGTGCAAATCTACCAGGTATTGGATTTGGTGTTGTGGATCAGCCAACAACTTTAGGCCATCCAGTTAAAGTTCCAACCGGAGCTTTTCGTTTTGAGGATTTAGAATTAACTTTTCGTGTAGACGAAAATTTAAACAATTGGATAGAACTTCAAAATTGGATTGCTACTGCTGGTAACTATTATGATGATTCTAATACTTTGCCGTATTATTCTGATACACCCGGTCAATTGATCAAAACAACAGACGCAACTCTGTTAATTACAAACAGTTCGTATCAACCTAAAATTAAAGTACACTTTAAACACGTATTTCCACAATACGTAAGTGGAATTAATTTTGTGGTAAACGCTCCAGTTTCTACCGAAGCAATTGCCACAGTTAAGTTTGCACACACAGGATATACTATAGAACGACTTGAAACTCCGTAATTTTGGTGTATAATAATATTATGAACCTAGATGAATTAAAAATAATGATTAAAAAGGATCTGGATATTGATCAAACTGCTCTTGATGTAGAGTCTTCCAGAACTCCTCAACTTCACAACAAATATTTGGTAATGTTTATGGATGAAAAGTTAAAGCTAAAACGAATGAACAATGAGCTGTCTGTTCTTCGTAGAAATAAATGGCTTTACTATACTGGTCGAATGAGTCAAGAAGAGTTGACTCAGTTTGGTTGGGAGCCGTTTGAATTAAATATTTTAAAGACTGAAGCCGATGATATGATTGAATCGGATGCAGACTACATCAAGGCTTCTGAAAAGGTTAACTTTCAGGAAGAAAAAGTTAATTATCTGGAGAGTGTAATTAAAATTGTACAAAATCGTCAATGGCAAATCAGAGCCATGATTGACTGGTTGAAGTTTACCCAAGGAGTTTGATTGGCAGATATACGTATCACACAACCTGATGCTGTCGATTTAAAGGTCGAGTGTGATCGTTCTTTAGCCAGAGAACTAAACGGTTATTTTACGTTTACTGTTCCAAATTTTCAATACACCCCAGCTTTTAAAAAGCGTCTTTGGGATGGAAAAATTCGTCTTTTTAATCTGTACACCCAGACTATTTACGCAGGTCTCACAGACCTTGTAATTAAGTTTGCCAAAGATCGTGGGTATACTTGGGAGCATGTTCCGGTTCCATACGATACCCCGAAGCCAGAAGAAGTCAAGCAATTCATTCAAAGTTTGCCACTCAGTGCAGGCGGTAAACCCATCCAACCTTACGATTACCAGGTAGAGGCCGTCCAACACGCTCTGAATCGATCCAGAGCCCTCCTAGTGTCTCCTACAGGCTCTGGTAAGTCCATGATGATCTACCTACTGTGCCGTTGGATGTTAGATAAGAACCCAACAGGAAAGCTACTCATAATTGTTCCAACCACCAGTCTGGTTGCTCAGATGTTGGCAGATTTTCGGGATTATTCTAAACAAGACTCGTGGAAGGCAGATCGAAACATCCATACAGTAATGTCTGGAAAAGATAAAACTTCCACCAAACGAATAATTATTTCTACTTGGCAAAGTATTTACAATCAGCCGTTCACCTACTTTGACGATTTTATGGGAGTGTTTGGGGACGAGTGCCATTTATTCAAAGCCAAATCTCTTGCGTCCATCATGAGCAAAGCTAAAAAAACCAAATACCGTATAGGTACAACCGGTACTTTGGACGGCACACAAACCCACAAACTGGTTATTGAAGGATTGTTTGGACCAACATACCACACAACCACAACCAAAAAATTAATTGATCAAGACTTACTTTCACAAATTAATATTGATTGCTTACAACTTCAGTACTCTCCAGAAGACATTCAAACAACAAAAAAGATGACTTACGTGGACGAGATTCGTTGGGTTGTAAGTAATTCCAGACGCAATCAATTTATTAAAAACCTGTGTAGTAAGCTGACAGGCAATACTTTAGTTCTTTTTAACTTTGTGGAACTGCAAGGAAAGCCATTACACGAAATACTACAAAAAGATTCCACAAAACCGGTTTACTTTATTCACGGTCAAACTGAAGTAGACGAACGCGAACAAATTCGTAAAGCGGTAGATAAAGGATCAGATTCGATATTGTTAGCTTCTTACGGAACTTGTAGTACTGGTATCAATATTAAAAATATTCACAACGTAGTTTTTGCTTCTCCATCTAAATCTATAATTCGTGTTTTACAGTCTATTGGTCGTGGATTGCGAAGAAGTGATACTAAACAACAAATGAAATTATTTGATATTGCAGACGATCTGCGTTACAAGAGCTACACTAATCACGGAATGAACCATCTTGGTGCCAGACTAAAAATATATACTAATGAGAGATTTCCGTACAAGTTAATTTCTATTCAGTTACCAAAGGAGTCCAATGAGAAAAACATACAAGATACTCAAAATGAAATCGGGTGAAGAAATTATTGCAGACGTTCGTAAAACTAAAGACGGCCAACTTCGTCTTCACCGACCCATGGTTTTTAAGAGTATGGTTTCTTCTGATTTATTCGGAGGCATGCGAGAAATCTTTATGTTAAAAAATTGGTTGATTCTTTCATCTGAAGTAAAAACACTCATTTCACCAGATACGGTAAATGCAATTTTAGAACCAACAAAAGAAGCAAGTAATTTATACGATGCAGAAAAGATTAAAGAAGATTTTCGTTTTAATGGTGTGAAAGCAAAACGGAAAGAACCACTTTTACCTCCTCCAAATTTACCTGAAATAAAGGATCAATCTGATAGCTTTTTAGACAATCTTCAGAAGAAATTAGAGGATATGATGACTAATTTAAACGATCCTGTTGAAAATGAATCTAGCTTAAAAGATCTTGCAAAACCTCGTTTTGATGATAAAATGATATTCATGAACATGGTCTTTTCTCCCGAAGTTATCGTTGAACTTCTTCGCTCAGGAATACTTGATCGAAAAGATTTTGGTGAAATGATTAATGAAATAACCGATGAAAATGGTGAGGGCATGAACCCTAACAAATTCACCGGTGACAAGAAGGAAAATAAAAATTTGGGTAATGAGTGGACGGATTGGAATGCTGATCCGTCTTCTGAGGACTACAAGTAACTAATATTCCTTTTTTACTCAGACAATATATTATATCAGGAAATTTATAGCATGTCAAGTGGAAAACCTAAAAAAGATAAATTAAAAATAAAAACAGATAAAACAATAGAAAAGAAATTAGAAAAACAATTAAATAACGATCATTACGTAGACAATAAACAATTTCTACTAGAAATGATTAAGTGGAAAAAAGAAATAAGAGAAGCTGAAGACAGTGGAGACGATAAGCCCCCGGTTTCCGAATATATCGGAAGTTGCTTCTTAAAGATCGCAGAACGATTATGTTCAAAATCCAATTTTATGAATTATCCGTATAAGGATGAAATGATTGGAGATGGAATTGAAAATTGTTTAATGTACGCACACAATTTTAATCCACGCAAATCCAAAAATCCATTTTCTTATTTTACTCAAATAATCTATTATGCGTTTCTCCGTCGAATAGAAAGAGAAAAAAAGCAAGCTTATATAAAATTTAGATTGACAGAAGAGATGAATGATGGTACACTTCACAAGTGGTTTAAAGAAAATTACTTTGATAAATCTAATGAACGTGAAGCATTAACAGAACATTTTAATATTTCTGAACGAGATATTGAAAAGTATGAACCAAAGAAACGCAAGAAGCGTAGTAAAAATAAATCATGAAAATTGCAGTTATTGGTGATACGCACTTTGGGGCCAGAGGTGATTCTCCCCTATTCTTAAATCATTTTTTAAAGTTCTTTGAAGAACAGTTTTTTCCTTATCTCAAGGAACATGGTATCACTAAAGTACTTCATCTTGGTGATCTGTTTGATCGTAGAAAGTTTATTAATTTTAATACACTACATCACACTAAAAAGCGATTTGTGCAGTGGTTTGAAACTAATGGGGTAGAACTGCACTGTATTCTTGGTAATCATGATGTGTTTTATAAAAACACAAATCGTTTAAATTCACCCAAAGAAGTGCTGGGAGAATGCCATACATCGTTCCATCTTTACGAAGAACCAACAGAAGTATGTTTTAATGGTGCAACCATACTAATGGTTCCTTGGTTGAATGAAGAAAACAAAGAACAGTTTTTAAAAACAATCAAGGACAGTAAAGCAACCATTTTGGCAGGCCACTTAGAACTCAGTGGTTATGAAGTTATGCCCGGAATAAAATTTAATGAAGGCATGAGTGACAAGTTTTTAGAAAAATTTGATATGGTGCTGTCTGGGCATTTTCACAGCAAGAGTTCTAAAGGTAATGTTCATTATCTTGGTACTCAATATCAGATGACTAGTATCGATACTAATGAGGTAAAGGGATTTCACGTTTTAGACACAGAAACCCGAGAATTGCAGTTCATTCAAAATCCTATGAAGATGTTTCATAATGTGGAGTGGAGAAACGGAACGCTGATTGAAGGATTTGATCCTGCACGATACAAGGGAACTTACGTCAAGGTTTTGGTGTACGAAAAGAAAAGCGAAACCAAGTTTGATCAGTTCTTGGACAGTCTTTACGCAGCAGAACCTGCCAGTGTTAGTATCATTGAAGATCTGAGTGATCGTGTTCGTGAAGAAGGTGAAGTGGATATTTCTGAAGACACACTAAGCTTAATCAATAAAGAGATTGACGGTATGGAAGCAGAAAACAAAGAAGAACTGAAGAATATTGTTCGTGAACTTTATATGGAGAGTCTAGATTGATTAATTTTAAGACTGTTCGTTTTAAGAATTTTGGTTCTTTCGGTAACACATTTACTGAAATAGAACTAGGCAAGAACGCAACCACTTTGGTGTGTGGTTCAAACGGCAACGGCAAATCGTTTGCATTTCTTGATTCTATTTCTTTTGCGTTGTTCGGAAAGCCATTCCGAAACATGAATATTCCACAACTAGTCAATAGCATCAATAAAAAGAATTGTGTTGTTGAACTGGAATTCACTGTTGGAAAGACAGAATATAAGATTGTTCGTGGTCTTGCTCCAAAGATGTTTAAGATATTTAAAGATGGTGAGCTTTTAAATGAAGACGCTAAAAGTAAAGATTATCAAAACATCTTAGAAGAACAGATTATAAGTATGAACCACAAAACGTTTTCTCAGGTTGTGGTTCTTGGTTCGTCTTCATTCATTCCATTCATGCAGTTAACTCCTGCTGATCGCCGTCAAGTCATTGAAAATATTTTGGATATCGGTATCTTCTCTGAAATGAATGGCGTACTAAAAACCAAAATTGGTACTGCCAAAGGAGTAATGCAGGCTATTGAGTCTGAACTAGTGCTTGTAAACGAAAAGGTGTCTGCCACCAAAGAGATCTTAGAATCTTACCAAAAGAACACCTCAGATCGTGTTGCAGACCGCAAGCGCACTTTGGAAGAAAATACAGAAACTATAAAGAGTATTTCAAAAGAAATTAAACAACTTCAAAGCGCAATGAAGATCCTGGAAACTGAATTAGAACCAGGAGACCAAATAAATGCCGAACTCAAGAAACAACAGATCGTGTTGTTTAAACTGGAAAGTACTCTTGAAGGCGTACAAGAAGACATCAAGTTCTTTGAAAAGAGTCAAAGTTGCCCAACATGTAAACAGACCATTAGCAAAGAACATAAAGAACATGTGATTGCTGAGAAGACAGAAAAAGCCGAAGAACATAAGAATAGTCTGAGCCGAATAAAAGAAGCAATCAATATGTCCAAAAATAATCTGAACAAGATGATAAGTGTTCAGAATAAATTAAACGATCTAATCATTAAATCGTCTTCAAAAGAACAAACTGTAGAGTCTTTGATTAAATTAAATCAAAGGCTAGATGAAGAGATGTTAGCTGTTGTGGAAACTGCTGATACTCAATCCAAGATTCAAGAAAATCAAGATAAACTGTCCGAACTTTTAACCAAACAAAGCGAATTACTAAAAAAGAAACAGAAAGCTCTTGACACACTTCGTTCTTATGATAAACTGGTATTTCTGTTCAAGGACAGTGGTATTAAAGCAAAAATTGTAAAATACTATATTCCGTTAATTAATAAGTACGTGAACAAGTATTTGAACAGCATGGACTTCTACGCAAACTTCCATCTAGACGAGGAGTTTAATGAAGTCATTAAGAGTCGCCATCGTGATGAGTTCTGTTACGAGTCGTTTAGTGAAGGCGAGAAGATGAGGATCGATCTGGCACTGCTTCTGACATGGCGAGAGATCGCAAAGTTGAAGAACAGTGTCAATACTAATCTGCTTATTCTGGATGAAGTATTTGATTCCAGTTTGGACAGTGGTGGAGTGGATGAGCTGATGAAACTTCTATCTAGTTTTGGGTCCAAAGCAAACGTTTATGTGATCAGCCATAAAACGGATCAACTGCTAGATAGATTTAATAATGTTTTTCAATTCGATAAGAAAAAGAACTTTAGTCGTATTGTATGAGAAAAGAAGATAAACGAAAAATACCGTATCAAGGGTCTCCACATAAATTTAGAGTCCCTGATGCTTATCTTAAAAATCCCAAGTTATGGGAAGCCAGAATAAAAAAAGAAGAAAACAAAAAGAAAAAAGAAGAAACAGAATTTTTTGAGTGGTACAAAAAAGAACTTAAAAAATATGGATACAGATGAAAAAGAAAAAGAAGAAAACTCGTCGTATTGGTCGTGGTGATTCTGTTGATTCTTTAATTATGGGTGACGAACCCACATGGAAGGATGCAGATAAACTGACTCCGGAAGAACACGATTCCCGAGTGTTGAAAGCTCTTAACTGGTATAGTTATTCGTGCGAAAATAATCTATGCAAGCCTTGGACTATCGATTGGATGATGAAAAACGAATACTCCAAGAAGGATATCAAGTACGCAATGGCATGCGATATTAATGCTTTAGAGTTTATTCAGGTTGGTAGCCGATGCCGCATTATGACTCTGGGAGCCAAGTTAGATCCTCGAACGATTGAAATGGTACGTTCTAAAGTTAAAGACATCATTATGTTGGGTCAGACTAGACCACACGTAGACAACACCGATAAAGAAAAGGTTAATGTCCAAGAACGTATTCAAAACAAGACTAAAGAATACATGTCTGTTTTGGAAAGTCGAATTGATGAGCTGTTTGAACTTGCTGAATCCGACGAACTTAAGAATGTGGATCATGCTGACTGGCTGGTTCTACAAGGCATCAAGCATGTGCATTTTAAGAAACTGGCAAAGAATCTAGATCCGTATATCAAGGAACTCAAGCAGGCATATAAGGGAGATCCGGATTTAAAGGAAGCGTTTTCATTCCTTGGTAAGCGTAAAATTAAAACAATCATAACTACTTTAGAGGAATTCAAGGATATTTTAAATGACTAGTTTTAAAAGTATATTTAAAGTAACAGACGGTTCTGGTAATTGTATTCAATACGCTGAAGGCGATATTGTTTATAAAAATGGAGAAGCATACATTGCCAGTCGTACACCAGATCTCTGCAAATCACCAGAACATAAAAATTCTGGCTGGGAACCACTAACGGGAGAACGATCTGGAACTACTGTAACTTTTTATAATTCAGAGATTCCTCCAACACGAGTTGTTCAGGGAGATGAATGGTTTAATCCAGATACCGGAATATTGTACAAATATATTGTTGATGCAACTAGCGAACAATGGGTACAAATCTTTTGACTTTTGTGTAATCCGTGTTATACTCATATTATGTTACTTATTGACAACAATCAAATTATCTTAGCCAATATTTTTCAGGCTTCTAAAGATGGCGAACCTCTTAACGAGGATTATATTCGTCATACCGTATTAAACACTTATCGCAAGTATCGAACCGATTTTCGTAAGTACGGAGAACTGGTTATTTGCAGTGACGGTACTGACTATTGGCGACGCAAGTACTTTCCGTACTATAAGCAAAATCGCCGTAAGCAACAGGAAGCCAAGAAGGACGAATGGAAGGCTGCTTTTGCCGTGCTGGACAAGATTCGTAATGAAGTAGCAGAAGTGTTTCCGTATCCCAGTATTCGTCTACAGGGAGCAGAAGCAGACGATATTATTTACGTGCTAACCAAGACGTACTGCCAATCTGAAAATATCCTTATCATTTCTAATGATAAAGACTTTCAGCAACTACAAATTTTTCCAAACGTACAGCAGTACAGTCCAACCACCAAGAAATTTTTAAAGTGTGAAGATCCTCGTGGGGTTCTTTTTGAACATATTATTGGAGGTGATTCAAGTGATGGTGTGCCTAATATGCTTAGTGACGATGATACTTTTGTTACGGACGGTAAGCGACAGGTCCGAATGACTCAAAAGAGGATCGATCAACTAAAGAAAGATTCTGAAAATTCTTCATTTTTTGAGGATCCTAAATACATCCGGAACAGTACTCTTATTGACATGAATAATATTCCACAAGATCTTCAAGACAAGATTCTAGAAACGTATCAATCACAACAAGGAAAGGGCAGAGAAAAGCTGCTCCAATATTTTATGGACCATAAACTTAAGACTCTTATGCCACATCTAGAGGAATTTTGATGTATACTCCTGAACCCGAATCCGAATACGAGCGTTGGAAGCGTGAACAAAAAGAACGAAAGCAAAAGCGAAAGAAGCGTCCACGCAAGCCAAATCAACAACAATGGCTGAACGACTTAAAGCACGGTCACTCATCCGATGATGGTGATTTTGAAAATTTTGAACGATTTGAACAATAAAAGGAACTCTATATTATGACTAAAGCGACAACAACAATTTCTAAGGACACACTGAATATTCTTAAGAATTTCAGTGGTATTAATTCCAATCTCTACGTAAAGCCCGGATCAAAGATCACAACTATGTCTCCCACCAAGAATATCATGGCGGAAGTTGAGGTCGAGGAATCTTTTGATACCGAGTTTGGTATTTGGGATCTCAATAAGCTGCTTGGCGTGGTTTCACTGTTTCAAGATCCAGAGTTTATTTTTGATGACAAGTACATGACTATTACTGGAGCAAGTGGTTCCAAGGTTAAGTATTTTTATTCAGATCCCAAGCTGCTGTCTTATCCAACCAAGAGCATCAAGAAGATTGATGCCGTGGTTGAGTTTGACCTGACCAGTGATGATTTCCGCGAACTGTCTCGTGCAGGTGCAGTTCTACAAAATCCAGATCTGTGCTTCGTATCTGATGACGATGCTGTGCTTGCAGTAGTTAAGGATCTCAAGGATCCAACCTGCAACGTATTCTCTATTCGTGTTGGAGACAACAAGGATCAAGCAGACTTCTCGTTCAACTTCAAGTTAGAGAACATGAAGATGTTTGATGGCGATTATCATGTGGCCCTGTCCAAGAATGTGATTGGTCAGTTTACTCACGCTAGTCGTTCTCTGACTTACTGGGTTGCTATGGACGCAACCAGCACTTATAAGGAATAAAATGCTAACATCAAACAATTCAGTTGGTCTGCTGGTAGAAAAGTATCGTCCAGCAATCATTGATGATTGTGTTCTGCCCAAGAGCCTCAAGGATACTTTTAACAGTATTGTTGAATCCGGGGAGTGTCCTAATCTACTGCTAGCAGGCAAGCCGGGTATGGGTAAGACCACGGTTGCTCGTGCTCTTTGTACTCAACTGGGAGCAGACTATATTCTGATCAACTGTTCGGAAGACGGTAATATTGATACTCTGCGAACCAAGATCCGACAGTTTGCCAGCACGGTTTCTTTATCAGAGGATGCCAAGCAAAAGATTGTAATCCTAGACGAGTTTGATTACTCTAATGCTCAAAGTATCCAGCCAGCCCTTCGTGGAGCCATTGAGGAGTTTGCCAAGACTTGTCGCTTTATTCTGACTTGTAATTACAAGAATCGGATTATTGAACCAATCCATTCTCGTTGTACGGTTATTGATTTTAACTTTCCAACCAAGGAACGCCCAGAACTAGCCAAACAATTCCTAGAACGCTGCCAAGGCATTCTGGAAGAAGAAGGTATCGACTATGATAACAAGGTGTTGTCCAAGGTTGTGGTTAAGTATTTTCCGGATTTTAGGCGAACCCTAAATGAACTTCAGCGATACTCTGCTGCCGGTACTATTGATATTGGAATTTTAAGTACTGCTGGTGAACTGAACGTTAAGGAACTCATGGGGTTCTTGAAGACCAAGAACTTTACAGAGATCCGTAAGTGGATAGCCAACAACCTAGACAACAGCCCCCAAGACATCTTTAGGAAGGTCTACGATGGCTTATACGAGTTCCTAGAGCCTGCTAGCATCCCTCAAGCGGTGGTTATCATTGGTGAATACCAGTACAAGACAGCGTTTGTGGCGGATCAAGAGATCAATCTGTGTGCATTCATGGTGGAACTAATGATGAATTGTGGATTTAAAGAATGAAGCCGTTTGACTTCTTAAATTCCATAAATCAAACCAAGGTTTCTTTGATGGATGAAGATCCTGGTTGCGAACGAGAATATATTCCATTTCTTGCCAACCGAGGTCTTTCTTACTTTTCAGACACTATCTTTTTAGCCAATGAGATGAATCGTTTGTCTGGCTTGGATAAAAAGATGCAGTTTGACTTTTTGCGTATATCGGTTCGACCACGTAAGAGATTCAGCAAGTGGATCAAGGACGAGTCTAATGACCGTATAGACGCTTTAAAGACCCTATACGGATACTCTCACACCAAGGCCAAACAGGTAGTAGACCTGATCAAACAAGAAGATTGGGATGAAATTTTTTCCATTTTAGACCAAGGCGGCACAAATACTAAAAATCCTAAATAATTCCGTATTACTGAATTTTTTAATGAAAGCGGAATATAATGGAACCCGAAGATATTTTTGATGGCCTTGGAGTTGAAATCAAACTAAAATCTAAAGACGATTTTCTCAAGGTAAAAGAGACTCTTACCCGAATGGGTGTGTCGTCTAAGAAAGAAAAAAAGTTGTATCAAAGTTGTCATATCCTCCACAAACGTGGTAGATACGCTATCATGCATTTTAAAGAAATGCTTGATCTAGACGGTTTAGAAACAGATATAGACGATACAGATCTTGGCCGTCGTAACATGATTGTAAAGCTTCTGGTGGAATGGGGACTAGTAGAAGCTGTGGATCCAGACGAGTACAAAGAACCAATTATTTCTTTGGCTCAACTAAAAATTATTCCTCATAAAGAAAAGAAAGAATGGCAACTGGTGCCTAAATACCATATAGGAAACTCTTAATTATGCAAACTGAAGTGATTTCTTTTTTTAGTGATATAGACGGCAAAACTTATTACAGTGATCATGCTAAAAGATTAGCTTTTCAATTAAGCAGTTTAAATATTCCTTTTGATATTAGAGACAAGCCGTCTCAAGGAACATATCAAAAGAATTGTTTAAGTAAACCTTCATTCATTTATAGAATGTTAGTAGAAAAACAAAAACCTGTTGTTTGGTTAGACATCGATTCTGATGTTAGAAAAGGATTAGACGTATTTGATCATTTTGCTAATAATAGCACAGATCTTGTAGTATCTTGTTCTGCTAATAAGTTACATGCGGCAAAAGCTTCACCAATCTATCTTGCATTCAATTCTAAAGTATTAGAATTTTTACAACATTGGATGCAGATATCAAATCAGATGGCAAATACTGGTAAATGGTTTGACCACGAAACGCTTATTGGTCTTTTGCATACTTTTTATCAAAAAGAAGGATTTTACATGAAATTTATAGGACCAGAATATTGTGCTTGGCCTGGTCAAGAAAATGAAAATTCATTTATTGTAATGGGATTGGCTGATGTGGATTCCAAGAAACAAGCACTAAAAGATCTTGGAATGAACGAGGAATTAATAGCATGGCAATGCCCCGGCACAAGATAAGAGGTATTGGTGCTCCTTTTGATATAAATTATTCTTCTTGTTCAAATTTAAAACCAGCAAATTTTGATTGGTCTCTAGAACCCGGAGATTACGAAGTTCATATCGATCGGGGGTTGTTAATGCAACCAGATATTAATACTTCTAAAATAAAACGATTTGGATGGGTATGTGAATCTCGATTTATCATTCCAAACGTTTATGATTTTTTAATTAATAATTATAAATTATTATTTGATGATTATTATAATAAAATATTTACATGTGATCAAACTCTTTTGAATTTAAATTCAAATTTTGTGTATTGTCCGAATGGAAGTAATTATCCGTGGATTAAAAAACAAGATTGGAACATGTATCCTAAATCAAAATTATGTTCTATGTTTTGTTCGCCTAAAAAAATGACAGAAGGACATGTGTATAGACACCAAATAGCAAGACTTGCTTTAGATTTGGGATTTGATGTTTTTGGCGGTGCTCACGGAACACCAAGAACAGTAATAGATCCACACAATCCATGGAACACAAAAATAGATGGTTTAAAGGATTATATGTTTAGTATAGTAATAGAGAATGGCCAATACGATTCTTATTGGACAGAAAAACTAACAGACTGTTTTGCTGTTGGTACTATTCCAATTTATTTGGGCACAAAAAATATACCAAACACTTTTAACAAAGAAGGAATTATATTCCTAGAACTCGAAAGAGAATTTAAAATTTTAAATACACTAACACGAGAATTGTATCTAAATAAAATACAAGCAGCTAATGATAATTTAGCAGCATTACAAAAAATGAAGCTGGCTGATGATTTTTTATATGAGAGTTTAATTAATGAAATTACAAAAAATTAAAACAAAAGTAATCAGTAGGATTACTTCTGACAGAAGAAAAACAGTAGAAGAATATTTAAAAACAAAAAATATAGATTTTTCTTTTTTTGATGCAGCAGATAGGGATTCTATAAAAAGAGAAGATAAGACTTTTTATTTTAAAGATTTTAAATTTCCTTTAAATCTTGATGTTTCCAGTAGCGATTCCTTCAGAGGAAGGGGTTGGTTTAAAATAGGAGAAATAGGTTGTTTAATAAGTCATTATTGCCTTTGGAAACAACTCTCAACAGACGATGCAGACGCTTATCTTATTCTGGAGGATGATGGTAAACCTTTATTTGATGGAAACACTTTAAAATATTTTATTGAAAACCAACCATTAGATGGTATAGATTTAATATTTTGCCAAAGAAATTCTCCAAATTTTGTTAATGGAAAAAGAATATTTTCTCATTTAACTAATAAAATAGAAATAGTAGCAACACAACAATCCTCATTCTGGGAAATTGCAGAAGGAACTACTGGTTATATTTTAACTAAATCTGGTGCTGAAAAATTATTAAAACCAATAAACGATTTGGGATTTATGCTTCCAGCAGATAATTATATTTTAAGGTGTGTGCAAAAACCACCAATAGGTCAAGCAGTATTTGGTGGAATGAACGCGTTTTTAACAACAAATTATTTACAGGTGGAATTAAATAACGAAATAGCACACACCAGCGAAATTCACGATAAAGGCGATAATGAATCTTTTGTTATGATTGATGGTGTTAAATTTAATATGTGAGGATATTTTATGTGGACTTTTGGTATTTGTTTTTATAATGATGAGTTTATAGATGGAATAATAAAATCTATAAAAAATCAAAATAATTTAAAAAAAGAAAAATTTGAAATTATACTTGTTGGTCCTTATTCTGACAATGTTAAGTCTTTATTGACAAACGATATCGATATTAATTATTATATTTTTGATGAGAGCATCAGACCTGGTTGGATAACAGCTAAAAAGAATTTTATAATACAAAATTCTAAATTTGATAATGTATGTTTTTTGCATGATTATATTGGTTTATGCGAAGGCTGGTATGATGGTTACGAGCAGTTTGGTTACGACTGGGATGTTTGTATGAATCCAGTTAGAATGAAAAATGGTCTTAGACACAGAGACTGGTTTACACAGCATCGACCACTTAAATTTTTAGATTACAGTGATAATTCTAAAACAAATCAAATGTACATTAATGGCGCGTATTGGTGTGCAAAAAAGAATTTCATGTCACAAAATCCTTTAAATAATAATTTAATATGGGGCATGGGAGAAGATGTGGAGTGGGGTATGAGATGTCAATCAAAATGGAAATATAAATTAAATCCGTATTCAGTTGTTCGTTATTTAAAAGATAAACCATTATCAGATTGGAATCCTCATCCAGATATTGATCCGAATAAGAGCGCAGAATACGAAAATAAAAAAATACAACAATAATAAATGAAAATTTCTATAGCCATACCAGCATATGAATGCCACGGATTAGGGTGGTTGTTTATTTCTGAATTACTAAACAGCATAAAAAAACAAGACTATTCTAATTATGAAGTTGTTATTAGTGATCAAAGTATTGACGATAAAACTAAAAAGCTAGTTGGCGTGTACGCTGAAATGATGAATATTGTGTATTTGGACTCAAAACACCTTGATAGAAAAATAGGTCCAAATATAAACAATGCAATCAAACACTGCACTGGTGATTTAATAAAAACAATGTGCGCTGATGATTTTTTTATAGACGACAGTGCTTTAACAAAAATTGTAAAAGCATTTTATGTAAATGAAGATAAACAATGGTTACTTAGTGGATGTGGACATGCAAAATCTATCCATATGCTTTATGACAGACTAATACCATATTATCAGGATAAAATTCACCACGGAGCTAACACTATTAGTTCTCCGAGTGTTTTAACTATGAGAAATAAAGAGTATTTTGATGAAAATCTTGCTTTACTGATTGATTGCGAAATGTATAAACGTTTATATATTAAACATGGTACCCCAATAATAATCCAAGATCCTTTAATTGCTAATCGTGTGCATGATAATCAAATGCAAAACAAAGACAGTGGATTATTAGAATCAGAAAAACAATATTGTATTAATCTTTACGGCGAATAATGATGAAAACTTTAATTGCAATATTGAGTTATAATAATCCAGAATTAACTGATCGTTTGGTTGAAAATCTTAAATTGCGTATAAACATCCCTTACGATTTAATGGTTTACGATAACGGTTCTTCTCCAGATAAAATTTCAAAGTATACAACTAATCGGGGCCAAAAGAACTGCAGAATGACTAGAGGGTTCAATGAAATCATAAAGCTCGCAAAAGAATCGGGTCAAGATTACAATTATTTTTGGTTCTTCACAAATGATTGTTATTTTGTGTCTGATACTGATCCACTAGAAAACATGCTACAAAGAATGAGCAAATATCCAAACATAGGAATATTACATCCTTCCATGGATCAAAATGTTAGGGTGTCCTATGATATCAAAAATAAAAAACAATCTGGAGTAAAGATTGTAGTGGAATACGATTTTGTTTGCCCAATGTTTTCTAAACGCTGTTTAGAAGCTGTGGGTGGTGCATTCAATCACAATTTATTTTTGGGTTGGGGAATAGATCAAGAGACCTCGTATCTGGCAAGAAAAAATGAAATGCAAGTAGGGATAAATCACGATTTAATAGTGATGCATAATACTTCGTCTACATATGATAATGGCTTTGATTGTAAATTCAAAGACAGAAAACAGTATTACAGTTCTGCTTTTAGAGAAATGTATTCGGTATTAAATAATCAGTATGGAATAAATTGGAACGAACTGTTTAAAAAAACATTTACAGATCATGTAGGAGAATGGTATGAGTAAAGTGTGTGTATTGGTTGTTAGTCATAATTATCCAGAATTAACCGATGCTCTTTGCGAAGGAATAGTAAAGAGAACCAAGGGGGTAGATTATGATCTTCACGTGATAGAAACCGGTTCTTCTATTGGTAATTTTTCAAAGTATATTACCTTATGGGTTTCTGATGGTTGTAGAATGACCCGGGGGTTCAATCTATTAAAATCGTATGCAGACTCAGTATTAAAATACAAGACCGGAAAAAAATACGATGCGTATATGCTTTTTGTGAATGATGCCAAGTTTATTGATGATTCTGATATTATTAGTACCTTATATCATGATATGAAAGCTTTGCCGGATTGCGGCCAAATTGCACCGTATCAATCCAACATATATCCACCGCACACTAGATTAGGTAAGGTAACCGATGGGGGAGTTCGTAAAGAAAGTTTCTGTGAAATCATATGCCCAATGATTTCCGCAAAAGCATGGGATGCGTGTGGAGAAGATTTTTTAGACAATAGATTTTTCTATGGTTGGGGTTTGGATTATGATATGCCATACCAGCTTCACAATAATGGATTTAAAACGTATATCTCAGACAAAGTTGGTATTTTTCACGATCCGTTTACTTCATATAAAAATAAAGAAAAAACAAAACAAATAATGGATGGAAATCAATTTATTCAACTAGCCAGAAAGAATATGCATGAAGGATTTCAACAAAAGTATGGTTTAGATTGGATGCAAATTCTTATGGAGGGTGTTCCCGCTGATGTTTCTAAAGAAGCACTTTATCTTTGGCTGTCAATGAATGATGGATATAGGGGATGAGTATGATAGAAGCCGTATTATTTGATTTAGATGGAGTATTGGTAGACGCTTGCGATTGGCATTACGAAGCCCTTAATAAGGCATTACAGGCTTTAGGACACGCTTGTATAAGTAGAGATGCCCATCTTGCTTCTTTCAATGGATTGCCTACTCATGTCAAGCTAGAAATGTTAGGAATAATCGGAGAAGAAGCCAAAAAAATTAATAGACTAAAACAAGATTTTACATTAGAAACAATAAGATCTAATGCTAAAATTATGGAAGAAAAAGTAAAACTTCACGAGTTTTTAAAACAGCAAAATATAAAAATAGCATGTGTTACAAATTCAATAAGAGAAACTGCAGAGGAAATGCTTAGAGCCACCGGGCAATTACAGTATATGGATATTGTAATAACAAACGAAGACGTATCAAAAAACAAGCCACACCCCGAATGTTATAATCGCGCAATTCAGTTATTGGATACAAATCCATTAAACGTTTTATGTGTGGAAGATTCGGAAAAAGGAATACAAGCAGCAGTGGCATCTGTTGCAAAACATCTTTTAGTTGTGAAAAATACTAGTGAAGTTAATATAGATACAATAACAAAATCTTTTTAGGATGATTAAATTATGCAAAATTTAGACAAGTATATCAGTCATTTAAATTTTAAGAGTGAAATAGGACAAGACCGAGCAGTTCTTGATTTTCTTGGTGTAAAATATAACGGAACATTTGTTGATATTGGTTGTGCAATGCCAATGAGTATCAGCAATACTTTTGTTTTTGAAGCAACTTTTAATTGGAGAGGAATTGGTATTGATATTCAAGACATGAGAGATAATGGTGGTGAAACTTGGAGATCACACAGACCACAAACAAAACATATGGTAACAGATGCTTTGGCTTTAGATTATGAAAAGGTATTTCAAGAAAACAACATGCCAGAAACAATCGATTATCTGTCTTTAGATCTTGAACCACCTGATATTACTATGAAGTGCCTTGCAAAGCTACCACTGAACAAATATAAATTTAATATTATAACCTTTGAAGTAGATGAGTACCGAGAAGGCGGATTAGAAAGAGCTAGAATTAGCAGAGAATATTTAAGTAAGTTTGGTTATAATTTAATGGGCTGCATCAATCGCCAAGATGACGTATACGTACACAGCAGTTATAAGAGGCCAGAATGAAAATATTAATTCCAATGGCAGGAGAAGGTAGTCGATTTGCCAAAGAAGGGTACACTTTTCCAAAACCTTTGATTGATGTTGATGGCAAACCAATGATTCAAGTGGTTGTTGAAAATCTTGATTTTGATGCCACTTACATTTTCTTAGTTCGCAAAGAACATCTACAAAAGTATAGCGGTTTAAAAACCACATTAGATAGAATTACTAATGGTAAGTTTAAGATAGTAGAAGTTGACGGCCTGACCGAAGGAGCAGCTTGTACTGCTTTGCTTGCCAAAGAACTTATAAACGACGATGAAGAATTGCTGATTGCTAATTCCGATCAGGTTCTTGAGTATTCTGCAGAAAACTTTAAACTACTAAAATCTTTAACTGCTGCAGACGGAATTGTGTTTACTTTTAATGCGGTCCATCCTAAATGGTCATTTGTTCGAGTCAATTCTCGTGGTATAATCACAGAACTACAAGAAAAGAATCCTATTTCAAATATAGCAACTTGTGGTATTTACTGGTATCGAAAAGGTTCAGAGTTTGTTAAATACGCAGAACAAATGATCAGCAAAAACATCAGAGTCAATAATGAGTTTTATGTAGCTCCGGTATATAATGAATACGTAGCAGACGGAAAAATGTTGATTCCATTCTACGTAGATAAGATGCACGGTATTGGTACTCCAGAAGATCTTAACGCTTACTTGAAACAAAAATGAACTTAGAAGAATTTACAAAGGGATGGCTGGTTGGAGACTTTGAACCTGCACTATTCAAAACCAAAGACATTGAAGTTGGTATTAAATATTATAAAGCAGGAGACAAAGAAGAAAAGCACTATCATAAAGTGGCAACAGAATATAGTATAATTTTATACGGAACTGTTAGTATGCTTAACCAAACTTTTAAACAAGGTCAAATAGTCACAGTACTTCCAGACGTAGAAAACAAATTTGAATGCTTGGAAGACGCGTGTATTGTTGTAATTAAAACTCCCTCCGTAATCGGAGATAAATATATCACATAAGGATCTACATCATGACACCAAAAGTTGGTATTGCGCTTTTAAACTATAATCTGCCAGAAGAAACTGATTACGTATATGAGAGTCTTGTTAAAAATTTAAACAGGACAAATTATGAAATTTGTGTAGTTGATAACGCTTCAGATAAAGCTGCACCATCAAAATATACTACAATAAAGTCTTTGGTAAACACACGAACGATGGGTGCTATTTTACTGGGTGCTCATTATTTTAATAGAAAACCAGATGTTAAATACGTATTTTATTTTCATAATGACATGACATTTAAAGATGGACCAGATATCCTTTACGATATGGTTCAATTTATGGAAGCTAATGAACAAGTAGCTGTAGTCCATCCTGCCTTAAATCAAGAAGCAACTAAAATTTGGATTGGTGATCGCTTTACTGTATACGATCCAACAAGTAATAACGCGTTTAGACGAGTAATGCCAAATAAACACGGCGTTATTAATATGGATGACACATCTCCAATTCTTGTCAGAAAGTCCGATTGGAATCTTGTTGGTGGTCAGGATCCCAGATTAACCCGTTGTTACGGTTCTGGTAAAGATTTTTACACTAGTCTACATCGAGCAGGAAAAGAAATTTATATGTACGATGGTGTCGTTATTAATCATCACGGTCAATACACTTATCAAAAACAAGTGGGTGATGAATCGTATAATAATTTAGACCGAGAAGCGTATAAGGAAATGGAAACAGTAATGTCAGAAAAGTATGGCCCGAATTGGAATTTTGAATTTAAATGAACGATCTAATAATAGCAATACCTGTTGGTGTATCATCTCCCGGAACTCCGGTTGTTGGTTATTTAAAGGAATGTTTACAATCACTAAAAAATCAAAAAACTTCCTACAAATATAAAGTTGTTATTGCTTCTGATAATAATGTATCTAAAGAATCTATGGATTGTATGTTGGAATCTGGATTTGATATGCAATTATACGAGCCATATTACTTTATGCGAAGAGGTTGTATTTGGAAAAAAATTTACGATCAGTGGTCAAATTTTGAAACCAAGTATGTTGCTTTTTGTCATTACGATGATATGTGGAGTGAAAATAAAATTCAAAGTCAATTAGACCTAATGGAACAAAATTCATTAGAACTGTCTTGGAGTAGAGTACAAGCAATTAACGATAAAAGCCAAATTGTTTCTGGTGATCTAGCTAGATATCAAAATTTAAATAAAGATTCATTAAAAAATGGTGGAAGTTATGCGTTTTCGCATTCTAGTATAATTAAAAAACAATCACTTTTTAATACAGGAATTTTATCTAAAATAGAAAAAGCAGCAGCAATATACGAGGGCCTGCAATTTGTGTATTCACATAAACTAAAAGGAACAAAAGACAACAATTGTACTTTTTATCACAGAGTACACGGTGACAGTGTTTCTAACCAGTTTCACACAGAAACCGAATTCATGAAAGAACAAAGAATCATTGCCGATTATTCTGTTCAACAAGTAATGAAAGATGCAGATGAAGTTTATATTGATGAAATTAAAAACGAGATTGAAAAATACTTAACTTAGTATTTTTATTTAAAAAAATAATTAACAGCATATAAATATATGTAATCAGCTATTGATTGAACTTATTAAGGATTTATATAATGAAAAAAATTGGTATTTATTGTTTAGCTTCTAGACGACCTGATTTTTATGTGGCTCACGCCAAGCAACTTGCAAACTGCAGTAATAAAGATTTTCATTTTTATCTGCTTGCCAATAATTACACTCAAGAACAAATTCAAGAAATACAAGACACGTTAAAGGATAACGTTTCATTGTTTAAAGCTGGCCCTCCAATAATTTCAAATTATATGGATAAAATTATGTTTGGTATTTCACAAAAGCACGAATATGCCATAAAGCATGACGAAGATTGTTTTATGCTTTCTGAGTCTTGGGACAGACTATTCGCACTAGCAGATCAAATGGATGAAAATGATTTATGTGCAACCGGTGTCATTTCAAACGGAATTCCAACATGTGATTTATTTTTAGAACACCATACTCCAGAAATTAAAGACGAGCTATTTAATGATTTTTGTAATATAAAGTTAGCTGGAAAAGGAGATGGTGCAGACTATTCTTCTTTAGATGAAAACTATGCAAAATGGGATCCACAACATTTCTTTAATAAGGTGAAGAATTTCAATCATCATTATAAAGGCATTCATCCAGTAAGAGTCAGCTTAGATGCTGTAAAGAAGATAAACAAATATATTGTTGATAATTTTAAACAAGTGATGACACCAAAAAATACTGGTATTATAAAGGATAATACAAAGTATCCGTATTTTTGTAATGGTGTAAAACTAATACGATCAAGTGAGTGGAAAACTATAGTAGAAGATAAAACTCTCTATGTTGACGGTTTCGATGAAGTTCCATTGAATAAGTATAGAGATAAAACCAAAAAGAATTTAGTAATTGATACTGGAATACCAATTATCCATACAATGTATAATTGGACTCCAGACTGGAATTACGAATTTGCTTTAATTAAAGAAATTTGTAAAAAAGCAGACGAACTATTATGAAAATAATTTCACATAGAGGAAATTTAGAGGGAATAACTCCTGATGAAAATCGCCCAGACTATGTGAATAACACACTTCAAACTGGTTTTGATGTAGAAGTAGATGTTTGGTTAATTAACAATGAATTGTTTTTGGGTCATGATGAGCCACAATATAAAATTAATAATAAGTTTTTACTTAATGATAAATTGTGGTGCCATGCAAAAAACAAAGACGCATTTCAATATATGTTAAATAACAGTATTCATTGCTTTTGGCACGAACAAGATAAATTTACTCTTACTAGTAAAGGAATTCCTTGGTGCTATCCGGGCAATTACATGAAAAATGGTATAACAGTAGAATTAGTAAAAACTAAAATACCAACAGTTATGGGGATCTGTACAGACTATCCAAAAAATTGGATTTAATTATAAAGGTATAAACTATGAAGAGAGTATTGATAACAGGCGGTGCTGGTTTTATTGGTCATCATGTAGTAGATCATTTTTTACAAAAAACTGATTGTGAAATAGTAGTTTTAGATCGTTTAGATTTTTCTGGTAATTTAAATCGTTTAGATGAAGTACTGGAAACTCAACCTCACAACAAAAAGAGAGTAAAGGTTGTATTCCACGATTTAAAGGCAGAAATCAATCCATTAGTTTCTACCTTTATAGGTAAATGTGACACCATTCTACATCTTGCTGCTGCATCACATGTAGACAGATCAATTACACATCCACTAGAATTCATTCATGATAATATCATTGGTACAGCAAATTTATTAGAATATGCAAGAAAGAGTGAAGGACTAGAAAGATTTTTATATTTTAGTACCGATGAAATCTTTGGAGCAGCACCTAATGGCGTGGATTATAAAGAACGAGATCGTTATAATTCTACAAATCCATATTCAGCATCAAAGGCAGCAGGCGAAGAACTATGTGTAGCTTACGAGAATACTTATAAGATGCCTATGATTGTTACACATACTATGAATGTATTTGGCGAAAGACAAACACCAGAAAAATTTATTCCATTATGCATACGAAAAGTATTTAATAATGAAAAGGTGACTATTCACTCGGATCCAACAAAGACACAGGCTGGTAGCAGATTCTACATTCACGCAAATGATGTTGCTGTTGCTCTATTATTCTTGTTAACTAATAATTTCAAGACAGAATCCGATTTTGGTGGTGCTAAATGTGCAAAATTTAATATTGTCGGAAAAGAAGAAATAGACAATTTAACTTTAGCAAAAATGATTGCAGCAGCACAAAATAAAGAATTGAATTATGAGATGGTAGATTTTCACAGCACACGTCCCGGACATGATATGCGATACGCATTATCTGGGGAACTAATGAAGTCTTTAGGATTTGAGCCAAAGATTTCGTTGTCAGATAGAATTAAACAAGTTTCTGACTGGTACATCAAAAATCCAAAATGGTTGCAATTATGAATATCGATAAATGTAAACAAATAGACAGCTGTATTGCGTGTGGTAGTTCTAATATTTTAGAAGTTTTAGATTTAAAAACTCAACCATTAGCAAATTCTTTTAAAAATAGTAAATCAGAACAACAAGAAGAATACCCATTAAAATTAAATAAATGTCAAGATTGTCACCATTTGCAGTTAAGTCATATGGTACATCCAGATGAATTATTTAAAAATTATTTGTATGTTTCTGGTACATCAAAAACACAGTTAAATTACTTTGAGTGGTTTGCAAAAATGGTTAGTGATAAGATTGCAAATAAACAAGGTAATATTTTAGATATTGGATGTAATGATGGTTCTCAATTAAATTATTTTAAATCTTTAGGATTTAAAACTTATGGAATAGATCCAGCAGAAAATTTACACAAAATAAGTTCTCAAAACCATAATGTTATTTGTGATTATTTTAATACAACAAATACTCATGATGGGGTAGAATACGATGCTATCATTTGCCAAAACGCATTTGCTCATAATTTTAATCAGTTAGAGTTTCTTAAAAAGTGTAAAACCATATTAAACGATAATGGTTTAATATTAATAACAATATCACAAGCAGATATGGTAAAGAATAATGAATTTGATACAATTTATCATGAGCATTATTCTTATTATAATGTAAATTCTATGAAAACTATATGTGAACGAGCTGGGCTTCACTTAACGGATGTAATACAACACCCGATTCATGGTAACAGTTATATTTTTGTTATATCAAAAAATGGATCCGAACAAAGCTTGTTTAAAATTAATAAACTAATAGAAGACGAAAAGAATATTGGATTATATGATGCGAAAAAGTATACAGAATACAGTAAAAATGCAAACAGCATAGCAATTCAATTTAAAGAAAAATTACAAGAATTAAAACAAGAAGGATATATTCTTATTGGTTATGGTTCACCAGCTAAAGGTAATACCATGTTAAATTTTTCTAAAGGAATATTAGATTTTATTATTGACGACAATCCATTAAAACAAAATTTATTTACTCCTGGTAGTTCAATACAAATTCACTCAATAGACCATTTAGATACCGTTAAAGATAATAACAAAATTTGTTTTGTTCCTCTTGCTTGGAATTTCTTCGATGAAATTAAAAATAAAATTAGTAACAAAAGACCAAAAAAAACAGACTTATATTTAAAATACTTCCCCAAAGTAAATGTAATAAAAAGTATTTGAAGTTTATATATACCTGTGGAGATTTAAATAATGCCTAAATTATGTCTGTCAATGATCGTAAAGAATGAAACTCACATTATTAAAGAGTGTTTTGATACCGTCTATAAGAATATAGATTATTGGGTGATTGTGGATACAGGTTCCACAGACGGCACTCAAGAATTAATCAAACAGTACTTTGCAGAAAAAGGCATTCCAGGCGAACTACATGAACGCCCATGGGTCAGTTTCGGTCATAATCGTTCAGAAGCTCTGGCTCTTTGTGATGGTAAAGCTGATTGGGCTTGGATGATTGACGCAGACGATTATGTTGATGGTGCTTTATCATTTCCAACACAAATAGTAGAAGAAGTTGATGGATTTGCGCTAAAGTTCCGAAGACAAGACTTTGCTTGGTGGAGAACTCAAATCTTCCGTACAGGAAGAGGATGGAAATACTTTGGTGTACTTCACGAATACCCTTCACTAGAAGGCAAACAACCAAACATCGCAAAACTGGAAGGCAATTACGCAATAGTTGCTCGCACCATGGGTGCCCGTAATCTTAATATTACTCCGGTAGAGAAGTACAAGAAAGATGCAGAGCTGTTAGAAAAGGCTCTAATAGACGAACCAACCAATGTTCGTTACCAGTTTTATCTTGCTCAAAGTTATTTTGACTCACAACAATGGGATAAAGCAGAAGCTGCTTACATCAAACGAGTTGAAATGGGTGGTTGGGAAGAAGAACAGTTCTACGCTGCTTATCGTATAGGTATGTGCCGAGGACTGCAGGAAAAGCCTTGGATAGAAATTCAACAAGCTTTCTTGGAAGCATGGGAGCTTAGACCAACTCGTGCAGAACCTCTACACCAGATTGCCAGAGTTTACAGACTTATGGGTCATCCTCGTTTAGGATTTCTTTACGCTAAAATGGCAGCAGATATTCCCTATCCAGCAGACGATATTTTATTCGTATCTGAGGACGTGTATCAATGGGGTATTTTGGATGAAATTGGGTCAACCGCATTCTACGCCGGTAAGCCTCATATGGGATACGCAGCCTGTAAGAAATTACTAGTGGAAAATCGACTACCTGCTGATCATGTAGATCGTGTTCAAGGTAACTTGAGTCAATACTTGAAGTTCTTTGAAGACACCAAGCAAATGGAAGTTATTCATCAAATGAATAATCAAGCCCAAAAACAAAGTGAAAAACGGGATCATAAGCCTGCCATTTTTCCTGCCCAGCTACCAAAAAAGAAGTTTAAAGACAGAAAAGTAGCAAGCAGATAAATGATACATATTGTATGGCAGCACAATACGATCTTGATGTAAATAAAAATTGTAATTTAAATACTTGGATACAGTATCTTTCTGATACTGATGTGGGTGTAGATCTTTCTAGTTATCGAGCAGAACTCAAAATAGAAAGATATAAAACTGCCACTTATCCATTAGTTTTTGCCAGTACAAATGGCGTAACTTACGGTTACACCGGTGCTAGTTCTCCTGGTACTGGAGCTCAATACGGAGGCATTCAATTAAATGTTAATTACACAGGTGCATCTTTAAACGGTGGTATACTAATAGAATTAGATAAAGACACCACTAATTCATTGCCTGTTGGAAAATTATTTTACGATTTAAAACTTCTAGTTGGTTTAACTTACTCTGAAAAACTACTAGAAGGCAGACTTCAAGTAAATCCTGAATAAGGAAACACTATGAAGCTAAAAATTAAACAGACTGAAAAAGATATTAAAGTTTTACTAAAACAATTTTTAGTAAATGATGTGTACTTTATGTACATTAAAAATGTAAATAAAAATTTAATACTATCTACTCAAATAAATCCTCCATCACAACAAGGAGAACAATATTATTTTGGGCCACCAGACGTACCTCCAATCGACTTAAATAGACCAGTAGACATTGAAACCGATATTATACCAAATCCTATTTAATTTAAAATGAAATTAAAAATATTACAACAATATTATCAAACAACACCAGGAAATAAAGTATTTGATTCTGGTAATTTGATTTCATTTAAAATTAAAAAAAAAATAAAGTATAAAATATTATTATTTTCTGGAAATTTAATTAATACTTTAGGACCAGCTTATATTCCAAATGGAATATCAGCAAGTTATGGTAGTTTTGAAGACAAAATAGGTATTCAGTGGAATAATATACCAACAGTAACTGGTTATAAAGTTTTTAAAAATGACACCACATTGTTGGGAACAGTTTTTACTAATAGTATTTTTGATACTGTTTCTTCCCCTGGTATCTTATTTAAATATAATGTCACTTCTTTTATTACACAAAATGGATTTACTTTAGACAGTAATTTTAGTAATCCCGCTTATGGTTGGAGAGGATTGACAGCTCCAAACAATCTCACGACATCTGGTAGTAGTTTTCTTGATCGTGTTATCTTGAGTTGGACTGGTGTAACCGGAGCAACCGCTTATAAATTGTATCGATACGATACTTTAGTTGCTCCTCAAACCCTTTCGTTATTGACAACAACAACCAATAACAGTTATACAGATTTTGCTGTGTTAGCTGGAAGAACATACATTTATGGTGTAAAATCTTCTTGTGGATTAGGAGACAGTCCTTTTGGATTGACTGCTATGGCTGTATTGTCTAGAGGAGTTATAGCTGCTCCTTCTGGTGTTTCAGCATCAGACGGCGTATATACTGATCGAGTAGATATAACATGGAATAGTGTTGCTGGTGTGAGTGGTTATAAAGTTTATAGAGATCTTCCTACACTACAAAATATAGCAACTACTACCAGTCAACAATTTAATGATTACGCAGCAACACCAGGGATTATTTACACTTATTATGTCACAGCTTACGATTTGTTGCGTGGAGAAAGTGTTCCCAGTTTATCGGATACTGGTTCTGTTGGTTTTATTCCAGTAGTGTCTGCAGTTACACCATCATACGGAATAATTAGTGGTGGAACTACTTTAACAATATCAGGAAATTATTTATCAAATACACAATCGGTTACTATTGGTGGTATTACTGCCACAATAATTGCAAACACAATAAACGGAATAACTTTGGTAACTCCTGTTGGTTTAACAGTTGGTCTTAATCCAATCACAGTAACAACCATACCTGGTTTCACTACGGCTTCCGATCTTTTTGCGTATTCTTACGGTGAGGTTCTACCAGATTCACTTTACCAAAGCATGAAGACGTTTGCGGATACACACGTTAGTGATCTGTACACAATAACTGCACCTAAAAAACGAACTACTGGAGTATTAAATTATACATACGCCGATATTACATCAACTGGAGTATTTCGTCCAAAATCAACAGGCAGATTAACTCCATGGACAGGAAATATTTCTTATTCTGGTGCTGGTATCGGTTCGGTGATTGCAGGATTGACTGCTATAGCTGGTGCCTGTGCAACCACAACATATAATTTATACAATAATTTTACTAATATAAATTATTCATACGGATTATTGAGCAGTAATAACACTATTGTTGAATCAAGACTGTTTGGTTTTACTTCTGGTATAACTGGTGGTAAAAATTTAATAAAACGACCGTATTCGTTTAATGATATACAATTGTATGGTATAAGCACTATAAATCCACTATACGGCAATTACGTTCCATCTAGTACATACAATAGTACTACATCTTATAATCTTGTAAGAAATAAACTGCTTGCAGTTTTAGAAGAAATTGATGCCACACAAGTATATCCAGTTCAAACGTATCTAAAAACTCTAGCAGTTGCTTGGAAATACCAACGACAAATTTTACAAAATAATGGAGGCATTGTTTCTGGTATCAAATCTTCCATCAATTTAGACGCATTAAACACAGAAATTTTAAACAATTTAAAAATACTTTTAGCAGAATATAGATCACACTACCCATTGGCAAGAAGTGGTAATGGTTTATCTATTTCAAACGGCGGAAATTCTTCAAATGAACTTTGGAGATTAGCAGCAAACGAGAATTATCCAATGGGCTTGTGTGGTCCTGGTGTTCGTCAAACACCGTTTCCACTAGGTGCTACTTTAGATTACATTAAAGCACAGGGAGTCACTTTAAATACTTGGTCACCACAGGGATGGTCTGCAGATACTGGCATGTATTTGTATGACGGCTGGGCACTTGAAGGTCTTCTTAATATTATGCATAATATGTTGGGAGCAACTTCTAGTGTTGATCCTGTGGTTTCGCCAACAACACTATTAACAGATGCTAGTTGGGGACCAATATTGAATGATGTTAGAAACTTGTTTGTTAAAGAAATTTTTGATGGTGTGAAACACACAGAAGAAGGAAGACCTTGGTATTGCACCAGAAAGTATTGGCCAGACGGTACCCCTAAAGACGCTTACGTTTATCCTGATGGAGTTGCAGGAAGTACATGGGGAGAACCTGGTACTAGCAGAACTGGGACTAAATGGTGGTATAATACGTATAAAGTTGGTGGTGGTTATTTTTATCCTGATCCTGACAATAAAGGTTATATTACTTCTAATCAAAATATAACACCTGCTGCAAACAGAATGTTAGCAGCAATGTACGTTTATCCGTACGCAATAAACGACACACAACGACAAGGATTGCTTGCAGCTTATAACATGTGGGCAGAAACGTGGGCATCGTGTTTAGAACGCATGTTATATGGTTGTACAAGCGCAGATCAAACCGGATCTTGGCCTGAAGGATGGGGTTACGCAGCTCAATCCATGCCTGACTTTATTAAAGTTTTAGACGCCACTAAACGCGCCGGAGACCGACGTTTATGGGATACCGGAAACACACCAGATTATTTTAACACAAGTGTGCCCGGTATTTCGTATGGTGCATGGGTTAATAACGCGTGGAAGTGGATTATTAGCCGCATAATGCCAAACAATTTGATAATTAATTTTGGTTCTTGTAATACTGCAGGATGGGAAACCACACGAAATGGATATCAATTTTACCCTTACGGAGTATTATTACAAGCTGCACTAGTAAGTGAAAGTCCTACTCCTGGAACCACTGGATCTGCAATTTCTGAATTATACAATTGGTTTATTAATGCAGCACAAGATTCAGAAATAGACGCTCGTTATTATTACGAGATGAAAAAATATAATGATCGTGGTCAGATAAACGATAAGGTACTTCTACCTTGGGGTTATTTTGCCGGAGAGAATACGTTTGTTTGGAAGTCTGAACATGTTATACCACGATTTCATTCTAATTTTTTAATTGGTACACTCGCTGGATGGAACTCAGACACAACTCCACAAACAAACAATAATTTTGATAAACCGTTGATATTTGGTATTTGGGGTAAAGGTGTTAATGGTCGAGACGAAAAAACAAATTCAGATAGTGGTCATATTTCTGCGTATCTGGGTGATGCTGTATTATTATTAGAAGCGGGTGAACCCAGAGCATTAATTCAAGGTTCTGGCTCAAATACGGCCACACAAGAATATTTCTTAACAGATACAATCAGAGCAAAAGGTCACAATAAAATGCAGCTAGGTGAGAGGAAAGATTATAAGATACCTCAAACTTGTCCGTGGTCTGGTGTAACATTTACCAGCACTGGTGGTTACGCATTTATTGATCTGCTCCCAACTTATAATACTAGAGGATTAACTGCTCGACAATACGGATGGGCAGAAAGCGTACCAGGTTGGGTTGGTCCAAGTGATAGTTATCTGTACGGATGGGGAGGTCCACCAAATTCTACAGCAAGAGGTGGTGATACTGGATGTTATTTGTCTCACGGAACTGATTTAGTACCAACATATATTGCACCAGAAGGACTCACTTATCAGTTTGAGCCGTATCAATATCAGATAGGAAAATGCACACGAGGTATTACTTGGTCGTATTCTGAAGGATCTGCAACCATTCAAATTGAAGACGTTGTTGGTATCAGTGCGTACAATCCAATTTATCCTGGTGCTTCATGGTCTGCAACAGGTCCGTACGCAACAGGACCGGCCAGCAGAGTATATTACCGATTCCATGTTGGTTACACTGGAGCCAGTGCTGCAAACACGTTCCCATTACCAAAAGAAGGAACAGACACTGGCCTTACTTTATATCCAATATCTGGATCAAACAATAAAACTTGGAATGTTGCTTGGTCACAACCAATTCCATATAATAAAAACAGTGTTGGTGTAACTTATAGTGGTGTTGATGTATTAATGACATTGACCGGCAATCAACCAATTCGACTACAACGCGAATTAACAGTAAATAATTCGTTTAAATACGCTTATACGGCTGTTCCTGGGGTAGGAGCAATACCACCAAGTCGCCATTACGCAATTAATGTGATGTTAGGAACATCAGGTGGTTCTTACTATGATGAAAACAATTTAAAATTAAACACAACATTAAGCGCAATTGCAGTAGCTATAACACCTGCAGTATATGTTGCGTATTGGGAACCTTGGATTGGAAGTACATCATTGTCTCATATAACACCTATAGTGTGGGTAAACGGTATTACTCAAAACAAAAATGAAGCATTCTCTGTGAATGATTCTCTGTTTCCAAAAACAACAATTACTGGGTTTACGGCTGTTGCAGACGAGTTTAAGAATATTGCACCAGGTAAACGTGTACTTGGAACTTATCGTTACCACTTCAAACATGCTTTCTTGGGTTCTACTTTTGATACAGCTGGTCTGGGATTAACTTACAGTCCTTGGTTTGATGATGCAATAACTAAAGTACAAGCAGAGTGGAATCCGTGGATAGACGGACTGGTAAGTAATGGAGTAACGTTTGATTATTGGGCACTTGGTATAGAAGATGCTGTTACTTCATTCTCTAATTGGGGTATACCTGGTCTAAAAAATAGTATTAAAACAACAGAAGCAGAAGTACTAAGAGCAATCACATCAGATGCCAGATTTACTCAATCTAAACACGGAATTACAGCATTAAGTACCCAATTACAAGGTGTGAATTTAGATGCAGTATTACAGGGAGCCAATAGTGGAAATACTGCATATTTAGCTTGGAATAATGCTTTGAATTCTCTTGGAGTTGCTGGTTTGAATCAAGCATTATGGAATTATACAAAGACAAAAATACCAGGTCTACGAGGCGGTAATGGCGATTCTGTAATTAATCCAAATAATCCTGGACCAGATTCAAACGGACATCCACAACCGCTTAGTGCCATATTTGGAACAGCAGCTTCTCCTTATCTGTACGGAGAATTGAGTGGAATATTAACGTCTTGGTCAATATCAGATTCAGATCCAACCCGATTGGTATTAGGAAATGGTGGACAACAATTACCGTCATCTGCTTGGACTGCATTTGTTGTTGACCAACAAGAAACTAGAAGTTGTAAACGCAGTTCTCCGTCCACACCACTACAACCTTGGATAGGCAGTTTTGGTTATGCAGCTTCTAAATATAATTTAGATCGCAGATATTATTATGAGAATATAACACACACATTCTTATTGGGAGCTGAAATATTTTATCTGTGGAATGGTGGTGATACTTCTCTTACTCCAGCAGAACGCACAGCACACGGAATTACTTTAAATTCTCATATTGCAAGCTTGAATACTCTATTAGGCGGAAAAGTTCCTCAAAGTAGTAGTTCATCAACAGCAGCAATCTCATACAGAGATCTTTACGTTACTACAGGAGCTAAACTACACGACTTCAAATATATTTGGAGAACCACATTTAATAATGAAATTATTCAAGCTATAAATAATACAACAGGAATAACTTATGCGCTAGGAGGATTGACTTGTGGCATTTGGGATACTTCTACCACAGATATTCCTCCATCATATACTGTTATAACAGAAATACCGGTAATACAAAATTATGCGAGTTATAATTTAACAAATACCACAACTCTTGCATCAACTACTGGGTGTACTACCAGATTTAATGTTCCGACCTACGTGTTCCCGTCTTGGGATTACGATATAAAATTAATTCCTGGAATTTCTTTTGGCAAAATAACAATTAACGATTTTAAATATTTACAAGGAATAACTAATCCAAACAGTGGAATATCTCCATGTTAAATACACACACAATAAGGATATATAATATATGCTACCAATAACAGGATTAACAGGAACAGATACGTTTGAAACTTGGTTTGGTAAAACCAATGAAATTATTAGCAGTTTAAACAGTTCTACCATACTCTCTGTTAAAGATGCCGGAGCAGTAGGAGACGGCGTAACCGACGATACTGCCAGTATAAAAACTGCATTAAGTAGCGGAAAAAAAGTAATATACTTTCCTAGTGGAACATATAAAGTTACTCAGGGATTAACTCTTCCTGCTTTTGTTTCTATATTTGGTGATGGACCAGACGCAACTATTATTGATGGTTCTAGTTGCACTGCTAATGGGCTCGGTTCATATGAAACACATATACGTACTGCAGAAGGAACATGGTCGTCTCTGCCTGCCTTGGCGTCTCCAGGAATTACTAAAGGTGACCAAAATATTACATTCGTATCTGCTCACGGTTTAACATTTAATGATGAAATTTGTGTGTATAATCCTACAAATTATTCTTGGTCTAAATTTACTTCATACCACAGAGCCGGAGAAGTTCAATTTATTGCTTGGACTCCTTCAACCACAATAGTTCGTTTACAAGGATCCGCATACGCAAATTATAAATCCACAGATGTTTCTTTATATAAACTTTCAGCTTATACATCATGTTTTATAAAAAATTTCACATTAAAGTGTGCTAAACTAGGACCTGTTACTTCTGGACGAGGTGTTCGCGTAAATCAAGGATTAAATTGTATACTAGAAAATGTTAAAGTTGTAAACGTTCCGTATGCCGGTATTGAAATAAACCAGTCTCATAACGTTTTAGTAAATAATTGTACCGTTCAAGAAGACGCCTCAGACGATTTTGGCGGCGATTACGGATTAGTAGTTATGAATTCTTCTTCTGTTCTGGTTAATGGTGGATACTATTCTGCGTCCAGACACGCAGTTACTATTGGTGGTGGTAGTGGAGTAGGAGCAGTTCCAAACAGAAATGTAAAAATTATTGGAACTAGTTGCCATACTTCGGGCGTTACTTTAGATGCTGCTAGTGCTGGGGCATTAGACGTTCATTCAAATGCCGAACACATCTTGTTTAGAAATTGTACAATAAATGGAGGAATAGCAGGATTAGGTGGAGACAATGTAACTGTAGAAGGTTGTCATATTGTTGGAAGAGGCGCAGGTGACTCTTTAATTTACGGTGCCGGATGCAAAGGAACCAATTTTGCAATACACAATAACCACTTGATATCCACTAGAAAAGGCCGATTAAATCGTGGAGCTTTTATAGATATTGGTGCGCAAAATGACGCTATATCAGATAAAACTTCTGAAGGCGGTATAATATCAATTAAAAATAACACACTTGATTGGCAATACTCTCCTACTAGTTCTGGTCGTAGAGAAGCAGGAGAAACTGCATCAGATGGTTATTCTTCTTATGGAAACTGGCTATCTATAGTAAATACTGGTACTACAGGATATACTGGAGGAGATATTATAATCGATATCCAAGGAAATACTGTTAAAGCACCAAATAATTACCATCAAGGTGGTGCGTATATTCAAGTAACAGGAAACACTTTAGATGCTCAATTTAATGTGGTTAATTTTTCTAATAATACTTGTGTGAACGTTGGTGGTGCTGAATTAGACAGTTCATGGGTTTCTGCTAATCATGTAGTTTTTCAGGGAAATAATATTATAAATTCCGGTAATGTTGGATTGAAAGCATCAGGCGTAAAAAAATCTATAGTATGTAAATCTAATAGTATTAATGGAACCCGAAATTCTCCAGCAATTTATTTACGAGGACGGTCTGCCTCTTGGTTGGGATGGAATGGTTTCTGTGAATTTATAGAAGTTTCGGAGAATACAGTTAATAATGGAGTATTAACAAAAGATTATACTTTTAATACTGGAACACTAACAGATTATAGTGTGTTTTATTTTGATAACGGTATTTTCCGAGACAATATTATGGGATCAGATAATAGAACTTTTATACTTGATGCCAATCGCGGATTTGTTTTAAACGAAACAGTAACGGGAAATAGCTCTAATGCTGTTGCAACTATTAAAGCATTCCAAGGCATTACTCAATTTGGTATAGGTGTAACAAACAATAGTGGTTCTTTTACTTTAAATGAAACGATTACAGGAAATATTTCTGGTAAAACTGCCAGTCTTACAGGAATTGCTTCCACTCATAGTTTTGGATCATATCTATTTACTGGAAACAATTTATGGAGTGGTAAAAACGCATGGTGGAGTGGTTTTACCTTAACACTTTCCGGCATAACTACTAATAATATTTTATAAAATTAAAATAAAAACTAGATCTTAAACGCATAATTACTGTGATTTCATGTTTATAAATATTATATAATGGACAAGTTTAAGCAATACTTTAATTTGGATAAACCAACTCCTGTGGTTTCTCCGCAAAGTGAAATGCAATCAACACAGGATCTGAGAGGTCCTGTTGGGCCACGAGGCCCACAAGGTCCTGTAGGTCCCCAAGGACCTGCTGGTGAAGACGGATGGGCTGGTCCTCAAGGCGAACCCGGTCCTCAAGGCGCACCGGGATTAAAAGGTGAAAAGGGCGATACTGGAGAGACTGGCTGGCCGGGAGATAAAGGCGAACAGGGTGTTCAAGGAGAACCAGGTCCAGAAGGTCCTATGGGTCCACAAGGCCCAGAAGGTGCTGTAGGCCCACAAGGCATTCAAGGACCTATCGGTCCTCAAGGTGTTCCGGGCGAAATAGGACCACAAGGTGTTCCCGGTCCGGTTGGTCCTAAAGGACCCAGAGGAGATGTAGGCCCAGAAGGACCACAAGGCATTCAAGGTCCAGAAGGCCCAGAAGGCGAAATCGGTGCTATTGGTCCGCAAGGTCCAAAAGGTATTCCGGGTGCTAAAGGAGAACCTGGTCCTCAAGGAGTACCGGGTCCTGTAGGTGCACAAGGTCCAGAAGGTCCTCAAGGACCAAAAGGCGATCCTGGCGAGTCTAATATTATTTCTGCCAACTATCCGTTAGTACTGGAAGAAGGTGAGCTTTCTTTTGATGGATCTAAATTTAAACAAGAACTCACCAGTCTGGTAAAAACCAAACTAGACGCACAAACAGTAGCACAGAATTTTCAATGGCTGAATACTGGTTCGGTTGGTGGTGGTGCAGTCGGCATCTATAAAGATCGTGCCAGAATAATCAAGTCGGTTAACGATTTAAACTTTACTGGAGATGGTGTAGAGCTGGTTCGTAAAGGCAAACAAGTAGATGTTAAGATTACTGGTGGAGAAATATCTTATCCAGTTTTAGTAGGAAAAGGAACTTTAAATTTCTCTGTATTAATGAGTGATGGTGAAATTTTACTTTTTGGCAGAAACGAACATCAACAAATAAGTGGTTGTACTTGTTTGAGTCAACTAGATCCTGATATACAAATAACTGTTGTTGGTACCGGCTACGGTTCTGGTGGATACACTTCCGTCAGATTCAGTAAAGCTTCACAATTGCTACCAGTAAAAATAAGTACAGCTGATACTTACACTGCTATACTATTAAATACAGGAAAAATATACTTCTGGGGAGCATGGCAAGGATATAGTCAGTCTGTTCCGGACTGCAACATGTTCAATTATATGAACATATTGCATCCTAATCTTAAATTCAAAGATTTTTCTGCCACTAAAGGATACAGTAGATTTAGTGCACTAACAGAAGACGGCGATTTAATAGCATTTATTAATGGTGAAGATGGATTAACTTACGGATCACAACCAAACACTTGGGATAATGATCCGAATACAAATGATCAAATAACTTATTATAATGCAAATCCAGATGCACAACACAGTTTTGCTCGTTATAAATTCAAACAAATTTATATGGCAGAAGAACTAGTAATTGGCATTTTAGAAAATAATAAAGTTTATATTAGCGGTGATTCAGGATTATTGTCAGGACAATGGACAGTATATAATTATCTTGACAGTATTTACAATCCATTTGCAGCATACCTTTTTGGAGCAAATTATCCTCCTGTTGGTGGTTTGATCACCGATGACTTTAAAAATGTGGCGTCTTCTCAATTTTTTAATGCTGGCGTTTTAACCGACGGAACTCCAAAACTTTGGGGTTATTTAGCTTCTGGTGCAACACTACCATCACAATACACTCAATCTGGAATTAAAGCTGTTCAAGTAGAGGTTGCCCAAAATGGTGTGTGTTGGGTTATGGAAAATGGTACTGTTGAATGTTCTGGTGTTAATGTCACCGAAAACATGCCTGCAGGCATAACCAACGATTCTTCGTATGCTATTAAACAAATAGCAATAGGTGATAGCAATGTAATTGCTCTATCCCACAATAACAAAGTTTACACTTGGGGGTTTGATACTGCAACTGGTAGTTTAAATATAACAGATATAGTTGCTCAACACCAAAAATTATCAATTCCTACCCCCTCGCTTTACGAGCAAGCACCGTTTGCTTACGATCAAAACGTTTCCGTTTACAATTCATCGGGTGCTTTAGTTGGTATAGCCAGTGGTTTAAAATTTACTGGTAGTGGAGTTACTTTATCAACAGACGCAAACAACAAGCAGGTTGTAGTTACTGTTAGCGGTGGAGTTGGCGGCGGTTTCTATCAATCCTCCACTGAACCTACAGGCACAATATACAGTGGTGATCGTTGGTTTAATACTGATACCGGAACATTATTCACAAGAATACTGAATGGTATCACTGGTATATGGGCAGAATTATAAACATAAATATAACATATGGCAATTAATTTTCCTGATAATCCTACTTCCGGTCAAACGTATACTTATAACGGTATATCGTGGTCGTGGAACGGTTCCGCATGGACAAAGGCAATAGGAAATTACGTAAACTTTTTGAATGGTCTTACTGGTGGTGTTACCTTGGCACAAGGCTCAAACATCACTCTGACACCAAGTGGTAAAACAATTACTATTGCTGCTTCTGGCGGTATAGGAGCCACTGGTGCAACAGGAGCAACTGGTCCTCAAGGAGCAACAGGTGTTCAAGGTGTAACAGGTGTTCAAGGTGTAACAGGAGCAACAGGAGCAGGTGGTGCTTTAGGTTATTGGGGTAGTTTTTGGTCAACGCAAGACCAATCAGCAGCAAGCACAACAGGTGCTTATCCAATTACTTACAACAATACAGACCCAAATTCTAATGGTGTAAGCATTGTTTCTAATTCACAAATTACATTTAGTTATCCGGGTGTATACAACATTCAGTTTTCTGCACAGGCAGATAGAGTTTCTGGATCTGGCACAGATACTATTGATATATGGTTCCGTAAAAATGGAACAGATATTTCAGACAGTAATACCATAATAACTGTTTCTGGTGGTGCATTAGCAGCCAAAACTGTTGCTGCTTGGAACTACATGCTTCAAGTTAATGCTAATGATTATGTTCAATTAATGTGGCGGTCATCTGATACTCGTTTAGAACTTATTGCAGATCCATCAGGCAGTAGTCCAACTAGACCGGCAATTCCATCAGTAATTCTTACAGCACAACAGGTCATGTATACGCAACTCGGGCCAACGGGTGCTACAGGACCGATGCCGTCAAATTATGTTTCTTCCGTGAACGGCGCAACAGGAGCTCTCAGCCTGTTGGCGTCTACCGGAGTAAGTATTGCGGCAGGTGGTAATGGAATTACATTCACTAATACTGGTGTACAAAGTTGGAACGGTTCAACTGGTGCTGTTACCTTTAACTCATACGTGTCCAGTTTTAATGGTTTAACAGGAGCAGTTACAGGAGTAACAACCAGTGTAGCAAATACATTTACTGCTCAACAAAACTTTACTGCTGGTCTTAGTGCTGCGGGTGGCATAACACTCAACGGATCGCTAACAGGAGTAACGGCTACCTTTACCCGTTTACTGTCAGCAAATGCCGGTATCTCTTCAGCAGGCGGAACATTCTCGTCTCTGACCCGTTTCACCGCAGGAATTACTGCATCCACTCTGTATGTGTCAGGTGGTGCAACATTCGCAAATGCATTATTTGTAAATGGGGGAATATATCCACAAATACTAGGTACTAGTCTTAATTTGAATGTTGATGCTAGTACAATAACCACTATTGGTGATGTAAGTAATCTCGGTAGCGAAACATATGTTCAAGTTGATGACTCTACTGGAACAATCACAC
>Ga0114979_10000145_pt1 | contig 45309 bp, 25 predicted proteins | sample S_140625_EF_Meta_FD_87315 | JGI IMG/M metagenome (GOLD analysis project Ga0114979, IMG submission 87315) | Freshwater microbial communities from Lake Simoncouche, Canada to study carbon cycling - S_140625_EF_MetaG | ecosystem: Environmental > Aquatic > Freshwater > Lake | place: Lake...
AACATAACCAGAACCTGTTGTCTGGAAATATGCGTTACTTACTTGAATACCACCAACCGCTACGTTGACGTTTGCTCCAGTACCCAAACCACTTGTACCAGTAATTTGTATCCAACGAGGATCGCCAGTATTCAAAACACCAGCCGAGTTCATAAACTGAGGCATCGTAAAGAATAGGCCTGGGTTTATCAATGATAGTCCATTAATACCACCGGTTCCGTATGTGGTATCTGTGTTGCTAGTAACTTGAAACACAGCGTTCGCTAAAACAGGAGATGTAGTAAAGTTTGAAGTATTGGAATACAAATAATCACCGTTTGCATAACCTGCACCAACGTTACCTAGTGTAAACGTACTAGATATCTTCATCAATGCGTTTGCGTTTGCGGTAACACCACCAGTAAATACTGTCGTTGAGTTTGCAATCAATATTGATGGTACGTTTTGATAGTTCAACCCGTTATTAACCAATACAATAGACGAGATTGAGTTACCACTTGATAAGTTAATACCAGATGCCGCAGAGATATCGAAGTTTGGTCCAGTCGCCATCACAGTTCCTGCGATGTTTGCTGATCCGTAAATTATTGTGTTTGCTAGTTTTGCCATAGTGAATTATTTAGTTGAGTGGAATTCCGTTTAGACCAGTTGGGACATAATCTGTGGCTTGAGTTCCTAATTCTATTTGTGGTCCCCATAATGTCATATTTTGACCAGACCAATCTTGACCATTATAACCGCCTAACCAAAAACCAACAGTATCAAGTCCAGTAGTAACGGCACATTTTATTGTCATAGATAATCTATAAAAATCATTTGTTGATAATGTTATTGAAGCATTTAAAACTCCTCCACCAGAACTAGTATTAATAAAATTTAAATCATAATTTGCAAATCCACTACTTGTAACTATTGCAACATATCTAGCAATTTTATCAACTTTGGCATAAACCGAAACTGTATATATTTGGCCATATACCAATTTTAACGGATTTGACGGTGTGGTAGAACCTTGTTGTATAAGTGCATATGGTATTTTATACCCATATCGTATTGCGGTGAATGAATTATCTGGTGCCAAATCTGTTGTACTTAAAACACTATTACGAATATCCCAAAATGTTGGATTTGATATACTTCCTGAATATGAAAGAAAATTCTTTATGTAACCAGAGTTAGGATTTCTGGTGACTTCATCATATGTTCCGGACAAATAAAGATTACCTGATGTGTCTAGTCTTGAACCTTTAAATGGAGGAACTACAACACCCAAGTTAGTTGGTGTGTAAACTGTTGCGGTCGTACCTTGTTCAATCTGTGGACCCCAAAGGTATATACCTTTAGTTGGATCACCCAAATAAGTGGTAACATTAGTTCCACTATCATCCATAATATTAATATGTAGTGCAACCGAATTATCTGTTCCACCCAATACAACGTTCATTGAACAACGATACCATCCATCACCAACAGGTGTAATTGTTTGACCACCAACTAATGCTCCATTTGAATTATAAGATAAAGATGCTGTCTGTTTATTTAAATCAAAAATAGATGCAGAGTTTCTAAAATATGTTGTCCATGCCTGAGGACCTAATTGAATACGACTTCTTTCTTTTGCTTTGACATAGACAGAAAAAGTAAGTGGTTGATTCAAGTTAATTGCAATAGGTCCAAAGTTGAAAAAATTACCAATTTCATGGCCAGCGGTTGTTGCAGTTTCGTTTAATAAAGTTCCAGTTAGTGTTCCGTCTGGCGCAATTATGGCGTTTGTTATTACTGCTGCACCAGTTGTACTCCACACGTTAGTGATTCCTAAATTTGTACTATACAATAAATTTCTTTTATAAGAACTTGTGGTGTTATAAGTCGCCTCGTCAATTATACCTCCCGTATAGAAGTTACCTGATGTATCTAATCTAGATGCCGTATTGGAGGAAGATAAACCACTTGCGTCAGTAACTTCATAAATGGTTGCGGATGTTCCCGCTTCAATTTGTGCGCCCCAAATATACATGCAACTTTTACCATTACCACTGTAGTATTGAGCCCCATTATTAAACATTGCAATTCTTACGTTGACATAATTTAGTGGGCCAAGTGTTGCAGTTACTGACGCTCTAAACCAACCATTACCTACGGCGACAATGGTACCTGAAGCATTTGAATAATATCCACTTGCTGACGCTGCTGAAAAAATACCACCAGTGGCATTGGACTGAATTTGAGCATAACCAACACCATCATATAACTGTATGAAAAAATTTCTATCGCCACTTACAGGTCTAAAATAACACGAAAAAGTATACCTACCATAAGGTGTAATAGTTATATTGGCATAGTTGGTATACCAGTGTGAGTTGTTTACACTCGTGTCTTCGTTAATAAGTGTTGCTGTGTTTGTACCGTCTGGTGCAATTCCTAGTAATACAGGACTTAATAATCCAGTTGTACTCCAACCATTAGGATTACTAAACAGTTGACTATAAGGAAATAAATTCTTTTTGTAACCAGAATTTCGGTTAAAAGTCGCTTCGTCAAACGTACCAGCAATCGTATAATTTCCGTTCACACTCAGTTGAGATAATAAAGGCATAATATATTATCCAAAAATTGTGTCGATAGTCTGTGTCGCTGGGTTGTATGTTTGGTACACAATTGACGAAGTGCTGTTTGCAAAACCAATTTTACTTGTAACAGAAATTGAGTTTGCAGAAACAGCATTACTTACAGTAGCATTGGTTGCTTTTAAACTATCAAAGTTAAACGTAGAACTGTTAAAAGCAATTTCACTTTGTGCAAGAGTTGTACCATTCAATACAATAGTTTTATACAACTTATTGGTACTCGTGTCGTACCTTTCATCACCAGCATTTATAGGCTGTAATGTATTAGTACCAACATAGTGTTTAACAAACTCTTTAGATGACATAGTATTATGCCTGTGCTTCTGTCCAACTGATACGTGCTACTGTTGCTGCGTTTGGACCAAGTGGTGTTACACAAACAGTTAAAATGTCTGGACCATCTGGATAAATGTTGTTTGCAGTTGTTGGTACTGTTAATGTTGTACCGCCACCAAGAATAGATGTACCTAAATCACGCAGCTTACTAATATCCTGTGCAGAAACAGCAGCCGCTGGTGCAAAGAATGTATAGATGTTTTCACCACCAGTGATTGTTGCACCTGTACCATGGTTGGCATATTGCGCTAGACTGGAACCACCAACAGCAACATATGCACTCGCTGAACTTGATACACGACCATTCAAGATAAAGTCAACCTTAACACCGGCTCCAGTTGGATATACACTACATCCAACTGGTTGCAATTGCATACGATTAATAATTTCTCTTGCACCTAATAGACCTGTTTGTCCGTTATCTACTGATGGTGACAAACGAATACTGAAAACTGGATATCTTGTACCAGCAGTAGTAAAAGTTGCAGGTGAATTTAAACCATAGTTGAATTCAATTGAACGATCATTATCATATCGACCATCCATAATAACAGAAGAACCCCAATGTGAAATTGTGGATGCTTGTTGTGGAGAATACAACTCAACTGAAATTGGTGCTGTTGCAGAATATGTAAATGCTGTTGCAGAAGCAGTACCACCACCAGCAGTGAAACCTGTACCAGTTAAGTTTACAACGTTGCGTGTCAAGCCAGTAAATGTTGTTGCAGTTTTACCAGTATATGAAAGATATTCAATTGCACCACCAGTATCAGCCGCAGCCGAAACAACCAATGTACCTGATGTTGGAAATAATGAAGTATCAGCAACAGTTAATGGTCCGGTTGAACCACTTGCCAAAGTTGCGGTTGAATATGTTCTTGGAGGTATCGTGTTAGTTTCGTAACGAGCAACTAAGTTACCGGAACGCATATATGCTTCTGTGTTAACGTTGTTGTTTGGAACACGATGACAGTAAATAACTTCACCACGGTTGTTTTTGAAACCAAAACGAGCTCCGCCTGCACCATACCATGTATAGTCAATGTAAAACATCTGCATTTTTGTTGCATCAATGTTAAATAACGATGCACCAGTACCGTCCATTTTATCAATGTTCCAAGTGCTTTGTGCGTATCTTGTGTCAATTGTTTTACTTAATGTGTTGTTACCTGATGATACACCTCTGTACTCTGGATAAACATACATTTGAGTATCAGACGTAATTGTTTGCACAATGTAACTCATGCCACGAATAACAATAAAATCACCTGGTTTTGTTTGTGTGCTGAACTTGGTGCTTACACCTGTAACAGAGTTTGAACCTGAAGTTACCGTGGCATATCCAGAAAGTTGTGCTGTACTACTGCGTTTTACTGCATATAAGGTTTGTCCGTCATGTTCAAAGAATAATCCGTTTTGTTGGTCAAACAATCCAATACGATTAGAAGAACCATACCATGCGTTTGGGCTCACAGTTATTGGAAAACCAGTTGCAGGTGATGCTGAAGGTGTACCACTGGCTGTGTAAGTAAAGGTTAAAGCTGTTGGAGCTGAGGTAACAACATAAGTGATACCGCCAGAAACACCTGTGCCGTTGTAAGCTGTTTCGTTACATCCTGTAATTTTTACAGCCGCACCTGTGGCCAATCCGTGTGGATACTTTGTTGTTACTGTAACTGTCGAACCACTACTTGTTAGTGTTTCAACCATTAATGCTGGTTTCAATAAAGAACCGGTTGAGAATTGCATCGCCTTACCAGATTGGTAACGGAATTGACGGCGAGTTTGTCTAACAACTTGATAACCATGTTGCGGTGAAACGTTGGTGAATTGAACACCACCATCATGAGCTCTGTGTTGACTATATCCTAGTTGTCTTGTATACAAACTGGCATTTGATACTGATGTAATTGTACCTGTAGGAGCGTTAGCTACAACAAACGTAAGTGTGTTGGTTGTTGGTGTAGTAGCAACAACCCAAGAACCGTTAGGTGGAAAAGTTGTTGAAGTTGTACCAATAACATAGATACCGTCACCAACACGAAGTCCGTGTGCTTGAGTTGTGGTGCAGGTTACTGTTGTTCCTGAGTTAGTAAATGCTGAGGTACCGGCAGGAATTGCTGCGCCTGTATAAAATGATCCAGAAAAAACCAAGGACTTTGTTGCATCATACAAACTTGCCGCAGGTGTGTTGGTTGTTGTGTATATACAGTTTGCTCCAGGTGTACCGTTTTCAACTATCCACCAACCACCAGCGTTAGTGTCATCAAGTGTACCTTGAACAAAAATTGGTGTGCCGTTTGCTGGTGGGTTTGTTGTCGTTACAGTAATGGTTTTTGCTGATGCTGTAATATTAGTAATTGCTATCGGCATAGTTACATCATAAAATGCCGAAGGACGATTGTTTAATGTGGTCAAACCTTCCCACTTTGTTGGTTGTGTACCATATTCAAAGTCGGTATCAATCAAAGATTCTGGAGTCGATACACGTAACTTATCAACAGGATCACGCATCGTTTCTGCGGGAGTTATTTCTTGATAAGTTTCTTCAGTAAGAATGGCAAGTTTATCTGTAGAAGCCATTGTTGCAGTATTGTATGCCAAAACCATTGTAGTGGTTTCTTGGCCAGTTACTGCGTCCACAGCATTAGTATAACTTGTTGTCAATAATGAAGGGTCGGAGAAGTTATACAATACAGTACCTGTGGTAGTGTTTGTAATCAACAACAGTTGTTCTCTGCGGATACCCTTACCTGTTACCACAATGGTTTTAGTGGAAGGTGTGAAGGTGTACGCTTCTAATATTACGTGTTTTGCCATTTTAAATTAATCTCCTAGTGCTATTGTCGTAGCGGAATATGGGTATTTTCTGGTTTGTACCGTCAATGAACTATTTATGATAGTTAAAACGCCTTGGTCTCCAGCTACCGGTGCGTTATAAATGATAACGTTGGCCGAAGTTGTTGTTGCAACCACACGAAAACCTCTATAGGAATCATATGGAGTCAACCAAGGATAGGTATTCTGTTTTACATAAGGAGCAAGTCTCAGACCATCGACTATAACCTCAAGGTTCTTCGAGTCGGTAATGTTGTTTGCAGTTATGTCCGTTTGGTCAGTTCGTAATACAAATACATGTTTTACACCATCGAATTGGTTTGATATATCATTCAGAACCAATGGTAAACTGGTTGTTATGATTTTATCGGCGTACACGGTTCCGCCGACAGTAAGTGTACTGTCTACGTTTGCCGTACCATAAATTCTTGTGCCTGATAGTAGTTTTGCCATGTCTTATTTATCTATTACAATCCGTATCTTCTTTTGAATTGGTTAAAGTTGTAGGTCATCTCGGCCACAGTCAACGCTCTGTTGTAGACCATAAAGAAACCTAATCTACCATTGAATGAACCAACGCCAGAACCGGTGAAATTGATCCATCCACGATTAACCGGACTAGCGCCACCAAAATATGTTCCTGGATTTGTTCTTGAGTTTGAGTTACCATTACAAAATCCATAAACTGTTGTTGGGGAAACTGAAAAACCAACAATTGTAAAACGATTTAGAGAAGAATCTGTAATGCCGTGGTTCCATCCTGTTGGCACTGCAGCCGGACTCATTGATAAAGTCCAACTTTGATACCCAGTGGCATCTCCACCAGGAGTACCGCCGGTATTATCTTGAATTCTCCAACCAGTATTGTATCCATTATTAACACCTTCAAACAATGCTGCGTTTGTAGCACCAAGGTTACCAAAATAATCTTTCTTACAGGCAAACATCAAAGTAAAGTTATTTGATACTGCCAATGCATTATAATCAATATTTTCAAATCTAATTTGACAGTTTGCATCTACCCTATTGTCATTTATTTTCAATGACATTGTTGTGTAATCATAATTAAAATTATTCGTAGTTAAGACACCTGAACCAACAGGACCGGAACCATTAGTGGTACCCACAACTACTCCTGTTGTACTTGAGTTAGCAAGATTATACCATGTAGTTGAACCTGGTGTATAACTTGAAGATACTGCTGCATCAGCATACAGAACTAAACCATCAGTAATTGGTACTCCAGTCCACTCATCATATTCTCTTTTGACGTAACTATTACCTGTATTGGTTATTCTGTTTGCAAATACAGGAGTTGTTATATTACTAGGACTACTTAATGATTCAAATTGAGTTGACGAAGTTGACGAAGTTGGTTGATATGGAGATGGATAAGAAGCCTGTTCTAATTGACCACCCCAAATATAATTATATTCACCCAAGATGTTTGCTGTTCCTGCATCTCTAACATAAATTCTAGGACCAATTTGAGTGCCGTTGTATGTATTTGTTAATGTACACCATAAACGATACCAACCATTACCAGCATCTTCTACGCCATAGTTGGTTGGTCCACCAACTTGGTAATTGGTGGAACCACCTGGAGAAAGTGCAAGAGTTGACCATGTTAATTTTAGTAAAATATCTTTATAAGTAGTACCGTTAGAAAAACCAATACTAATAGTTATTGATGGTGATGTTCCTTGTTTAACGTAAATACTCCAACACCATGGTAAATTATTTGATAATTGTGCTGTTGGTAATGCTACTAATTTTTGAATAAGTGCTGTATTAGTACCGCCAGTTATTGTAGATGTGATTCTAGTTCCAGTAAGTGTTCCATCCGGAGCAACTGTGTTGGCTGAATTTATCGTGGAGTTTTGTTGTGACTGAATATTTTTCGTCCAGTCTTGACTATTTGGATGAAGATTATATAAAGCATTAGTACTGTTTGCATTATAAGTTACTTCATCATATTCACCACGAATAAAATAGGTGTTTGATGAATCTCTCTTTACAAATCTAGGTAAAACTATATTCGTGTTTAGTGTAGTTGGTTTATATGTAGTTGGTATGGAGTTATAAGGACCCACTTTTGTGTCTGATAATTCAAGTTGTGTGCCCCAAATATAAATTCCAGACACACCATCACCAGTTGGTGTTCCTAAACCGTTGGTCTCACCCATAGCGATTTGCAAGTTGAAAGAAGTTCCTGTTACTTTTCCTGTAGTTGTTAATCTATACCAACCATTATCTAATGGTATTACAGTAGTTACGGAAGAATCTGTACCACTTTTTGATCCATTCACCAAAGAAACGAGAGCTTGCGATCCTTGATATTGGTTTGGTCCAACCAATGATGTGTCCATAAAAATGGTTGCACTCGTATAACCTGCACTTTTGATGTATGTACTTAAAGTATAGTTTGAATTTGTTACCAATCCTGAAATTGGTTGATATATTGATTTTCTTGTGGTAGCACCATTGTTACCAGTTAATTTTGCAGCAGTCAATGTACCGTCTGGTGCTATGGCCGAATTTGCGGTTATTGTACTGTTTTGTGGAATCCAATAAGAAGCGTTCGTCAAATTGGTACTATAGTTCAGAAGGTTCGTAGAAGCAACTTTTGGTTGATACGGTGTTGCTGTACTGGATTGTTCAATCTGTAAACCCCAAAATAAAACACCTGATGTTCCGTTTCCAATATATGTCTGTTGGTTTCTGCCGGCGCCACCTAGGAATTGTATATCTACTCCTTGGCCACTAATGGTATTGCCCGCTAAAAAAGACAAAGTAAATCTATACCAACCACCACCAACATCCGTAGAAGAAAAAGTTGGAGACGCAGGAGCATACGTCAAAGAAGAACTAATTGCTCCAGTATCAGGATTTACCAATGCATAAACAAATGTCTGACCTGTTATACCACCAAGTACTGGATACCCAATTCCAAATTGAAAGTTCCTGTCAGCACTATATGATTTCATGTAGAAAGATATGGTGTATCTATTTCCAGCTACATAGGTTGTTTGACCTTGACCGAATCCATGAATAGTATTCACGGCATCTGTGGTTTCAAGTACCCTGTTAGCTGTAAAAGAACCATCTGGTGCACCAGCATAATTTGCTGTTACTGTTCTATTATATCCAACCCAAAATGCACCTGAAGAAAGGTCCTGTGAAAAGACCGTTAGATTCGTCACCACAGAAGAACCTGCGTTTGGATTAAAAGTTACTTCGTCAAAACTTCCGTTAGCGGTTAATATGCCGCTGGAAAGAACTCTACTACTAATTGTGGCCATTATGCAAACACCGTATCCATACTATTGCTACCTTGATTATAGTATGTATAAGACGCAATATTACTGGTTGCGTTTGCAAATCCTAGACCACTCTGGCCACTATTATATGCAATAACCACCTTACCTGTATTCTTTGGTGCAAGGTTTAAGTCTGCGTTGGTATCTGAACCTAATGATGTAAGAGTTGGACCTGTACCTGTTATACCAGCAGACATTTGGAAGTAATTAACACCTGATGCAACATATGGTATTACTAAGTGTGTTGTAGCAAGTGTCAAGAAACTGATTGTTCCTGCAGCACTTGAAATTAATCCTAAATTACCGGCTGCCGTTAATCTTGTTGTGTTTGTACCTGATCTATCTATAGATAAACTTGGTGGTCCTGCATAAAAATTACTGTCAGTAATTCTAACAGATTCACCAAAAGGTGTATATAAACTTAAACTATTTCCTAGACTTCTAATAGCAGTGTTTGCACCGACAGTAGCATAAGCAGCAGCGCCACCACCACCACCGCCTGAAAAAGTAATTGTTGGCTGTTCTACGTAACCTGAACCTGCGGCTGTGATGTTAAAACCACTACTAACTTGATACGAAAAGTTAAAAGTTGCCAGTGTTCCTGTGCCGCCTGTTACTGAGGCTGGGTTTGCTGGTGTTACTGTGTAGTCGGAAAAGTTTGTTGAAGAAATACTTGTGATAACTCCACCAGATACGCCAGTAACAGTAACAGTCGCAGCAGTACTTGCTGGAGTACCACCAGAAACAGTTAAAACATCGTTTAACGAATAACCAGTTCCACCAGAAACGACTGTTCCGCTTTGAATGTAAACCTTTGCACTTGCAGTGGCTTGAGTCCCTCCAGCGGTGGTTGGGGCTGTGATTGCTAATGCTGGAACAGATGTATAACTGCCTCCTCTTTGAGTAACAGTAATAGCAGTAATAGAAGTACCGTTAGCAATGCTTACACCGTTTGCCCCAGCAGAAATATCAACACCGCCGGTACCTTTTGGTTGTAATACAATTGCTGAGTTTGTATCACTACCTTGTGATGAAATTATTGGATTTGAACCCGTTGGACTACCTGTTACGTTTAAAATATTAACCGCAGATGCTGTATGAGAAATATTAAATTGTTGTTGTGCGCCATTGTTTGTGCCAATTGAAACTCCGCTAGTTCCTTTGGATACAAGATTTAATACTATGCTTGGATCACTACCAGCAACCGCAATAACTGGACCAGCGCCCACGCCACGACCTGCTGCGGTAACATAGTTTACTGCTGGGCCGCCACCGCCACCGCCATAAGTATCGTTAATTCTTAATTGTTCTCCACCAGGAGTATAAAACGACATAACGGCACCAATGCTCTTAACGATTGTGGGTGAACCAACAGTAGCATAAGCCGCCGCACCACTACCGCCGCCGCCTGAGAATGTTACTGTTGGTTGTTCTACGTAGCCTGAACCTGCGTTTGTGATGGTGGGTGTATATAATTTCCAACGAACTGTAAGCGTGCAACCCGTCCCACCTGCGGGGCTAACAGTTGTTGATACTGGGCTGGAAGGTAAAACAGAATATGGTGAATAGTTAAGAGCATTAACAGTCAATACAGCGCCAGCAGAAACAGTCGCAACAGTAAATGTAGCTGCACTAGTTAGTGGCGTACCACCAACCAAAGTTAATGTGTCGCCCACGGCATAACCACTACCACCAGCAGCTACCGTTGTACCTTGGTCTGCGTACATATTTGGTGTAGCTACAGCCTGAACACCGCCAGCAGTTGTAGGCGCTGAAATTACTAATGTTGGCTGTGTTGAATAAAAAGTAGCTCCACTGTTTGTAACAGTCAGCGCAGTAACAGTACCGCCGTTACTAATGTTTACTCCGTTGGCCGTTTGTATATCAAATGCACCAGTTCCCTGTGGTTTCATCAACATGCTTACGTTTGCGTCAGTACCTTGCGATGAGAATATTACGGCGTTACCTGTATTTGAACCTGTTACTTGCAGATAGTTGACACCACCTGCTGGTGCAGAAACGAATAAAGCGTTTGCTGTGTTTGCTGCAAAAGCAACCAAACCATTTGTTGGGAAATACATTCCAACACCAGCAGTGCCAACAAGGCCGTGTGATGTGGCTGTATTTGAACCTAATTGTCCTTGGAAACTCGGCGATGTAGTTGCAGTAAATGAACCTGATGTGACACCAGAACCTGGGAAAGTCCAACCAGAACCATATGTTTTCGTGAAATTACCATCACCCAAGAAAATTGTTCCTGAGTTACCTGTTGTGGCCAATCCATTATTAATTGTGATTGAACCACCAGTTGTATAGATGGCACCATTAGAACCAATACCACCAGCAACAACTAAAGCACCAGTAGAGTTTGATATTGCAGCAGATGTTCCTAAAATTTGAACAACAGTTTGCGCGGTATTGGCTGAAGTTACAATTACATTTGGTGTTTGTATTGTTGTAGTACCCTGAGAACCAGAGTTTACTGAACCAATAAAAATTAATGTATTAGAACCAGAAAGACCACCAACACCAAGGTTTAATGTCTTTATGTTACCCGCTGTTGTTGCACCACTATGTAAGTTTAAAGTTTGTGTTACTGCTGATTGACCTAAAGTAATCTGGCCAGTTTGACTTGGACCACCAGCAGTTATAGTGCCTGTTGTTGCAGCATTAGTAATAGTAATTGTAGATGTTGTTCCTGAAAAGTTAACCGCAGATGTTGCAGTTAATGCAGTAGAACTCCAACTACCTGTTGCAAATGATGCCGATCCAATAAATCTTACACCACTTCTGAACGCTGCACTTTGAACTGTATTATCGAAATAAACAGTGTTAGCAAAAGTAGTATCGGCCGCAACAACAAAATTGTTTCCAGTTAATTTAAAACCGTTATTAGTATAATATTGATATATCGTATCATTAGTAGTACCACCAAGATAAGCATATCCGTTAGCGGAAGCAACCCAAAGATATTGAATGCCTGATTCAATATGACCAATATATTTTGTTGAAACTATTACAGAGTTTGCAATGTCCCAGGGGGTTGCCATAGTATACTGGTTAATCCAATCACTGGTTTGTCCAGCCATATACAGAGTAGTTCCATCAGGATCAAAATACAAACCACGGGGTGTACTAGGCACGTTTGTGATTGATACAACAGGATTCGTTATAGTCGAAACATCCCAAGGTGTAGATAAATCTAACCTATAAAGAGCTGAGAATGTTCCACCAGTAATGAAGACAGATGTACCATCAGATTTGAAAAAGATATCGTTTGGTGCAATTTCGTTTGCGGTACCCAAGGCAAGTGTTACGTTGTTGGATTTATTGGCATATGTGGCGGTATTTGCTTGCCATGGCGTTGATAGTGTATACTGGAAAATAGTATTACTTGAATCACCCATCATGTACATTGTAGTACCATCAGGCTTGAAGAATAAACCTGTTGATGATGTATCTTGTGATATAATTGATACTGAACCAGTATTGGATGCAGATGATAAATTCCAAGGTGATGATAAGGTAAATTCTGTAACTTTATCTGCTGCTTGGCCAACTATGAATAATTTTGTGCCATCTGGTTTAAAGAATATCTGAGTTGCTGTGCCTTCACCCGCACCAGTTGGTGATGCTGTTGCAAGGTTAAGTGTTTGTCCTGAATTTTCCCAGCTGTATAGACCAGTACCGACTGTCGAGAATAAAGAGTTACTATTCGCAATCGAAGATGTGTTTGAGGTTAGATTGTTACCAATATAAGTATTACCGGCTATGCCAACACCACCAGCAACAACCAAAGCGCCTGTGGTTTTTGAAGTAGAACTCGTTGTATTTGCAATGACTAATTGAGAAACGCCATTAACAGTAATAACAGAACCAGTATTTGCAAGTGCATTGTTTGCTTTTGTGAATGCTGAATTTGCATATGAACCAGCAGAGTTGGACGCATTATATGCTTGTTGTGCAAGTGCAATACCAGTGTTTGCTTGATCTAATACGTTAACAGTATTTGAATAAACACCATTCGAATACAAAGTGCCATCAACAATTAAGTCTCCATACGAGTGCATCGTGCCGCTTGAAATGTCACCAAAAACAGTCAATGAGTCATCAATCTGAATAGCACCTGTTACCGGCGCCACAGTCAAACCACGGTTACCATCTTGGTCACCAGTAGATAGATATATTCCTGACGAATCGAGTGTTACTTTAGAAAATTCAGCGTTTGGTGGATTACTTACATTGTAATTTAAAGTATTAGAACTCCAATATAACTCAGTTGCACTTTCAGATATTACACTACTGAAATTGCTTACACCATCAGTTTCCAATATTACCGACTTATTGTTTGTGGTATTTGATTTTAATCTTATTGATGTGCTTGATTCGGTGACACTCAAATTACCAAAAGACGCATTACCAGTAACTGCTAAGTTACCAGTTATTGTACCACCAGACTTAGGCAGTGCATTGTTGGCCGTAGTGTTTGCAGTATTCGCTTGTGTAAATGCGTTGTTTGCTACTGTGAACGATGAGTTAGCATAAGAACTGGCTGCTAGTGCGTTGGTAGTTGCCGTATTTGCCTGAGTGTAGGCTGAGTTAGCGTAAGAACTGGCCGCTAGTGCGTTGGTAGTTGCCGTATTCGCTTGGGTATATGATGAATTTGCATATGTACTTGCTGCTAATGCGTTGGTTACACCAGTGTTTGCCTGTATAAATGCAGCATTAGTTACAGCAAACGGTGCAGCTGCTGTATTCTGTTTTGTTCCATCACTAAATGTTATTGGTAAATTCTTTAATACTAAACCGGTATTATATTTAAATCTTGCTATTTCATTTGTTGTACTAAGGCCACCAACGGAAAAAACAACATCGTTATTTAATCCTGTACCAATAATCATGTTACCGCCACCAGATATTGTGTTACCGGTAGCAAATAAGTAACCGTCATTCTTACCAATTAAAGAATAACCTGGATAATTGTAATTTGATGATGAGAAACCAAGGTCTAAGAAACCATCATTGATGGTTCCATTATCTGCTGTGATGAATAAGTCTGATGATGAATTAGCTCCGGAATTAATATTCTGCATATTAAGACCCGCATAACCATCAAAGTTACTAGACACTTGGAAAGTTACTTGTGGTTCTAAAAAGTATCCTGTTGGAATACCGGCATACAAAGCATTAAAACCGTTAGACGCATAACCAAAAAATTGACCGGTATTACCAGAAATTGCGGTGCTTATTACATTGCCGGTAAAATTAATATTACCAGCAACCGTTAATGATCCATCAATTGTTACGTTACCTGTAACTGTGCCACCAGCAGAACTAAGTTTTGAATTCGCAGCTGCAAAGGCGCCGTTAGCGTATACTTGTGCCGAGTTTGAGGTATAGTATGCTGAGTTTGCATATGACCCAGCAGTAACCGCTTTAGAGTCGGCTGTATTGGCTGCTGTGTATGCTGAGTTTGCATATGAACCAGTTGTGTTCTGTGATTGATATGATGCGTTCGCTTGTATAAATGCACCGTTAGCATATAATGCACCAGAATTGGCTATAGCATCTGGTGTGTTTGCTCTAATGAATGCTGCATTGGCTTGTAAGAAAGCACCATTGGCATATAATGAAGCACTATTTGCTTGTGCATACGCTGAGTTAGCATAAGAACCTGCCGAGTTTGCATAAGAGAAAGCGGTATTCGCATATGTTCCCGTTACATTACCACTTTCATATGCAGCATTTGCCTTTAAGAACGCACCATTTGCTTGATCAAAAGAAGGTTGAACTTGTGGAAGAACATTATTTGCCGCAGAATATGCCGAATTCGCCATAGCGAAAGCACCATTTGCATACAGAGAGGCTGAGTTTGCAGTATAGTATGCTGAGTTGGCATATGAACCTGATGTTACTGCCTTAGAATCAGCTGTGGATGCATTAGTTGTAGCTGTATTTGCCTGTGTATATGCAGAGTTAGCTTGAGTAAACGCCGCATTGGCTGTATTAAACGAAGGAGCAATTTGTGGAAATACATTATTCGCAGCTGCAAAAGAAGCATTAGCTTGTGCAAATGCACCATTAGCATACAAAGAAGCAACTGATGCATTATTCGTTGCAGTGTTTGCTTGATTATATGCAGAATTAGCCTGCAAAAATGCACCAATTGTATTTGCAGATGATCCTGCGGCATTTGCTAATGTGTATGCTGCTTGTGCCAAATTATTGGCGGTGTTGGCCTGATTGTATGCTGCATTGGCCTTAGTGAACGATACATTTGCTTGGTCATAAACCTGCTTGGTGAAACTTTCCGAAGCTTGTCTTATACCACCTAAGGTTACTCCATCGTGTATCGTTAGGGTTTTTGTGTTACTATCAATAATCAATTCACCATCAGCACCAACTATAGTACTTAATGCTGTGTTTGAGTATCTTTTAAATTGTAATTTTTTTGTCATTGCATTAAGTCTATATCGTTATTTGCCCAATAGTCTATTGGTTGTATGTATGGATTTGCCGGAGCATAAACGATTTCATTATTTGCATTGCCAATAACCACAGTTGGTTCGCCACTCAACTCAGAAAGTGTTTCAACATATGTGAACAAGCTATTTGCATTTGCTGTAGTTGGATTAGCAGTAACAACTATTTGTGCATATTGTTCGGTTATCTTTCCTGCCATGTTATATGATTCAAATGTATAATTTGCATTAGAGTTGATGCTGTATATAGGTTGTGAAGAAACAAAGTTTCCTTTAATATTTGTTAGGTGTAAAGCACTGTTCTTCCAAGAAATAACTTTTGCTGAAGCAGTCGAAGTGTTTGGTGAAAAACCTTGATATACATATTCACCTTGTTTATATGTGCCAACACCTGGCGTTCTCATGTTGAATACAACAACATCATCTTCTGTAATTTTATTTAATATCTTTGTGATTGATGTTGTAACAACACCAGTATCGGATGTTTTACCAAAGATGAAACCACGAACAGTAAAATTTAATGTCCAAACAATCATCCTTGGATCAGAACTTCTGTTGCCTTCATACTGAATATCTTGTGTAACATTATTCAATATGATAGGAATTTCTTTAATAATTCCCATTTCAGGAACCATATTCATCTTGATGGTATAATCTGGTGTAAAATATGGAAGAATGTGTTCAATGATTTGTGTACCGTCTTCTACATTACGAACATAAACATATAAATTAAAATCAAAATTGTAAGGTACAGGATTGTATTGAGACTTAGCTCCTGTTGGAGTTTGCGTAAAACTTTTTGTGTTGGTATTAAGTTTTCTATTTGCATCATATTGTAAACCCGTCATCTCAAAAGACAAACGAGGTAAAGTCATTTGAACTTTTTTATCTAAGTTCAAATCTTCTTCCAGACGCATCACATAATGTTCTTTGGCTGCATATGCAATAGGTACCAAGAATCGTTCTGCTTCAGTATTATTTGGATTATATCTGACTAAGGTAATCTTATCAAATAAGTTACCGAAGCCTACAACCAACTTACGAATTGTTCTGTTATAATATGGCGTAGACATTAAATTCTTCCAAACGGATTGGTTTCCACAAAGTTGATAATGTTATTGGCTTGATTATCAATATACATATTATCATAAACTTCGTTAGGTGTATTATCTTTTAGTGGATCAAAAGATGTAGTTATGTATTGTGCGTTACTTGTTGCACCTTTAACAGTTACATTTGATGAAAACTCACCCATAATATTTGTTACTGTCAATGTTTTTGTTGGATGATTCCATGATTGTACAGTAGCATGAACTTTTGCATTTGCGTATGAATTATCTGGTGATTGAAATACAATTTCTTTATCTTGGAAGTTTCCTGTTCCAGATGTGAATTCAAACTCCAATGTGTAACCTGATGCTCCAACAATATCATCAATTTCTGAAATACCAGTATCAACAACCTCTTGTGAGTATTTGAATTTCTCCATTTCCAATTCATAGAAATATGGAATCTTACGACCTAATGTGAAGAAGTCTTTGGTGTGATTGGTGAATTTAATTTCATAAATTTCACCAGTACCATTTAAAAATGGAACATAAATCAAATCACCTTCACGTGGACGTGTGAAATGTTCTTGTGGTACTCTCTGAGAGAATGAACGTTTAGAAACAATAACAGTTATGTTATTTTTAATTTCTAAACCAAACTTGGAGAAAAATTCTCTTTCACCAGTATACTCTAGTGCAGAAGAAAGGTAGAATTCGATGGGAAAAGCTGATTTGAATTTCTTAACCGGGTCTTCACCATACAGAATGTCTCTGTCTTCTTCGTTGAAGATTGGTAAGTAATATGCGTCAAAACCCATTATCTTAATAGATTCTACGATAAGGTCTTCGACTACCCGTTGTTCGGCAGCTGCGTTGTAATTGTTGAAGTAGACACTGGTCGCAATTTTAGGTTCCTGCCTTTCTTCTTCCTTGTTTATGTTTCATATTAATTCAGATAAAATTCTAACATACCGCCATAATTCTTTTCCATGTCGGCTTCAAGTCTCTTAATTTCATCTTCAGCTTGTTGAACTATTTCGCCGCCATTTAGAACCACACCACCAGGTAATTGAATGCCTTTAAATTTAGAAAGATTTGAACCCCATTGTTTCTTAATTAATACCGTTGCATACTCTTTCAACCAACGGTCATTCCATACTTTACCATAAACACTAGGATCAATTACAGCATAAGATTCTGCAATCACTGTTGTTCCTACTGGTGCTTGAGATTGACCCCATGCCCAATCAATATATAGTCGTTGCATATGGCGACTAAAACGAATTGGAACTTCACCAGTGAACATAAGTTCAAGTGAACGAAGGTGTTGTTGCGTCAACGTATAGTTAATGTAGGACGCTGAGGTGAAGTCATACAATTCATTAAGACGCAGTTGGTATCTCAAATCAAACATGTTGATTGAGGATTGAGAATCCTGAATTGGAAAGATTCTGGTAACACCAACAATATCCAATGTGTTATTTGATGAATCTTTGGCCTGTGTCAAGTCCAGATATTTTTTGTTGATATCTGTTTGATCAATCTTTTTGATGTAGTATACTTTTTGTAAACCATCAAAGTGGTAATCTTGATAAAATTGCAAGGCATCATCAATACGGTCTTCGACCTGGTCGTCATCAACATTTATCTCAATAACAGGAAATCCTAATCGTCTTAGGCAATATTGTTTGAAGTCATTTCTATTTGTTGTATTGGCCATCTTATTTCATCCCATGTTTATACTGGTATTTATAAGGTCGGCCCATTTAATTTTTTTTGTTACTTTTGTATTGTTTTAATTAATAATCAAAAAAATAATAAAAACCCTGGGTTAAAGGTGCCACCAATAGCTGAAAAATCCCAGCCTGTGTTGTTTCCGTTATTTACATTTCCATAATTACTTGGGGCTAACCACGTAGCTCCACCAGTAACAACAGAATCTTTTATTGCTGCATAATTCGTGGTTACTGTTCCTGTAGATTTTGATATCGTGAATGTACTACCGGAAGTTGAACTTTGTAAGGTAACTAAATTTCCTGATGTTCCATTGATGTTAAAATTTGATACTGTATTTGTTGTTCCGGCAGTAAATGTGAATGTTGCCGGCGAAACTGAATTACTAATCGTTGCAAATGTATTGCTATCAGTAATTGTTAATTGTCCGGCTCCAGAATTTGTTAAATTGTTCCAAGTTTTACCAGCACCCACAAAAGTTTTATCTGAAGCTGAACTCATTGATATTGTACTACTTCCTGGTGTAACAGTTAAGAAAGATGGATTGGTTACGTTCCATGCAGTAGCACCTGAATCAGTAATTGTCCAAGTTCCAGAACCCATGACTAATGTTTTTGCAGTTGCAGTAGTCGTTGAAAACGATCCTGCAGTAACGTTACCAGATATAGTTGTTAATGTACCGCTAGTGAATGTTAATGTACCTGTAACGTTTAAGTTGTCTACAATAGTTGTAGTACTATTTGGATATGTGCTTACTACCACATAAGTAATTCTGGTTCCAGTGTTTGATGTTCCTAATCCAGCCGCAGCATTTAAAAGAGCTGAAGCAGAATAGACGCCACTAATACCACCAGTACCAATCGTGCCTGTAATAATATCTATTGTTGAAGGATTATTTTCATAAATGTAACCTTCATACAACATTGAAGGAGAACCGGCAACACCACTTGTACCAGTTGATCCTTCAAAACGCCACCAGAATGTTCTATTTGGTGTTGTACCTGTCAACTGATAATACATTCTTTGAACAGAACGATCAGATGCTTGCATCATGATTTTTGGAAGTGCAGGATTTGATGCAGATAAACCAAAAGAAGTTGTAGATCCAGCTCCAAACGTAACATACATATTTGACACTGGATACATTGTAGTATAGTTAGTACCATTAAATGAAATATTCCATCCTGGCGTGATTACCCAATATCCATTATTAGATGTACCAGTATATGCTCCTACTGGACCAGTGCCTGCAGAAGCTGCCGCAACCATTGTACCTACCGTACCTTGGAGTGCAGTTGAAATTGTAGTTATTGTATAGCTACTACCGCCAAGGCCTGAACTATATCCAACATCAATTGCAGCAATAGATTTACCATTAGAAGTAATACTTCCATTAGCAATCATTCTAGCAGTAATGTTAGTGAATGTGCCACCAGTACTTAATACATAACCAGCGAGATATAATGTGGTAGTTGCAGGAGTTCCAGAATATCCTGTAAAATCAATAGTCTTAAAATAACTACCAGTTGTCAGTGTAGCAATTGAGTTACCGTTTGTTAAGAATAAATTAGCAGTTGTTGTAATAGTACCGGCTGTAGATCCAATTGTAAAAGTCTGTGCAACATCCATTGATGAAGCAAATCCACCAGTACCTGTTGATGTAAATCCTGTTGCTGTTGCCATACTAAGCACAGTCGTAGTGCTTGCATAAGTTAAAATGATCTTTGCGGTGCCGAATCCAACCGATCTAATACTAGTGCCACTTGACGAAAATATACCAACACTCAAATTAAAGTTATTAAGGTTCAATGTACCTTGCGTCAGGGTCAGTGTTCTAGTTGATCCTATTGTCATTGTATCATTCAACTGTAGAGTTGAATTCGGCTCATAATTAATAGTGATAGGAAAATCTAATGTTTTGCCAGCAGTTGCAATTGTGTTGGTTTGTGCGCGAATCGTTGCAGCAAAAGTAAGAGCGCTGGCCGAAGAAGTTAATGTCATACCACTGGATAATGTTAAACTTCCACCAATTGTTGATGTACTTGTGGCATTCAAAGTACCATTAAATCCGGTAAAGTTAACATTCTTAGCACGATCACTAGCATTACCTAGAAAGGTCAATGCATATGTTCCAGCTGTAAAGTTAAACGATATTGAGTTTGATTCGGATATTGCACCAGTTGATACGGTTGTTGCCGTTGAACCAGAGTTAGATATGTTTACTATTGGAGTGCCTGTAACTGTCAATCCAAGAACAGTTGATGTTGTAAAAACCGTACCGCTGCCTGTTGTTGTAATATTTCCTGTTCCAAACGCCAGAGTTCTTGTGTTGGCATTGCTGCTATCAAAATTCTGAGTTGTTAGTGTATACGATCCTAATGATAGTGTACCTTGTGTTAGTGTAAATGTTCCTGATGTGGTTAGACTGTCAAGTAAAGAGAATATTGATGCAACACTTGCATTAAATGTTATGTTGCTTGATAATGCTAATCCGTTTGTTGTTAAACTTGCTCCTGCTAAAAACAAAATTGAGCCAGTATATGACTGAATGACCCCTGTTGATATGGTGAGATTACCATACAGTGTAAGATTACCTGATCCAGATAACTGTAATGTACCACTTGAAGGCGCACCTATAGTTGCAGTCAGAGCAACTGCGCCCGATTCAATAGTTACTGTGTAATTTCCACTACTGCTATTAGAATTAAACACAACTGCATCTGTTGCAGAAGGAGGTCCAGCATTACCGGAACCACCTGAAGTCAAACTCCAATTTGTCGTAGTAGTATTATTCCAGGTTCCTGATCCACCAACCCAATAATACACCAGCGCAACGATGGTCAAGTTGCTGTTATTACCACCGTTTGTTGTTGAGTTGAATTGCCAAATTACATATCCACCAGTCGCAGCCGTAGTATTACCAGTCATATAGGATACTGAACAATAAACACAATTATTTGTACCAGAACTATCTCGTGTAATAGTAAATGCAGACGTAGAGGTACTACCTAACGTAATTAGGTTACCAGAAGTACCATTGGTTGCAAGCGCAGTTGTTGTTTGTGTAGAACCTGCTGTGAATAAAATAGTAGCTGGTTGGACGCTATTGGTTATATCTTTGAAAGTATTATTACCAGAGATAGTCAATGTACCCGCACCACCTTGATTTATTCCTGGAAATCTAGATCCACCACCGGCGAATGTCTTAGCATTCGCATTTGTCAATGATATAGTGACACCTGTGTTATAACTAAAATTTGATCGGGCAGTTGATTGTGTGTAAGCACTTCCGGAACCGGTAATTATATAATTATAACCAAAACTTTGTAGGCCTGCAGACGAAGAAAAAAATGATGCAACTGTAAATGTTCCACCGGGGTCAAAAGTGCATGTGCTAGAGGATATTGTCCAAGAGCTGATAGTTGTAAAAGCGCCTGAAGTAGTAATCCCAACAGTATTAGTAATACTAATGGGTGTTTGGATGAGTGCGCCATTGCTAGTAATACTTTGCGATGATGTACCGGAAAAACTTAGTTCTCTACCATTACCAAAAGTTGCACATGTCATGCCTGAGGATAATATCAAATTACCATTCATTACCACCGCATTAGCCTCAGACCATGTTCCAGTAAATCCCGAAGCAAAAGTTAAATTTTTAATTGACGCCTGTGATGAAAAACCAAAACTTTGAAAATTTCCAGTAACGTTGAGTGATAAAGTAGGAACAGAACCAACCTGACTGCTGCAATCTTGCGTAGGGGTATTTGATGTAAAATTAAGTGTTGGGTTTGTACCAGTGATTACAATATTGGTTGTTGGTGACAAAATAACAACAGGACTACCACCGGAACTATATGCAGTTAAATTAATAGTACCAGTACCAAATGCAATAGTTCGTGCGTTTGTATTACTACTATAAAATCTACTAATTCCTAATGTGTAAGTATTGAGAGTCAGTGTTCCGGCAGTTAATGTGAATGCACCATTAAAATTAGAAATGAGTGTTACAGATGCACCAAGAGATATGTTGATATCACTCTTGTTTACTATACATAAATTACATGCAGCAGTATCTGCTACAGTAACAGTTGCAGCAGTACCTGAGTTAGCATCAAAGTTTACGGTATCAACAGATGTTGGCACACCGCCACCACCAGAACCACCTGAAGTTAAACTCCAGTTTGTGGTAGTTGTACTATTCCAGGTGCCTGATCCGCCAACCCAATAGTATGTTGCCATTTACAATTATTCCTGTGGAGATTCTATTGTAACGTTGCTCATTTCGACAATGTGATTAACCCAATTATCAAACCGTTGTTTTTTCATTGCTTCAATTTCGTCTTCAGTAAATGTGTGATCGTCTTCTAGATTAAGAGAATCAGCATACGTACCATATATTTCATGTGTTTCAGAAAAATCAATTTTAATCATTTTTACCTCTTTAGAATCCAAAGTTTTTAGCAACCATCTGCCACTTAGTTGCAGTGGAATTATATATAAAACCCATATAATCATATTTAGAGGATCCGGTTGAAGTGCTTGGTAAAGTTATATCAGTTGAACCCGTAAATATTGCATTAAATGAAAGTGTTTGTGCATTAGTACATTGAACACGAATTATAAATTTTTGGCCATTGTTTGGTGTACCAGTTGGTGCGTTGATTGTTAATGTACCTGCCGCTTGTGTATTTGTTTGTATTGCCAAATCTGTTGTGTCTATATTCACTGTAATAGATGTACCATCAGTGATTGAAACAACTCTTGGTAAATTGTTTGCTGTCTTAAATGAACTACCATCATTAAAGACAATAGATGTGGTAGCGCCAGATAATGTGATACTACCTGTCATTGTACCACCAGACTTAGGCAACGCATTGTTAGCGGTAGTAAATGATGAGTTAGCATACGTACCTGCTGCTAATGCATTAGTGGTTGCAGTATTTGCTTGTGTATAGGCAGCATTAGATGAAGGATTTGTTGCAATCCATACACCTGAGCCATCAATGACCGGCGTGGTGCCTACAGTTAGACCATTTTTAACGACAAAATTTGAATTAGTAGCCAAGGTTCATTTTCCCCGTGGTTGTGTTTATTGTTTATTTATATCGCTATACTATCAATATTTGGCCAGGACATATTTCCTCCGGTATCAGTAGTTATGTAGACAGAAGATCCACCGTTGAATGGTGGGTATCCTACATTTGTTATAGTTCTAGTTTCAGTGACACCGTTATAAGTTATATCAATTAAATCACCATTAGTTAACGAATTCAATCTGGCCAACAATGCTGAATTTGGTGATGACTCTAAGAAGAACCGAACTTGCCATTGTACACCACCCTGTTCCATCCAGCTTCCACCATACCAATTACCACTTGGTGTATATGTTGTTCTACCGCCACCAGCACCTGCGCCGGCTATAACAGAGACTGTCAATGTCTGACCGTTCTTGGATTGTAAACCGTATGGGTCTCCCGCAAGTATCAGTTCTACGTAACTGCCGCTGGCATACAATGTTCCAGTTTGGCTGATACCATCAACCACCACGGTCAACTGTGTTTCGCCATTCACAGTGCCCAAACTACCATCAACCACTACGCTGCCATAGGTTCCTGATGGGAGTCGTACATTAGTTGATCCACTTGGGCCGCCACCACTGAACCAAACTATCTGACCCACCATGGCTGGGTTAATTGTTGATGATCCAGCGCCTGTTGCTGGAAAATATCCATACACACCGCCTGGATTAAAAGGGTCAGTACCAACTGTGATGGTACCGCCGGCAACTTGTCCCGCTGGGGTGGCTGTTCCAGCTACTACTAAAACCGTTGATGTTTGTCCATTTTTAGACTGTAAACCGAACGTGTCTCCAGAAAATACTACTTTTGGTCCAGGTCCGCCCGATTCTAATGTACCTGATTGTTTAACTCCGCCAATAGTTACGGTGACAGTATCCTTACCTCCTACTGTTAATGCTGAACCATCTACTACTATACTACCATATGTTCCGCTAATAAACTGTACTACTGTGCCAATTGGTGAAAAATAGTAAATCTGATCCAGCATGGTTGGCTGAATATACGATGAACCATACTCGGTAGTCCATCCGAATGAGTCGCCTTGGAAATTGGATCCTATATTAATATCTCCGTAGGCAACTGGCATAAATCCTGATCCGTCATCAAGGTATGATATATTGTTAATGTAGAGATACCCAAAACTTCCTTGAGCTTGTAATCCCCAAGGATCTCCCACAAACACAAATCGAACTCCGCCTGTATGATTCTGTGCCGAGGTGCTAGTTGCAGTAACGTTATTACCGTCAGTTATCCGAAGTACACTGTATCCATTTATTGTTGTGTCTGTGATTACAGTTATCGTAGGATATCCGCTACCATTAATATTTTGTGAATAGGTGCCAGTTATCAAATCCACATAAGTCTCGTTGGATGTGGAGTCGTACCAAAATCCTGAAAGATTACTTGGGTATCCGGCAAAGCTACCGTTACCAAACAGGCCGTTTCGCCATCCATATTCAGTTCCAACATTGTATGTGTCAAGGAATCCGCTGTTAAACATCACAGGAGTACTGTTGCCAGCACCGCCGCCACCACTTGATTGTGCAGCGGGATCATAGATAGCACTCAATGGAGTTCCATAATTACTTACGAGATTGAATATATCACCTGTTGCACCATATGAAGTTCCATTATATGTCGTAACAACTGAAGTTCCTCCCACATTAAAATATCTAGCAGATCCATTTGTGTCAGCATCAATTGCACCTTGAGAAGTTACATTAAAACTTGTAGAATTCGAGGTGTAAGTACCTGGTTTAAGTTTAATTTCGGTTGCAGTTGATCCACTCACAAAGACTTCAATTTTATTAAAATATGAACTTATCAACATGCCATAAACAAGGCCATCAGTATAGTCACGATTGCAACCATAATAATTAGCACCATAATAACTATAAGTGCCTGGTGTTAATGTGTTGTCTGCTGGTGCTGTTGGTTGTGAAGCAGGTAAATATTTTGCTGTGATTGTTTGGCCAATTTTATTTTTTAAATCCAAAATATTTGTTGAATTATAGTAATTATATCCATTAAATTGAAACACATAATCGGTGCCACCCACAGTGAATGTTCTTGGATATGTGCTTCCATCACCATCAATTCCACGACCAGACACATTAAATCCTGATCCTGAATATGAACCGTCCTTCAATACTACATAAGTGTAACCAGAATTTAGATTACCCGACTGTTCATACAAATATAATCCTTCGATATAATCACTCGTTACTGTTCCAACCGAGAAATATCCAGCATCTGCACCCCAAATATACTCACCGTTGATTCCTGGTCCTGTGGTAGCTACAACTATGGAGTCCGGCACCGCAGCTGCTGCGATTGCATCTCCAGCAACCTTCACACCACTTCTAAGTCTTATGCCTCTACCAAAATTGACTGCCATTTTATACCACTATTGATGTTCTTACCAATTTCACTGTAGTTGCTGAGTTTGTTGGTGTAAATAATAAATTAAGGACACCTGATGTAATAGAAGCATCAAAGGTACCCAACGATGAACCAGTATATATCTCGCCGTATTGTGCCAACCATACAGAAGTGCCATTGTGTATCGCTGACAACCCAATCATATGGTAACTTGTACTTGAAGTCATCTGTACATCATACTTAACACTTCTATATGTGGCAGTTGCGAAAGAATCAATTGATACTTGTGATGTTGAAGATGTTGTGTATGTATTAGAAGAAATATCAATTACATTGGTAGCACCAACTGAGAATGAAGTATTTGATATTACCGAAGAAGCATAGATTGCACTATTGGAAGAAATTACACCGGTTATTATACCACCAGATAATGGCAATGCATTATTGGCCGCCGCGAATGCTGCATTTGCTTGGCCTCTAACCCAAGTATCTAATCCACCAGTATTTGCTTGTGCATATGCCGCATTTGCTCGTGCGAAAGCACCATTAGCATAAATCTGTGCTGAGTTAGCAGTGTAGTATGCTGAGTTGGCATATGAACCGGACGTTACTGCTTTAGCATCTGCTACTGTAGCTTGATCGCCAGCACTAGAACCAACTGATGTTGCTGCGTTTGCTTGTAAAAAAGCTGCATTTGCATAAGAACTAGCCACCAATACATTGAAAACGGCGGTGTTTGATTGTGTATAGGCTGAATTAGCATAAGAACCAGCAGTCACTGCTTTACTATCTGCTGTTGCGGCATTAGTTACACCGGTGTTTGCTTTTGAAAATGCCGAATTTGCATAAGAACCAGCAGTCACTGCTTTACTATCTGCTGTTGCGGCATTAGTTACACCGGTGTTTGCTTGAGTGTATGCTGAGTTGGCATAAGAACTTGCAGCTGCAGCATTCGTAAAACTAGTATTTGCTACTGTGAATGCCGAGTTGGCATAAGAACTTGCTGCTAGTGCATTGGCAACACCCGTATTTGCTGTTGTATATGCTGAGTTGGCATAAGAACTTGCTGATAATGCATTGGTGACGCCAGTATTTGCCTGTGTGTATGCAGAATTGGCATAAGAACCGGTTGCGTTTTGTGAATTATAAGCTGAATTTGCCTGAACAAATGCACCATTAGCATATATTTGCGCTGAATTTGCAGTATAATATGCTGAGTTGGCATAAGAACCAGCGGTCACTGCTTTACTATCTGCCGTTGCCGCATTGGTTACACCGGTGTTTGCCTGATTGTATGCAGAGTTGGCATATAAACTAGCTGATAATGCATTGGTAACGCCAGTATTTGCTGTTGTATATGCTGAGTTGGCATAAGAACTGGCTGCTAATGCATTAGTTACACCGGTGTTTGCCTGAGTGTATGCTGAATTAGCATAAGAACCTGAAACATTTTGTGCAGCAAAAGAAGCATTAGCTTGTGCAAAAGAACCGTTTGCATAGAGTTGTGCTGAGTTTGCTGTGTAGTATGCTGAGTTGGCATATGAACCAGCAGTCACTGCCTTACTATCTGCTGTTGCAGCGTTGGTAACACCAGTGTTTGCTGTCGCATATGCGGAATTAGCATATAAACCAGTTGTGTTCTGACTACCATAAGAACTATTTGCTTGCAAGAACGCCGCATTAGAATAAGCAAAAGGTGCAGCTGCTGTATTTTGTTTCGTACTATCTACAAACACCAAAGGTTTATTAATATTAATTGAACCAGGATTAACAGTCATCACTGGTGAAGATTTACCTTGAGCAAAACCACCAATATAATATTCTATAGAGTTATATGTGCCGGTGAAGTCTGTTGCAAAAACTAAGTTTCCAGATGTTTGAACGCCCGCTGGTGCAGACATGAACAAGTAACCTTCGTTACGTCCTGTTACATTATATGTTGAATCTGAGTAGTTGTTGGACGTAATACCCATATCAATCCAACCACTAGTATCGCTTCCATTATTTGGATAAGCAACATAATCAGCAGAAGAACTGGTGCCGTTTGCTGTATTAAAGATATACGATTGAATATAATTATTAGCTGAACCTAATGTACCTAAAACAGGATTAGTTGCGCCACCTAGTAAAGAACCGGTATTGGATCCAACATATAATACTGTTCCAATATTTGCATAACCGGTAGTTTCAATACCACCAGATTTAATAATGTCATATCTTGTGTTTGCATCTATTGTTACGGTGTCGGTTGGTTCTACGGTAACATTACTAACAAACTTCCAGCGACCATCAAGGTGGTCACGAAATAATGCCGTGTGTTGGTAATTACCTTGAACAAAATTACCAACAATACCTATATCAACTGTATTTCCTGTGTTACCTTCAGCCAAATAAATGATTGAATCTGTTAACGATAAGTTATTTGATGAGATTGATGTTGTATTTCCACCAAGTGTTATGTTGCCTGTTACATTCAAGTTTTGTGAAATTGTAACGGATCCATTGATTGTTCCACCATTATTTACAAAAGACGAACCAATGTTTGCAGCCGCAAAAGCCGCATTAGCTTGAATAAAAGCACCTGTGGAACGAATTGTTGATGTGTTTGATTCGGCATAACTCGAATTTGCATGTATGAAAGCCGCATTTGATTGTACAAATGCGCCATTAGCATATAGTTGTGCTGAATTTGCTGTGTAATAAGCCGAGTTGGCATATGTACCCGTAGTGTTCTGCGAAGTATATGCTGCATTGGATTGAGTAAAAGCACCATTTGCATACAGAGATGATGAATTTGCAGTATAGTATGCCGAGTTGGCATAAGAACCAGTGATATTCTGTGAAGTGTATGATGCATTTGCTTGTATAAATGCACCGTTAGCATATAAACTAGCTGAGTTTGAAGACAAAAATGCCGAGTTAGCATATGTACCGGTTACGTTCTGTGAATCATATGATGAATTGGCTTTTAAGAAAGCTGAGTTGGCATAAGAACCTGCTGAGTTAGCAAAGGTGAACGCAGAGTTGGTATAGTTACCGGTGGTGTTCTGTGATGCATATGATGCATTGGCTTGTATAAATGCACCGTTAGCATATATCGATGCACCGTTTGCCTGAGCATATGCTGAGTTGGCATAAGAACCTGCTGAGTTAGCAAAAGTAAATGCTGAGTTAGCATAGTTGCCTGTGGTGTTTTGTGTATTGAACGCTGCATTGGCCTGTATAAAAGCACCGTTAGCATACAGTGATGCTGATACTGCTTTAGAATCCGCTGTTGCTGCATTTAATGTTGCAGTGTTTGCCTGAGTATATGCACTATTGGCATAAGAACCGGCTGCTAGTGCGTTGATAACACCAGTATTTGCTTGAGTATATGCACTGTTGGCATATGAACCTGAAGCGTTTTGTGATTGATATGATGAGTTTGCTTTTAGAAAAGCACTATTAGCATATGATGAAGCACCTGCCGCATCATTTGTTGATGTTACAGATTGTGTATATGCTGCATTAGCCTGAATATATGCACTGTTGGCGTATGAGCCTGAAGTTGTAGCTTTAGAATCCGCAACGTTGGCTGCAGAATATGCAGCGTTTGCCTGTGTTCTTGTCCAAGAATCTAAAATTATAATATTATTAGCAAGACTATATGCCGAGTTTGCCTGTCTAAACGCCACATTAGAGTATTCACCTGTTGTATTTTGACTCGCATATGCTGCATTAGCCTGAATGAAAGCACTTACAGAATTTAATCTTGCCGAACTATCGGTAACAGCTATTGGTGTGTTAGAAGTGTTACCAATCCATAATGTGTTTGATAAAAATGAGTATGCTAATTCACCATCCGATAGTGAGATTGGTGATGAGTTTGCATAAGATCGTTTGATCTTGATTGTCGTATTAGCCATTAAAAGAATCCTGCATCTACTATAGTGATAGATGCATCACCAATACCACCAATAGCAGTTACAGTAAAAGTTTTTGTTGCTGCGTTATATGAAACAACACCTCCAGATTGTGCTCCAGGCGGCAAAGTAAAATCCTTTAGTGCTTTTAGTGTATTAACACCATATCCTAAAGATTGTACAGTCGAACCGGATTGAAGGTTTACGCCTACTTTAATTGCTTGTGGAGAATTAACGACTACTGTTGCCATGATTTACTCCTTCTTAAAACACTGTTACACGAGGCAAAACGTTCACGATTCCTTCTAGGACTCTGGAAACATTATTAGCACTATCCTTTAACATAACATCATACACATATCTTCCGGGAGAAATGTTAGCAGTGTTTGCTGAATTTAAACTTAATAGAATTGATCCTGGTGTTGGAGTATCGATGGAAACTGTAAGTTGTGCAGTAGCATTACTTGAATAGTATGATTTTTTAATCGTGCTTTTTGCAACACATCCTGTTAACACAAACAAATCACCATTTCCATCACTTAGTGTGATGGTAGTATTGAAGTCTGTGCCTTGTTCTAAAAAGATTTCTTGATATCCTGCAGCCATGGTATTATTCTTATAGTTGTTCTAATATTTAGTGTAGGAGTGGATTGACTTTTTGGAATTTCAAAGCTGTCGCAAAAAATTCTTGGGCCGGAACTCAGGAATTCGAAATTTTAGTATTTTCTCACCTTAATTTTTCCGCCGTTCCAGTCTTTTGATGGGACTTCAGCACCAAACATCCACATAACACGAGAAGTATTACCCTGTACCGGCGTAGCAAAATGTGTGTGTTCAGATACTAAGTAACAGTGAAGCTCTCCGACTTCGATATCAATCGGTTGATCATCTACATGCAAAACGCAACCAGCATCCGCCGCTCGAGTCATCACATTGCACCGTAGTACAGCCAAGCCATTCAATCCACATGGATCTTTATGTGCATAAACATCGCCACCGGGGAAGGTGCAAGAAACAACAATACCATCTCGCCCATGGCCAGTGACTAGAGGGTATTCAGAAACCCCGCAAAACTCACGAACCCGAGCGGACAAATCCAAAATAAATTGTGGGTGTTCAAAACGATCTGCATATAACCGAGATGTGACTCTTGTTATGTATCCCGGTTCACCACGACTAATACCAAAGTCGAGCCACTTTTTTGACACTCCCTCATCAACCCATGCGTTTAACTCAGTACATTCAGCTGAAGTGAAGAAGTTTTTTATTCTCTCAATACGCATTATTCACTAATCAGTGGTTTATAAGCCGGTAAAGTGCCAGCTGGAATCATTGCGGGGTCAATAATATCGTTAACCCCGTCACCGTCTCGAAGCGCATGAATACAATATGCAAGTGTGTCATCTTCAAGTGCCGTTAGTTGATGTACTTGTCCAGCTTTGATATAAATCATATATGGTGCGTGGAACTCTGAAGATTTTTCATTAACTGTAACATTCATTGATCCGCGAGCCAGTAAAGTTAAGTGGTCAAACAGATGAGCATGTCCCTGCTCCATATCACCGGCCTTTTGGAAGTGCATCATCTTGCTCCACAGATTGGCTACGCATCCAAGCATAACTTCAGGGCTATTGTCTCTTTCCATTTTAAATCCTTTATTCGTTACTAAAATCAGCCACCGGCATCGTAAACTGACTAGACACAGCAGGGTAGGTAAGTAAAACTATATTACCGTCTAAGTAACCTACGTCTGGTTCATGCGTATCTTCTGGGCAATCTACCCAGAATAAAGGCGCCGCCACTTCAAAAGGCGTAGCTCTAACTTCGCAAACCCGCATTACTTGTGTATTATCTGCCTGTGTATGCAACTCATTTGGTGAAATTAATGCTTTCATTTTTACCACTCCACTAAAACAATACCACTTGAACCAGAACCACCCACTTTGGCTACTCCTCCATTCATTGCGCCGCCGCCACCGCCAGCACCTATACCTGACCCTGGAGCTCCATTTTCGCTGTTGCCGTAGGTTCGGCCGAGACCACCAAAACCCATAAAACCACCGAAACCACCGAAACCCTGCCCGCCACCGTAGTAACTTGAACTATATCCAGGTACACCGCCGCTGCCTGTGGAGCTTAATTTGCCGCTTTGGCCATTTATACCGCCCGATGACCCTGTTATACCTATTGCATACGTACCACTAACAGAACCTCCAGCTCCACCTGGCCCATAAGTCCCGAGATATGGGCCAATATACGCACCACCAGCGCCGCCTGATGCAGATACAAATGATCCAAACGAGCTTGTGCCACCAGAACTTCCGGCCCCAGTGGTGCCTCCAGCACCGCCGGCGCCTACCGTAACAGTAATGGTTTGTCCGGCAATTACATCGAGATATGCTATCGCAGCACCACCGCCACCGCCGTTTTTACCAAAAGTCGTATTACCATTTGTTCCGCCACCGCCGCCGCCACCTCCAATGAGAGTTACTTTAACTGCGGTAACAACAGCAGGGACAGTAAATGTGCCTGACGATGTAAACACTTGGCCGCGAGCGCCTGTATTACCAGCAAAATCCGCTTGCCCTGCATAACCGGCATTGGTTGCTGAACTTGCATTGGTTGCTGAACCTGCACTGGTTGCGTAACCGGCATTACCGGCAGAGCTTGCATAACCTGCATTGGTTGCTGAACCAACACTCAAAGAACCAATTTTATATGTACGCATGTAATTATCCGTACCGTTGGTTCCCCAAACTCTTGGCGGATTAGATTCGTTGTTTTCATTGCCACTGTCTGAATTTATATAACCAACATCCAAATAACCTGATGCATTTGTTCTTACAATTTGATTACCCGTATTGTTTCTACCTGTTGCAACAGAAAGTCCAGCAACAGTGTTTGCGTTGCCGGCATTTGTTGCTGCTGATGCATTAGTTGCTGAAACAGCAGTTGTTGCTGTATTAGCAGTTAGTGCATTGCCAGCGTTTGAAGCGTAACCTGCATTAGATGCTGTTCCTGCTGAACCGGTAATATTGATACCATAAACTTGTGTGTTTGCAACTTGTGTAGCATTAATTGTTCCTGTCAACTGAGAAGTTGCTATACTAGGTGTTGCGTTAGCTGCACCTGTTAGTCGGCCTTGTTGATCCACAGTAAAAACAGCATGTTGCGTTGAACCACCGTATGTACCTGTAGTTACGGAAGTATCATTCAATACTGACGGAGTGACTTTTGTTGTCATTTAATTTGTCCTTTTATTCAACTTCTGGTGAAGAATTTGCGGCTAACGGTGTATCAATTCCTATGCTCCAATACAACTCTGGATTACTAAGTTCGTGCGCTTGAAGCGAAGCCAATGCAGATTCAATGTTATCGTATTCTTCATTTTGCATCTTTTTGTTTTTACATAATACTAAATATTTTTTCATTTATTAATCTCCATAAAAATCTAATTGCAAAGCGTAAGGCCAAGTTGTTGGTGTATAAAAACCATAGTAATAATGATACACATTTCTATTGAATGTGATATATAATGGAATATATGCTGTACGTTCGAATGACTCATTATAACTTTGTACCATATCCCCACAGTAAATTCTATACGAATCACTGGCTGCATTATAACCATTCCATACAACGTTACTGCCGGAACGCACTGCTGTCACATACCTCAAATTCAAGATATTATCGCCAAGATAATCCGCATTGATGGACAAAGTACCACCCCACCAAACGCCGCTGCCATTATAATCAACTCTAAATGCTGAGGCCCCATCAATTGTTGGTGTAGGAATACGCAGTGTATAATCTGAGTTAGAGAACGTAAAATTTTGATATACTGGCACATGGTTTGTGTCTGATGTAGATGCCCATGGCAATCCACCATTATTCATACTTGGAGGATCACCTAGATAACCTGTTGTTACAGTTTTGATTTTTCTCATCAAACTTGGTTTAGAACTGACGTTACCCCAAGCAACACCACCGGCCGAACCCGCATAACCCGCATTACTTGCTGAACCAGCTGAACCCGCATAACCCGCATAACTCGCATTACTTGCTGAACCAGCTGAACCTGCTGAATCAGCATAATCCACTTTAACACCTGCGTGATAAGTACTATCGTTATATCCCTTTAAGAACCAACGAGCTCCATCCCAGTGGCTTTGTACGTTGTATGAGTCAACAGCACTATCGCTACGTGCAAGTCTTCTGGAAACTCCAGCATAACCCGCATTGGTTGCTGACGCAGCACTGCCTGTTGTATTTTGGTTCCATGTTGGAGCTGTGCCAGTTAATCCGCTATACGGAACACTACCTGCACTAGTTGCATACGCAGCACTGCCTGTTGTATTTTGGTTCCATGTTGGAGGTGTGCCAGTTAATCCGCTATACGGAACACTACCTGCATTAGTTGCTGATCCTGCCGATCCCGAAATACTATGTGTATATACTGTGCCCGTTCCAGCATTTAATGCACTATCCACAAATGATGTTGTTGCGAATGATGTATTAGAAGTTGCTAAGGGCATTTTAATGCCGGTTACTGTTCCTGTAAAAGAAGCACCAGCCAGCGCAGCTTTACGAGATTCTAAACTATCAATTGCTAATTGAATCGTATTTGCAGTAGTTGGAATAGAACCGGTTGCAGGACCGTATGTAATATTGTTCGCATAATACGGATTAACATAATATCCATCAACTTCAACCAATACTTTGTCACCGTTAGATGGTGTTGATGTGAAAGAAACTGTATTTGCACCTTGATTTAATGTATATTCTGATTCAAATTGACGAACACCATTGATGTATGTACGAACTTGAGTTGCAGCTGTAAACACTGGTGTATTGTATGTATTTCCTGTATATCCTGCGGCACCATTAGCTGTATAACTTGTACGAGTGGAGTTAATTGATGTTCCAGGTGTTGCACCTCCGCCACCACCACCACTGCTAGCTGCCCAATAGAATGAACCTGGACCACCAGTTGTTAATACATAACCAGCGTTTGTTCCTGTTGGTAACAATGCAGTCAACGCAGCTCCCGAAGAAGTTGCACCAGTACCGCCTTGTGCTAAGGCAAGCGGATTTGTTAGTGTTAAACTATTAAATGTTGGCGATGCACTAGTTCTTAAATCTTGTGAAGTGCTGATTGCCAATGTATTTGCGGCAGTTGCAACAATTGTCAAACCATTATTACTTGTTAATGAAATTGAACCTGATGCTGGATTAACAACACCTGACGTTCCAACAAAAGTATTTGATGATGTGTTAGCACGTGCGTATGATGAGTTTGCTTTACTGAACGCTGGTTCAATTTGTGGTGCAACATTATTTGCTGCAGCAAAAGCGCCGTTGGCCTGCAAAAATGCAGCATTTGCATATGAACCTGTTGCGATTACCGCAGATTGCAAGAAAACATTGGCTGAAGTAATTGTGTTATTCAAGTAGTTTGCCATGTTGGCAGTTGCAACACTTGTTGTACTGAATGATGTTAAATTATCTGTTAAATGTTGATTTGTTAAAATACGGTAATATATACTAGAATTAACATCATTCAATTCAAATTGTGTACTTGGTTCATTCCAACGAATTGTTGCGTTTGCGCCTGAAGATCCACGGTTTACATTAAATGTGCTAATCTGACCCGTTGCAGATCCAGAATTGATTGTAAATGTGTTTGAATTATAAACAGTTGTTCCGTTAATAACAAAATTACCACCAACCGAAAGTTGACCTAATGTTTGTATATTATTTACAAATAAATTACTTGAATTTGCATCAACTTTACCGCCAGCAGTTACGGTAATATTGGGTGTTGTTAAACGAGTGTTTGCAGTTATGTTGTTTCCGGTTATTGCGCTTGTAACAGACAATGATTGTGTGTTTACAGAAGCATTTGCTTGTAATGTTGGAGTATATACAACAGTATTAGCTACAACAACGCCTGAAATGGCTGTTCCAGTGACAGACAAATTTCTTGTATTTGCTGATGTATTTGCTTGTAAAACATCCGTAAATGTGGTTGTTGTTACCGACAATGATTGTGTGTTTACGGAAGTGTTTGCCTGCGATATTCCTGTAAATGAAGTTCCTGTTACAGACAGTGTTGCGGTATTTACAGAAGTGTTTGCTTGGACAAGATTAGCAAATGCAGATTGTGTTACAGTAAGAGTCTGTGTGTTTGATATTGTATTTGCTTGAAAAAAAGCAGTGGTGATATCAGTGTTACTTACTATTGAATTGGTATAAATTTTGGTATTGGCATTTAATACATCTGTCAACACATTTGTGTTAGCTTGTAGTGTATTTGTCCAAGTGGTGCCTGTAATAGATGCATTGGCTGTATTAACTCTGGCATTTGCTTGTAATGTATTTGTATAAGTGCCATAAACGATAGATGCATTACCTTGAATCAGTGCATTGTTTGATACCTGCAAAGCGGTATTAGGTGCCAAAGCATATAGAACACCACTGATGTTAGCAGTACCTGCTGTTGAAATACTTAGTGTGTTATTGCTGAAATAAGCTTGACCGGCAACACCCAAATTGTTTTGAATTGTCGCAGAAGATCCTAAACCTTGTACACGCAATTCTTTTTGAATAACAACAGAACCGTTGGATTGCAAAGAGTTTTGTGTTGTTTCATTTAAAAAGAGTGTACCAGAATCTTTGGTATAATCACCCTTTCCCAAAACATTATTTTCTCCAACTAATGCATTAGTTGTGGTCATCCATTGACCAAATGTATTGGCATAACTTAAAGCGGTAACTGTATTAGCCATTTTGACCTTTTTCTAATAATTTTAACATTAGTGTTTTTATTTCCGAAATATCTTCCTTGATACCGTTCAATTCAGATTTTACTTTATTTAGTTCTTCTTTTTGGAGCTCCATGTTACGGCGTTTGGCCATATAGTCATTTAACCCGTTTTTATCTTGATTGATAAGAGCCCCACTCCTTGGGTCTCTTATCAATTTTGTGCCTTCAACTTTTAAATACTGCATGATTATGCTACCGTATTAATGTTCGCAGGCAAAGCAACACATCTCATGTCAGACAAAGCTGGAACATTAGTTTTATCTGTAGTTGTTAATACAATTTTTAGTGCAAATTGACTAAAATTTGTATAAGTTTGTCCGTTGGTGCTTTGGTATGAAATATATCCCTGGTCTCTTCCTGATGACAATGATCCTGGTGCAAATGTGAATTCATACAAATCATTTCTTGTTTGTGAATATGTTGAATCTGAACTATTCACCTTTGTCATTAGTTGCCAGTAACCTTGGTCAAAATTTTGTGTATCGTTACGATTCAAAACTTTATAATAAACATTAATATCAGTACCAACTGGACGATATGCAGTCATATAGACCTGTAAATCACCAGAATCGAATCCTGCATCCAACACAACCTTCTTTGTCATATATCGTGTTTTTGCTGGACCACCACTACTTGATGTTTCTCCAGTTACAGTTGCAGTTGCTCCAGTTCCAGGTGTTGTGTTTGCATCAGTAATTGTGATTGTTGGAGTCTCAATGTATCCCGAACCAACAGAAGTTAGATAAACAGATTGTATTATGCCACCAGAAATGTTAGCTGCCGCATATGCTTGAACACCATTTTTACCTGTTGGTGCCGAAACTGTAACAGATGTACATGCCACATTATAACCAGAACCACCAGAAACCAATGTGATTAAATTGTTAGACAATTCACAGTTATTAATATTGTATTGAATTGCATATGCTGTTGTTCCAGCATCAGACAGTATTGGACTCACTGCATCATTACTAGAACTCATTTGTGCATACAATGAGAATGATGTTGTGGAATTTGCTTGTAAAATTCTCTCACCTTGATTGTCATTTAAATACAAATGGTCGATCATTGTTGAACCATATTTACCAGGATTAATATTTACTTGGCCGGCTGATGTTCCGCTTTGTAAAGTTGCATCATAGTTGTAGTTAATTGACGTTGATGTTGGTATAAAATCTGTTGTTGTTACATTGAAAGCATCAACCAAAATGTCGCTGTTTGTTGTAACTCCAACAATATCGTTAAAATTATTTGCATTACTGTAATAATCAATTGATGAATCTACCAAAGTTCTTTGTGGCAATTTTTTAGGAATAACCATACGAACTGTTGGTGTTTGTGTTGTGTCAAAAGAACAACGTTCAATTGTAAACATCAAACTTTGGTTTTGATCCACGGTCCATGTTTGTGCGTTTTGTGAAATAAACAAACCACCAACATACGGAGCAGTAGAAATTTTAGTAATTGTTGATGGAATTGGATCTGTTGGTAAATTCTTAACAGAAGATGACAACGCTGTATCGCCATTTGCAGCTGTCCACAGCGTATATTCATTCGAATTTGTTTTCAAAATAAACGAATATAAAACGCCAGGTTGAATATAAACCGGTGTATTAAATTTAAATTCTGTGTATGCAGTAGAGTCCAAATATTGTGGTGAAGCCGACACATTAACCTGCTGTGGCGTTAGTGTAACAATCGAATGGTCTAATGTGGAACCATTAGGATATCCATTTAAAGTTCCAACAATCGACAATGTGATGGGTGAGGTGTCTGATGTACTTGTTGGCTTTGACGCAAAGAAAAACTTTGCAGAATCCAAGAAAGCGCCATTTGGAAAATTATTTGGATCAATAATAAATGTTTGTGCAACAGGATCACGGAATGAATAATATGAGGATAGAGAAACGTCCACAGTTGGATCCATCGAATGGCTATACGACCTATCACTTGTTTGTGTGAATGTGTCTTTGGCACCAGAGGGTGATGCACCAAAGTCAAGTTTTTGTTTGTTTACTTGTAGACCTTCGGAAAAGAATGTTCCTTCCGAATATGTTGTCACCGAACCTATATTTCCATTAATTGCATTATCAAAACGTAACACTCTTTGGCCGGTGTGGAAAGTACCAGGTGGTATTGTGAAAATACCATAAAATCTACCTTGTTCATCTGTGACAAATGTACCAATAGAATAGATATCATTTATCGAACAGCTTAAAGTTGTCGATAATGTGGCAACTCTAGTTGAACCAACATAACCCGTAATAGTTGCTGATTGGCCAATTCCAGAACCAGCATTAATGTAGATTGTTTGACCGGTATAGAAATTGTTAGTTGTTGATGCTAATTGTGATAGAGTAACTGTATTAGAGGCAACACCTTTAATTAATCCACCATAATGTTTTGTACTTGTTACTGAACCAGTGGCCGTGGCGTTTTGATAATTGCCAGACACATCAAAAAAAGCATTTTGTAACGTCAAACCATTATTATATGTTGTTGGTTTTCCATCACCAGCAACATATAATCTAACATTTGTCGAACTGTTGTATTTGTGTACGCCAATGACAGTACCTGTTGGGTTGAATGAACCAGAAGAATAATAACCAATAACATCACCTTCTTTGAATGTACCACTTACGGATTCAAGTTCAATCGAATTAGATTTGCGAATATAATTTTTAACATCGGCATTATCAAATTGTGCATTTAGTGTTGCATATGTCAGCATACCTTCGGCACGAACAATAATTTGTTGTGGACGAATCCACGAAAGAATGCTAACATCAGTAATATAGCCATTATCCATAGAGTATGTGTTATTCACACTGTTATATGGACCTAAAATGTTATTTTGCCTTTCAGTACCACGCATGTCATATGTGGATGTGACGGTTGTTGTAACATCTGTTCTTTGTATTTCCCCATAAACTAAACCATCCGGAGCAATGATGCCACGAGAGTTCTGATTCCATTCGCCAGTAAAACTTGTTTGTGATTGTGATTGTCCAGTTAAAACTGCCGTACCAGTAACTGTTTGCCAATCACCGTAACTCAATACATTATTGGTTCCGCCATTTGCTTGGAAAACTTGTAGATCAGGATCAATTATTAATAATGATGGTGATTTTGTTGTGTCTACCCAATTATCCACATTAGGAGATAAAGAAACGACACCCTTAGCCGAAGATACTGAGAATGGATTGACATTAACTGTACGACTTGCTAATTTTTGTGAAACCAAATTCTTTGTGGTATATGGTAAACTAAAGTAGTTAACAACACCATCTGTTGTGATTTTGTAATTTAAACCAGAAATTGCAGAAGATGAAGGTGAATTCATATTATATGCTAATGCTAATGATTTCAATGGGAAATTGAATACATTTTGACTTGAAGTCATCTTTCTTGTTCTACGGTTAATATTTGCACTAAAATCTGAACTTCCTGTTTCTGCCGCTGAAAAACCAGAAAAATCATCAACCATAATACCATTTTTGAAACGATTTAATCCATATGCATCTGAAATCTGCAATGAGTTTGCATTTTGTTCCAAAGAATTTAATGCTGTATAATATTCAACACGATTAATACGAGTATCTAATCCAGCAATATCAGACATTGTATATCTACGATGTTGCACTTTCTCAACAGACAAATCTCCCAAGAATCCTGTTTGTGCTTCTGTTGGAAGATATCCTGTGTATGGATTATGTGTTAATTCAGCCAAAACCAAAGAACCATCTGGTGTACTTGGGAAAATAGGTGATAAACTTGGTGATCCTTCAATAATCTGTAGTGTAGAATCTTTTGTTAATACCAATTTATCTTTACGAGCCAAATAATATGAATATGTGGTCGTAAATGTGGTTAAATCCACAGGCAAGAAAACACCAACTTTGCTGTCGCCTGGATTAGAATATCTGTACACGAAACTTGTTTGTGCATTTAATCTTGCTGGTCTAAAATCCAAACAATCTCTTAGTGAGTAGTTTACACCGTTTTTACTTACATAATTTGGAATTTGTCTGTAATCTTCAGGAGAAGGAGATAAATCAACATAAGACATTTTGCTAAAATAACCATCACCACCAGAATGTTGGTAGTAATCAACCAACACCAATAAATTACCAGCAGGTTTAGGAGCACCAGGTCTTAATTTAATACTGGCGTGGTCATAATAACTATCTCGTTGACCATTATCGAAAATAAAATTGGTTGTAACATCATAAGTTGAATTTGTCAACATAGACAAAACTGGAGGTGTTCCAGAACTCTTAGTGTCAATAATTTTAACAATTCTTTTCACATCAGACAAGTAAATTGATTGTTTGTTGCCTGGAGAAACCACACCCGCAGCATTAATGTAAATTTGGCCGGTTGAGTTGGTGGTATCATCAACAAACGTATATGTATTTACTTGAGTTCCATCAAGTTTAATTTGTTGCGTGTTAGCCGTTATTAATTTTTTAACTTTTAAAATGTGGTTTGTGTCACCAGCATTTATTACAGATACTTTTGCTATCACTGTTGCTGTAAAAGCAGTCAAATCAGATGTATTTGTTGTAAACGTTGCTACAGACCCAGATCCACTAATGGTTACCACTCTTGAACCAGTTACCCAATTAATAATGTCTCCATTGTTTATTGTGGTGTTTGTGCCTTTATTAGTAACGATAATAGTAAATGATTGCTTAACAACATCAGAACTCAATGTTCCATCATTTCCTATATGTGTTAGAACACCAGAATAGTCTCCAGAATAAGATAATTGTGCAGTCAATGTTGTTCCAGAAACACCGAACGTTACGTTTCTGAATTCTTGTGTTGTCGTGTAACTTGGATTTACAACACCAGAAACATATGGATTACCAATACGGTAAATCATTTCTGGCACAGTTGGATTTTCAAATATTGTATCTCCGCTGCTTAATCCGTTTACTTTTCCTGTGTTGTCAATTGCTGCAGTACCATAAATGGTTGCTGGATAAGCTGATTTAGAAGCATACATCATTGATTCAATATCTTTTGTATCAAAATTCAATACAAACACCGATGTTGCATCTGGATTAACACCCCAAGAATTTGTTAAAGTAGCTACTTTTGTTGATCCAACATACGAAGAAATTGTTCTTTGTTCACCGGCATCAGTACCTTTGGTGATAGATATATTTACACCAACATATGCTCCATCAACAGAAGAAGCTGTGCTTGGTAGAGTGACAGTTGTTGATGTTGACGACACAACATTTCCTGTCAACACATTATTTTGTAAATCATAAACAAATGCTTTGTATGTGTAAGTATTTGCTTGTGAATTCGTTGTGCTGTGGTCATATGTTAATCCACGAATATAACCTGTGGCAACCAAGGTTGAGTTATAAGTTGTTGCGGATGTTACATTAACGTTGGATGTGGTCACACAATGAAAATCAACTGTGTTTGAAGTTGTTATGTCAAAAGTGGATGCATTAGCACCACGAACATTACTCACATAAAAGTAACTACCATAGTCAACAAAAATTGTTTCTGTATTTTGAGTACCAATCGTTCTTGCACGATTTGTTGTAATATTGATTGGTGATGGATTCAATGTGCGATAACCACGAACATAAGCCAATCCTTTGCCAACAGACATTAAGTAAGTGTTTGTATCATTAGGATTTGTTTTCGGAGTTAATTTGAAATCTTCAACAACATAATCACCATTTGTTTCATAATCACGCTTTGCAAAGTAATCATCAATTACATTGTAAACGGAACCATCAACCATTTTGAAAATATTACCATCTTCTACACGAACCAATTCGATAAAGTATTGGTCATCACCAAAATAAATTGGACGAGAAGTTAAATCAAGTTTAATAACATAACGGTCAGCGCCTGGAGCTTGATAATTGGAAGCACCAACTGCTGGATCCAACATAGATGCATCATTTGCATAATCATAAATTGTTTCTGTGATTTCCAAACCAATGCGTTTAGACACAACATTACCGTATTTTTCTAAAACAATCGTGGCAGGATTAACTTGAACAAAATTGCCAAGAACATAAAACACACCTTGTGCGATTGAAGCAACAGAAGAATATCCTGTTGAATTTGAAACAATAGCTTGTACTGTTTTTGTTGAATTTACATCATATATTAGGTCGTTATCACCAAAGCGCACGCCGGATTTATATGTAACAATTAGTGTTGGAGGATCTCCGCCAGTTGCCTGAACAGTTTTAATAACTCGAGCAGTAACTGTTCCAATATTATTAGTTATCAATAAACCATCCCAAAGAGAAGCATCAACGGATGAACCATTAAATGTTTCCTGCAATTTAATATAGTAACAATTAAAATTTGTTGTAACTTGTCCACCAGAAACTGGAGAATTTTGTTTAAATATGTTGTCTGCAAACTTTGTAATTTGATCTTGTAAAATAGTTTGCGATTGTGTCAACTCTCTTGCCTGAACCGCACGGCCTGGTTTAAACAAAATACGGTGAAAGTTTTTTGCTGGATCGAAATCGTCATAGTATGGGTCAACATTAAAATTCAGTGCCATTTTTTTCCTTTAGTAACCTAATACAAGTCTAATTTGTTCTACACCATCAACACTTCTCGCAATGCCTGTTCTATTTTCTAGGTAAGTAATATAACCAGATAGTATCGTAAAGTTTGGTGCAGTATATGACAACAATGTTCGTGTGACAGAAGAATTTAATCCGTGTATCGCACCGCTTGTTGTTGGTGTTCCTGTCATATTTATGACTTTGACCACATTGGTTTGTGTATTAAAATTCAAAACTGTACCAAAAAAAGTTGGATTGCCTGGATCACCTTGATAAATTGTTTCATCCTGAACGAATCCATTGTCTGCACCCGCAGCAACAACAAAATCGGTTGTTGTGCTATAAATTGCTTCGGTTGCTGGATTTGGATTATCCGACAATGTTGTTGGATTAACAATCAATCCTAATTGATGATAGTCAATATCTGTTGGTATAACGCCATTTTCACTACCACTAAATTCGATAGAGTACATAATATGGTTGCATCCAAGTTCAGAGATTGGATCGAAAGCATGTCCTCCAATAGGAGAAGTTGGACCAATTACTGATGCATTAGAACCTTTGGATGACTGTATTGAAACATTTGCGTATGTGTAATTTTTACCTGGAGTATTAACAATAATATCTTGTATTGAACCAGAAACAACATTGGCTGATGCTGAAAAACCAGAACCATCGCCAGTCACAACAACAGAAACTATTGCATTTGCAGGATCGTAACCTGATCCTCCGTTCAACACATTGATTACATCAATTGATCCAGCACCAGAGTTGGAAATTAATGGATTTCGGTTATTTTTAGTAACAGAAATTGGCAACCAAGTGCTATCCATAAATTTAACCTTGTCGCCCACATCAACAGTATACATGAATTTCCATTTATACCCATCAGCACCTTTGAAGATTCCGTTGGACGAATATGTGCCTGGTTCAAAATATGGTTCTACTGTCGATGGCTGTTCGTTGTTGTTCCAAAGACATTTGAAAACTTGGTCATACTTATTTTTAACATAAAATTTATATACAAGGTTTCCATTTTCATCTTGCAAACTCATGTTAAGTATATCTTGGTAAAACTCGTATGTTGTTCCAGAAGTCCAATCATATCTTCGAATAACAGGAGATAAATCACTTGTTTTTACTTTTTTAGCCACAAACATAGTCTTGAAAACTCTTTTCAAGTCTTTAACTGATGCTGTTGGTGTATCTGGATTATCCTCATCCGCCCAAGGATCAACCTTAGACAAAAATGCATAAATTGTTCCTAATGGACGTGTAGAGTTTGGTAGTAAAGAAACGGGTGAATAATACAACAATTCAATTTGCGATATTTTTGATCCGTTAGTGATGATGTTTTTATTTGCCATAATGATCTATTTATTAACTGAATGAGATGGATGCATATGTATTTGCTAAATCTCCATCAAAACTATAATACTTGATACGAGCCGTTGTTGTACCGCCCAAAGTAAATGTTGTTGCACCTACAGTTGAGTTCAATGCAGAACAACCATGTGTGATTGTATGTGCTGCACCACCGCCTGTAGAAGTATTTGTGATGAACAATACGATATCAGAACCTGCTTTAAAGTTTGACAAGGTTACCGCTAAGTTGGTTGCAACGTTTGTACGAACCCATGTATCGGTCATAAAATTCAAAGTGATTGCAGTTTGTGCGGCAGGATAAGAACGATGGTTATAAAGTATACCGTTAGGAACATAGAATGTTCCATTAGCCTCATCAATACTAGCAGTAGCACTTGCTTGAATCAGGTTGTTATTTGCATACAATATAGACCCGTTGGCCTTACCATACGCTTGTTGGTTTGCAATTGCAATTTGTAATTTGCCGTTAGCTGAACCATTCGAAAGAATCTTCGCAACAGAGATAACCGAATTTGCTCCGGTTGGTGCCACGTTTGATGCTTGTCCTGGTGTTGTTGACAAGAAAAGTAACTCTCCGTTTAGACCAAACGATGAAGCATCCATGTCACTAACAATACCTCTTGTGTATACGAAACCGTAGGCGCCGTTTGCAATAGCAACCTTAACAAATCCTTCGACTTGTGAGTTGGCCGCACTTGTTGCATCTGCCAATTTAATAAAAGGTACAGAATTCGAAGTTACATTTCCAGCCAATTTAACCCAAGAGTTGTTTGGAATTGTTGCGCC
>Ga0114979_10000149_pt1 | contig 45063 bp, 31 predicted proteins | sample S_140625_EF_Meta_FD_87315 | JGI IMG/M metagenome (GOLD analysis project Ga0114979, IMG submission 87315) | Freshwater microbial communities from Lake Simoncouche, Canada to study carbon cycling - S_140625_EF_MetaG | ecosystem: Environmental > Aquatic > Freshwater > Lake | place: Lake...
GATCGCGCCCAAACCTATACCGGCACGCAGTTACGTCTCCGTGCCGTCTCCTCGCCCGAGGCCGCCCGCTTCGATTCTGACGTGCTCGACGTGCTCGACTTGAAGAACGTCGATCTCGCCGGCCTCGCCGTGGGTAAAGTCAGCCCCATGGCAGGTCACGCCGCCTACGAATACGTCAAAACTGCCGCCGAACTCGCCCTCGCCGGCCGAGTCGACGCGATCGTAACCTCTGCTCTCAACAAGGCCGCGCTCAACGCCGCCGGTCACCACTTCGACGGCCACACCGGCTTGCTCGCGGAGGTGTGCAAGGCACCCGGCGCCACCATGATGCTGGTCGCCGATAAGCTGCGAGTCACCCATGTCTCGACCCATGTATCCCTCCGACAGGCCATTGATCGCGTCCGCCCCGAACGTATCCTAAAAGTTCTCCAGCTCACCCACGACGCCGTGCGCCGCCTCGGGATCGAAAAGCCCAAGCTCGCCGTCGCAGGTCTAAACCCCCACGCCGGCGAAGGCGGGCTCTTCGGCGATGAGGAGGAGAAATACATCGCCCCCGCTATCGCTCAGGCCCGCACCCTCGGCCTCGATGCCTCCGGTCCCTGGCCGGGCGACACGGTGTTTTTCCGCACCTTGCAAGGCGAGTTCGACGGAGCCGTCGCCATGTATCACGATCAGGGCCACGTTGCCGCCAAGATGCTCGGCATCTGGCGCGGCGTTAACGTTACCCTCGGTCTACCTATCATCCGCACCTCGGTCGAACACGGCACCGACTTCTCCAACGCCGGCACCGGTCGCGGCGATCCTCGCAGCCTCATCGAGGCCATCAAGCTTGCCGCCATCCTCGCCTCCAACCCAGCTGGCGCCCGACCATGAGCACACGCCTCCCGCTAGGGTTGCTTTTGCCCCTCGTGCTGCACGCAACGGAGCCGTCTCCACCGCTCGTCTACACCGGCCCAACCGAAATCGCCGCCACCGCCGACGGCGGCCTGCAACCCGTGGTCGGAGTGCAGAATATTCAGGTCTTTCGCGCCAACCGCACCGCGTCCGCCCACGCCGACGGCCTCACCGATACCTATAACCACGCCCCCATGTTGGCCTATTGGCACGGTCGCTTTTATTTAGAATATCTTAGCGGAGCGGTAAACGAGCACGATAACCCCACCGTGACTTCGCTGACGAATTCTGCCGATGGTCTTACGTGGAGCGCACCGCGAGTCATTTTCCCCGCGATCACCCTGCCTGGCGGCACGCATACCATCGCCCATCAGCGCATGGGTTTTTACGTCACACCTGATGGCCGCCTGCTGGCGCTGTCTTTCTACGGCACGCCACCCTCTCCAAACGATGGCAAGGGCCTTGGTCGCGCCGTGCGTGAGATCCACGCCGACGGTTCGTTGGGGAATATTCATTTTATACGGCTCAACACCCATCGCGACTTCCCAGATTTCCCGCTTCCCTATCCGCTTTACTCCGCTTCGTCCGACCCCGGTTTTGTCTCCGCCTGTGAAGCTTTGCTGGCCAACCAACTCATCACCGCCCAGTGGTGGGAAGAGGACCAACTCGACGAGTCAGGGTTCTACCGGGTCAAGGGTAAGGCTCTCTCCTTCGTGACTCGGCCGGATGGCTCCACTCTTGGCATCTGGAAAAACCGTCTCGTCGCCACCACTACCGACCGCGGCGAGACTTGGAGCGAAAAAGTCTTCGCTGCCAACCTGCCGAACAATGCCTCGAAATACTGGCTGCAACGCACCGCAGACGGACGCTACGCACTCGCCTTAAACCCCACCAACCGCAACCGCTACCCGCTCGCCGTCACGACCAGCGAAGATTGCGCCACGTTCTCCGGTCTCGCCGCCATCCACGGCGAGTTGCCCGACCAGCGTTTCGGCGGCTACCTAAAGAACATGGGGCCGCAATACGTGCGCGGTCTCGAAGCCGGCAATCCCGCAGAGGCCGGGCCCGATTCCAACTCGGCCTTCTGGCTCACCTACTCGGTTAACAAGGAGGATATCTGGGTCGCCCGCGTGCCCGTGCCGGTGACGACCACTGTCTCTGGCGCTATCCACGATAACTTCGAGGCAAACCCCCTCGGCACCCTTCCCGCCGAGTGGAATAGCTATTCACCCCTTTGGGCCCCCGTCCGCGTCGTAGCCTCCGAAGGCTCGCGCGCCGTCGAGCTCCGCGACGAGGACCCTTACGACTATGCCCGCATCGTCCGCGTCTTCCCCGCTACCCACGGGGTGAGAATCTCCTTCAAGGTTTTCGCCCGCCAAAACAACGGTCGGCTAGAGATTGACCTGCTCGACGGCAAAGGCGCCCGCCCCGTCCGCATTGCCTTGCGTGAAGATGGTCATCTGTGGATCTGCCACGAAGCGCAATGGCTCGACACCGGCCTCTACTCCTCCGGTCGTTGGCAAACCTTTGAACTAGAGATCCCGCCCAGCCCTGATGCCGATCGCTGCGCCGTGCTGATTGACGACCAATCTCCCTTGCCCCGCCCCGCCTTCTTCACCGATCCGGTCAAATCCGTGGAACGCATCTCATTTCGCACCGGCGAATATCGCGAACGTGGATACGGTGGACATGATCTCCCCCAAGCGGACGAGAAGTCAGCGCTCAACTCTTTCCTCATCGACGATGTAGTGATCACGCCTGTGCCATGATTCTGCGCTTTATCGCCCTGCTGCTCGCCCTATTCGCGACTTCATTGCTCTTTGGTGAAATCGTCTTCGCTCCGCAGGCTTCCCCGCGCGTGCGCTACGGAATCGAGAAGCTTAACTCGGTGCTCCCGAAAGACGCGCCGCGCATTGTGGTTGGCACGACTCAAGACGTGTCCCGGCCGGAGGGATTTTCGATCACCACGAGTGCCGATGGGGCCATCACCATCGGCGGTGCGGACGATACCGGCCAACTTTATGGCTGCCTGGAACTGGCGGGCCTAGTTCGTCGCGGCGGTGGCATCCCGGCTTTGCCTCTGCATATCATTGACGCACCTGCTATGGTCCTCCGCGGCACCTGCATCGGTATCCAGAAAACCTACTACCTGCCCGGCCGGAAAGTTTACGAATACCCCTACACCCCGGAAGAATTCCCGTTTTTCTATGACAAGGCCTACTGGAACGACTACCTCGACCACTTAGCCGAGCTGAGGATGAACACGCTCTACCTTTGGAATGGCCACCCGTTCGCCTCTCTAGTCCGGCTCCCTGACTACCCCGAGGCCGTTGAAGTTTCCCCGGAGGTTTTCGCCCGCAACGTCGAGATGTTTCGCTGGCTCACCGCAGAGTGCGATCGTCGCGGCATCTGGCTAGTTCAGCAATTTTACAGTATCCTTATTTCAAAACCCCTTGCCGAGAAGCACGGCCTCGAATCGCAGCTCCACGCTTGGAACGACCTCGCCGCTGACTACACCCGCCAATCAATCGCCGCCTTTGTGCGCGAGTTCCCCCACGTGGGCCTGATGCCTTGCCTCGGTGAGGCCCTGCAGGATCAAAATACGCAAACCCGATGGATGACTGAAGTGATTCTTCCCGGTGTCAAAGACGGGATGAAAGCCGCCGGCCTGAGCGAAGAGCCACCGGTGGTGCTCCGCACCCACGCCACCGACGCCACTCTGGTGATGCCCGAGGCGCTCAAGGTTTATAAAAACCTCTACACCGAGGCCAAATTCAACGGCGAGTCGCTTACCACTTGGGAGCCACGCGGCGTTCGCCAGCAATTGCACCAGACGATGAGCCGAGTTGGTTCCACCCACATCGCCAACGTCCACATCCTCGCGAACCTCGAACCCTTTCGTTACGGCGCCACCGATTTTATCCAGAAATCCGTCATCGCCATGCGCGACCGCCTCGGCGCCCGCGGCCTGCATCTCTACCCACTGTTCTACTGGGACTGGCCGGTATCACCCGACATGACTAAAACGCCGCTCAAGCAGTGGGAGCGGGATTGGATCTGGTTCGAAGCCTGGGCGCGCTACGCGTGGAATCCCGACCGCGACGTCGCCGGCGAAAAGGCCTACTGGGTTTCCCGCCTCGCCGCCCACTACGGACCCGCCGCCGCCGAACTCATCCTCACCGCCTATAACGCCGCCGGCGAATGCGCCCCGCGCCTACTCCGCCGCTACGGCATCACCGAAGGCAACCGCCAGACCCTCTCTCTCGGCATGACACTCGATGAACTCGTCCGCCCGGAGAAATACCGCGAGTTCCCCGAGCTCTGGGAATCGCAATCTCCCCCCGGTGAACGCCTGAAGGATTACGCCGCGCGCGAGTGGGGAAAACTTCCGCACGAGGGCGAGACCCCCGTTTCACTCAACGCCGAGGTGCTCGCATTCTCCGCCCAAGCCGTTGCCGCCATCGATGCCGCCGCCCCGCTTGTTACGCAAAATGCCGAGGAATTCGCCCGTCTGCGCAACGACGTCCATGCCATCCGAGCGATGTCGGAAAACTACGTTGCCAAGTCCACCGCCGCGATGGCCGTGCTTCGTTATAACTATAGCCATGATTTTTCTGACATGGAGGCTGCCGAGCTCGCCCTTTCCGCCAGCCTTAAAGCCTATCGCACCCTTACCGCGCTAACGAAGGATGCCTATAAAGCCGCCAACTCCATGCAGACCGCCCAGCGTCGCATTCCCGTCCCCGGCGGCAAAAACGGTCAGGCTGCCAACTATCACTGGACACAACTACTCCCGATCTACGAACAGGAGCTGACCGACTTCCAAGCCCAACTCGCCGCTTTAAAGAATCCCGCCACCGCCAAAGGCCGCACCCACGCGCCCCTGACTCCCGCCAGCTGGAAACTGCTTACCCCCGGCCTGACGACCTACACCGTGCAGGTCGGTAACACCGCCTTCCCTGATTCCCCGGCCACCTTCACCGCTGTCGCCCCCGAGCTCGCCGCGCTTCAAGGCATCGCTCTGCCACACACCAGCATACCTCCCCCGATCACATTTGAATGCACCGAGCCAGTGCGTGTGCTGATCGGCTACTTCAACGCGACCGGCCCCGAATGGCGGAAACCGCCCACGCTAGAAACCGACGCCACCGCCGCAGAACGCGGGGGCGCTGAACCTTTTATCGTAGATGCCGTGAAGTTTGACACGCTGCCTACGGTCAACGTGCACGCCTTCGACTACCCCGCAGGTCGTCACACCTTAGAAGTGCGCTCACCCGGCGCCTACCTGATCCTAGGTGTCGTGAAGCCCTGATGGCCAAGATCAGTCAGGTAATAAAGGCGTTCTTCTAGACCGCTACATCTTCTGGCCATTAAGCCGACCTTCCTACGATAAGTGCACCACGGGGTTGGTGCTTGCGATCCAGCAACCCACTGCGTAACACCCCCGCTTTAACGGCACCAGCTGAGAGCGCACCGCTGCGCAGTCCTTCGCTCTCATCGACTACACCCGACATCTCAAGTGCACTGTCACCCCTAAAGAAAATCTGACTACTAATTTAGATCGCGGCGTCGGAGTCGGTCATCGCTTCAGGGTTCGGCGTGGGGCGTGGCGTCCTTAAAAAACTTCCATCGGATAGAGACTAATCGAGTCTGATCATCGCGGCGGGTGATTTGAAGTAGACCGCATGCTCCCGAGCGGCACTTGAACATGAAAATCAGCGGAGTTTTGTCGGTTGTGCCGGTGCTTTTAAAGGAGCCAGGCGTCTGCTGATCCCTCAACATTTCATCGTAGTCCTGCTGATTCCGGAACGCGTTCCAGTCAGGATTCGCCAAGATTCGAACATCCACACCGGACACCCCGCTCAACGTAGTAACACCGTTGGCTATTTCGTATTTTACCGTGATTCCCGCAGGGCCAGGATTACTGAACGAACGCTTCGGCAGCGGCACGTCAGGCTCGGTCAGCAACTGATCGGATTCCGGATCAAACAAACCGCTTTCGCCATTGGCACCGAGGAAAAGGATACGTTGACGCTCATCTCCGAAGGAAGCGTTAGATTGAACCCCAGACGGGAGCGGAGGACTCGGCGGCGCCGAAAACATAGGGTGCGAAACCGATCCGGACATGTTGCTGGTCTTCAAGGCTCGGTAAACCAGCCCACCGACCGGCAGCAGGACCAGCAGCACGACCGCTACGGCCAACACCCCAAACGCGACCATGCTTGCACCGCGCCGGGACGACGTTGCCGGTTGATCAAAAGTAGCGCGAACCTCTGCCCGCATGAGCACCACCAAGGACCAGATGCCGAACAGCACGCCAAGTCCGAAGCCTTGAAAGGTGACGATGGCCAGCACCGACCCTACCACAGCCAACCCGTAGCCCCGTAGTGACCGCATCCGCCACGCCGCGATGAAAGTGAGCAATGCCGAAGGCAAAAGAAACACTACCGAAAGCATAGCGAAGGAAACCCCCCTAATTGGAATCGAAGGCGCGAAGCTGACGTGCGGCCTGAAAAATCCGAACACTACCAACGGCACCAACACGAGAATGCCGACGGCAAGGTTGATTCCGGCCCCGACTAAAAGTCCCGTCGCAGGCGCGGCAACCCGGTTCGTCGGCGTCACCGCCGGCTTTACCCGCGCCGACGACGAAGGCGCAGATGCCGTGGCCTGCGAGCTCACCGGAGCCGATCCCGCGCTAAACGCAGCCCTCACCTCGGGCTGGCGTAAGACAAAGAAGGCCCAGATGCCGATGCCCAGCTCGGCCAGGCTCCAGAACGCGGTAAATACTCCCGCCGGCGATGCAAAGGCCGTCAACACACCAAAGGCTCCGCTCACGATCAATATCCACGCGCCGACCATTGCCGATCCATGGCGGCTCACCGCCTGCATTCTCCGCCCTGCCAAGATCACATAAATCGCAGCGGCAACATGCAGAAGCAACCATCCAACGACCAATAGAAGAACCACCGCCGCCAACGCTCCGCCAATCGCAACAGGCGCGTTGAAAAAGTTAAAGTTCATGGATCCCGGAAACCCGGCGCCCAAAGCCGAACCCAATGCACCGAAACCGAACGCGGGGACCGCAATTGCCAGCACCAACAATCCTCCGATCAAAAGACCAAGGCTCAAAAGAACGAGTTTGACGATGCCGATCACCGTCATCGCGGTCCCGGCCGCCTCGATGCGACCACCGACCACCGAACCGGAACCTCCAGATGAGTCCGGCGCTGACGGCGCGGCGGGTGGAGGTGGTGGCTGTGGTGGCGTGCCCGCCACGGTTTCCAAATCGGTCTTGAACTCGGTTGCATTGGCGAAACGCAGCGCCGGGTCTTTTTCGAGCGCGCGAAGGACGATTTCGTCAAGCCGCACATCCAAGCGCACATGGCGAGAAGGCGGCTGGAGTTTTTTCTCATCGGGTAGCTCGCCGGTGAGCATCTGGTAAAGCACTACTCCGAGCGCATAGATGTCAGCTCGGTGGTCGACCGCGTCGGGTTGATCGCGCTGCTCGGGTGCCATGTAGCGAGGCGTGCCCATGATCTTACCGGCCTCGGTAAGGTCACCGGAGGAGCCGGCGTCTGGGTCACCCGCGACAATCGCCGCCGCCCCGGTCGCCCCAACCAGCTTGGCGAGTCCGAAGTCGGCTACTTTCACCTGTCCACGACGATCAATCAGTATATTCTCCGGTTTGATATCACGATGAACGATCCCGTGGTCGTGCGCGAATTGCAGCGCGTCGCAAATCTGAGGCACGATGCCAAGCGCCTCACGCGCAGCAATACGGCGGCCGAGGATTAGATGGCGCAAGGTCACACCGTCAACGAACTCCATGAGAAGATAACACCAACCGCCAGCCTCGCCGAAGTCATAAATGGTCACGATATTCGGATGATCGAGCCGCGCCAGCGCCTGAGCCTCGCGGGCGAAACGCTCGGCGAAGGCAGGATCGGAGCCGCGTTCAGGCGCGAGAAGTTTCAAGGCAACAAGCCGGCCGAGGGACTTTTGACGGGCCTGATAAACCACGCCCATGCCGCCACGCCCCAAGCATAAAATGATCTCAAGCTGGGGGAAATGTGGCGCGATGTTCTCTATAGAAAGCGTCGGATTATCAGCCGCAGCGGGTTCGCTGAAATCGGCCTTGGTCCCGAAGTGAACCGAGACCAGACATGCTGGGCAAACTCCTCCGTGGGTATTAGGCAGGAGTAGAGAGCGACAACGGGAACAACGCGGTGCGTGATCGGAGGGTCCGGTCGAAGCGGAGGCGGTGGTGTTCATACCAAGATAATTACCAAACGGGATGCGGTTGTTACGCGCGGCGCCGGAGAATATTTACAAAATGACGTAATTCTTCGGCGAGCGCCACTTCATCGACCACGGTCTGAGCAATTTCATGGCGGATCACCTCACGGAAACGCTTCCGCAATCGGTGCACCGCCACGCGAGCGGCACCCGGGCTTAGGCCAAGGGCGGTCGCCGTGGCTTCGTAATCGATCTCCTGTGACGATGCCGAAAGATAGGGCGTGAGCTTCTCAAATTCAACCGAACGTCCATCAGCGGAGTATTCGACGGCAAGCGCGGCGAAACCCCGGTCAAGCAGGGTGAGAGCCCAGCAACGCTCAAAAATTTCATCGGGGCCCAGGGACGGCTCAACCGCATAACGCGACTCGGTCTCGGTGGTATCAAGCGGCACATAGCCCAGGCCGCCGCCGCGTTTTAGCGAGTTTTCCTTCCTCCATTCCTTCGCCAGAAATCGCTTCAGCGCCATGAGCAGGAAGCCTCGAAAGCGCCCCCGCTCCGGCAGCGCGTTACTCAACCATGATTTCTCGAGCAAACGGGCAAAGAAGGCCTGGGTGAGATCTTGAGCGTCGGCCGGTGCGTGACCGGAGCGGCGCACATAGGCGTAAAGCGGATACCAATAAGCCCTGCAAAGCACCTCGAGAGCCGCATCCGCCTCCAACGTAGTCCCGTGGCAAGCAGCGTTGATGATCGACCACCGGGTAGTGGCAAAACGCGGGGTTAAGAGATGAGGTGCTTCAGGCAAGGCTGGAGAAATCGACTATCATCTTAATACCCAAAACGCGGTGAATGTTACAACCGCGATGAAACCCGCACCTTGGTCCTTGCGTTTTACTCACCGCGCCTCCGTCCACTCCTGCGCCGCATACTGCTCCGTCAGCGCCTCGTGTTCACCTTCGCGGAAATCTGGCCACGGCGTTTCCTCAGCCTCCAAGCCCAGCAGTTTCGCGAGCTCTGCCACGAAGGCTTCGCGCAACTCCTCCCAATCCCGCACCTTCGCTGCCGCCGGACGCCAGACCGAGCCTTGGAATAACAAGCCTTCCTTCGTCCGCTTCTGGGCCGCGCCCGCAATTTTCGCCCCAGTGGCCGCATCCACTACGTCATAAAGCTCCGCCCGCGTAAAACAAACGGTCGGCCCCTTCGCCGCCGAACAGCCCGCGAGATCTTCACTTTCGACCTCCATTGTCGCTTCGGCCTCGGGCTCGCAACGTTCCTTAAGCGCCGCCGGCTGCCCGCAGGCTGCGAGGGCTGACCGTAGGGCCTCGTGCACCGCACGGTAACTCTCCACTGCTCGCACCTTTTCTAACTCATGCCCGCGCGGAATGACCAAGGCGTAGGTCCAGTCCTCGCGATGATCCACCAGCCCGCCGCCAGTCGGCCGCCGGACCAACTCAGCACCCTCCGCAGCAGATGGCAGTTGTGCCCGCACCCAGCCGATTTTCTGGCTGTAACCAAACGTAAACGCCGGCCGATGCCAGCCATAGGCGCGAAAACGCGCGGAAACGCCACCCGCATTCGGGTAACGGCGCAGCATGAGAAAATCCGCCGCCATGTTTGCCGCCGCCGAGTCCAGCCGAGTGGGCAACACCTCGAATTTCATGACCGCGCCGTCCTTCACCTCAGAGGGAAAAATACCAGGTGCGCACGGGCGGAGGAAGGATGAGCTGATCAAGTTGGGCGTCAAAAGTTTCAATCGGGGTCTTTAGCACGCCAGCCAGCGGCTTGAGATCGAGCGTGAGATCGGCTGGGCGCCGCGCCGCCGCCGGATCATCCGCCCGGGTGATCTCGGTTATCGGCGCCTGCTCAGGACTTAGCTTGAAATGCGCACGAATGCGGCGGGCTAGGTCCACGCGCGAAAGCGTCTCCGCCCCCGCCCAGTGGAAAATCCCGCGCAGATCCTGACGTTCACACAGCTCGAGCAATACTTCGGCGAGGTTGCCCGCCGTGCAAGGCTGGCGAATCTCGTCGCGATAGAGCCGGGGAGCGCGCCCCGCCGCCCAGTCGGCCAGCAAACGCTCATGAAGACTGCGAGAACCCCCCAGGCTATTACCGGTCAAAAGCGGCGCCCGCACCGTGGCTGCAAAATCCGGTGCAGCTTCGTGAACCCTCCGCTCACTTTCCAGCTTCTGGCGGCCATATAGATTTACCGGACGAGGCTCATCACCGACCGCGTAGGGCGGGCGGTCTCCGGAAAAAACCTGCTCGGTGGAGATATGGATCAACCGCGCACTGAGGTGATGGGCCAGCTTCCCAAGCAAGGCCGGCAGCTCGACGTTGAGCACCTGCGCCCGCGCCGGATCCGCATCACAGGCAGCAGGCTCCGCCACGGCCGCACAATTGACAATAGCATCGGGAAAAACCTCCAGCGCCAGCGCGGTCACGCCCTCGGTGACGGTTAGGTCGAGCGCACGTTTCTCCGCTAAGCCGGGGATCGTGAAAGCGGCCTGGCCGACTACGCCCACTAAGTGGTGGCCACGCCGTTTTGCCGCCTCTGCAAAGGCTGAACCAACCAATCCCGAGGCACCGGTGAGCAGAATTTTCATTTGGTTAAATAAATGGCCGCCGCGTCGTCGATCGAAGGCAAAAGCTCCGGCGCCACCAGCCACCGAACTCTCCAGCGGCGCAAGCCACTACGTTTATGCGTCGACTCCACCGACTCGAGCGTGAGCGCCGCCGCCTTGCTCAAGGCAAATAACCCCGCCCTTGGCTTGCCCCGCACCAAGAGCGAGGCCAGCAGTCCAAGGTGCGGCTCATGCCCCACCAAGGCCAAGTCACCGCAATCGCGAGGATAGGATTCCAGCCGCTCCCCCAGCGCCAGCGGATCATCCTCGGGCAAAAGCCCGGGTGTCTCCAAAAGCACCACATCCAGTCCCAGCCGCCGGATCAGGTCATCCGCCGTCTGGCGCGAACGCTGCAAGGGACTATGCCAGATCTGTGCTGGCCGGAAGGCTCCGTTACCTGCGAAAAACGCCGCCAACCTCGCCACTTCCGCACGGCCGCGCGTGCTGAGCGGACGGGTGGCGTCTTCCTCCTCGGTGACCGCATGGGCGTGGCGAACTAGATGCAGCAGCATGTCAGCAATGAAAGCCGGGGAAATATCCTGCCTTAGGGCGCCAGTCGCTCGACCGTCCAATCCCCGGACTTGCCCTCCCGCCGAAAACGCAGGCGGTCATGCAGGCGACTGCGGCGCCCTTGCCAAAACTCCACCGTCTCCGGCGCCAGCCGATACCCCCCCCAAGCCGGAGGCAAAGGGACTTCGCGCCCGGCGTATTTGGCCTCAAGCGCCTTCATCGCATCCTCCAAGACCACTCGACCGGTAATAATGCTGCTTTGCTGGGAAACCCACGCCCCCAGTTGGCTCGCCCGCGGCCGCGAGTGGAAGTAGGCCTCGCTTTCTTCGCGAGTAACCCGGGCAACCGGCCCCTCCACCACCACCTGACGCTCAAGCGCCAGCCAGGGAAACACCAGAGATGCCCGCGGCACATTGGCCAGATCGCGGCCCTTCCGGCTCTCGTAGTTGGAAAAAAACACAAACCCCCGCCCGTCCACGCCCTTGAGCAACACGGTGCGCGCCGTAGGCCGTCCGTCCGCGCCCACCGTGGCGAGCGTCATGGCATTGGGCTCCACGACCTTCGCCGCCTCCGCTTCCTGGAACCACCGCTCAAACTGGCGGAACGGATCCTTCGCCAGATCCTTTTCCAGGAGACCAGCGAGGTTATAGTCTTTGCGGAGGTCGGCAAGGGACGACATGACCGCAACCAAGCCGCTCCCAAGGCAGGTTGTCAAAGGCGCAGCCCGCAGTCTCGGCGTTGACCTGCAGGCTTCCGTGACAAGAACCTCTCAGCATGACGCCCGCAGCCTATGTCGATACCCATGCGGACGACCTCGTTGATCTGTTACGACGCCTCGTCCGGCTTCCCACGGTCAACCCGCCAGGCGACCACTACGACGCCATCACTCGGCTGCTCGCGGCTGAGCTCCAAATCGCCGGCCTCGCCGTGCGTCGTCCGCGTGTCCCCACCGCCCTAATCCGCCGCCACCTGCCTCCCGAGCATTGGCAACACCCGCGCTGGAATGTGCTCGGTCGCCTCTCCACGCCCGGCGCCGGGAAAAAAACCGTTCATTTTAACGCCCACTACGATGTCGTGCCCGTCTCCGGGAACTGGCGGCACGGCTCGCCCTTTTCCGGCGTGGTCGAGGACGGCTGGATCTACGGACGCGGCACATCCGACATGAAGGGCGCAATCGCGAGCCTTCTACTCGCCCTTCGCGCCCTACGCGCGACCCGGACTCAGCCCGCTTTAAACGTGGAAGTTTCCTTCACCGCCGACGAGGAAACCGACTCCGCCCTTGGTGCCGGCTGGGTGGTGGAGCACGGCGGGATCCGCCCCGACTACGCCTTGGTGCTAGAGGGTGGCGAAGGCCGAAAAATCGGCTGCGGACACAACGGTGTGGTCTGGCTCGAAATCACCGTGCAAGGCCGCGCCGCGCACGGCAGCACCCCGGACAAAGGTATCAACGCCCTCGAACACGCCGCCCGCCTGGTCCTCGCCCTTGGCGACCACGCCCGGACGCTCGCCAGTCGCACCTTCACCGCACCCGATGGCACCATCCGCCGCCCCACCCTTAATGTCGGCGGCGTTTTCAGCGGCGGCACGGGAGACAAGATCAACACCGTCCCCGCCCTCGCCCGCTTCAGCATCGACCGCCGCGTCCTGCCCAACGAGACCGTCGCCGCCGCGGAGCGGGAACTGCGTGCTTTTCTTGCCACCGCCACACGCGCCCTTCCTGCACCCCGGCCACGCATCGAAGTGCGCAAGGTCTCCGAGAACCACCCCTGCTTTGCCCCGCCTGACCATCCTTTCGCCATAGCCCTCGCAAGCCACGTGGCCCATGAACGCCGTTGCCAACCGGCCTTCAGCTGCTCGACCGGATTTAACGACATGCATTTTTTCTGGCACCACCTAGGTGTTCCGACCCTCGGCTACGGCCCCGGCGGAGATAACTACCACGCCGTCGACGAACGCGCCGCGATCCGTGAGTTGCTCGCCAGCGCGCGTATCTACGCCGGCCTCCTGACCTCGCCTTGGCCGGCCTTACCGTAGCACCACCCCGACCCAGCCTAGCACACCCCCAGCCGGATCCCCGTTGACCGCTTGCCCCGCCGCAACAGCTCTTTTGCTTTCAGTCGTTCCGCATTCCATCCAGTCCACCTTCCCTTTTACACCCTCCATGAAGATCAACGCCTCCCTCACCCCAGCCAAGCTCCAGCCCAAGATCACCCGTCTTTTCGAGCTCGCCGGTCAAAAGATAGACCTCGTCAACAAATCCTGGAATCCCGCCCAAGGCACGCCCGTGTTCACCATCAAGGGCAAATACACCTCGCGCGGCTGGACGGAGTGGACCCAAGGCTTTCAGTTCGGCATGGCCTTCCTGCAATACGACGCCACCGGAGAGGAGCGCTACCTGCAGCTAGGCCGCGAAAAGACGCTCAAACACATGGCTTCGCACGTGAGCCACGTCGGCGTGCACGACCACGGTTTCAATAACGTCTCCACCTACGGCAACCTGCGTCGCCTCATCCTCGAGGGTCGCGCCTCCGGCTCGACGGATGAAATCCACTACACCGAGCTGGCTCTGAAGGTCTCCGGCGCCGTCCAAGCCGCCCGCTTCGCCACGACCAACGCCACCGCGCCCTGGTCCCCGCTTGAGGACAGCCCCGGCGTCGCGCCCTCCGGCTACGTCTACTCCTTCAACGGCCCGCAGTCACTCTTCGCCGACACCATCCGGTCCATGCGCTCGCTGGTCGTCGCCCACCAACTCGGCCACGTCCTGATGGGCGAGGGCGATAAACCGATCAATCTGCTCCACCGCGCCGTCACCCACGCGGCCACCACCGCACGCTTTAACGTGTTCTTCGGCCAGGGCCGTGACTCCTATGACGTGCGCGGCCGCGTCGCCCACGAGTCGGTTTTTAACCGCAACGACGGCCAGTTCCGTTGCCCCTCGTCCCAGCAGGGCTACTCCCCCTTCACCACTTGGACGCGTGGCGCGGCCTGGATCATCTGCGGCTACGCCGAGCAACTCGAATACCTCGATACCGTTCAGGGCACCGATCTCGACGCAGTCGGCGGCCGCCGCGCTGTGACCGACCTCTTCCTCGAAACCGCCCGCGCCACCTCGGATTACTATATCGACGGCTACTCCGCCCTAGACGGGGTGCCCTATTGGGACAGCGCTGCGCTGCACACCCACAAGCAGGGCGATTTCACCGCCGCTCCCGCCGACCCCTTCAACGCACACGAACCGGTCGACAGCTCCGCCGCCGCCATCGCCGCCCAAGGTTTCATCCGCTTGGGTCTCTACCTTCAGGCCAAAGGCGAAGCCAAGGCCGGCAAACGCTACCTACAAGCCGGCCTCACCGTGGCCGACACTCTCTTCACGGATACCTACCTCGGCACCGATCCGAAGCACCAGGGCCTCCTCCTCCACAGTGTCTACCACCGTCCCAACGGCTGGGACCACGTTGCCAAGGGCCAGAAAGTCCCAAATGGCGAAGCCTGCCTGTGGGGCGACTACCATGCCATGGAGCTCGCCCTGCTCATCCAACGCCTCGCCGCCGGAAAATACCTGACTTTCTTCTAATTCCGGTGAGCCTAAGCTAACGCCCTCGGCGCAACTTCTGCTTCACTTGGCGCCAACCCCAAAATGAAGAATCGCGCATACTTACCAAGCCTCGCGTTGTTCACTTTGAACGCGGCGCTGGCGGCGACCGAGCCCACCCTGGGCGAGGTCGTCGCGCAAAACCGGCTCCTGCAGGAACAGATCACTCGGCAACAACGTCAAATCGAACAGTTGGCGTCCCGCCTAACCGACTTACAGACCGCCGCCGGCAACCCAGCCGACACCGCCCAAAGCGCAGCTACAACCGATAGCGGCCGGCAGTTGCGCATCTCGGGCGAGGCCGGCCTAGCCTTCTTCTCCACCCGCCCCGAAGGTCAGTTCCCAAATTCAGAGTTCCGTATAGACGATGCCAAACTGTTTTTCGAAACCCCTCTGGTGCAGGACATTTATTTTGTCGCCGGCCTAGATCTTTTTATCCGAGAAAATAACAAGAATTTCGTCCAGTTCGGTGAGCTCTACATCGACTTCGAAAACATCTCCGGCCTTCTCAACGGCCCCGACCGGTTAGTCAACTTCCGCGCCGGTCGCTTGCAGATCCCCTTCGGCGAGGAATACCTCCTTCGCAGCCCCTTGGGCAACCCGCTCATCTCGCACTCCCTGTCCGACTTCTGGGGGATCGATCCCGGCGTGGAGATCTATGGCTCCGGCGCAGGCCTCAACTACGTGCTCGCCGTGCAGAATGGCGGCGTCGACTTCACCCGCGATTACGATAGCGATAAGGCCATAACCCTCCGCATCGGAGGGGATCCCTTGTCTTGGCTTCGGCTAAGCGCGAGCGCGATGCGGACTGGAGACCTCGCCGTCGCCACCAAAAAAGACATCGCCGGCGGCATAACCCGCAGGGATCAATTGTCCGCCGTCTGGTTCGGTAACGGCTATTTCCGGTCCCTAGGCGCCGCCACCTCATTCCATGCTGAAGCCGTGCAAGGCGACGCCACCGCCCACTGGCGGGGCGGCCACCTCTCCGCCGCTCTCGGGGCGGTCCAGTTCGACGATAACGATACCGCCGCCGACAACTCCCGCGACCTAACTTACGGCTACGTCGAGGTGGTTCAGGATCTTACGCCCGATCTCTACGCCGCCACCCGCTACTCCCGCATCGACGCCCCCGGCGGCTACCCGCTGGTCGGCTGGGGCGACTACAAAAACTACTTCAACACGCCCTCCAACCTCACCGAGCAACTCGAACGACTCGGTCTCGGTCTCGGTTGGCGCATCGGCCCGCCACTCGTGCTAAAATTTGAGTATACCTTCGAATGGGGGCGGCAGACCGACGGCACCCCCCGAGACGGGGAAAATTTTATCGGCACCGAACTCGGCCTAAAATTCTGAAATTCCATGATGATGGCCCACCCCAACACTTTACACGCCATCCTCCTCTCCGTGTTTCTTGCGGCCAGCGCATCTGCCGGCTCCATCACAGGCAAGGTATCCGCCACGCCACCATCCGGGCCACTAGGGGACTCCGCTGGAGGCGACGCCTACGCCAGCCGACGCTATAAGTTCGTCGAGAAAATCGACTACGCCAGCCTCCGCGATTTCATCGTCTACATCGATCAACCTGTCGCCGAGATCACACCGGGCGCTCCTTCACTTGCTGCGGTAACGACCCAAAAAAACGCCAACTTCGAACCCCACGTGCTGCCAGTCGCCGTGGGCACCACGGTGCGCTGGCCCAATGATGACGATATCTACCATAACGTCTTCTCCATGTCGGACACGAAGGAGTTCGACCTTGGATATTACAAAAAAGACAAGACCCCCGAGCTTGTTTTCGATAAGGTGGGCCGGGTGGACGTTTTCTGCGCTATTCACTCGAAGATGCACTGCATCATTCTGGTGTTGCCAAACGCTTTCTTCGCGGCCGCCGACGTCCGCGGTCGCTACCAAATTCGCGATGTCCCCGCAGGCACCTACCGAGTCCGCGCCTGGCATGAACGTCTGCCCAGCCGCACTCTCAGTGTAACGGTGCCCGCCGAAGGCGAAGTGCACGTCGATTTCCTGCTCGGCCTTGCGGCCCTGCCCAAATCCTAACGATGCCACCCGCCCGACGCCGCCTCCGAATCGGTTTGCAGACCAAGGTGGTGACGCCGGTGCTTGCCCTGCTGATCCTCCTGCCTGCCTTCACGCTGCTGACCGTTGACCGCCGAATTAGTGCGAAGAGCCGAGCCGAGGCCGAGGCCGATCTGAGCATTTCACGAGATTACCTACTTAAGTCCCTAGCCAATCACGCCGTGGCGCTGATTGCCAGAAATCAGAATCTCCTCAACGATACACGCTTCCAAAACATCGTTCGGCTTGGCGACGACGCCACCACCCGCGCTTTCCTGCGCGACCTACTGGATGAACTGAGCGGGGACACCGAGTTAGTCGCACTGCTCTACAAAGACGAACCAACAGCCATCACCGCGCGCAGAGTGCCGGACTTACCACAGGATGAACTTATCCGCGCCTCGTCCACCGCCATGGCCGGGGCCCGAGCCGGTGAACCATCCTCAATTACCGTATGCATTGGCACCCAAGCCTACAAAGTGGTCGCGCTGCCCGTTGCTGTGCCCGAGCGCGGCCCAGCCGGTGTGCTCCTCGTCGCCGTGCATATTAACCAAAGCACCCTGATCGCTCTCAAGCCACCCCGCACCGAGGTAATCCTAGTCTGCTCCAAAGGCGTGGCGGCCTCTTCCTTGCACAATGTCCGCACCGAGGAGGCCGCGCTGGCGCTGGCGCGCACGCAAACACCAGAGGCGGACGCCGCTACGCTCACCGTCATCGATGGAGAGCGATTTCTCGGGCTGGCCGCCGACTACGGCGAAAAAAATCAGGGCGAAGAGCTGCACTTTGTCCTTTTTTCCAACTACGAATCGCGTGTGGATGAAATCATGCGTAACCGCATCACGCTCATTACTATCAGCGTGATCGGATCCGCCCTTGGCTCCATCATCGTATGGTTCGCCATCCGCCGCCTCACCCGTCCGCTCCGTGCGCTGCGCGACAGTGCGGAGGCCATCGGCCGCGGCGATTTCTCCCGCCGCATCGAACGCTTCTCAAACGACGAGTGCGGTGATCTCGCCGAAGAATTCAACCGCATGACCGCCTACCTCCAGACCTCGCGAGCCGAGCTGGAGCGAGCCACACAGCTGATTCACGATACCCAGCAACAACTGATCCAAAGAGAAAAACTCTCTGCCGTCGGTCAGTTCGTCGCAGGAGTAGCCCACGAGTTAAACAACCCCCTAACCTCAGTCGTTGGCTTCGCCGAGTTGCTCCAGACGAATGGCGTGGATGAACGCACGAAAGCACACCTCGAACGTATTGTGCAAAGCGCCCACCGCTGCCATAAAATCGTGCAGAGTCTCTTGGGCTTCGCTCGCCAGCACCAACCCGAACGGAAGTTAGTGTTGCTGCACAACATCGTCGAAGAAGTGCTCCAAATCATGGCCTACGACCTGCGCACTGGCAACGTGGAGGTGAGGCAGGACTTCCCGCCTACCCTCCCCCCCATACTCGGGGACGCCCACCAGCTACAGCAGGTATTCATCAATATTCTCAGCAACGCCCGGCAAGCCATGGAGCCATTGCGCAAAAAGGGCCAAATCACCGTCCGCACTCGCGTCACTGGAAAAATGGTCGAAATCGAATTTGAGGACAATGGCCCCGGCATTCAACCGGATCACCTCGCGAAGCTCTTCGATCCTTTCTTCACGACCAAACCCATCGGCAAAGGCACCGGTCTTGGTCTAAGCCTTTGCTACGGCATCGTGCAAGAACACGGAGGGCGCATCTCCGCCCGAAGCGAGACGGGTAAAGGAGCAATTTTCATCATTAGCCTGCCCGCTGCCGATGCCCAGCAGCTGAGCGCCGCCTCCATGATCCAAGCCGCCACGGCCTCTCCTTTTCCTAATGCGGCCGCCTGCAGCCGACGAATCCTCGTGGTCGACGACGAACCCTGGATTCTTGAACTCACCGCCGAACTGCTCCGCCGCGAAGGCTACCGGGTTGATGTCGCCGAGACCGGTCAGCGCGCGCTGGATCTGCTCGAGCGGGAAAAATATGATCTTATCGTATCCGACTGGCGGATGCCCGGCCTGAATGGCATCGGTCTATACGAATACCTGACCGCCCGAGACCCAGCCGCCGGACGCCGCATACTGATCATGACGGGCGACGTGATCAATGAGACCCTGCAAGAGTTCCTCAGTGCCAACCGGCTCATAAATCTAAGCAAGCCATTTTCTATTATCGAATTCCGCGCCGCTGTAGCCCGAATGCTAGCTGCCGCCACCTAAACTAGCAGCTTTCTCCGCGGGGCCTGCTTAAGGCGCCGAGCGCCTCCAAGAGTCACACTTTTCTCGCGGGGATTGGCTAAACGGCACTCAGCCTGTAAGTGCCAAAGTCAGTCACGGGTCGATTGGCTGTTCCACCAAGTGGGGTCGGGCTGCCAGTCTGGCTGGAGTAGTGCCGCATGTTCTTTTTCTAGGCGTTCTTTCTGTTTACGCGCAGCCTGCTGTTTTTGATCCGCCCAGGCCGCCTCGTAATCAGGGTTGGGCAAGGGGAGCCGTGCGTTGGTTTGGGTGAGCCATGTTTGCAGCTCCGCCCAAAGCTCCGACGTGAGCACGGTTTCTTGGGAAGCTAGGTCTCGTTGTTCGCCGATGTCGGTAGCGAGGTGGTAAAGCTCGTGGTGCCCGTCTTCCCAGAAATGAATGAGTTTCCAAACCCCTCGACGGATGCTGGAGGAAGGTTCTCCGCCCTGATTGCCGTAGTGTGGATAATGCCAGAAAAGCGCACGAGGAGCGATGGCGCCGCCACGAAGCAAGGGCAACAGACTCACGCCGTCCAGGGGCTGAGACGGCGGCGGCACCACTCCGGCCAAGGCGAGCAGGGTGGGGAAAAAATCGATACCGCTAACCGGAGTCTCGCAAGTCGAGCCGGGGCGGGTATGGCCGGGGGCCTTTATGTAATAAGGCACTCGGACGCCGCCTTCCCACTGGCGCCCCTTGCCGCCGCGATAGGGCAAAAGTGAGGAACTATAACTATCGCCAGAAGTTACACCGCCGTTATCGCTGGTAAAAACAATGACGGTATTATCGGCCAGGCCGAGCTCGTCGATTTTTCGCAAGACGCTGCCGACAGCGTCATCCATTTCCTCGATCAGACCGGCGTAGATGGGATTATCCTGAACCTGGCGCACAGGAAGGGTGCGGTCGATGATGAAGCGCTCAGCGGGCGCAGGCTGGACAGCCGCTTTCACGCGAAATTTTTCCCACCGCGCTTGGGTGGTTTGAATCGGAGCATGCACGGCGTAAAAAGACAGGTAGGCGAAAAAAGGGTGCGTAGCATTTTGCTCAATAAAACGGATGGTCTCGTCGGCAAGGCGTTGGGTAAGCGACTGGCCATCGGGACCGCTTGGTAAGCGCGGGTTTTCCCAAGGCGCATAGTAGCCGCCTTTGCCGCCCGTGGGGCCACCGGCATCCCAACCGCCCTGATTGATGTCGAAACCACGGTTTTCGGGCCACGCGTCCTTGCCTCCGAGGTGCCACTTTCCGGCGAAAAAAGTCACGTAACCCACCTGCTTGAGCGCAGCTGGCAGAGTAGTATCCGCCGGAAGGTTTCGCACGTAATCGGGCACGAGTAGCTTGGTTTGACGTTCGCGCGCGAACTTCGCCCCCACATCCTGGCCGATCCAGTTGGTGATGCCGTGGCGGGTAGGGTATTGACCGAGGAGAATACTGGCCCGCGAAGGGCTGCAGACGGAGCAGGCAGCATAACCCTGGGCGAAACGCATACCACTGCGGGCGAGGGCGTCGATATGGGGGGTTTCGTAAAAGGCACTGCCTTCAAGGCCGACGTCCTTGATGCCGTAGTCATCCGCGAGGATAAATAGGATATTGGGTCGAGCCGACCGAGGTGCACCAAAGGCGATCAGAGGCACTAGGAAAAGCATGCCCCAAATAGTTGAACGGTTAAACTTCATTCGGGGTAATCGCCCAAAGGGGGTGCGCGGTTGAGCGGGGCATTTAAAACGATAAAATGCAATGAATGGCGGCCTGACATCAATCAGGCGATATCGACCACAATAAGAACTAAAAGCCCCGCCGCGCTTTCGCGCGAGCGGGGCTCGGTCTCCAGAAAGGCCGAGCTGGAGCTCGGCGTTCCCTATGGGCTTACTTCTTCTTCGCAGCAGCGCGCTTCTCCTCGATCGCGGCTTGGGCGGCGGCGAGGCGGGCGACGGGCACGCGGTAAGGTGAGCAGGAGACGTAGGTCAGGCCGACCTTGTGGCAGAACTTGACGGAATCGGGGTCGCCGCCGTGTTCGCCGCAGATGCCGAGCTTGATGCCGGGGCGGGTTTGGTTGCCGCGCTCGCAGGCAATCTTCACCAACTGACCGACACCGGTCTGGTCGATCGAGGCGAAGGGGTTCTTCTTCACGATCTCATTCTCGGTGTAGGCGCCCAGGAAGGAGCCGGAGTCGTCACGCGACATGCCGAGGCAGGTCTGGGTGAGGTCGTTGGTGCCGAAGCTAAAGAACTCGGCGGTCTGGGCGATCTCGTCAGCCGTCAGGGCGCCGCGCGGGATCTCGATCATGGTGCCGACGGAGTAGGCGATCTTCACCTTTTTTTCCTTCTGCACCAGAGCGGCGACCTCGTGGACAATGGCGGTCTGGAGATCGAGCTCCTTCTTGAAGCCGACCAGCGGGATCATGATTTCGGGCTTGGCCTTGAAGCCGGCCTTGGTCGCATCCGCGGCCGCCTCGAGCACGGCACGGGCCTGCATGCGGGTGATTTCGGGGAACTTGATGCCGAGGCGACAACCGCGGAAGCCGAGCATGGGGTTGAACTCGTGCAGCTCGTGCACGCGGGCCATGATCTTCTCCACGGAGACGCCGATCTTCCTGGCGAGGTCCATCTGCTGCTCCTTGGAATGAGGCAGGAACTCATGCAGGGGCGGATCGAGGAAGCGGATGGTAGCAGGGAAGCCCTTTAGCGCCTTGAAGATACCGTAGAAGTCATCGCGCTGGTAGGGGAGGAGCTTGGCCAAGGCGGCCTCGCGGTCGGCGAGGTTGTCGGCCAAGATCATCTCGCGCATGGCATCGATGCGGTCGCCTTCGAAGAACATGTGCTCGGTGCGGACAAGGCCGATACCGACAGCGCCGAAGGCGATGGCTTGGCGGGCTTGCTCAGGGGTATCGGCGTTGGTGCGGACGCTGAGTTTGGTGCTCTGTTCGCACCACTTCATCAGCTGCACATAATTCTTATACTTCTCCGTCTTCTGAGCAACTTTATCGTTGGAGAGGAGACCAGAGATGATCTCGGAGGGGGCGGTCTTGATCTGGCCAGCGTAGACGAGGCCGGAGGTGCCGTCGATGGAGAGGAAATCGCCTTCCTTGAAAGTATGGCCATCAATGGTGGCGGTCTTCGCATCATAATCGATGGTGACGCCGGCGGCGCCACACACGCAGACCTTGCCCATCTGACGGGCGACAAGGGCGGCGTGAGAGGAAACGCCACCACGAGCGGTGAGGATGCCCTCGGCGGCAATCATACCGCGTAGATCCTCAGGGGAGGTCTCAACACGAACGAGGAGAACTTTTTCGCCCTTCTCTGCAGCCTGCACGGAGCGGTCGGCGTTGAAGTAAATCTTGCCGGTGGCGGCGCCGGGGCCGGCGGGGAGGCCGGTGGCGATCACCTTAGCCTTCTTGACCTCGGAGAGATCGAAAATCGGGGCGAGGAGTTGCTCGAGTTGGTCGGCCGGGTTGCGAAGCACGGCGGTCTCCCAATCGATGAGCTTCTCTTTGACCATGTCGGCAGCGAACTTCAGGCCTGCGGCGGCGGTGCGCTTGCCGTTGCGGGTCTGGAGCATAAACAACTTGCCCTCCTGGATGGTGAACTCGACGTCCTGCACATCCTTGAAGTGCTTCTCGAGCGTGGCGCGAACTTTGAGGAGCTCGGCGTAGCTCTTGGGCATGACATCCTTAAGCTTGAGCACGGGCTCAGGGGTGCGGACGCCGGCGACGACGTCTTCGCCCTGGGCGTTGACGAGAAACTCGCCGTAAAACTCGTTGGTGCCATTGGCGGGATTGCGGGTGAAAGCGACACCGGAGCCGGAGGTCTCACCGGTGTTGCCGAAGACCATGGCCTGGACGTTAACGGCGGTGCCCCACTCGGTGGGAATGTTATACTTGCGGCGATAGACGCACGCGCGGTCATTCATCCAGGAGCCGAAGACGGCGCCGGCGGCGCCGCGGAGCTGATCCCAAGCATTGTTCGGGAAAGCTTTGCCGGTGCGGGCCTTCACGAGGGCCTTGAAACGCTTGATGAGCTCCTGCTGGTCGGCGGCGGTGAGTTTGGAGTCCTCGATGTCGCCGTGGTAGGCCTCGTGTTTAAACAAGTGAATAGTGTGCTCAAAGGGATCGTGGTCTTCGCCTTCGCGTTTCTGCACGCCCATAACGACGTCACCATACATCTGAATGAAGCGGCGGTAGCAATCATAGGCAAACCGAGCGTTGCCGGTGGCCTTCTCGAGCGCGACGACGGTCTCGTCGTTGAGGCCGAGGTTGAGGATGGTATCCATCATACCGGGCATGGAGTCACGGGCGCCGGAGCGCACGGCCACGAGAAGGGGCATGCCGGTCTTGGCGCCGAAGGTGGTGCCCATGATCTTCTCCATGTTCTTCACGCCGGCTTCCATCTCGGCCTGGAGAGAGGCGGGATAGGTCTTCTTATTGGCGTAGTAGTAGGTGCAGACCTCGGTGGTGATGGTGAAGCCGGGAGGCACGGGCAGGCCGATGCGGGTCATCTCGGCAAGGTTAGCGCCCTTGCCGCCCAGGAGGGCTTTCATGGAACCGTCGCCGTCGGCTTTGCCGGCGCCCCAGGTATAAACGTATTTGGGGCTCTTGCCGGACTTCTTGGCGGCAGGAGCGGATTTCTTGGCGAGATCGAAGCCTTTGGAGGCTTTCGCGGCGGGTTTCTTGGTGGCTTTGGCCATGTGGTGTGGTGGGTCTAGGGAAGGAGTTTTCGGCGGCCCGGGGTGGGGCGCGCAAAGACATAACTCAAGACGCGGCGGGCGGCGGGTGTCAACGACAGGGGCGCGGACGATACACAAGAGGAGGGTTGAAAAGCGCCGCGCGGACGGCTTGCTCGGCGGCCTGTGAACGAAAACCGCTCCCCCGCCGATGTCCTCGACGACGCCGATTCCGTGGACGCGGACGCCGCTCCGGATCCGCGCGAGAAGCCGATGGGGTTCCTCGAACACCTTGAAGAACTGCGCTGGACCCTAGTAAAGTGCGCTGTCGTCTTGGCAGTTGCGGCGACAGCAGTCGGCTATTTTCTTAAGGAGTTCAACGCTGTGCTGCTCTGGCCGCTACGGCACGTGCAGGCGGAACGTGCAGGCCTGACTTTGGAGCTAAGCACGCGTAGCGTAATGGAAAGCTTCGGAATCATCATCCAACTCTGCGGCTGGGGCGGGCTCGCGCTCGCGGCGCCGTTCATGTTGTATTTTATAGGTCAGTTCGTTGCGCCCGCCCTGAATGAAAAGGAGCGAAGATTGATCCTGCCTTCAGGATTCAGCGCATTTGTGCTCTTCATACTAGGCTCAGCCTTCGGCTTTCTCTTGCTAGTCCCTAGCACGCTGCGCGTATCGCTAGAAATCAATGACCTCCTGGGTTTTTCCACCACCTGGACGCCCGACAGCTACTACTCGCTGCTCACCTGGTTAGTGCTCGGGGTGGGGCTCGCCTTCGAATTCCCCTTGCTGATCGTGATCGCCATCTACTTTGGCCTGCTGCGGGTGGAAACCCTGCGCAAATTTCGCCGCCATTCGATCGTGGCTATCTTCATAATCGCGGCGATAGTCACACCCACGCCGGATCCGTTCACCCAGACGATGTTCGCCGTTCCGCTCTACGTGCTCTTCGAACTCGCCGTGCTGGTGGGTGCACGGGTGCAAGCACGACGAGACGCACGCCTCGCCGCCGAGGATATTGCCTAAGAAGTGGCAAACGCAGGCTAAACCTCAGGTAAAACGCCGCGCAACACAGCGTCATCCAGCATCGCTAGGGCATGCGCCCAAACCGCCTGCGCGCCGTCCTGAGCGTGCTGATTGCGGGCAACGACCTTGGCGCGGGTGACGCCGTGTTCGCGCCATTTTGCTCCGTCGGTGAGGATGTTCAACAACACGGGTTGCAACCGGTCGACCGCCGCTGCGAAACGGGCCTCGGGGGTGATGCGCGCCTCGAATTCTTCCCAACAGGCGCGCAATTCCGCGCCTTGGCCTGCGGGCAGGAGCCCAAAAATCCGGTCAGCGGCACGGGCCTCGCGCTCGGCTTGCCCAACCATGCCGGCGGTGTCGTAGGCGTAGGTGTCTCCCGCATCAATCTCAACCAGATCGTGGATGATTAACATGCGCAGCACACGGGCTAGGTCGACTGGGACGTTGCTGTGTTCGGCCAGCGTTATTGCCATCAAACAAAGGTGCCAGGAGTGCTCCGCGTCATTTTCGCGGCGACGACTGACTGGCAGGAGGGTCTGGCGTTTGATTTCGGATAGCTTCAGGCACTCGGCCAAGAAGGCGTATTGCTGCTGAATGCGTGTCATGGATGATCAAGGCTAGGCGGGGTCTATGGGCGGGCCGAGCTTTTACTTGCCCGCCGGGGCCGGGAGGCGTTGCCTAGACCCTTTTCCCTCCCATGAAAATCCTCGTCGCCGACAAGATCTCGCCCACGGGCGTCGCCTACCTGCGCCAGCAGCCGGGCTTTGAAGTCATCGAGGCCTACGGCTCCTCGCCTGAAAAGATTATCGACCTAGTCAAGGACGTCCACGCCATCGCCGTCCGCTCGGAGACGAAGATCTCCCGCGCGGTGTTCGCTGCCGCCCCGCACTTGAAGGTCGTCGGCCGCGCCGGCGTCGGCGTGGACAACGTCGACGTCGAGGCCGCTACCGAGCACGGCGTGGTCGTGATGAACACCCCTGCCGGGAATACCATCGCCACCGCCGAGCTCACGTTTACCCACATCCTGCTCGGCGCCAGACCCGTGGCCCTAGCCGCCGCGTCAATGCGCGAGGGCAAGTGGGACCGCAAGACTCTCTCCGGCGTTGAGCTTTTCAAAAAGACCCTTGGTATCGTCGGAATGGGCCGCATCGGCGGCGAGGTCGCCAAACGCGCGCTGGCCTTCGGCATGAAGGTCGTCGCCTATGATCCCTACCTCGCCCCCAGCCGCGCCAAGGCCATGGGCGTGGAGGCCGTAAGCCTGGATGAACTACTACCCCAGGCCGACTACATCACGGTCCACATGCCACTGACTACCGAGACCACTCACATGATCGATGAGGCCGCCCTCGCGAAGTGCAAAAAAGGTGTGCGGCTCTTTAACTGCGCCCGTGGCGGCATTATTAAAGAAACCGCCCTGCTCGCCGGCCTGAAGAGTGGCCACGTGGCCGCCGCCGGCTTGGACGTATTCGAGGAGGAGCCCCTCACCAAGGACAGCGAGTTCCGCAGTCTTCCCAACGTCACGCTGACCCCGCACCTCGGCGCCTCCACCGCCGAAGCCCAAGAATCGGTCGGCATCGAGATCGCCGAGCAAATCGCCGACGTTCTTCTGCACGGCGCAGTCCGCAACGCTGTCAACCTGCCGTCCATGGACGCCGCCGCCGCCAAGGTGATCGCGCCCTACCTCGACCTCGCCGCCAAGCTCGGCACTCTCGTCCAGCAGATCGCACCCAAGCAGATCGCCAAACTCCGCGTAACTTATCAGGGCAAGGTAGCCGAATTCGACGTCAACGCCATCACCCGCGCCCTCCAGCGCGGCTTCCTTCGCCGCATCAGCGGCGACGGGGTGAACGCGGTCAACGCCCCCACCTATATCCAGCGCCTCGGCCTCGCCTTCGAAGTGGTAAAGTCCACCGACGCCGGCGACTACACCGACTTGATCCAGCTCGAGGCCACCGCCGGCGACGGCACCGTGCACAGCGCCAACGGCACCCTCATCGGCAAGGCTAACGCCCCCCGCATCGTCGGCATCAACGGCCGCGAGGTCGAGGTCGCCGCCGAGGGCTCGCTCCTTGTCCTGGAGAACAACGACCAGCCTGGCATGGTCGGCGCGGTTGGCACCCTCCTCGGCAACGACGGGGTCAACATCGCCGACATGTCGCTCTCCCGCCTCACCCCCGGCGGCACCGCCTACATGGTGGTGCGCGTTGACCACGAACCTAGCGCCTCCGCCCGCGACGCGATCAAGGCCAACTCCGCGATCAAACTGGCGAAATTCGTGCAGCTCTGAGCGCCGCGCACCGCCCCGCGCGGTAGCGAGTAGTGAGTAGCGGGTAGCGAGCATTTTCAAACCGCCCATCCGCCATGAGTCATTTCAGACTTCTACTCGCTACTCGCTACCCGCTACTCGCTACTTTTTCCCAGCCATGCTGATCCCCCTTCTCCTCGCCGCCTTCGCCGGCTACCTGATGGGCTCCTTGCCCTTCGGGTGGTTGATCGCGCGCAGGTTCGGGATCAACATTTTCGAGCACGGCTCGAAAAACCCCGGAGCGACAAATGTGAAGCGCGTGCTTGGCGGCCTCTTTGGGAAAAAAGGCAAACGCGCCGGCGATCTGGCGTTTTTCCTCGATGCGCTGAAGGGTGCCGCGGCGGTTGGCGTGGCAAAGGCCTTCGCCGCGGGCTGGATTTCTCAGCCCACCGGCTCCGCGTCGCCCGAGGCCATGGCCATCACCGGCTTGGTGTTCGCCCTGATAGGCCACAGTTTTAGTTTTTGGACGCGTTTCAAAGGCGGCAAAGGCGTTGCCACGTCCGCCGGTGGCTTGATTGTGCTGCTGCCCTTGCCGACGCTGCTCGCCCTCTTAGCTTGGGTGACGGTGTTTCAGGTTTCGCGCTACGTGTCGCTGGCCTCGATCGTCGCCTCCGTAGTGCTGCCCGCCGCGGCGTGGCTTCTTCATGAATCAACCGCCTTCGCAGTCTTAGCCAGCATCCTGGGGGTATTCGTGATCCTGCGCCACTTCGCCAACATAACACGTCTCCTGAACGGCACCGAAAATAAATTCGCCAAGAAAGGAGCGAGTAGCGGGTAGTGAGTAGCGAGCATTCCCGAAGCCACCCACCGACCCCTTGGTTCTACTTGCTACTCGCTACCCGCTACTCACTACCTCCCCTTCCCTTCCCATGAGCACCGCCCCCGTCATCCACATCGGCATCTGCGGCCTCGGCACCGTCGGCCAGGGTGTCTGGAAACACATCGAGCGCGCCCTGCCCGACCTCGAGGCCCGCCTCGGCGCCCGCCTTGTGCTCGCCCGCGCCTCCGTCCGTGATCTCGACAAGAAACGCGATGTCCGCCTGAAGGCCGACCAACTTACCACCGACCCGCTCTCCATCGCTACCGACCCCTCCATCCAGATCGTATGCGAACTGATCGGCGGCACCGGAATCGCCCGTAAACTCACCCTCGAAGCCCTTAAACGCGGCAAAACGGTGGTCTCCGCCAACAAGGCCCTACTTTGCGCCCACGGCCCAGAACTATTCGCCACCGCCAGCAAACACGGCGGGCGTTTCTTCTTCGAAGCCTCAGTCGCCGGAGGCATCCCAATAATTAAGGCCTTAAGGGAAGGCCTAGTAGCCAATCGTTTCCGCCGTATTTATGGCATTCTGAACGGCACCTGTAACTACATCCTCACTCGCATGGAACGCGAGGGACTGCCCTACCCCGTGATTCTGAAGGAGGCTAAGGAACTCGGCTACGCCGAGGCCGACGAGTCGCTCGACGTCGAGGGCTGGGATACCGCCCACAAGGCCTCCGTGCTCGCCTACCTGGCGCATGGCACCTGGGTGCCCACCTCAAAAATGGTCGTCGAAGGCATCACCGCGCTCACCCAAGCCGACCTCGCCTACGCCCGTCAGAACGGTTACGCGATCAAGCTGCTCGCCGTCATCGAGCGCGACCTCGAACGCAACGTCCTGTCCGTAGGCGTCTACCCTGCCCTGCTCCCGCTTACAAAGGCCATCGCCAACGTGAACGAGGTTTACAACGGCATCTCGGTCTCCGGCGATGTGGTCGGGGAAACCACCTACATCGGCCGCGGCGCTGGCCAAGATCCCACCGCCAGCGCCGTGATCGGCGATATCATCGACGCCGCCACCCAGCTCGTGCGCGGCGGCCGTGTGCTGCCCCCCGCACCCGCCGCCAAGCTCGCTCTCACCCCACCCTCCGCCCTCTGCTCGCGCCACTACCTGCGGCTCGACGTGAAGGACCAGCCTGGCGTGCTTGCCAAGATCGCCAGCTGCACCGCCAAGGCCGGCGTGAGCATTGCCAGCCTGATGCAACGCCCGAGCGACAAACCCGAGGCCGCGTCGCTGCTCCTGACCACCCACGTGAGTAACGAGGCCCAGATTCGTCTCACTATCGCCCGACTGACCCGCCTGAAGTGCGTTCTCGGCAAACCCCTCCTGCTGCGCATCGCAGATTTCTGACGAGAAGTAGCGAGTAGCGGGTAGTGACTAGCGAGCATCCTGGCCGCGTCGCTCCCATCTCTGTTCGCCGCTTTCTTACTCCTCGCTACCCACTACTCACCCCTCGCTACTTTTACCCTCAAACTCATGTCTCGAATCGTTCAGAAATACGGCGGCACCTCCGTAGGTGACGTCGAACGCATCAAAAAAGTCGCTGCCCGCATCAAGGGCTACCGCGAAGACGGCCACCAAGTCGTGGTCGTGGTCTCCGCCCGCTCCGGCGTGACCAATGAGCTTATCGCCCGCGCCAAGGCCGTATGCGACCACCCCGACGAACGTGAGATGGATCAACTGCTCGCCATCGGCGAACAGGAGACCATCGCCCTCACCGCCATGGCCCTCCATGGTCTCGGCGTGCCCGCCATTTCCTACACCGGCGCGCAGGCCGGCATCGTCACCGACGACGTCCACACCAAGGCCAAAATCCAGGGTATCGACGCCTCCGACATCGAGGCCGACCTCACCGCCGGCAAGGTCGTGATCGTGGCGGGTTTCCAGGGCATCACCGCCGAGGGCCGCATCTCCACCCTCGGCCGCGGCGGCTCCGACCTCACCGCCATCGCCCTCGCCGGCGCCTTAAAGGCAGATAAGTGCGAGATCTATACCGATGTGGACGGCGTATACACCGCCGACCCCCGCGTGGTGAAGGATGCCCGTAAGCTCGAAGAGATTTCCTACGACGAGATGCTGGAACTCGCCTCCTCCGGTTCGAAGGTCATGCAGTCGCGCTCCGTCGAGTTCGCCCATAAATACGACGTCGTTTTCGAAGTCCGCTCCTCCTTTAATTATAACCCTGGAACCATCGTGAAAAAAGAAGTCGCCTACATGGAAAAAGTCGTCGTCCGCGGCGTCGCCGTCGACAAGGACCAAGCCAAGGTCGTCATATCCAATATCGCCGATCAACCCGGCTCCGCCGCCAAGGTGTTCACCGCCCTCGCCGAGGCCTCCATCATCGTGGACATGATCGTGCAAAACGTCGGCCGCAACGGCGTGGCCAACCTCACCTTCACCGTGCCCCTTACCGACGCTCACAAGGTCGGCCCCACCCTCGCCCCCGTGCTCGCCGCCCTCGGTGGCGCCCAGGTCGCGATCCACGACAACATCGCCAAGCTCTCCGTCGTCGGCGTCGGCATGAAGACCCACAGCGGCGTCGCCGCTACGCTCTTCACTGCGCTAGCCGCAGGCGGGGTGAACATCGAGCTCATCAGCACGTCGGAGATCAAAATCTCCGTCATCGTGGACAAAACCAAGGCCGACGACGCCGCCCGCGTCGCCCACAAAGCCTTCTCGCTGGAGACGCTCTGAGCGAGTCCGGCCCGGGGTGGCACAAACAAATCTGTCCGCGGGATTTGACCGATGCAATTGGCGTCCTCCGGCTTGCGTATTTGTGACCCTTGCCGTGACCGCTTCGGTTAGGTTGAGGCACGCTTGGCCGTGTGGCCGTGCGCACGTCCCGGCTCCCACTGCGCCCGGCGACAAGTGTGTTCAATCCGCGAAGTGACCGTTGGTGTGGTGCTTTTGACCGTTGGTTTAAGAGGCGTGGTTTTTCCCTAAAAAAACTACATCTGTTCTCATGCACGAAAGGCCCCCACCCAAACCCACAAAAAATTGACCACACAAATACATGAAAACGAACTTCTTATCAAACGTAGCGATCGCGAGTCTTTCGTTTCTTTGCCTCGTGCCACTGGCACACTCCCAAACAAACGCCCAATCCGATCTCGATCGCGACGGGATTCCCAACATCTCCGATCTCGACGTGGACAATGATGGCATTCCAAACGGCGCGGACCTGAATATTGATGGCGGCATAGCCAAGAGCGGTCCGCTGAAAGGCCAGTATATCGGTGACCGGATTGCAAATGACAACGCGGCGGAACTGGACATGGATGCGGACGGGTTATTGGACAACGCGGCCAACGAAACGGATATCGATGGAGACGGACTCGCTGACAATTCCAAGCTCGAGCTTGATATCGATGGAGATGGACGCATGGACAACGCAGCCAATGAAATGGATATTGATGGAGACGGGCTCGCCGATAACGCCGCCAACGAGACGGATATTGATGGCGATGGGATGGACGATGGAGTGCGGGGAGAAGTTGATACCGACGGCGACGGTTCTCCCAACGGCCTGGACGGTGATGTGGACGGCGACGGCTTGGCCAATAACTCGGATACCGACATGTATGGGACCGGTGTTTTGAACGACATTTTCGCCGGCGCCGACGAAGCCTACGCCCCTGATGCGTCCGTAGCCTCCACAATTGCCTTTGTTTCTGCGCAAGTTCGCAGGCGCCTGCAAATCCCAGCCTCCGACACCGGCCTTCGTGTGCGGGTCTCCGCCAACCCATTCGGTTCACTAGTTACCGGGGTTTGGCGCTACCTCAGCCCGGACAACATCCAAGTCTATGCCAAGTGGAGCTATCCGACCAACAGCCCAGCAGACATCCAGATTGCCGTCATTTATCGATACAATGGACCCTACTCGGGCAATCCAGCGGATTACACCAATCCCGCCTACTATTCGATTTCAGAGGAGAGCAGAGCCTACTCGCAGTATCCGGGTGGGGGGATGACTTTTGTCAGTTGGATGCCTCAACAACCGGCGGGTTTTTACCTCGGTGCAATTTTCCAAACTTACACCAGCATCCCGTCGAGCCTGGCGACCGGTGGTTTTTATTATGGATCAGCCTCTGGTGAGCCGTCCGATTTCACCCCGCCTTACCAAACATTGGTCAACGCGCTCAGCGCCTATCCGAACCTAACCTCTGATCCTGAGTATCTCACTTTTTCCGGAAACTTCGGTTCGACCCCCGGCCTGCCGAGCCTGCAGCCATTGATCAACCTGCAACGCACCATCATGCAAGTGAGCAGGGCCTGGTATGGGCAACTCGAGGCCCAACAGTTGCGCTAATCGCAAAAGCGCGGCGCGTAAGTTAGACGCTCCGTTGCGTCAGCCGCCGCGCGACGAATCGAGTGAAAGATGCCGCCGGACTCTTTGCCCGGCGGTATCGCTTTTCAAACTCGTCTCCGGCGCGTTCGCCTGTCTGCTTCCATGACCATGTCCGCGTCGGCTTCCGGCTCACGCTCCTTTTTGCCCCGCTTTCGAATAAGGCGCGCCCTAGTCTGGCACGTGGCGACTTGGTTTGGGATCTTTCTCATAGATCTCTTGATGCTATCAACGTTTGAGGCGCCCACCGCGCGGAAGGTCGCGAATCTTTTTCTGGGTCTGATGCTGAACTCACTCGTGGGTTGTCTGCTATGGAGGCTGCTTCTGGCCAATGATAACTCCGTTCGGGCCTCCTATCGTATCATGCTGCTGGGCCTCATCGGCTGCATAGCCGGGGGGGCCGTGGTCGGCGCGATCATGCGACCGGTGGAGAATTGGGCCAAACTCGCCGACATAGCGCAGGGGGGGCTGCCCCCGGCCGGCTTCACTGGACTCTGGTTCTTCTACTCCCTCATGTTGCTGATTTGGGGCGTGTGTGCAGTCGCGGTTTTTTTTCAGGAACGGGCGAATCGTGCCGAACTCCAGCGCGCGGAATTTGCCGCCGCTGCGCGGGAGGCGGAGCTCGGCGTCTTGCGCCTCCAGATCAACCCGCACTTTCTCTTTAACAGCCTGGCCTCCCTTCGCGCGCTTGTGCAAGTAGACCCGGGCGCGGCGCGCAGTGCGATAGATGACCTGGCGTTGATGATGCGCTACTCCTTGGAACGCGTCGGAGCGCCGACCATTTCGCTCGAGGAGGAACTCACCATGGTCGAGGCCTACCTCAAGATGGAAAAGCTCCGTCTCGCCGACCGTCTCCGACTCACTTCGAGCATCGAGCCCGGACTCGGGCGCGCTAAGCTGCCGCCTCTAAGCCTGCAAACCTTGGTGGAAAATGCCGTCAAGTTTGGGGCCGCCAACCGGCGCTCCGGCGGTGATATCCGCTACGAAGTATGCCGCCGGGCCGATCGCCTCGTGTTGCGCGTTTTCAATCCCGGATCGTGCTCTGCGCCCTCCGACTCCACCCGCCAGGGCTTGGTCAATCTGCGTCGCCGGCTCAACGTGCTCTATGGTCGCGAGGCCGGCTTGGAGCTCCGCCAAAGCGAGCCCGATTTGGTGAGTGCGGAGTTGTTTGTGCCCTTTGAAACCTCTGCCCCATGAAAGCCCTGATTATTGATGATGAGCCCCTCTTGCGCGCCGAGCTCCGCCGGATGCTCGGGGCCTATCCAGCGCTTGAGATCGTCGGCGAGGCCGCTGATGCCGAGTCCGGCCTCGAATGCATTCACCGTCTGCGCCCCGACCTCTTGTTTCTCGACGTGCAGATGCCCGAGAAAAGCGGCCTCGATCTGCTTGCCGCGCTCGAGACGCTTCCACTCGTAATTTTCGTCACCGCACACGATCGGCACGCGATGCGCGCCTTTGATTTTGGCGCCACCGATTATCTTCTCAAGCCGGTCAACGAGGCACGTCTGCGGGTGGCCGTTATGCGCGCCTTTGCCGCCCTTGATACCGGGTCGGGGCACTCGTCCGACGCTGCCGAGCCTCATTCTGAGGAGGACGGAACTATCGCCGCCGACCGCGCCTCCGTCGAGCCGCTCGCCGAGGATCAATGCGTGCTCCTTCGTGACGGCGACCAAACTTACTTTGTGCCGGTAAAAACGATACAATCCATCGAGGCCTGCGGATCCTACGCGCGCGTTCATTTGGGTGACCGCCGCCCCCTCATTCCTCGCTCGCTCAACTTCCTCGAACAGCGCCTCCCGGCGCAGCTCTTTTTCCGGGTGAGTCGCAACGCCATCGTCAACATCCGCGAGGTGACGAAGATCGAGCCGTGGTTCAGTGGAGGACTGCGAGCCACTTTGAGAAACGGAAGCACCTTCGACCTGTCCCGCCGCCAGGCGAAACTGTTCCGTGATAGCATGACGCTCTGAGCGCATCAAAGTGTGGGCTCCTTAAAGGGTCCAACCATGATGATTATACGGGCAACCGCCGCACCCGCTCGGTAGAGTTAAAAACACCCATTGCCACTTTCGATGATCGGGGAGTGGATCATAGCACCACGTTTTAATTGAGAACCGGGTGACGGTTAACTTTTCGATCGCTAATGCTGTATGTTAGTTTCGCGCGGTTCGGCTCGAAATTCTCAAGCCTTCATATCTTCTCTGTTCCGAACATGCGCTACATCTCCACCCGCGGTCTCGCCCCCTCCCTCGGCTTCTCCGACGCCGTTGCCACCGGCCTAGCGCCCGATGGCGGGCTTTATCTGCCCGAGACGCTGCCGACCTTCTCCGCCGCAGATCTAGCCCGCTTCGAGACGCTGTCCTACCCGGAGCTCTGCTTTGAGTTTCTGGGCCGTTTCGCCACGGACATCCCGGCAGACACCCTCCGCACCCTCGTCGTGAAAAGCTACACCACTTTCGCCCATGCCGAGATCGCTCCCATCGTGAAGCTAGACGAAAGCACTTACGTGCTGGAGCTATTCCACGGCCCCACCCTAGCCTTCAAAGACTTCGCCCTTCAACTTCTGGGTAATCTCTACGGACACCAGTGCGCCGTCCGCGGCCAGACCATCAACGTTCTCGGGGCCACCTCCGGCGACACTGGCTCAGCCGCCATCCATGGCCTTCTCGGAAAGCCCGGTGTCGCCATCTTCATCGCCTACCCCGACGGCCGCACCTCGCATCTACAGGAACGCCAGATGGCCTGCACCGGCGCGGACAACGTCCACGCCCTCGCTATCGACGGCACCTTCGACGATGCGCAGGCCGCATTAAAGGAACTTTTCGCCGACCAGGAGTTCCGCACCCGGCACCGCTTGAGTGCGGTCAACTCTATAAACCTCGCCCGCATCCTCGCCCAATGCGTCTACTACCTCTGGGCTTACCTCCGCCTGCCGGCCGGCGTGCGCGACGAGATCGAGTGGGTCGTGCCCACCGGAAATTTTGGTAATGTCCTCGCCGGCTGGTTGCTGCAAAAAATGGGCGTGCCCCTGCGCGGCTTCCGCGTCGCCACCAACCAGAACGATATCCTCCACCGCTTGTTCACCACCGGTGATTACCGCACCTCGACCGTCACGCCATCGCTCGCTCCATCGATGGACATCCAGGTCTCCAGCAACTTCGAGCGCTTCCTCTATTACAGCATTGGGCAAAACCCCGCTAAAGTCCGGGAAATCATGGCTACCTTCAAGGCAACCGGCGCCTACACCTTCACCGGCTTTGACCCCGACACCTTCACCGCCTCTCGTTGTGCTGACGCCGAGATCCCCGGCCTCATCCGAACAATTTACCAAGACTACGGCTACATAGCCGATCCGCACACCGCCTGCGGCTTCAAGTCGCTCGCGAAGAGCCGTCCAAGCATCGTGCTCGCCACTGCCAGCCCAGCCAAGTTCCCCAACACCATTGTCTCGGCCATAGGACTAGAGCCCACCGCCCCATCATTGGAGGCCTTAAAGAAAAAGCCACTAGTTAAGCATAAGTTGCCAGCCGATGCCGCGTCCATACGCGACTACCTAGATCGACACGCGGTTTAAGCCACACCTTACGCCGCACCTGGCCCGGCCAGGAGGCGCGGACGTTTGCGTTCATAAAGCCGAATCTGGTGCTTACGCTGATCGTGCAGGATGATTTCAGCGTAGCGTCCCCAACCTACCAAAGTGCGGAAAATCACCTTCGGTTTTTCGTGCGGCAGCAATGCGGCTAGCTCGGCCAGTAGCACATCGTCGTTTAGGACCTTGCTATCCTGCACGTTGATTAGGCGTATGAGTAGATCGAAAATCTTCAGCCCGAGAATTTTTTCACGAAGTAGCCGTTTTTGATCGAGCGTGGAGGCGGCCAGAACCTGACTGCCAAAATCAGTGATCACTACCTCTTGGCCAGGTGTCAGCACCAGTCCGAGCAATTCGCCCGCCTTCACCAGATTCACGACCGAGCCGAAATCTCGTCCCAGGCGCTCGGCGATCTCGAAAATATCAAGTGCTTGGCCGGAGAGCATCGTGACCAGCCCCAGCACCTCGCCGGGGGTCACGGCCGGGATACTAAAGGGCACGATCCGGCGCCGCCCCTCGTCCGTCTTTAACACCATTTTCCCAGATTCCACCGCGGTAACGGGCGCATCAGGCAGAGTGGCGTGCGTGAGGATATGATGCAGATTTTCCACTGCGGACGAAAAAGCCGCAGACTTGGGGTCGCGCGGATAGGGCAGTGGATTTGCGACGATCTGATCGATGCGACCCGGACCGGCGGCGAGCACGACAATACGGGTGGCCAACTCGACCGCCTCCTCGATGTTATGGGTGACGAGAATCATCGTCCGCAGCGGGTTGGCTGGATCAGCCAGCAAGCGGGCAAGCTCGTTGCGGAGGGTCTCGGCGGTGAGGACGTCGAGTGCGCTGAAAGGCTCATCCATACACAACACCTCGGGGTCAGCGACAAGGGCACGGGCTATACCAACTCGTTGTTTCATACCGCCCGATAATTCGCGAGGGTAAGCGTTCTCGTATGCGTTCAGGCCGACGACGCCAAGCACGCGGTCGACCTTTGCCTCGCGTTCCACCTCGGAAAGGTGCTCGACCGCTAAAAGCACATTGCCGCGGACCGTCAGCCAAGGGAAAAGCGCGAAGTTCTGGAAAACCATCGAAACCCGCGACGCTATGCCGGCCAGAGGTTTTCCGTGATGGAAAACTTCGCCGCGGGTCGGAGTGATGAGCCCAGCCAGCGTTCGCATGAGGGTGGACTTCCCGCAGCCGGACGGGCCGAGCAAAGCCACGACATCATTGGCGGATACATCCAGGCTAACATCGGAGAGCACGAGATCGCGCTGGGCGCCAGAACCGTATTCATGGCTGACGTGGCGGAGGGAGAGAATGGGGGCAGACGCGGTCATCGCGGACGTGTGGCCAAGGTTCGTGGAAGCTAAGGCAGAAAGTATTGGGGAACAGGCCGGCTCAGCCGCTAAAGCGGCAACGTTCATTGGCGAGCATCTGGAGTTTTTTCCAGACGAAGCGGTTTATCAGCACCACAATAAGTGCCATGACAATTACCCCGGCGGCTAACTGAGGGTAGTTACCCGCGGCGGTAGCGCGGCTGATGTAGGCACCGAGCCCAGTTGTCTCCGTTAGCCGCCCTCCGGAGCGAATATATTCCGAGACGATGGTGGCGTTCCACGCTCCGCCCGCGGCAGTGATACAGCCGGTGACCAAGCCAGGCGCGATAGCCGGCAAAAGGTAGCGTGTCCAGCGCCGCCAGCCGAAGAGGCCCATCAGCGCGGCGCAGCTACGAATGTCATTCGGGATCGCGGAGGCTGCGGAGGCGACGTTGAACAAAATATACCACTGCGTGCCGAGCATGATAAGCGGCACTGCACCCCAGCCTAGATTACCGCCAACTGCGATCACGAGACCCAGAATCCACGGATAAACCATCGGTGCGGGGAATGAAGCAGCGAATTGAATCACGGGCTGAAGCTTGCGCGAGAGCGAAGGATGCAGGCCTAGCCATACCCCACACGGCACGGCCCAGAGCACGCTCAGCAAGAGAGCAGCGAAAACACGCATGGTGGTGCCGCCGGTGCTGAGCGCGATCTCGCCCCAGTCGGCCGCGCCCAGCTGGAAAATGAGCAGCGCAAGTTTGAACAAGGTAAAGCCACCAAGACCAAGTATGAGAACGAATAACAAGTTGCCTAACGATTTGAGAAGAAGTGGACCCGTAGTGGCGATCGGCACCTTGCCAAGGTGGGGTGAATGCCGACGACGCACGAGCGAGGCAGCAAACCGTTCCCAGGCTAAAGATACCCGGCGAAACAACGTGGAGCGCGCGAGCCACAAACCCATTACGCCGGGCGGAGCGCCGTCTGCCGAAGCACCCGCGAAATCATCAAGATTGAATTTACGCGACCAACGCACGAGCGGCCACCAAACGAGTCGATCCGTCGCGACTATGACCACACCCATCGCCAACACGCCATAGAGCTGCGCGGAGACGTCACCCCGAGCCATTGCCTCATTCATGTAGGAACCTATGCCGGGCAGCCGAAAATCCTGGTCGCCGAGTTGGAACGCCTCGGTAATGCTGAGAAAAAACCAGCCGCCAGCCATCGAAACCATGCTGTTATAAACGAGGCTTTGCGTGCCAAAGGGTAATTCCACACGCCAGAAACGCTGCCACGGCGAGAAATCGTAGAGTCGCGCAAGGTTGCGATACTCTGCTGGAACACCTTGGAGGGAATCGTAATAGCTAAAAGCCATATTCCAGACTTGGCCGGTAAGGATCATAATCACACAGGAGGACTCCAAACCGATGTTACTATGCGGAAAGAACCGAACGAGAGCGAGCACCAGCCCAGGTAGAAACCCAAGCACGGGGATACTTTGCAACACATCGAGCACGGGCAATATCAGCCGTCGGGCGCGAGCATCATAAAACGCCCAAGACGCGATCAAAATAGTGAATACCAGCGACAGTCCGTAGGCTATCCAACTGCGCGCTAGCGAATATATCGCGTAGAGCGGCAACACTGAAGGCGAGAGATCGATTGGCGCCGAGACCCTCAGAGGTGCACGCCATTCCTGCTCGACGTTCAAAGCCGCAAGCAGGACGGAGCCGAAAAGCGCGATTACTAAGAGATCACCCCAGAGGTGGTTCCTCCGAGATTCTGTGCTAGATTCAGAATGAGCCATACACGAAAGGAAGCACGGTATGGCGCAGGCACACCCCGGATCAGCTAGCAGCCACGAAGACTATACCCTTGATCTCGATGCGCTCGCTCGGGGTGCTGCGCTCAGGACCGGCGGTTGGCACGGTAGCGATCGCCTCAAGCACTGCGTCCCCCGCGACGAGTTGACCAAATGCGGTGTATTGCTTGTCGAGGAAGCGGGCATCACCGTGGCAGATGAAAAACTGGGATCCAGCGCTATCCGGGCTGGAAGAACGCGCCATGGAAACCACGCCGCGCACGTGAGCCTTGGTGTTAAACTCGGCTTTGATCTGGTAACCGGGACCACCCGTGCCTGGCTGCCCGCGAGCACCAGCCTTGGAGTTTGGGCAACCACCCTGAATCATAAAACCTTTGATTATACGGTGAAAGGCAGTCCCGTCATAGAAGCCCTGCTTGGCAAGTTTCTTGAAATTCTCGACATGACCGGGCGCGACGTCGGGCCAAAATTCGAGGGTGATATCGCCCTTGGTGGTGCTGACTACTGCTAGTTCTTTGGTGGTGCTCATGGATGAAAAAAACGACCCTCACCTTCGCGCTTCCCGCCGGCAAGCCCACACTCCACTTTATTAACCAACGATGCTGTATTTTGATCACAACGCCACCACACCCTTGGCCGACTGCGCCAGAGATGCATGGCTACGCATCCAGGCGGAAAACTGGCACAATCCCTCCAGCCCCACCCGTGCCGCCGCCCGTGCCCGCATCCGCTTGGAATCCTACCACGAAGCCGTGGCAGTCCTTCTCGGAGGAGACCCAACCCAATACGTATTCAACTCCGGAGCCACCGAAGGAGCACACGCCGTGCTAGCCCACTGGGCAAAGCAACTACCACCCCATGCCCGAATCGCAGTCTCGGCGACCGAACACGCCTGCGTGCTGGCGGCCGCTGGACACTACTTCCCCAAACGAATCGACTGGCTTCCCCACGAAAGCGGCGGCCTCCTCACCCCGGCCTCAATCCAAACTGCAATCTCCGCCGGCGCAGCCGGTATTGTGGTGATGGCCGCTAATAACGAAAGCGGAGTCCTGCAACCATGGTCTGAAATTGCCACGGTCTGCCAGTGCGCCGCGGTTCCCTACCTCTGCGATGCCACTCAATGGCTAGGCAAATTACCCGGCGCCGGCCTCGGCTCGATTAATGCCTGGATAATTGCCAGCGGTCACAAATTTGGGGCCCCTAAAGGAGTAGGGCTCATAAAATTGCCCAGATCAGAACCCGATTTTCAAAAACCCAGCGGCGGCCCGCAACAAAACGGTCACCGCGCCGGCACCGAAGACCTCGCGGGAATCGCCGCGTTCACCGCCGCGCTAGCTCAGGCAGAACAAAAAAAAGTCATCTGGGAATCGCAACGCCTCAGCTGGCGGGATAACTTCGAAAACAGCTTAATAAACTCACTCCAAGGAACTCAAATAATTGCCAAAGAGAGAGAAAGGTTATGGAATACTAGCTTAATTATAGCTCCCCGAGGCAACCAAACCCAATGGGTTTCAAAGTTAGATAAATTGGGTGCACAAATCTCCACCGGTTCCGCATGCACCACCGCCCAGAACGGTCCTTCTCACGTGCTCGCCGCGCTGGGTTTACAAGCCGAATGCGCCCAACGCTCCTTACGCATCAGTTCCGGTTGGCAGACCTCGGAGCAAGACTGGCGGGATCTCCTAGAAACCTTCCACAAAGCCAACCTTACCATCAACTAGTCCCACTAAGTTTATTTAGAAAAAACCTGACTAATTCCATCAGAGGGTTTTAATTAGTCCGGAAGTCAGCAGAGAGCATACAAGTGGTGCCTGTCCAAATTTCGACGTGCCCACCGCTACCGGAAGATTTTAACTATTTTCTAGCGGATAAGTGGACCGCACCAAAACCATTAGTGATAAAAATCATAATAATGGGGCTAAATAAAAAATCCCGGCAACTTGGTGCCGGGATTAAAATCAACTTTCAACAGGCTCTTTTTTGTCGCCATCCCGAATTTCAGGGCCGTCCTCGGTAGCTCCCACCACGTAATAATCTTTGTAAGATTTATCGTAATATTGAGCGTAATAATAACCAGAAACAGCTAGGTTCAAACCATTTAAAACCGCACCATAACAAGTCACATTGGAATCCAGCAGGCGCCGAGCGGCAGACTGCGCTGCTTTTCTGCGAACTTTATTAAAGAATATGGTAAAAATAGCACCATCCACGAGTGGCAATACAACCAGGGCATCGCTTACCGCAGCAAGGGGAGGAGTGTCGATAAAAATACGATCGTAACGCTTGCGGAGATCCGAAATCATCACCTCGAAGCTCTTATTATTCAAAATCTGGGTTGGGTTTTTAGCACGTCCACCAGTCGGTATCACATCTAGGTTGGCATGCACATCCTTGATGACAACTTCATCAATACTTGACGTGCCAGCACATACATCAATAACACCTTTAAGGTTCTCGCGGCGGAATGATTTATGAATGTTCGGCTTACGCAAATCGCAGTCCAAAACACACACTCTGTCGCCGTGCGCGGCGTAAGTGAGAGCTAAATTTGTGGTGGTAAAGGATTTACCCTCACCCGGAATGGTAGAAGTGATTAGGATAACCTTGGCGTCCTTGGCATCATCGCGAAGTCGGAGACTGGAATGGAGCGTAAGAAAGGCCTCCGAAACTTGACGGTCAGCGTTATTGACCACAATCTGAGCCTTGTCCGGTTGCTCCATCTTTTTGATCTGCGGAATAATCCCGAGCAAAGGCAGACCGACAACCGACTCAATATCAAAGGAGCTCTTCACCCGATCATCAATGAAGGCGACGAAAAAGGCGAAGGCGAGTCCAAGACCGAGACCACCGACCAAGCCGATGCCGATATTAAGCACAATCTTGGGCTCTACATAGCGATTAGGCAGGGAAGGGACCGCGGAATCGACCTTGCGTGCACCACTGTTTTCCATCGTAGCCTGCATGTTTACCTCGCGCATGCGTGCAATGAGATTGGTGAGAATCTCATTATTGATCATAAATTCCCGTTCCTGAGCGGAATATTGAACCGCTAACCGATCGAGAGCTAAAGTGGCGGTAGAAGCTTCTTCGAGATTTTTGCGTGCCTGCTCATCGTTACGAACAGAGTTTTCATACTCGGCTTTAATCGAAGCGGCGGCAGAAGCCAAAGCACGCTCTAACTCGCGTTCTGATTGGGCCAAATTATTACTGGCTTCAATCATAGTCGGGTGTTTGTCCCGATATCGTTCGCGCATTTGCGCGATTTCAATTTTGCGACTGGCCACTTGCTGGGTCAGTTGGGCAATATTCAGATTTTGGGCAATGAAAGGCAACTCAGCGAGATCGGACTTACTCTCTAAACGCTCCTGAACTTGTTTCCAGCGGATCTCCGACTGCTTGAGCTGCGACTGCGTCTGAGTAACAAGCAAATTTAACTGCTTAAGCGTCTCTGTCACGATATCCTTACGCTGGTCCAGCGAAACCATGTCATTTTTTTCGCGATAGGCCTGCAATGCCAAGGCCTGCTCCTCAACACGCTTACGTTGTTGTTCAGCACGAATTTGAAGGTCTTCCACTGCTCGCATGGATTCATCGATTCGCACGCGGGCGTTCCACTGCAAAAACTCATCCACAAACATATTCGATATCTTAGCGGCTATCACAGGATCAGGATGCCGGTAAGATACCTGAACTACTAAACTTAAACGCAGTGGCACGATTTGACGGTTACCACCCAAGACCTCTAATGGGGTAAGCGGATCACCCCATCGGCCTTTTTCATATGGTGCCATGAACTGCCGTAGCTCATCGCCTGTGATGCGATCCGCGACACGTTTGATGATAACTGCACTCTCCAAGACCTTGACGAGAGTATTTAAATCCTCAGTGGACAACACCCGGGTCTCGACGACGGATTCAGCCTGAATAACTTTGGCGTCCTGTCGCAGCACCTGAATACTTGCCACAGACTCATATATTTTAGTCTGGCTGAAAGTATAAACCAGTGCGGATGAAAACACGACCAAGAACACTACCACCACATACCAGACTCGTTCGCGAAGAATGAGCAGATAGTCGTTGAGGCTTCGCTGGGCGGTGCTTTCGCCATAACCTGGAGCATTATAGCCATAGCCATAACCGCCGTTACCGTAATCGGCGGGCGGAGCGCCTGCCGGTTGCTTATTTTGCGAATCCATTTCGTTTAATTCAGAATTGTTTAAAAAATACGCTCTTCGACCTGGATAACGTCATCGACTTGAAGCGCCCAAAGGTTGACCGAACGACTTTCCATTAACTTATCAGCATTGATCGTAAAGGTTGTGCTCACTCCCTTTTCATCCGTCCGGATAATCTTCACCTTAGATCGATCCGCCAGTCGGCTAAAACCACCAGCCCTAGCCACGGCCTCAAGCAGCGTCAGCCCGCGCTCCGGGGGGAAAGGAACCGCCTGCGGAGCATTAACGGACCCAATAACGTTTACCGCACGCTCAGCATACTTTAGAACGATCAATGTTACCTGTGGATTAACCAAAAAGTCTCGTTCATAAAGCTGGCGAATCATCTCCTCAATTTGACGAACGCTACGATTCTTGACTGACACGTTTCCGATCAAAGGAAGAGAAACCGTATACTCTTGGGAAACAGAGACTTCACGGGTAAGGTCCTCCTCCTTGTAAATTTTGACCTGCAGAATATCCGCAGGCCGCAAAACATAATCCACAGGTGCCGCGGGAGCAGAGGGCGCTGTAGCCGGATTTGTAGCTTCAGTTGCCCCGAGCGGTAGCAAAATACAAAGCCAAACCAGAGCAGAGAGATTAAAATGAGCGGAAAAACTAGAAAAGCGCATGGGAACAAAAAAACGGAAGAAGACCAAAATCTTCTTCCGTTTGTTGTATTTTAAACGGCGACAGACAAGGCAACCTTAGTAACGGATATTCGCGCTGATCGATACGATGTTGGCATCGAAGTCAGCATTACCGTTTTTACCAGCGGAAGCATTGTTAAAGTGACTATAACTGGTATCAAAAGAGAGATACTTGTTGAATGTATAAGAAACACCAAGGCGGGCTGAGATAAAGGTGTCGTCGCGGTCAGAACCCTGAAAACTGGTTTGCTCAAGACCTAAAGAGGCAAAGGTGCTGAATTCTTCCGCGATCTTGGATCGAGCGCCCAAGGAGAGGGAGGCTTTCTCTTGGCGTCCACCGGACGCACCGGTTGAGAAATCATTGCTCGCATCCAGAGTGAACTGGGTCTTCTGGGTGTAGACATAGGTCAGAGCAGCCTTCAAACCGATTCCATCGCTATCGCTGTTGGCAGCCTCACCCGAGCGAGAGTTAAAGCCAACCGAGAAACTTCCGAGGAGTTTGGGCGTAAACTCACCACGAGCACCGACGTTCACGTAAACATCCATTGAATCATTGTTGGAGATATTTACTTGGGTGCCCCGATACTGAACGCCAAGGCTGAGGTCCAATTTGGGCTGAACGGCGAAGTAGTAGTTCACCGGAACAACATAGGTTTCACGATCAAGCAGACCGTCCGCAATGCCGATATATTGTGTGGAGTCATACTGAACACCTACACCCACTTTGGACTTCTGGGTAATGCTCACCTCAGCGTTGCCACCGACCGTGTAGACATCGGACCGGATCAAGCTGGCGCCAGTGCCAGCCAAATCACGATTATTCTGAAACTGTTCATTGAAGGAAAAGTTCAAATCCAAGCGAAGCTTGGAGCCTTCGTAAGTGGACTTGGCGAAGAGATCGGCAAGGACCTCATTCAGGTCACTGTGATCAGTGTAAGTGGTGAAGCGCTGAGAATAGGCTATTGAACCCTTAGTAAGGGAACTTTTACCGAAATTAAGTTCCAGACCGGGAGCGAAATCAAAAATAGTGTCCTGAATCGTGGGAGTATCCCTGCCGCCAGACGCAAAAGTAAGATTATCCTCGTAACGCGTCTCCGAGCGAAGGGTCAAAAATAGTTCGGCATTATCACCGATAGCAAGGAAC
>Ga0114979_10000150_pt1 | contig 45019 bp, 39 predicted proteins | sample S_140625_EF_Meta_FD_87315 | JGI IMG/M metagenome (GOLD analysis project Ga0114979, IMG submission 87315) | Freshwater microbial communities from Lake Simoncouche, Canada to study carbon cycling - S_140625_EF_MetaG | ecosystem: Environmental > Aquatic > Freshwater > Lake | place: Lake...
AGCAGCAGCAAAGAGTTTTTTTTATGTGTTGTCCATATCAACCAAAATAGAGGGTCAACATACCCGAAGTCATTCAATATCACCCGCGCCAAAACAAATTCGCCCGGCATGGATCCTAACCACCTGCTCCCGTCGAAGCAAGGGGCCTTTCCTCAGAAAGACAGTGAAAAATTAGATAAAAGGATTGCTTCTGACTAGGACTTAAGTCAGTGTATTACAAACAGTGTATGCACAATCGTTATTCACAATTGTGAATAGTGGAATGCCTCGCTTTTCGATCAGAATCCGTGTCCGAATCAATCTTCCGAACCCTTGCCGCTTTCACCCACAAACCAGTCGTTCTTGGATTTAAACAGCACATTGAACGTAGTGAGAGAACCGTATATACGCGTGATGTACTGCTGCATTTCGACTTTATCAGCATCCGTCAATTTAGCATGAGCATTGACTTTTTGCTCCAGCACACGCAAGCGATCACGCAGCATCACGATCTTATGGAAGAAGGTATCAATCGGCACCTCCTTGGGCTTGAGGGATAAGTCTTTCGGTTGAATTAAAAGCATTCCGCCATCCCATTTATCCGCCAAATCAATGAAATCTGCGGCATCGTAATACATATCGAAAACATTCTTCACAGCGTCCACAACATCTTCGAGCGCTACTGTTGCCGTCAGCGCTTGACCCGGCTCCAAGAGTTGGAAGCCGTCATAGGCTTTGCCCAATTCCTTTTCGCCGTGTTCACGAAAATAGATTTTGTATTTGTGGTCATCCATACCGAAAACAACGCCTTCGCCGTAGGTTGGGTGACTGATTTTGGATCCGATGGTAAGGTTCATATTAGTGAAATAGTGAAGTAGTAAAAAAGTGAAACCGTGAATTCGTAGGGACGCACTGCTGCGCGTCCATCATATTATCGGTTATTGGGCAGCATTGACCGGAAGTGCATGCAAATCGTAGTGCTCTGCGGAATGGATATGTACATCGGCAAAATCTCCTATCCGAAGATAGCCTGAAGCAGTAGGTATGATAACCTCATTGTCGACTTCAGGAGAATCATATTGCGTTCTGCCGATGTAGGAATCACCTTCGACACGATCAATAAGGACTTTCATGTCCTGCCCCACGAATCGTTGATTGAGTTCGTATGAGATATGAGATTGGGCTTCCATAACGGCATCCGCGCGCTTGCGCTTGACCTTTGCCGGCACATCGTCCTTCATGCCATAAGCATGCGTATTTTCTTCATGCGAATACGTGAAAATTCCAAGACGGTCGAATCGGGTTTGCTCCACCCACTCAAGCATTTCCTGGAAATCCTCATTGGTCTCGCTCGGAAACCCGCTGATTAGGGTTGTGCGCAGTGCGATGCCGGGCACACGTGAACGAATTTCTGCAATGAGTGCATCTGTTTTCTCGCGTGTAATCCCGCGACGCATCGCCTGAAGCATGCGCGTTGTGCCGTGCTGCAGGGGCATGTCCAGATACTTACAAATATTGTCGCGCTCATTCATGACATCCAACACATCCATAGGGAAGCCCGAGGGAAATGCGTATTGCAAACGAATCCATTCGATGCCCTCGACATCACTCAAATGCTTGAGCAAGTCTGACAGTTCGCGTTTTTTATGGATGTCTAGACCGTAATAGGTCAAATCTTGCGCAATCAGGATCAATTCCTTCGTGCCGCCTGCTGCAAGTTTTTTAGCATTGGCAACCAACTGCTCCATGGGCGTGCTTACGTGCTTCCCACGCATAAGCGGGATAGCGCAAAATGAACACGGCCTGTCACAGCCTTCGCTGATTTTAAAATAGGCGTAATGCGCAGGCGTGGTCAGCAATCGCTCACCGACAAGCTCATGCTTGTAATCGGCCTTCAGCGTTTTGAGCAGTCGGGGTAGTTCGCGTGTTCCAAAAAAAGCATCCACTTCGGGGATGTCTTTCTCCAGTTCGGGCTTGTAGCGCTCAGATAGGCAACCTGTCACATAGAGCTTGTGGACGTTGCCTCTTTCCTTCTCTTTAGCCCATGCTAAAATGGTATTGATACTCTCCTCTTTGGCGTTATCGATAAAGCCACAGGTATTCACAATCACAATCTCAGCGTCACGGGTATCACTTTCATGCTCGACCTCGAAGGCATTGGCCTTGAGCTGTGCCATCATCACTTCGCTATCGAAGATGTTCTTGGCGCAACCGAGTGTGACTACGTTGACTTTGTTTTGACGAAGCGTTTTTGTTTTCATCGAGGCGCAAAGAAACGACGTTTCGAACATACCTCCTTCACGGGCGGTAACCTTTCCGCACAAAATGCGTAATAAGCAGACTTAAACTGCCCTTTGCGCAAGCCGGGGCTCAGAAAACACTAAAAGACAAGGCTATGGTAGACAACGCGCTGAGGTATTTCGGAAAAATAGATGAGGGAGGAATTGTAGACTTCGTTGATTTGCTATCGGGGATTCTGAACAAGAATCTAGGCCCGAGAAAAGACATTCGCAAACTCTGCAGTTTCGCCATTGAGCTGCTCGATAACGGCATGCGATACAGTTTAGATAATAAGGTAACTTTTACATGGACCATTGAAAAAGATTGTCTCACCTTTCAGCTCGAAAATGAGGCGCATCCGGCCGATGCCATGCGTTTGAAAGAACATGCCGAGCATATTCATGGCATGAATGACAGTGAGCGTAAGGAAGCTTTTCAAACACAGATTAACAGCACGCATTTCGGTGAAAAGGGAGGTGCGGGATTAGGACTTCTTCAAATCCTGCGCAAAGGCGCACTATCCATTGACGTAAGTATTAGTGAGCAATCCGTGGATCGCTTTCTTTGCATAAGTCGGATTCAGACACCGCTCAATAAACCGCTTGCCGCATGAAAACGATTATATGTGAATCTTCCCGCAGTACCCCGGAAATCAGTTTCGATGCGGAAGACCGCGTTTTCCGCGTAAAAGGTATTTCGACCGTTGTGAATGCCTTTGAATTCTATGATCTTGCTGTAGCCTGGATTAATTTGAACGGGAAGAGTTTGGCAGAACCGGTAGAATTTTATTTCCATCTGCCGTACTTCAACTCAGCAAGTATGAAAGGAATTTTGATGCTGATGGAGCGCATCAAAAGCGGCGTCGAAGCAGGCCAGCCTTGGATTATTCAATGGAACGTGGAAGACGACGACGAATTTCTATTGGATGCCTGCGAGTCTTATCGTGAAATGCTTGGAATTCCTATTGAGATTACGCGCAACGCTTAATCTTTCGAAGGCTCGGAAGACTTGAACAAAGAGTCTACAAACTCATGGCGATTGAACACCTGCAAATCGCCAATGCGCTCACCCACACCAATATACTTTACCGGAATAGCGAACTGATCGCTGATTCCGATAACTACGCCTCCTTTGGCGGTACCGTCGATTTTAGTAATGGCCAGTGCGTTGACTTCCGTCGCAGCAGTAAACTGTTTGGCCTGCTCGAAAGCGTTTTGTCCTGTAGAGCCATCCAATACCAACAGAATTTCGTGTGGTGCATCAGGCGTCACCTTCTGCATCACCCGCTTGATCTTGGTAAGTTCGTTCATCAATCCGACCTTGTTGTGCAAGCGGCCGGCCGTATCGATAAGCACTACATCCATTCCCTGTGCAACGGCACTTTGGAGCGTATCGAATGCTACACTCGCAGGATCTGATCCCATTCCCTGTGCGATGATCGGCACTCCGGCACGTTCACTCCACACTTTGAGTTGATCCACAGCAGCAGCGCGGAATGTATCCGCAGCACCAAGCATTACCTTCTTGCCTTGTGACTTCAATTGATGCGCTAACTTGCCGATTGTCGTCGTTTTTCCAACGCCGTTAACGCCAACAACCATGATGACGTAGGGCCCATTCATCTTCGGAATGAACACCTGCTCACCTTGTTCTCCCTCGTGCCCCTTCAATAAACCGGCAATCTCCTCGCGCAGAATACCATTGAGTTCGGAGGTATTCATGAATTTATCGCGCTTCACGCGATCTTCAATACTGCGAATAATCTTAAGGGTTGTTTCAACACCGACGTCGCTGCTGATGAGCATCTCCTCCAAGTTGTCCAGTACCTCATCATCGACCTGACTTTTGCCGACGATAATCTTAGCGAGCTTTGAAAAGAAACCGGTACGGGTTTTTTCCAAACCCTGATCAAGGCTTTCCTTTTTCTCAGAAGAAAAGAGACGTTTGAAAAAATTCATGGAGTTAATGAGTAAGGATTAAAAACAAAAAAGACTTTCCCCCGAGGAGAAAAGCCTTTCTAATGAGATTAACGGACGAATTAGGCCTTGGTGAACCAAGACTGTATATTGTCGTTGTGTACGATTTCTTCCTTAAACGTGTAAGCGCCTGATTTTGGCGACTTCACCATTTTAATCACCTTCGTGTGGTTCTTACCACTTCCGGTTTGCAGGGTTGCAACTACCTTCTTTGCCATGGTGCTTTAGTTTTATTTGATTTCTTTGTGTACGGTCATACGCTTCAGGATCGGATTGTACTTTTTCTTTTCCATACGTTCCGGAGTGTTTTTGCGATTCTTTGTAGTGATGTAACGGCTGGTGCCCGGCATGCCCGACTCTTTGTGCTCGGTACATTCCATAATCACTTGAACGCGGTTTCCTTTCTTTGCCATTGTCTTATAAATTCTTAAATGGGGCCGCGAATGTACATCGCTTTTCCCGCTTTTCAAGCAAAAGTAGCCTATTTTTTTTCGATTTGGATCTGGCCTTGTAGAGATTTTTCGTTTTGCACCTCAATGAAACTCCATAAAAATACTGTTTTTCAATTACTTAATAAAATTATTCGCATCGATTCCAATCCAAACCTTCCAAGCCCAACCTTAACAGTTGCCTGTTGAAAAGACCAGGGAACGGTTTCGGGTGTTACCGCTGCGTCCGATAGCTTTGAGAATCTGCACGAAGCGCTGTTTTGCGCTGTAATTTCCTATTAACTGAATTCACCCGTGGCCCGTAACACCAGCAAACAAGAAGAACCCGAATTGCCCGAACCAAAAGAGGTAAAACGGAAATCCAAACCTTCCGGCGACGGCAAATGGGCCCGATTCGTCGGTTTCCTGAGTGATCCACGCGTTCAGAAAATCATGGGCGTTTTCACGGTACTCTTTGCTGTGTTTACGCTATTGGCTTGTGTTTCTTATCTCTTCAACGGTGAACATGATTTGCGGTTAATCCTTGGTCAGAACACGGATCAACTGAGCCAGAATGAGCCCTACAGCAACTGGATGGGTAAAATCGGTGCACATGTAGCCTGGTTTTTCATGAACAAGTACTTCGGACTTGGCGCGCTGTTTCTGCCACTGATCATTTTTGTGATTGGTTGTCGCATTTGGCTAAAGCGTGATCTGTTGCCCTTCTGGAAGACCATTCGTCTTTCCGCACTGGCCATGTTCTTCTTCCCGCTCGCCATTGGTTTCATGTTTCATCACCGCGTTGATGGCTTGGAACGCACCATTGAGATCAGCTGCAACCAAAACCTGGTTGGGGGCTACGGCCACATGGCCACCCTTTGGACCACCTTTACGCTAGGCTGGTGGGGCACGCTGATGCTCCTGCTGTTCACCGTCGGAGCCTTTCTCATTTTCAACTTCAATCATCAAGTGGAGGCGGCTTGGGTGCGCTTCAGTGAATGGTGGGCTGATTTAATTAAACCAAAGCCACAGGAAGAGGATGAAGAAGAAGAGGAAGTCAAGCCAATCATGGCCGCCGCACCGCAAGTCGTGCGCAACGAAGTCGTCAATGACCCTCCGCAAACAACGGTAGAAGTTAAGGTGCCCATCATCGAGCCAGAAGCGCCGTGGGAAGAGAAAAGTGTTGTCTTCGAGCTGGAAGAAGAGGAAGAAGAGCCCGAAATCATAGAGGAAGAAATACCGGAGGAGGAACTCCTGGAGGAATTGCCTGTTCCGGCTGCAGTCGAGGAAGAATCGGAAGAAGAAACCGAGGATGAGTTGATCAGCGAAGAGCTCGAAATAACCCGCCCGGCAGCCTCGGGAGGAGGGACCACCACCATTCAGATGGATAAGGATTTCTCCGTTGAGCTGGAGCAAGGCGAAGAGGAATTGAGTGATGCTGATATCCAGCGTAAAATCGAATCACTTGGTCCGTTTGACCCGCGTCTTGATTTATCGCGCTACACGTTTCCGTCGGTCGAACTGCTCAAGCCGCATGGTGGTCAGGGCCCTCAAATCGATAAGGAAGAGCTGGAAGAAAACAAGAACAAAATCGTTGAAACGCTCAATCACTACAAGATTGAAATTTCCAAGATCAAGGCCAGCATTGGCCCAACGGTGACGCTTTACGAGATTATTCCGGCGCCGGGTGTACGCATCAGCAAAATCAAAAATCTAGAAGATGATATTGCCCTGAGTCTAGCTGCTCTGGGCATTCGCATCATTGCCCCCATTCCGGGCAAAGGAACCATTGGTATTGAAGTTCCCAATTCGAAGCCTGATGTGGTGAGTATGCGCTCACTCATTGCCTCGGAGAAATTCCAAAATGCCGAGATGGAACTTCCTGTGGTGCTGGGCAAAACGATTTCCAATGAAAACTTTGTAGCGGATTTGGCGAAAATGCCCCACCTGCTCATGGCCGGTGCAACCGGTCAGGGTAAGTCGGTGGGACTTAACGCCATTCTTGTTTCATTGCTATATAAAAAGCATCCGGCCGAAATCAAGTTCGTGTTGGTCGATCCGAAAAAGGTAGAATTGACGCTATTCAACAAAATCGAGCGTCACTTCCTTGCCAAGTTGCCCGGTGAGGCCGACGCCATTATCACCGACGTTCAGAAGGTTGTACGCACGCTGCAATCGCTCTGTATCGAGATGGATACGCGGTATGAACTGCTCAAAACCGCCGGTTGTCGTAACATCAAGGAATACAATGGTAAATTCGTTGCACGACGGTTGAATCCGGAAAATGGACACCGTTTCTTGCCTTACATCGTATTGGTAGTGGATGAATTCGCCGACCTCATCATGACCGCCGGTCGGGAAGTTGAAACCCCCATAGCTCGTTTGGCGCAATTGGCGCGTGCCATCGGTATCCACTTGATCATTGCCACGCAGCGTCCATCCGTTAATATCATTACCGGAACAATCAAAGCCAATTTCCCTGCCCGCATTGCCTTCCGTGTTACCTCCAAGATTGACTCACGTACTATTTTGGATACCGGAGGTGCCGAGCAGTTGATTGGCCGCGGTGATATGCTCTATTCAACGGGCAATGATCTGATCAGACTGCAATGCGGATTCGTTGATACGCCCGAGGTAGAAGAGATAACGGACTTCATCGGACTGCAGCAGGGCTACCCTACCGCCTTTCATTTACCTGAGGTTGTGGATGAGAATCAGCTGGAAATGGGTAATTTCGCCGACGAAGACAAGGATGAATTGTTTGAGGAGGCCGCTCGCATTGTTGTCATGACGCAACAGGGAAGCGCCTCCATGCTCCAGAGAAAACTCAAATTGGGCTATAACCGTGCAGGCCGATTGGTCGACCAATTGGAAGCTGCGGGTGTGATTGGTCCCTTTGAAGGTAGTAAGGCTCGCAAAGTTTTAATTGCCGATGATATCGCTTTGGACCAATTCTTGAAATCCAACTCTTCGAACGATTAAAGAATAAACGTCCATATGAAAAAGAGCATTTTGTTTACAACGCTGTTCGTGCTGGCAGCGATCTTCCAATCCTCAGCGCAAACGTCTAAAGAGATTTTAGATAAACTCTCCGCAAAGGCCAAAACCTTTAAGACCATCACAGCAGACTTCGCATACACACTGAATAACCCGAAAAGCAACACCAACCAAACAATGAATGGTTCGGTGAAAATTAAAGGTTCCAAGTACTATGTGACCATGAGCAACTTTCAAATCTGGTGCGATGGCAAGACGGTATGGAACTACAACAAAGAGGGCAACGAAGTAACCATCGACAACCTTGCAGATGTTAAAGATGGCGGTTTTGACCCTGCAGAACTCTTCACCATATGGGAAAAGAACTTCAAGCATGAGATGAAAAACGCCAATGCAACGGTAGATGGCGTTACCTGCTATCAAATCGCACTATTCCCGAATGACGTGAAGAGCAAGGCTTACCACACCATTATCCTGAACATCGACAAAACGAAAATGGAGGTACTCAAAGCTGAAATTAAAACAAGAGAAAACGCAACGATCACTTACAAAGTGAAGAGCTTCAAAACGACCACAGAAATTGCAGACGGAGAATTCATCTTTAACAAAGCGAAATTCCCCGGTGTCGAAGAAATCGACAATCGCATTTAAAAAGCAACACAAAAAAAGGCCGCAGATAGCGGCCTTTTTTTATGGTTCTGTTTTTATCTCTTATTGCTTTGTTCCGGTAGCGGTGCAAGCATCCGTTGAGTTATCAGGGAAAGTGAGAGTGTACGTTATTGTCAGCAAGCTGCCGTTGATCTGACCGGTTCCAACAATACCCCAGTTCTGTCCATTCAGTGAGAAGTTTTGTTGAGCAATGTTCAGCGTTGTTCCACTCACAGTGGCACTGATAGTGCTGCCGGTAAGCGCTGCAAAGTTGGTGAGAAGCACTTTGGTCACGCCAGAACTTGATGTGCCAATGTTGCACGTGTAGTTATATGTCCCACTGGTACAGCTTTCGTTGAAGTTATAGGTCGAGATGAACTTAGCACGTTGCTCTGTTGCGCAATCCGCGCCCTCATAACCGGCTGCACAAGCGCATGTGCCTTCAATACATGTTCCTCCGTTCAGACAAGATACATCCGCACAGGGATCCTCCGTACAAGAGACGATTGACAAGGTTACCAATGTGAACAGCATTAAGCTTAGTTTCTGAAGTGTTTTCATAGAAATCGTTTTGATTAATGAATGAGAAAGTACCTTATCCGATGGTTTTATCCTCAGCCATTGTAACCCAATCTACATCCTTTCTCAGAAAGCTAAGCGTTTTCTCTTCCGCCGATTCTTTATCAGGAATATGATTGTATAGCCAAGAAGCGTGTTCAGGAAGGCTCATCAAGATGGATTCTATTCGACCGGCTGTTTCCAATCCGAATCGCGTGCCTCGGTCGTAAACCAGGTTAAATTCGACATAGCGGCCTCTTCTCAGTAGCTGCCAATTCTTCTCTTCAGGTGTAAACGGAATGGTTTTGTTTGCACTCACAATGGGGAGATAAGCCTTCAAAAAAGTTCTGCCGACATCACTCACAAAGGCGAAGAGTTCTTCCTTCGTGCGTCCGGCATCGGGCTTGAGGTAATCGAAGAAAATCCCACCAATACCGCGGGTTTCGTTGCGATGCCGAATAAAGAAATAGTCGTCGGCCCATGCCTTGAATTTGGGATAATACGAAGCATCGTATTTATCGCAAACATCCTTCATGCATTGATGAAAAAAAGACGCCTGATCAACATTCACGTAGATCGGGGTCAAATCAATTCCTCCACCAAACCAACTGTCACCGGCGTTCGTTTCGAAATAGCGGATGTTCATGTGAATGATGGGCACCTTAGGGGAATATGGATGAATAACAATACTCACCCCGGTGGCAAAAAAATGCGTCGCATCCGGGCTGACCTTGTCCTTCATGAACTGTGGCAACAGTCCTTCCACCGCGCTAAAATTCACACCACCCTTTTCAATGACATTACCGTGCGTAATTACACGCGTATGCCCACCCCCGGCAACCTCATGCTTCCACTCATCCAAGTTGAAAACGGCCTTACCGTCTTCAGCCTCCAGTCCCGAGCAAATCTCTTGCTGTATTCGCTGAAATTCCTGTGCAATTCTTTCTTTGGTAATCATGATATTTCCCCTTAGCGCGGCAATATTAAACCGCGAAAAACGATGAGCCTGTCATGGATTTGAAATCAATTGACGCGGTGCAACTCATAGTTGTCAGTACGCACGATATTGACGGCTGAATTCTCGTAACCCGAATCCTTAGCCGTTTTGAAGAAATTGAATTGGGTTGCCAGATAGGAACCATCAATCTCATTCAGATGTTGACCCAACTCACGTCCGAAGGTCTTGAGGCCGCGGCCGTAGAACAGTGTTACATCGTATCCGACAAAAGCGAAGTTCGACGGCTCCGATTTAAATCGTGAACGATAGGTTTCAATCCAACGTTGGGTTGGGACAACGGAATAATCAACAAACGTGTTCTGCGGAAAATGAACATGGTATTTGTTTCGATCAGCAACACTGATAAAGTCCATATCATCCCAAGCTTCCGTTCCGAATACTTCCACATTTTTACTGCCCAAAGCTTTGAACACGGCGGCTATCACCTTTTTATCGGAGGTTGGAACAAGTACGATATTTCGAACTCCCGTGAGCTTACTCTCCAATGAGAATGTGGCGGGATCGTTGAAGACAACTACACGCTTCAAACTATCCTTTTTCAACCGAAACCATTCCTCCTTGAAGGCTTCAACAAGTTTCTTGTCATCTAAAATCTTGGAGTCGACAAGCACGACATTATCGGCAGCATGCTTCTCTGCCACATAACGGGCCATAGCCATCCACTGAGTTGCTGATCCGGGAACAGTTTTACTGATGGTTGGAGCATTCAACAAAACGCGATTAGGCTGTTGCACCGGAACAACCATATGTACTTGGTGATCCTTGCACCATGCGGATACTTCCGGAATTATATCTTTGAAGAGTGGCCCTATTACTAAGTCAGCACGCTTCATCACCTCCTTTTTCAGTACGGCCTGAATAGCAACCTTATCATCCAGCACATCTACCACATGTATCTTAGCCTGCAACCCGGCTGACTCCAAGGAATCTGCGGCCATCATTGCTCCCCGATAGAGTTGGATGGCTGCGTCGCGCAGGCGATAATCGCGGCTCAGCATTGAGTCCTTATACGTTGCGAAAAATGGAAGCATAAGGACGATGTCATAGACTTCGGGTTCGCCCGAGGATGTATCCACACGTTCACTATCCGCTAAAGGCTTCATTTCGGCAGGAACCACTATCGAATCTCCGTTGATAAGCCCTGCGGGAAGCCCATGATTCAGCTTGCGTAATTCGTCAGCGCTAATGCCGTACATGCGGGATATACTGTAAAGCGTATCACCTGCTTTAACAACGTACGTCGCGCCATTCTTGGCGGGAACAGTTTGAGCCGGGGGCGTTGCTGTAATGGCAATTTTCAGCACCTGCCCTACTTTCAAACCACTCGCACAATCGGGATTCAGCGCTATCACCTCATCCACCGTTGTACTGTAATACTTTGCTAGCGAAAACAGTGTTTGCCCTTTCTCGACCGTATGCATGGCAAATGAACGTCCTTCAACCCACACGGTATCTGCCTTGAACTGAGCATTCAGTGCAAAAGACAACAAAAAACAACCGATGAAGATTACTAAACGCATGCGTGGTGTTCTAACAGAATTGCGGTAAATATCGTGTATGAAGAGCAAAATAGCCTACTCCCATTCAATGGTTGCCGGTGGTTTGCTGCTGATATCATAGACAACGCGATTGACACCTTTGACCTTGTTAATGATATCGTTGGAAACCTTCGCCATAAAATCATGTGGCAAACGGCTCCAATCCGCCGTCATTCCGTCGGTACTGGTTACGGCACGCAAAGCGACCGTGCGCTCATAGGTGCGTTCATCGCCCATGACACCCACGCTATACACCGGTAAGAGAATAGCGCCTGCCTGCCACACTTCATTGTAAAGACCGGCTTCACGCAGTGAACGAATCCAGATGTCATCGGCCTCTTGCAAGAGCTGCACCTTTTCCGGCGTGATGTCGCCAAGGATGCGAATTCCCAACCCGGGGCCGGGGAACGGATGGCGTTCCAAAATAAACGCCGGGATTTCCAACGCCCTGCCTACTCGTCTCACTTCATCCTTGAACAGCAGGCGCAAGGGCTCAACTACTTTCAACTTCATATAATCCGGCAACCCTCCCACATTGTGGTGGCTTTTGATCGTTTGCGATGGTCCTCCGGAATGAGATACCGATTCGATGACGTCGGGATAGATCGTACCCTGTCCCAACCATTGTGCATTGGTGTGCTTTTTTGATTCCTCATCGAACACATCGATAAATGCCTTACCGATGGCTTTGCGCTTCAATTCAGGATCAGACACTCCATTGAGCGCTGTATAAAATCGATCCGTTGCATTGATGCCCGTCACCAGCAAGCCCAAATCACGGTAGCTATGCATGACATCCTGAAATTCGTTTTTGCGCAACAGACCGTTATCAACGAAGATGCATTGCAGACGATCTCCAATGGCACGATGGATAAGAACAGCAGCCACGGTCGAGTCAACACCACCGCTGAGACCCATGATTACCGTATCCTCACCCAATTGTTGTTTCAACGCATTCACCGTTTCATCGACAAACGAATTGGGGGTCCAATCCTGATCGCATCCGCATACATCGACCACAAAATTTCGAATCATCGCTGTGCCATCCGTGCTATGAAACACTTCCGGATGGAATTGCAGTCCAAATGCAAGGACATCGTGACGTTCGTAACCCGCCACAGCCACGTCTTCGGTGGAGCAGATGACAGTTGCGTTCGGTCCGGCATTCAAAATCGTATCACCATGCGACATCCACACCTGCGAATTTTCCGGAATTCCCTTAAGCAAGGTAGTAGACGTGTTTCTGCTGACCAGATGAGCGCGACCATATTCGCGATGCGTCGACCGCACCACTTCACCGCCGTTTAATTGAGCCAGCAACTGGGCTCCGTAGCAGATTCCAAGCACAGGCAATTGTCCGAGAAAGGGGGATAAATCAGGCATTGGTGCATCCGGCTGATGAACGGAAAAGGGGCTTCCCGAAAGGATGACACCTTTTGTTTGCGCATCCATGGGCGGAATTTTGTTCCAGGGATGAATTTCGCAGTAGATATTCAGCTCGCGGACACGACGCGCTATAAGTTGAGTAACCTGGGAGCCGAAATCAAGAATGACGATACGTTGATGCATGCGACAAATTTAGCATCGCAACTGCGTCAATAATGGACCGTCGAAATGTTGTGAAGAACTCAATAGAACGGGTTCGCAGCCTGTGAACCCGTAACTGTGGCATTCATTCGATTCTATGAAAGCTCCTGCATCTAACTACAACATTAAACTTGCGTCAAAAAGCCCGCGTCGTCAACAATTACTGCAGTCGCTGGAGATTGATTTTGAAATTTGGTCGCTGGAAGTGGATGAAACATTTCCATCCGATCTTCTGCGTGAAGAGATACCGCTGCATTTAGCCAAGATTAAAGCCGACGCTTTTTTACCTCGCATGCAGAATAACGATCTTGTTATAACAGCTGACACCATTGTTTGGATTGATGATCGTGTGCTGAATAAACCAGCGGATGCAGAAGAGGCACTTGCTATGCTGCGGTTGCTGAATGGTAAAACACATGAGGTATACACCGCCGTTTGTCTCCGGACCATTCACCGTGAAGAAATCCTTTGGGACTGCACACGTGTTCATTTCGCGCAACTCGAGGAAGAGGAATTATTGCACTACATCGCGCACTACAAACCATTCGATAAAGCGGGATCATACGGTGCGCAGGACTGGATAGGCCTAGTGGGCATTGACAAACTGGAAGGCAGTTACTTCAATGTGATGGGGTTGCCTGTACACAAACTGTACAGTGCACTCAAGACTTTTTAATGGAAGATCACACGCACTCCGGCCATGTGTCGGTAAAGCGAAGTGATGTTGCGTGTTTTGAAATTATCATCTTCTCCGATGATGTCGAACAAACCATGCGAGTAGAACAGCTCCAAACGCATTAGACTTTTCGTAAAGCGCATGGGGTAACCCACTACCGCGTCAATATTCAGATTATTCTCTTTCAAAACAGGTTGTGCATCATTGAATGGGCGAAGCGTTAGCACCGGACGAACGCCAAGTCCAAACTCAGGACGCGATTTCGCAGGCGGAAAGGCATCCATTCGATAAGCAGAATAGATCAAAGTGAGCGGAAATTCGAACGTTGTCGGATAGATGCGCTGACGAGTGACATAATTGATTTCCGTTTGATAGGCAACCTTGACAGGCAACAGAACACCTTCTACGCCGGGACGCAGTATAAATCTGCGTCCCGGGTAAAAGTTATAATGAAATCCAGCTGAGAAGCCGGGAGTGTTCTCCAATTGAGGGATTCCGGTATTATCGCCAATGAAATACGGATTTGCGTCCATTCGAACCAGCGAATACAATCCCGAAACACTCAAGCCTAGCTCTTTGCTTTGACGGGTGTGCGTGGAATCCTTGTCACCGGCAAATACCGGCATAACAAACAATAGAAGACACGCAAATACGGACAGTCGAAGCATAGGGTGATGAACTATTTCTCGACAGCAAAATCCTTGTCGTTCAACTTCGGATTAATTTTCATGTCACTGTAGATGAACTCCATCTCTTGCGGACCTACCGTCTGCTTTGTTTTACTGGCGTATTTCACGCCATTCACGGTAGCATACTCAACGTAACGAGTTTCTGCCATTACAGGCTCTTCGCCTTCACTTTCAGTTGATACACTCATCAACTTAAGCCCTGAATTAACGCTGTAGTAATCGGTTGATACTTCGCCATCGGCCTTGGTAAGCTCAATAACATAAGCGTCTTCCTCATCTACTTTACCCACTCCTTTGAGTGACGCTTTGATTCCGTATTTCTCGTAATTCAATTCCGCCATCAAGTCCATCTGCACTTTGGCGTCAGTGATTTCACCTGACTCCATCGGCTTCTTCTGCCCCATCTGCATGCTTACGCCCGATGTTCCGTCATAGACCTGCTTCATCAATTCCATTCCGGTCATGGTTACAGACATCGCCATTTTGGCGTTGTCCTTCACTTTCACGTTCATTTGCGCGGTCATTGGGCCCATTTTCATTTCACCGATTTGCTCGTATGACTTCACCGCAGCGAGGGCTTCTTTTCCGCCCAATGCCTTGATGTAGTTTTCGAAAATACTTTGAGCCGTCACACCTTCAGGTGCTGCTTTCAAATCAACGAAAGGCGTTCCGTCTGCATTCACCAAATTCACTTTCTTCGAAGCAGCAAACTTGGACAAGCTCTCTGCTACATCTTTATTACCCACAACGGTAATGTGCGCGTTAGACGGGCGCAAGGTGCGCTTAGCCATTGCTTGTACATCCGCCACAGTAATGGCATTGAGCTTTTGAAGATACGTTTCATAGAAGTCCTTCGGCAGTTTGTACTTCTCGATATTCAAGGCGAAGTTGGCAATGGTTTGCGGGCGCTCGAGCGAACGGGCGAAGCTACCGGTCATGATATTCTTTACGGTTTGGAGCGTGCTATCGGCAACGGGTTCGTCTACCAGGCGTTGCATTTCGAAAAGAATTTCTGTCACTGCGCTATCTGTTACTGCGTTTCTAACACTCGCTCCTGCACTGAAAGCACCTACCAAATCATCCGGAGAGATGCTCGAATAGGCACCATAGGTGAAGGCTTTGTCCTCGCGCAAATTCTGCATCAGGCGAGTTTGGAAACCGCTACCACCCAAGACATTGTTAAGAACACTTGCCACGATAGCATCGTTTGTTCCCGGCTTGAGATCGATAGGATATGTTACATCAATTACGCTTTGCACTGCACCGGCCAAAGGAACGAAGGAGACCACATTCCCGCGAGGCTCGGACGGAACACTGTATTTCAATTCCTTCACGTCACGTGCTTGCCATCCACCAAAATACTTCGTCACCTGAGCTTGTGCCTCAGCGAAAGTGATATCGCCAACCACCACCATGTAGGCGACGTTTGGACGATAATTGTTCACGTGAAAGCTATACAAATCATCCGTGGTGATAGCCTTCAGAGTTGCCTCTGACATGGTTTCGCCATAAGGGTGGAGTGCACCGTATTTCATCACGTTACCGATTTTGTCGGACATAGCATTCGGGTCGGTTTTTTCACTGACCAAATTGGAAAGCTGCTGCTTGCGGCTCTTCTCCAACTCTTCGGAAGGGAAGGTTGGATTCAATACCACATCGGCCATCAATTCGAGAAATTCACGGCTATGCTTGACGAGGCAGCTGCCATACACACCTGTTGCTGAGGTTGAAAGCGATGCACCCATGAAGTCAACGCTTTCATCTATTAGTGTTTTGGTGCGCGTCTTTGTGCCGGCTTTCATCAATTCGCCGCTTAGCATCGTATATCCAGCGCGATCGCCTTCAAGAATCGGGTCGATATCGAGACTTACGCTGTAAGAAACGCGCGGCAATTTGTGGTTTTCAACCACAACCAGCTTCAGACCGTTAGGTAATGTGGCCATCTGGTATTGGCCAATTTGAATTTTGGGAGCCGGACCGGCTGTAGGCACTACGGAGCGATCCAACTTCTTAGATGAACTGCAAGCCGCAACAAAGAATACCAGCGCCAGTGTAATTATGGGGAAGAACTTTTTCATCGTTCGTATCTGTCTTAAGGGTTTTTGAGAAGGTTAATTAGTTCTGACTCAGTTTAGGGTCATTCATGAAATAGAGCACCACGCGATTTTCCGTTGTGTAGAATTTCTTAGCTGCATTGCGAATGTCCTCTTTCGTCACCGCGTTGTATTTCTGGATTTCGGTGTTAATCAAATTCGCATCACCGAAATACATGTGATAGTTAGCAAGGCTTTCAGCAATACCGGCTACCGATCCATTGCGAGAAACAAAATCATTCTCCACCTGATTCTTCAGCTTTTGAAACTCGGTGTCGGTAATAAGTTCATTTTTTGCGCGGTCAAATTCCACGTTCATGGCTTCTTCAACCTTGGATGCGTCAATGCCCATATTCGCTAGGCTATACGCCATCGACAAACCCGGGTGTTCGGTATTGTAAGTGAAAGCGCCGGCATAGAGTGCCACTTGCTTTTCCTCTACCAATGATTTATTGAGACGCGCACTCTCTCCTTGCGAAAGGAGCTGATTGAGCATGTCGACTGCATAGTATTCCGTGGTTCCTTGCGCAGGAATGTGAAATGCTTCCACCACCATAGTCAATTGATCCTTGCCCCAAATGGTATCGCGCACTTCGCCTTTGTTGATAGGCTCTACTTGCGTAGGACGTGGAACTTCAGTTGTTCCTCTTGGAATATCTCCGAAGTACTTTTTGATGAGTTTTTTGGTCTCATCTATCGTGATATCACCGGCAATGCTCAGCACGGCGTTGTTAGGTACATAAAACGTCTTGTAGAAACTCTGGAAATCCTTTTCCTGCGCAGCATTCAAATCCTCCATGCTGCCGATGGGAGGCCAGCTGTATGGGTGAACGTCAAACGCGTGATCAAGAGTTTCTTGAAACAAATTACCGTAGGGCTGGTTATCGACGCGCTGGCGCTTTTCCTCTTTCACAACTTCACGTTGCGTTTCAATACCGACCATCTCAACTTTAGCGTGCAGCATGCGCTCACTTTCGAGCCATAATCCGAGCTCCAGCTGATTGCTAGGCAATAATTCGAAATAAAACGTACGGTCTTGAGATGTGTTGGCATTCAGAGCTCCACCGGCGTTTTCAACAAACTTGGCGTATTGACCACGACCAATATTCTCCGAGCCTTCAAACAAAAGGTGTTCAAAGAAGTGAGCCATTCCTGAACGTCCAACAGTTTCATTCTTCGATCCGACATGGTACATGACCGTTACAGCCGTAATTGGGGTCGAGTGATCCTCATGCAGAATGACATGCAAGCCATTCGACAAATCGTACTCTTCAAATTTGATGTTTTGAGCTAAGGCCGACTGTCCGCAGAGTGCGGTGCAGAGAGCGAATACGCCAACGTAAAATTTCATAGGGATTAATTAATGTGCGGCCAAATTAAAGGAAAAGTCCCACTCGAAATGACTCCGGTTAATGAATCGTTGAATACTTGCTGCCCGTGAGCCGTGGCAATTCCAAATTGAACGCAACGGACTGTTAACTTGCGCGCTTTAATTCATCCATGATGGACATTACCGACATTTCCGTTCGAATCACAGGTGACGATGTGATGACTTTTATTGCATCGGGTAAACCGATTTCGATCTCTACCGATATCAAAGCGCGACTCAACAGAGTTCGAGCCTACCTCGAGGAAAAATCAGCAACGCGCAAAGCGCCAATTTACGGGGTGAATACGGGCTTTGGCTCACTCTGTAACACGGTAATTGCTGCGGATGAATTGGGCACCTTACAGCGTAACCTGCTCATGTCGCACGCCTGTGGCATGGGCGCTGAAGTTCCGCAAGACGTAGTACGCATTATGCTTGTGTTGAAGGTCCGCGGATTGCTTTATGGATATAGTGGCATCCAACCGGAAACCGTTGAACTACTGGCGTCGCTCTACAACCATTGCATCACGCCGGTTGTTTATGAGCAAGGCTCTCTCGGCGCAAGTGGCGATTTGGCCCCGCTTTCACATCTCTGTTTACCGCTGATTGGACTTGGTGAAGTTCAATACAATGGCCGTCGTATGGCTGCCGCCGAAGCACTCCCGGCAGCAGGACTTAAGCCGGTGGCCTTAAAAAGTAAAGAAGGACTGGCGCTCATCAATGGAACACAGTTCATGAGTGCCTACAGCGTTTATTGCGTCTACGAAGCGAAGCAGCTGATGGAGAAATCGCTCCTTATTGCAGCTATGTCTTTGGATGCTTACGATGGACGGATAGACGCCTTTCACCCCAATATTCATGCTGCACGGCCTCACAGCGGTCAGGTGCATGTGGCTGAGCGCTTGCTTGCACTGCTATCCGGAAGTGAAATTTCAACGCAGGAGAAATCACACGTTCAGGATCCTTACAGCTTCCGATGCATGCCGCAGGTTTTAGGCGCATCGCTCGACGCACTGCACTATGTGGAGGGTGTGATTACAACAGAGATTAATGCGACCACCGACAATCCGCTGATCTTCCCGGATGACGATCTGGTGATTTCAGGAGGTAATTTCCATGGTCAACCCCTGGCGCTGTCGCTCGACTTTTTATCCATCGCATTGGCGGAAATCGGCAGCATATCTGAACGTCGAACCTATAAGCTCATTGGCGGTCAACGGGGCCTTCCGGCCTATTTAGCCGAGAATCCCGGGCTCAACAGCGGCTTCATGATTCCGCAATACACCGCAGCAAGTATTGTTTCACAAAACAAACAACTCTGCACTCCTTGCAGCATTGATAGCATCGACAGCAGTAATGGTCAGGAAGATCATGTGAGTATGGGAGCCAATGCCGCAACGAAAACATACCGTGTACTGCACAATGTACGCTCTATTGTTGCGATTGAATGGTTGACAGCGGCTCAGGCACTGGAATTCCGTAGACCACTGAAAAGCTCTCCGGTTGTAGAAGCCATGCTTGGTCGATTGCGTGCCGAGGTTCCTTACACAGAAGAAGATCACTATTTAGGCGCCTTCATGAAAAAAGCACTTGAACTTTTATAGTTCGGACTATTTACCGGCTCCCTTGAGCACAATAGCGACCGTGTAGAAGAGGATCTTGAAGTCCATGGCCAGCGACATGTTTTCGATGTACAACACGTCGTACTTCAGTCGCTGAATCATTTGATCGACATTTTCCGCATAGCCGTATTTCACTTGTCCCCAGGAGGTAATGCCAGGTCTTACGCGGTGGAGATGGCTATAGTGCGGTGCACGTTGTTTGATCAATTCGATAAAATGCCTGCGTTCCGGGCGTGGACCAACCAGCGACATTTCACCTTTCAACACATTAAAAAACTGAGGCAGTTCATCGAGCCTCATTTTGCGCAGGAATCGTCCGATCGGCGTTACGCGATGATCATTTGACGAACTGAGCTGAGGACCGTTATTCTCTGCACCTTCGACCATCGTTCGGAATTTGATGATTCGGAAGGGCCGCCCGTTTTTACCAATCCGTTCCTGCGTATAGAAAACACGACCCGCAGAAGTAAGCTTAATTAGAATAGGAATGATTAGAAAAACCGGAGCAAGCACCAACAAGGCAAACATGGATGTTGCTACATCAATTAATCGTTTCATCGAAAATTGCCATTGAGGCATAATCTCATGATTCACGCGGATTAGCGGAACACCGTAAATGCTATTCATCTTCACGGAGCCGCTCAAGATGTCGAACATATCGGGAATGATATTGATGTTGACGTCAATTCCTTCGAGCAGAAACAGGATGCTCTGCAAATCTTTGTGGTCGCCGCTTTCCACCGCGATGATGATTTCTTCAATGCCGTGTTTCAGGATTAAATCCGGCAAGTCCGGATATTTCCCCAAAAACGGAATATGCTTCGCCAGCAAATTATCCTGCCCGTTGACCCTCACAAATCCAACGAACTTGTATCCCGGTGAACTGCGCATGGCCATAATTTCCTCGTACATATTAAGGGCACGGTCGTATCCTCCCACAATAATCGTGTTGAATCCTATTGCTCCGCGGTGCACTTGAGCGACCGTTCGTGATGTGAGTATCAAACGGAACAGGAGTGTCAAACTAAAATGAGCTGCAAACAGGACTAAAAAAGACTTGTAATAATGCTGATAGTACTTGATCTCGTCATCCAGCAACAACACGAAAAAGATAATGATTACGCCAATGACAGATGACATTGTGATTTGACCCAATTCTTTGAGTCGATGGCGCCTGAAAATATTGGAGTAATGTCCGCTTGCGGCATAGATCAATAGCCAAAAAAGCGGAACGATAACTAGCCCAAGAAAGTAGTTTGTATCAAATTCAAGTCGAACTGCGTCGCCAAACTTTACCGGTTCAAGGTAGGTCTTACGATAGACAAAAAGAGCTGTCCACGCCGCTGCAGCCGCCACAAAATCGGCCACCACATATTTCGCTATTTGACGTGTCGTGTTCAGCATGCTTACTTCACCACCTTAAGATCATCGAGGTAAATAGTTGGGATAAGGGCTTCTCCTCGTGTGCACTCAGTGTAGAGTCGGAAGTTATCTGCTGAGGGATATGACGCGGCTATCATACCGAGATCCATATAGACTTTGTTCCATGTTGGCTGCGAACCATCGCCGTTGTTGGTCGGAGTAAGGTATAGAACCGGAACTTTCTGCGAGTCTCCTCCGGAAACGACATACACCCCGAGGATGAAGGTATTGTTGCAGCTGTAGTCTAACTCCAGGAATGCGACCTCACCTGAATTCAAGGTGATGTTCGTTTCATCCACATAGCTCAGAATTCCGGCCGTTGCGGGAAGTGTCATGCGTGCGCAGCGCACGCCACTTGCTGCCAATACAGGGTTGTTGAGCAGTTCAATATCACCTTGATTGCTACTGACTTCGACAAACGAATTCCCGGCCTCGAAGTTCCGTGACGCATCAACGAGTGCATTACTGACATAACGGAATGTTGGATCTATGGCATACGACTCGCCCGCTTTCAAATTCACTGTGGTATCGAAGGACGTGTAAAAAGGATATCGAATACGGCTGGTGCCCATACCATTGTTTTTGATGCCACCGTAAACCGCGATGTCATGATTTCCCTCTTCCAGCACAGGTAGTCTCATGGGTGTATCCAAGACCCCCAGAATATTACCGTCGACATAGACCCAAAGTTCGCTGATGGCATGGCTATTAGAGCCTTGACTCACTGTGGTAATCAATTCCACAGTGGAAGCTTCCACAAATGCGGGCAGACCTTCATCGGAAGATTTGCATCCAACAAGAAAAAGCAATAAGCACAAACTACAAGCAAGCCGCATAAATTTCCGCAGGTCCAATTAAAAAAGGATGGCAAATTAAGGTATGCGCCCGAAGGCACCATGCGAATAACGTCGGATTGTTGAATTATTGCCTTCGTTGAAAAATCAAAGGAAATCCTTTGGCGGCTGAACTTCAGGGTCTTGAATCAGCACGTGTTGCGCCATTTTTTCAAGAACCTGCAAGGCAACTTCCAGTGCACGGGTGCCATCTTGCAGAGTCACTTCAGGGAAGCTATTGGTATTGATGGCGTGAGCAAAGGAGGCGAGCTCATCTCGAATCGCATTGGTCTCCTCGACTTTAGGCTTGTCAAATAGAATCTCCTTAAAGCCTCTACCCTGCCCTAAATCAATAGCCACAGCAAAGGGGTCAGGTTCGCCAACCACCGGTTTCATACGGACAATTTCAGCTTCCTTCTGCAAAAAATCAACAGCGATATAGGCATCACGCTGGAAGAAGCGCGATTTGCGCATGTTCTTCAACGAAATCCTGCTGGCCGTCAGGTTGGCAACACAGCCATTATCAAGTTCGATGCGGGCATTGGCGATATCCGGTGTATCACTGAGCACTGCTACTCCACTGGCTGAAATGCGGCGAGCGTTGGCGCCGGTAATCGACAAAATGATATCGATATCATGGATCATTAAATCCAGAACAACCGACACATCCGTTCCTCGAGGATTGAATTGAGCCAAGCGATGGGTTTCGATAAAACGCGGCTGATCCAGGTAAGGCCTTGCTGCCCGGAATGCAGGATTGAAGCGTTCCACATGTCCAACCTGCACCTTCACTCCGGCCTCCTTTGAAAGGCTGATGAGCGTGCGCGCCTCTTCCGAGGTCGTTGTCACCGGCTTTTCGATGAAGACGTGCTTCAATTTCCGAATAGCCATGTTTGCTGCATCAAAGTGATGAACGGTAGGTGTCACGATGTCGACAACATCGCAGGCATCTATGAGCGAAGCGGCATTATGAAAAGGCATGACACCGAAGCGATCGGCTGCCTCCTTAGCCTTCTCCACATTGGGATCAAAGAAACCAACCAGCTCGAAGATATCGGACAATTCACACAAGCAATTCATGTGAATCTTGCCCAGATGTCCTGCACCCAACACACCTATTTTCAACTTATCCGACATGCTACAAAAATTGGGTATGCAGGTGTCTACAATGAATGGTTGATTTTTAATTTTCAACAGGGCATGGCGCATGAAACCTCGATGTAGATTTGATATGCTATGCTGATTGACTCATACCGTCACAAAGGACTTCGAAAAAAACTCGTGGACGAACTCAAGCGCATGGGAATCAACGACTCCCGTGTTCTTGAAGCGATTAATGCCGTTCCGCGTCATTATTTCCTTACGAGTGCATTTCTGGAGTTTGCTTACGACAACAAAGCCTTTCAAATTGGGGTCGGACAAACCATTTCACACCCCTTTACAGTGGCCACACAGTCGCAACTTCTGAAAGTCGAGCCCGGAATGAAAGTGTTGGAAATCGGCACCGGAAGTGGATTTCAGACGGCTGTGCTTTGCGAACTGGGCGCCAAAGTGTATTCTATCGAGCGCCAGAAATTGTTGCATGACAATTCCAAAAAGCTGCTGGAAAAAATGAGATACAAGGCGCACCTCACCTATGGAGATGGGTATAAGGGACTCCCGGCGTTCGCTCCGTTCGACCGCATTATTATAACATGCGCTATTCCCAAAGTACCTGAAGCGTTGCTCATGCAACTCAAGCCCGGCGGAATCATCGTGATGCCCTACGGCGAAGGTGAAATCCAACAAATGATGGTCATTCAGGAAACCGAAGATGGCGCATTCAACTCAGAGTTCCATGGGAGTTTCTCGTTTGTACCGATGCTGGAGAATCGCACATCCGCGCACTAATTAATACATGAATTCCCACGCTGTGCGGTAAGCACCACGAGATTCTGCAAATTGGATAAAATCGTTGTAGAATCGGTCGTTGCCTAAGGTTGCGCTATCGCCAACTATTACAAGTTTCATCTTTGCGCGTGTCATGGCTACATTCATGCGACGGTAATCACGCAAGAATCCAATTTCACTTTTATCGTTGCTACGCACCATGCTGATGTAGACGATTTCGCGTTCCTGCCCTTGAAAGGAGTCAATGGTATTCACGGTGACCTGCTCACATCCGGCAAATGCCTCGCGCAGCAGGTCCACCTGTGCGCGATAGGGCGAGATTACCGCCACAGGCAAGGGTTCATTGAGACTAGCAACGAGCGCATCGTAGTGTTTACGCAGTAAATCAGCTTCTTCGGGATTGCATTTGGAATCACCATCCTCACCGGCTTTCTCTTCAAATCCGCAACCGGCGGTATCAATAAATTCCACCGGCAAACCATCCGGCAAACAGCGCTCAGCAACAGAAGGGTGTGCCATGAGTTCTTCCCGGTAAAACTTCGTATTGGAAAACGCCATAATGGTGGCATGCATGCGGTATTGTTCCTGCAGCAACACTACGGCTTCGGTGCGTTGGATGGTCTTTTCGAGCAAAGTAACGGAAAGCCCTGCGGCAGCGGCATCCCGACTCTTCACCGTAGGAGGCAACTGATGGGGGTCTCCGGCCATGATGACGCGTTCAGCGCGCAGAATCGGCACCCAAACAGCGGGCTCGATGCCTTGTCCGGCTTCATCAATAACCACCGTGCTGAATCGACGACCCCGAAGATCCTCTGATGCCGCACCAATGAGCGTGCATGCGATAACCTGGGCATCATCGAGCACTTTCTGCACGAGGTATGATTCCATCTCTCTTGCCTCCGTGCTCAACTGACGAGCTTCCTGGAAAATCAACTTGCGTTGTTCTGCTTCTTCTCGGCCGAAAGAGCGCTTGTATTTACCGCCCATCTTGCGCAGCTCTATGGCGCGCTTTTTCAATTCCCTGATTTGTTTGAAATCACGCTCACGCTGCAGCAACACATCGAGTGTGAGCGCCGTGTTATCGGTTTCTACCTTGGCGAGGTTTCCGATACGCACCACGCGCAGTCCGCGATCAGCGAGACTTCTGGCGAGGTGATCGGTGGCAGCATTGCTTGGCGCACATACCATGATTTGTTTTTCCTCCTTCAAAACCTCCACGATTGACTCCACCAACGTAGTGGTCTTACCGGTACCGGGAGGACCGTGAACAACCGCTATATCCGATGCAGTGCGAATAAGATGTAACGCGCGATTTTGCGACTCATTGAGTTTTGCAACTGCAACTCGGTCGCGACTGACATAAGATGGTTCAGTGTAACCCAGGAGAACATCACGCAATTGCTTGAGTCTTCCTTTGTCTACATTGATGAGTTGATTCAGCGCCTTGAACATCTCTGTGTAAGTGCGTGTATCGAATAGCAGATTGACGCCCAATTTCCCTTCATCCAACCAGTCCGGAAGTTCATCCAAAAAGAAGGATATCTTCATGCGGCTATCATCCACATAGCCGACAGTTCCATTTATAGATTGACCCTCTGCGGCGTCTGCAGCCGAAAACAGGCTCACCGGTGCAGCACTCTGAAACTTGTGCTCCAGTCGGTCGCCCGGATTACGTTCGACCACGATGTACGGGTATGCCCCAATGCCAAAACCGGTCTCGACAATTTTCAGGGGAAACCAAGTGATCCCATTGCGCTTGCGCTCAGGAATACCCGACTTCTTTAGCCATGCCTCATGAAGAGCAAAATCTTCAGTTTGCTCCAGGCGCAATGCACCGGCCAGTCGTCCTAATTCCTCAATGGCATCATTCATAGCGGGCAAATATCCGATAAAAAAAAAGCTGCTCCGAGGAGCAGCTTTCAAAGTTCTTATTCCGTTTTCCGGATAATGGTGAGGTCACCACGATAATAGTCAATACCGGCATTGGTCTTCAACCCGACGACATAGTAGTAAACGCCATCCGGTAATCCGTCACCGCCCCACTTTCCATTGTAATCTGTATCTTCATACACAAGATTACCCCAACGATTTAAAATCTGAATGGAACTTCCTGGGTAGCGACGAATACTAGTTACTTCAAAGGTATCGTTCTTACCATCCCCATCAGGAGTCATGATGTTTGGTATAATCAAATCACACTCTTCCGGTTCGAAACGGATTACGATAGTGCCGGTTTCCTCGCAGTGTTCCTGCTCCACTTGAATAACATAAACACCCGAATTGATGACCTGCTCGAGCGCCTGTATGCTGTGGCTAAATAAAGTATCAGCATTGCCTGAACCATAATCGCCAAGTGATGCATAGTAATCCCAAGTCCAAATAACAGACTGGTTTTGATCATCTGCGATGATATCGATTGGCAAGGTCTCAGCGCAAGGCTTCATGATACGGTCCTCAATCACCAATGGAGGAGCGATGTAGTAATCAACGGTTTCAGTAGTGTTACAAGCTAGATCCTCAATGATTAATTGGTAGTGAGCATCATTGGAAACAATCAACGAATCGGAAAACTCACCGGTCATGAGATCATCGTTCATGTACCAGGTATACACCGCCTCGGGGTTCGCCTGCTGTTCACTGTAGAGTGTATCGGGGAATGTTGCAAAGCAGTTGTATTGTGGTGAAGGAGTATCAACAAGAGGCGCAACCAAAAACACGGTGGCTTCATCGCTGCCTTCACAGTTATCCAATCCAATAGCAGTTACCGATACGGTGTAGGTTGTCACATCGGAAACATTGCTCACTGTAGGATTAGCAACTACCGGGCTAGAGAGCCCTGTCGTTGGCGTCCATGAATACGCATAAGGTGCGTTAGGTACGGCGTTCTCGATAATGGCTTGCAATTGGTTTTGTTGGCCGGTGCAAAGCGGCACATCGGCTGCATTCACAACCGGAGGTCCAATAGCCACGACACTTATGGACCTTGTGAACTCACATCCAAAATCGTTTATGACGCGGTATTCAAAGGTGTAGTTACCGGGTACTGTTGGGTCAAAGATTGCCCAGTCGCAATCCGGTCCAACGGTAGTAAGTGCGTTGGGTTCAACCCAATAGCTTGATGCGCAATCGCTGCCCACTACCGGCGTAAACTGGAGTACATCAGGATAGAAGGATGCATTGAACGCGATTCCGAATTCGAAGACGTAGCCATCGTCAGCTCCGACGATATCACATACCTCGAGTGTCCAAATTCCATTGAGTGGGCAACCGATTAGATCCGCAAACGAACCATCCGGCTCATAATCACCGGCAGGAATTGTAACCCCACCAGCGCCGCTGCCAAGAAAATCAATCCAAGTTCCACCTGTTGAATTTGGTGAAAAGGAATAATCATAACCAACCCCAGGGACACCGTCATCCGCGTCCACGGGCTCACCCAAATAGGTTCCCGACACACCTGATTCTGGGAAAATACTCATTACTGAACCATCGGGACAAATAATGGCGATGGTAATATCACCCACAAAGGAGTGCTCCATATTGAAGTAAATGTTACTGAAATCGCTGATATCATCGACAACAGCATTACCGAATTGATTGAATACAATTTCAGTTTCCAAGCAACCCTGATTATCCGGGATGTAAATACCGTTATCAAATACTACGCTGTTGTCTTCAATCCATGTTTCAGATGTTCCGTTGGGTGATTCATTTGCAAAACCGGTTTGCGTAGAATCACTAAACTCGGTGGTACCCACTAGAATGGGGTTTCCAAGGCAGAAGTAATCATCGCTAACGGTTACGTCGAAGATGTATGGCGTAGACACCAAAACAACTACCTCCGGGATATTGGCGCTCGTGCAGCCGTTGCTGTCTTCGATGTACAAGCGAACACGGTAACCTCCGGGTTCTGTGAAAACGTGCTGAACCACAGGCCAGGTGTCTGTATTCGCAGTGCCATCGCCAAAATCCCACGTCCATTCAGCCAAATTAGCACCAGCGGTCCAGGTAGAATTTCCACCATAGAACTCAACCGATTCACCGGGGCAAATCTTCATAGTATCTGCATCAGCATACATGTCTGCAATAGGGAAATCACAAGGAACACCGCAGATGATGCGCGCCGAAAAATCGCCGACGTTATTGTCATCGTTTGAAGTAAAGTTTACCGTCAGACAGCCCGAAGCATTCGAACCTGTTGGGCTAATAGTTTCAAACAAAAGTGTTTCGCCGGTGTACTGACCAATCTGAGTAGCCGCAGTCGTTTGACCGTCGTAAACCGTCAGAAAATCGCCCGCCGAGAGGTCAAAACCGATGAAGTAAAGATTCACTTGTGTTTGTCCGGTACCGGGGCAAATGGTAATGGTATTGTTTGAGTTTGGTGCGTAGGGCGCCAATCCTCCCTCGCTATCGTGCATGATGGCATCACAGCCATCATATTCAGCGAAATCAGAAATATTGAATACCTGAGACTGTGACAACATAGGCAGAGCGAGCATCCAGCACGCAGCTGCCAGGAAAACGTTCTTCATCATTTCGCGGCGGTTTTACGCATTTTTACTTCTTTTCTTTTGGCTTCATTGCGCATCATTTGCTTAGAGCGCACAATGAGCAGGTGGGAATCTCCTTCCACAGTTTGGACAAGGAGGTTGCCGCAACGGAGTTCCTCTTGGGGAAGGTTATACATCAAGGGATTGAAATCAGCCAGGTCAGCATTCGATAACGTTACCGGTTGCCCCTGACGGTTCATCAAGGTGAACACATCGGCTGTTTGTCCTGGCTTTACCGCTTCAAACCAGCAAAGCTTTTCGGCATTCAACAGAAGGTGTTGTTGCTCTTGCGCTGACATGACTGCGCGCTCCGAAGCGCTGTAGGCCGCGTTCAATCGTGCCTCGGGTGAGGATTGTGCCCATATGCCGAGCGACATCGTGCAGCATACAAGACCTAGTAGAATTGACTTCATTTTTTTCCTTGGATATAATGGAACGGTATGGTGACAAATGTACGGGTTGGAAAGTTGTCTGTGCGAGTCATTTTTCTCCTTCGTTATATGTGAATAAATTGCAACCCAATTCTACTTAATGTTAAAGACAGTCGTTGTTGACTCACCTGGTTTGGCGCATGCATGGCTCACGATGCCGGATTCCCTCTATACGGATGACTCCAATTACATACCCCATATTCGTCAGGACGTGGCGGGGATTTTTGACCCCTCGAAAAACAGACTTTTTTCAGTCGGCAGCGCTCAGCGATGGCTGCTGATGGGCGAAGACAACAAACCGATTGGCCGAATTGCGGCATTTTTCAATCCGAAATACTCCGATGCGCAGTCGCAGTCTACGGGAGGCATTGGCTTCTTTGAATGCATACATGATGGCCAAGCATCACACCTACTCTTGGATGCTGCATGCCAATGGCTTTGGGATTCGGGTGTGGAGGCCATTGACGGGCCGATAAATTTCGGGGAAAAGGAAGCCTATTGGGGATTACTGATTGAGAACTTCACGGATATGGGAAGTTTCCGCATGAATTACAATCTGCCCTATTACCGTTCACTCTTCGAAGCCTATGGCTTTCGGATTTATTACGAACAGCTCTGTTACAAGCGTGATTTGCTCGTTCCCGCGCAAGAAGTGTTTGCGCGGAAATCACAACAGTTGCTGCAAGACTCCACATTCAGAGTAACAAATGCGCGCGGACGTAGTCTGGAACAAATTGCCCTGGACTTCGTGACCATCTATAATGCCGCCTGGGCTGTGCATGAGGGATTCAAGCCCATGAAAATTGAGCAGGCGCGCAAGGCGATACAGGCCATGCGTCCCATCATGGATCGCGACATTATGGTATTTGCATATCACGGTGAACAGCCTATTGGCTTTTACATCAATCTTCCGGAGGTGAATGAGTTCATGCGGTTTGCGAAGGGAAACTTGAATGCGCTGGGCATGCTGCGCTTTTTGGCAGCGAAACTCTTTCGTAAGCGCAACATTATGGTCGGTATCGTATTCGGTGTAAACAGGGATTATCACGGCAAGGGCGTGGAAGGTGCGATGATTAAATACTGCGAAGAGCACATCGTAACGCTCAATCGTTACCGGGAAACTATTCTCACCTGGATTGGCGATTTCAATCCGAAGATGATTCACATCGCCGAAAATCTCGGAGCAACGCTTTACAGGAGGCTTGCGACCTATCGACTTTACCGCGATTCTGCGACTGAATTCAAGCGTCATCCCACGCTGTGAACCCCTGAATTCGGCCTTTTTCGATATAATTCGCACAAATTCTTAACAAAGGTTGCGAATAAAAAATGTGCGAGTATATTTGCGCCCGCTTTTCAGAAGCATGATCCTGTAGCTCAGCCGGTAGAGCAATACACTTTTAATGTATGGGTCCTGGGTTCGAATCCCAGCGGGATCACTAAAGGAGAAGAAGATAGAGGACAGCAACACTGTCCTCTTTCATTCTTCATAAATACTAAAATTCGCCCTGGTGGTGAAATTGGTAGACACGTACGTTTGAGGGGCGTATTTCGCAAGATGTGCTGGTTCGAGTCCAGTCCAGGGCACCAATACAACTTCCGCTTTTACGGCGAGAGTTGATTCATACCACAGAGTAGAAGTTTCTCTTAAAAAAAACTTCAGAGGCGCGAAGCTGAAGAAGCCACGATACCGAAGTGGCGGAATTGGTAGACGCGCACGTTTCAGGTGCGTGTGTCGAAAGACGTGAGGGTTCGAGTCCCTCCTTCGGTACGACAAGAGAAAATCAGCCGGCAAATGCCGGCTTTTTTTGTTGACTAAAATCAAACAATTGAACCAACGTAAATTCGTCCTGTTTTAATGCTATGTCCGACAATTCACTCCAGGCTATAAGCCCGTTTTACTCGAAGCACGACCATCAAGATCAGCCGTTGCTCATCAGTGGCTCGTGCAGTGTGGAGTCGGAACAACAGTATGTGCAGACGGCGCTTGCACTCGCCAAAACAGGCCTTGTGCACTGGCTCAGAGGCGGTATTTGGAAACCCCGAACGCGTCCCGATGCATTTGAAGGTGTCGGTGCCATTGGCCTGCCCTGGATGATTGCCGCGCGCGAGGCCAGTGGTCTGCCGGTAATGACGGAAGTCGCCAATGCGGAGCACGTTGAACTCTGTTTGAAGCACGGCATCAACGCACTCTGGATAGGAGCACGCACCACGGTAAATCCATTTACGGTTCAAGAAATCGCCGACGCCCTTCGCGGAGTGGATATCCCGGTGTTCATCAAAAACCCCGTGAATCCCGACCTTTCCTTGTGGCTAGGAGCATTGGAACGACTGCAGCGCGCCGGTATCACACACCTGGCCGCTATCCATCGCGGCTTTTCACACCTCGGCGACAGTATCTACCGCAATAAACCGATGTGGGAAATTCCGATTGCACTGCGTACTGCCTATCCGAATATTACGCTCATCTGCGACCCAAGCCACATCTGCGGCAGACGCGACCTCTTGCAGCGGGTTGCTCAAAAAGCTATGGATTTGGGCTTTGATGGCTGGATGATCGAAAGTCATTTGGATCCCGACAATGCACTCAGCGATGCGGCTCAACAAATCACTCCGGAAACCCTGAACACGATGTTGAGCGAGATTGAAATTCGCAGCCCACATAGCGATGACCTCACCTTCACCCATCGCCTGCAATCCATTCGCTCGCGTATCGACAAGGTGGACGAAGAAATCATTCATTTGATTGGCAAGCGCATGCGGATAACCGAAGAACTCGGTCACTTCAAGCGCGATGAATCGGTGACAATCTTTCAGATTGACCGCTGGAAGGAAATCCTTGAATCACGCACCATGCTGGCCGAACAAGTGGGATTGTCGAAAGAATTCATTACCCAATACCTCGAGCAATTGCACAAGGAATCGATTCGAAAACAAACCAAGGTGATGAATCAGCGAGACTCCGGTCCTACTTCACTTTAATTTGAAACATCTGCTTTCCCTCGAGCGTGCCTGTAAGGACATCGTCCGGGGAGACCTTTCCTACGCCTGAAGGCGTACCCGTGAAAATCAGATCACCAATTTTCAAGGTCATATAGCGCGAAACGTGACTAACGATTTGATTAAAATTAAAAATCATATCCGCACTCGTTGCCGATTGCACCTGCTCGCCATTTTTGTGCAGACTAAACGCAATGGCGTCATTTGGGAGGGATTCGATCGGAATGAATTCTTGAGAAATAACGGCGGAGCCATCAAACCCCTTTGCTTTTTCCCAAGGCAGTCCTTTCTTTTTCAATTCATCCTGAACATCACGCGCAGTAAAGTCGATGCCCAAACCTACGGCGCCGTAATAACGCGGCGCAAACTCCTCCGTGATGTGCTTACCCAAGCGATCAATGCGCAGAACAAGCTCCACTTCGTAATGAATATCATCGGTCCAATCAGGGATATAAAAAGGATTGCCCTTGGGCAAAATCGCTGAATCCGGTTTACAGAAAAACACCGGCTCTGTGGGAACGGCATTGCCAAGTTCTTTGGCGTGTTCGGCATAATTGCGACCGATACAAATAATTTTCATAGTGCTATTTTCTGACAAATTCAACCATCACACGACGGTCGTTACTGCTCTCTTGCTGCGAATCACGGTCACCGTAATACTTTGTGATAAAGCGATCCGCATTCAGGCCGCTGTCCACTAAGAATTCTTTGACCGCACCGGCTCTTTGTTGCGACAATACTAAGTTCCGCGCCGGGTCACCCGTCCGATCAGCAAATCCTGTTACCATCAATTTCAGCTGCGGTGTTCTACCGAGAATATCCACGACCTCATTCAGCGATAACACCGATCCTGCATCCAGCTTTGTGGAGCCCTTTGCAAAATAGACATTCATCGAACCCGGCACATTGGCAATACTGGCGTTTCGATTATCCGGAGGCAAAAGTGTATTGCTTCCATCCGCTATGGCATCGCCGGTGTTCATCTTCACCAAAGCAAAAACCATTTCTCGCAGATCATCGATTTGCTTTTGCATGGTTAGGTTTTTCTCATCCTGCTGCTGTTGCCAAAGCTTTAGCTGTTCGGATCGCAGCACATCAATCTGTTGCTGCATGCCGTCCAGCTTGGCATTGTTCGACTCGAGCAGTTGAAGGATCCGCTCGTTTGCGGCATAACCGTTGGTGGATTCTTGAAGTGCCAAACGTGATTGATCGGTCATGTCGATAGTAGCCAATTGACCCCTTTCCAACTCCACGCGAATAGGTTCCAGCGGTGTCATCTTGTCACCACCGAGATATTGATCAAGCAATTGTTGATGCGCCCCATGATCAATCATGATTTCCTCGGAGCCCTTCACGACCATCAGGTTTTCAGTGCCATAGATACCCACCTCCATGTTCACCAGCAACTTGAGATCACTAAGTTCTTTGTCAAGGTAATTGAGACGCATGCGCTGTTCAGCAGCCTCATCATCATTTCCTGCAGAGAATTCTATTTCACTGAAGTCAAGCATGGCAATGGCTTGCAGCTTCTGCTCCACCATGGGCGAAAAACCTTTGAAATCCTTGAGGCTCTCATAGGCATAAAACTCCAATGCGCCTTTGACTATTCCATTCAGCTTGCGCATGGTTTCTTTCTTCGAGTCGCGCAGTTTAACATCACCCTGATCGATATAGGCGCAGCGCTCGATATAGAGACTCAAGTAGGAAGAAATTAGCTGCTGAAACTGATCGAGGTGAACGCGATCGGCGTGATCGTAATAGTTGATGACAATCCGATGCTCTTCTGTGCGGGCAGGAATGATTTTACCTTCGGAAAGACCTGTTGTATCAACGGGGTAATGATGCACGACGGTTGTCTTCTGTGCTTGTAGCAAAGCAGAATGCGACAACAAAAGAAAACCTATGCAAGTGATACGAAACATGGCCGGAATCAAAGTTACCTCCTCCGAAAAGGGTTATTCCGACGGCCAATTTTGAATTATACACGTGTTATAAACACGCAGCACTACCAACGCGCGATAACCGTCTCGTTGCCTTTGGTTATTTGATTCATTTGGGCAACAACCTCCGTACCCAAGGGCAGAAAAATATCAACGCGACTGCCAAATTTGATGAATCCAAATTGCTCATTGCGCGTGACTTTCTGACCTGGTTTTACATAGTAAACAATGCGTCGGGCAACAGCTCCGGCAATCTGACGGAAGAGCACTTCCTTGCCGTTCGGATGTTGAATAACAATGGTAGTACGTTCGTTATCTGTGCTGCTTTTCGGATGCCAGGCTACCAAGTAGAGTCCTTTATGATACTTGGCGTATTTCACTTCCCCTTCGCAGGGCACCCAATTGGCATGCACATTCAATGGTGACATGAAGATCGAAACTTGAATACGCTTTCCCTTGAAATATTCGGGCTCTTCCGTTTCTTCAATCACAACAACCTTCCCATCACACGGTGCGACGAGTTCATTTGCTGAAGCGCGATTGGTGCGCGATGGCAAACGGAAGAATTGCACAACGAGGTAGAAGAAAACAATCACCGGCGCAGCAGCGAGCCAGAACCATGCAGATCCCGCATCCAGCACTTTCGCGAGAGCGAATACGAGTCCACCACACAAAACCGTGGCTCCTGTAATGATGGTATATCCTTCTTTGTGAATGGTCATAGTGAGTAGAAAATTTTATAGTATGCTAAAAAAACAGGTAACGCCAAAAACAATCCGTCGAATCGATCCATCACTCCACCGTGGCCGGGCATGATATGACCACTATCCTTGACGCCGAAATTGCGTTTCAAATGCGATTCGAAGAGGTCTCCGAGATTACCGAACGTCACCACACAGAAGGCCATAACAATCCAGTCCTGCAGGTATAGCGTATGTGTGAGCTTGCACAGACCAACGGCAGAAGCTATCGCCACAACGCTACCTCCCGCAAGTCCTTCCCACGTTTTGTTGGGGGAAACTTCCGGATAGAGTTTGCGTTTACCCAAGTACTTGCCAACGAAATAAGCTCCCGTATCGTTTGCCCAAAGAACAAGAAAGAAACCAATCAGCGGAACCGGGTCGTAAATACCTTGAATGGTTGGCAAGACATTCACCAACGACAACGGCATCACAACATAGATCCAACCGAAAATGGTGATGGCCAGATTTGAAAGTGTCAGGTGATCAAGCTTGATCAGTTCAGATACAAAAATGATGGCGATTAGCAAGGGTAAAATCCAAAACCACAATGGCTCAATAGATTGCGTTTGCACCAAAAAAACGAGCATGTACAGAATCACGCCAGCCGACATTCCCTTGAACCAACGAGGGGCATTGGATTGCTGATGTTTAAGCAAATCATACACTTCATACAAACCGACGGATGCAAAAAAGAGAAACAACATGCCGTTAGCCAAAGGACCTGCGAACGCACAGCCCATCACGGCCACCGCGAAGATGAAACCGACAATGGATCGTTGTGCTAAGTTGCTGAGCGTTGACATTAAGTGGGCAAACTTAAGCATTCCATGTCAACTGCGTTTTAAGATTAGTCAATAAAAAAGGCCGCTGTTAGCGGCCTTTTCTTTCTTATTCGGGTTTGATTTCATTTGCAGGATTGCGTTCCTTCCACTGGCGTGGACCGAGGATTTCTTCCAAATCATCCTTGAAGATGACCTCCTTATCCAAGAGCTTCTTCGCAAGTGCGTCGAGGTGTGTGCGATGCTGCGTGAGCAGTTCAACCGACTTCTGATAGGCTCGTTCGATAATTTTCGAAACCTCCTCATCGATGATGCGAGCGGTTTCTTCACTGTACGGCTTCGTAAATTGTGACTCACCGCTGCTATCGTAGTAACTGCGATTTCCAATTTTCTTATTCAGTCCGTATACAGTGACCATGGCATAGGCTTGCTTGGTCACCTTCTCCAAGTCACTGAGTGCACCGGTTGAAATTTTGCCAAACGCTACTTCCTCTGCAGCGCGACCTCCAAGGGCGGCGCACATCTCGTCAAAGATTTGCTCTGTCGTTGTGATTTGTCTTTCCTCCGGAAGATACCAAGCAGCACCGAGAGAACGTCCACGCGGAACTATCGTCACTTTTACCAGTGGGGAAGCGTGCTCCAGCAACCACGAAATAATGGCGTGTCCGCCTTCGTGATAGGCAATGGTAGATTTCTCCTCTGCGGTAATGATTTTGTTTTTCTTCTCCAGACCACCGATGATACGATCTACGGCGTCGAGAAAATCTTGCTTGTCTACCACGTGCTTACCCTTACGCGCAGCAATCAAAGCTGACTCATTACAGATATTGGCGATATCCGCACCACTAAACCCAGGGGTTTGGCGTGCCAAGAACTCAACATCAATGGAGTTATCGAACTTCACGTTTTTCAGGTGTACTTTGAAAATGTCCACGCGCTCGTTGAGGTCCGGCATGTCGACATAAATCTGACGGTCGAAGCGACCTGCGCGCAACAGGGCCTTATCGAGGATATCTGCACGGTTGGTTGCGGCAAGAATGATAATTCCGCTATTGGTAGCAAATCCGTCCATCTCGGTCAACAATTGATTCAGCGTATTCTCGCGCTCATCATTGCTCCCGAAGTTGATGCTCTTGCTGCGTGCGCGACCGATGGCGTCAATTTCATCAATAAAGATAATGGATGGCGCTTTTTCTTTCGCTTGACGGAACAAGTCACGTACACGACTTGCACCCACACCCACAAACATTTCAACGAAGTCAGAACCACTCAGGGAAAAGAACGGCACTTGCGCTTCGCCGGCTACGGCTTTAGCGAGAAGTGTTTTTCCTGTTCCCGGAGGGCCTACTAAAAGGGCTCCCTTCGGAATTTTGGCACCGAGTTCCGTGTATTTCTTAGGATTCTTGAGGAAATCCACAATCTCCTGTACTTCCTGTTTAGCGCCTTCCAATCCGGCGACATCATTGAAGGTTACCGCGGTTCCTTTGCCCTTTTCGAACAAAGTGGCTTTTGATTTTCCAATGCTGAAAATCTGTCCGCCGCCGGCACCTCCACCGCCCATGCGGCGCATGATGACGACCCAAACGGCGATGATGATACCAAAACCGATAATCCAAAAGAGCAGGTTTTGGCCGAACTCGTTAATAGGACGATATTCTGTTCGGAATCCCTTCTCCGTTCCTAAACGCTCAATTTCATCGATGCTATTCTCACTAGGGGGAATGGTGAACCAAAACTCGCTCGACCGCGAGAAACCCTTCATCGCCGGTTTGTTACCAAGTTGTGAACCGAGGTTTGACCTGCCCAAAGAATCAAGATAAATCTTTGCAGTGGCCTGGTTGTATTCAACCTTCTCGATATAGCCGTTCAAAGCGTACTGCTTAAAATCACTGTAGTCGATCTGGCGGCCGTCACTACCGGTGTTGAAGACCATCATCCCAATGAGAATCATGGCTAATAAGGCGTAAATCCAGTAGAAATTTCCGCCTCGCTTTTCACCGCCACCCGGTATGGGCAGAGGTTTACGTTGTTCTTTTTTGTCGTCTGACATTCGTATTCGATTAATTACCAATTCGCTTCACCGAAGCGTCGGCCCAGAGATCTTCCAACGCATAAAAACCGCGAGCATCTTTGCTGAAGATGTGAACGATGACGTTGACGTAGTCCATGAGAATCCAAGTTGCATTGCGGGCACCTTCTCGGTGTGAAGGCTCATCCTGAAGCATTCGGAAAGTTTCCCTTTCAACTGAATCAGCAATGGCTTGCACTTGAGTGTTACTCGTACCATGACAAACAACAAAGTAGTCAGAAAGTGCATTGGGAACTTTTCGAAGGTCCATCACGACGATATCGTGCGCCTTAATTTCTTCCATCCCGTGTACGATAGCATCTACCAGTTGCTCAGCACCGGCCGTGACTATCTTCGCTTTTGTTGTTTTTTTAACTGCCACCTTGGGGGCAAAAGTATATGCGCGCTCGCTCCATCTTGCGACAGAGGTCATTTTATTTCATTTTTTTACCAAACGAGCCATCACCGAAATTAGCAGCCCATGAATTTTGAGTCTATACCCCCCGTTTGGCTTGATGAAACCGACTCCACTAATGCAGAGGCCATGCGCATGCTCAAACGCGGCAAGCCTACGGAGGGTTCTTGTATTGTTGCTCGGTACCAAAGCGAAGGAAGGGGGCAGCGATCCAATCATTGGAACAGCAAGCCGGGTGAAAATCTTTTAGCCAGTTTCATCCTTTATCCCCCCGAATCCGTCGCCCGGCACCCCTTCTTACTCAGTAAAAGCGTTGCCCTGGCTGTTCATCTTACCCTGCAGCACTTTACTCCCGGCCAGGTTCAAATCAAATGGCCCAATGACATCCTCATCGACACCAAGAAAGCGGCAGGCATACTCATCGAAAACCAATGGCTCGGCTCCCACTGGTATGCGGCAGTGGTGGGCATAGGTATAAATGTCAATCAAAAGGAGTTCAAGGTAGAACACGCCACCTCACTCGCGTCAAACACGATGGAGGTTCTTAAGGCTGAAACCGTGCTCACCGAACTGCAAACCCGATTATCACGGATCTACCGGAGTCTATGCAAGGGTGATCGAGAGTATATCACAGCAGAATACCACCAAGCGTTGTTTGGGTCAGACCTCAATCAATCGTACCTCACAGCGAAAGGACAAATCGAAGCAAGGGTAATTCAGGTTTTTGATGATGGACGGATTGAGTTGCTCACGGATCAAGGATTCAGTCAGACGTTTGACCTCTCTGAACTGCGCCTGATTTACTGATTCAAGTCACCAAAACGGGTGATAAAAATAACACGCATTTATTTTACGCTTCCCTGCAAATTTCGTTATTTGCTGCCAATTCACCGCGCCTTCGCACGGAGATAGAACTTGATTACCACTGATTAATCAGTATGAATAGAATCATAAAAAAAGCCGCTGTCATTGGCAGCGGCGTCATGGGCTCGCGTATCGCATGTCATTTCGCAAACATTGGAGTGCAAGCGGTACTGCTCGATATCATTCCCAATGCACTCTCTGAAAGTGAGGCAAAACAGGGCTTGAGTCTATCCGACCGAAAAGTTCGAAATCGCATTGCGCAAGACGCACTTCAGACGGCCCTTGCAAGCAATCCCTCTCCTATTTATCGCAAAGCATTTGCAGAGCGTATTCGCATCGGAAACCTCGAAGACGACTTGGAACTGCTCAAAGACTGTGATTGGATTATCGAGGCGGTAACCGAACGGATCGACATCAAACGATTGGTTTATGAAAAAATAGAAGCTTATCGCAAGCCCGGCAGTTTGATTACAACAAATACTTCCGGCATTCCCATTACTGCTCTTGCTGAAGGCAGAAGCGATGACTTCAAAAAACACTTTTGTGGAACACACTTCTTCAATCCTCCGCGCTATTTGCAGTTGCTCGAGATCATTCCATCGCCGCATACCTCGCCGGAGGTGGTTCAATTCTTCACCACGTATGGCGAGAAGTTTTTGGGGAAAGTGGTCGTACCCTGCAACGATACTCCGGCGTTCATCGCCAACAGAATCGGTGTCTACAGCATTCAAGCGCTGTTTCACCTCATTGGTGAACTAGGTCTATCGGTAGAGGACGTTGATAAGCTAACAGGCCCGGTGCTTGGCCGACCGAAGAGCGCAACATTCAGAACGTGCGATGTCGTTGGCTTGGATACACTCGTGCATGTGGCTCGCGGAGTGCACGAACATTGTCCCAAGGATGAAGCGCGCAACGTATTCGCAATTCCCTCCTTCATCCAACACATGGTGGATCAACAATGGCTGGGAGATAAAACCAAGCAGGGATTTTACAAGAAGATAAAAAACGAGAAGGGTGATTCTATCATTCTTTCACTTAACCTGCAAACCCTCGAATACGGTGAGCAGAAGAAGAGCAAATTCCCAACACTAGAAGCAACAAAGGCCATCGATAGTCTGTCGCAACGCATGCCCATGCTCTACAACGGCAGCGACAAGGCCGGTGAGTTTTATAAAAAAGCCTTTGCCGGATTATTCGCTTACGTAAGCAATCGTATTCCGGAAATCAGTTCATCCGTGCACAGCATCGATGCTGCCATGCGCGCAGGATTTGGCTGGCAACTGGGGCCGTTTGAAGTATGGGACACCATCGGCATTGCAAAAGGCGCTGACGATGCACGTGCACTTGGACACACCGTTGCACCCTGGATTGATGACATGTTGGCGCAAGGAGTTACCTCCTTTTATAGAATGAACGAAGGTGTGGAAGAGTGCTACAACCCTTCTACCAAAAAGTATGAAGCTCTGCCGGGAGCAGCTCACATCAGCGTGCCATCCAAACTGCCTGCATCATCGCAAGTATGGACCAACGGCGCTTGCAGCGTGCGTCATCTAGGAGATGGCATTCTGTGCTGCAGCTGGAACACCAAAATGAACACCATCGGAGGCGAAGTACTCGAGGGACTTAATAAAGCCATCGACATTGCGGAGCGGGACTACCGCGGTTTGGTAATTTACAACGAAGGCGAAAATTTCTCGGCAGGTGCCAACGTGGGAATGATCTTCATGTTTGCTGCCGAGCAGGAATACGAAGAGCTCGACATCGCCGTACGCTACTTCCAGAAAACGATGATGCGTATGCGCTACTCAAGCATACCCGTCGTAGGCGCGCCACACAACCTAACACTCGGCGGTGGTTGCGAATTGAATCTGCATGTCGACAAGGTGATTGCACACGCAGAACTATACATGGGGCTCGTAGAGTTCGGTGTTGGTGTCATCCCCGGCGGTGGCGGCACCAAAGAATTTGCCTTGCGCACCAGTGACGCTTATCGTGAAGGCGATATCCGACTAAATACCTTTCGCGATCGCTTCCTGACCGTTGGTCAGGCGAAGGTTTCGACCTCAGCCTATGAAGCCTTCGACCTAGGTTATCTGCGTCCGGGCATCGATGAAGTAGTGGTGAGTCGTCGCTTACAACTGAGCCGCGCCAAAGAAGAGTGCTTGCAACTTGCCGAAGCCGGTTACACCCAGCCGACAATGCGCAAAGACATTACGGTGCTCGGAACACAGGCACTGGGAATTGTCTATGCAGGAGCCAATAGCATGTTCAGCGGACATTACATCAGCGAGCACGACAAGCACATCTCTGAAAAACTCGGCTATGTGCTGGCCGGAGGCGATTTAAGCAGCCCGACACTCGTCAGCGAAACTTACTTGCTCGACCTCGAACGCAGAGCATTTCTGGAATTATGCGCGCAGCGCAAAACATTGGAACGCATGCAATCACTTGTCACCAAAGGAAAAATCTTACGCAACTGATTACACGATGAACGCTTATATTATTTCAGGATACAGAACCGCCATAGGCAAAGCGCCGCGCGGATTATTCAAAAGCTATCGCCCCGATGACTTGGGAGCAGCCGTGGTGAAACGCATCATGGAGGATGTGCCACAACTCGACCGTGCTCTCATCGACGATGTGATTGTGGGCAATGCCACACCCGAAGCAGAGCAAGGCCTCAACATCGGTCGCATGATTTCGCTGATGGGCTTGAACACGGAAAAAGTTCCGGGCATGACGGTAAATCGCTACTGCTCGAGTGGTCTGGAAACCATCGCTATCGCAGCAGCCAAAATTCACGCTGGAATGGCCGACTGCATCATTGCCGGCGGCGTGGAAACCATGTCGCCAATTCCGTTTGGCGGATGGCGCATTGTGCCTAACGCGAAAGTGGCCAAAGAGCATCCCGATTGGTATTGGGGCATGGGCCTAACGGCAGAAGCTGTTGCGAACGATTACAAAATATCCCGCGAAGCGCAAGATGCATTCGCATACGCTTCCCACCAAAAGGCAGTTGCCGCTATTGAAAGCGGCAAGTGGAAAGAAGAAATTGTCCCCATCGAAGTCACCGACATCTTTCTCGACGCCAACGAAAAGCGCACAGAGCGCAAGTACATCGTCGATACTGATGAAGGTGCACGCAAGGATACTTCGGTGGAAGCGCTTGCTAAACTAAAACCTGTTTTCGACGCGATGGGATCCGTCACTGCCGGCAACTCCTCACAAACATCCGACGGTGCCGCCTTCGTGATGATTGTGAGCGAGTCGATGCTCAAGCGGTTGAACGTTCAGCCCATTGCACGGTTGATGAGCTACCACGTGGCTGCACTCGAGCCGCGCATCATGGGTGTAGGCCCTGTGTATGCCATTCCCGGTGCCTTGCAGCGCGCAGGATTGCAGCAGAATGCTATCGATCTGATTGAACTGAATGAAGCGTTCGCATCGCAATCGTTGGCCGTCATTGAAACACTCGGTCTTGATGCAACTCGCGTGAACGTGAATGGCGGCGCCATTGCGCTGGGCCATCCACTAGGCTGCACAGGAGCGAAACTCACTGTGCAATTGTTAAACGAAATGCGCCGCAGAAAAAACAAATACGGTATGGTCACCATGTGCGTAGGCACGGGCCAGGGCGCTGCCGGAATATTTGAATTGTTGAACTGATCAGAATAAAGAGAGTATGTCAAACCCCACATCCAATACACTCACCGGTGGTGAGTTCCTCATCAAAGACATTGATTGCAATCAAGTATTCATCCCCGAAGAATTCGGTGAAGAACAACTCATGATGAAACAAACGTGCGCGGATTTCATCCATCGAGAAATAGTGCCGCACCTCGATGCCATCGACCATCAGCAAGAAGGTCTGATGGAAAGCATCCTCGATAAAGCGGGTGAACTCGGACTGTTGAGCATTTCCATTCCGGAAGAACTCGGCGGAATGGGCATGGACTTTAAGACTTCGATGCTCACCACTGAAATGCTCGGTGCCGGACACTCGTTCAGTGTAGCCTATGGCGCGCACACCGGTATTGGAACGCTGCCCATTCTCTACTACGGAAACGAAGAACAGAAACAACGCTTAATCCCCAAACTTGCAACAGGCGAATGGAAAGGCTGTTACTGCCTAACAGAGCCCGGTAGTGGTTCGGATGCCAACAGCGGAAAAACAAAAGCTGTATTGAGTGAAGACGGCAAGCACTACATCATCAACGGACAGAAGATGTGGATCACCAATGGAGGCTTTGCACACGTACTCACTGTATTTGCAAAAATCGATAACGACGAAAACTTGTCGGCCTTCATCCTCACCCGCGACATGGAGGGAATCACCTTCAACGCTGAAGAAAAGAAGATGGGGATTAAAGGATCTTCCACGCGTCAGATTTTCTTCAACAATGTGAAAGTTCCGGTTAAGAATCTATTAAGCGAACGCGGCAATGGATTTAAAATCGCTGTAAACATTCTCAACATCGGCCGCATCAAATTGGGCGGTGGTGTATTGGGCGGTGCAAAAGAATCCATTGAATACGCCGTGCGATACGCCAATGAACGTCAGCAATTCGGAAGGCCTATCATGAAATACGGCGCCATCCGTCACAAACTCGGCGACATGGCCATTCGCATTTATGCAACAGAAAGTGCGTTATATCGCGCTACACAAAACATCGACGACGAGATTGCAGCATTGCAACAGTCGGGTATGGACAAGGGCAAAGCCGTATTGAAGGGCATTGCTTCATTCGCGCCTGAATGCGCAATCCTCAAAGTACTCGGATCGGAAGTCCTCGACTACGTCGTGGATGAAGCCGTGCAGATTCACGGTGGCATGGGCTACAGTGCTGAAACCCGTGTCGAGCGTGCCTATCGCGATGCACGCATCAACCGCATTTTCGAAGGCACCAACGAAATCAATCGACTGCTCATCGTCGATATGATTCTGAAAAAAGCCATGAAAGGTGAACTCGACTTGATGACACCCGCGATGAATGTCGCCAACGAGCTCATGGCAATTCCTGATTTCGGCGAAGCGCCTTCCAACACGTTTGAGCAATGCCACAAGTACGTGAAGCAATTCAAAAAAGCCGTATTGCTGGTTGCAGGTGCAGCAGTTCAAAAGCTCATGATGCAACTCGATAAAGAACAGGAGGTGCTCATGCATGTGGCTGATATGATTATCGCTACTTACACCGCCGAGTCGATGTTGTTGCGCGTCGAGAAGCTGAACAAAAAAGGTGTGAACACCGAGTTACAAGAAGAAATGCTGAAAGTGCATTGCTACGATTCAGCCGAGAACATTTCGGCAGCAGGCAAAGAAGCGCTCCTTGCTTTCGGCACCGGAGATGAACTGCGGATGATGCTTATGGGCTTGCGTCGCTTCACGAAAACGGAACCGTTCAATGTGAAAGAGGCTCGCAGGAAGGTGGCCGTGAAGGTGATTGAAGAGAATCGGTATGGGTTTTAAACTCACAACTGAGCCCCGCATTATACGATCGTTATGACTCTTCTCTTTTGAATCCAATGAGCTTTCGGTTGGTTAACGATGGCCTTAACAATTCTTCTATCACTTGATAGATGTGCTGAATATGCTCATTGTGCGCCGTTTGATTTGCACCCAAGTCATTGATTTTCATCAACAATTCGTCATAGTTCATGGCCCATGCACGCATGCTTACGAATACACGCATGATGGAAATATTGACTTGAATGGCAGTTGGGCTATTCAATACAGAAGAAAGCATAGCAACGCCTTGCTCAGTAAACACATATGGAAGAAACTTCCGATGTCTGCCTTTACCCTTTTCTAAGGTCGCAATTTGCGACCTTAAAGAAGATGATTCAGGCGAATCATGAAGAGGGGTCTGAAACCCCTCCCACTCTTGTTGAGTCAGCTGAAACATAAAATCTTCCGGGAATCGCTCAAGATTTCTCTTTACCTGCTCATTCAGACGCTTGGTTACGACGCCATACAACTCGGCCAAATCGGAATCCATGAGTACCTTCTGATTGCGAACGATGAAAATCGACCGTGCGATTCGTTCTTGGATCAAGATGTCTGTATTTACCTTCATAGCAGCTAGGATTAGATTTCTAAGCGGCCAAACTACACAGCAATAATCTGTGTAAGAAGGTATAATGAAGACTAAGTTATGCCTCACAGGAATAAACGCTCACCATTTTTCAATCGCCCCCAAACCAAACAACGCATAGTCATACTTCACGGGATCTGTAGGATCTAACCTGCGCAGCACCGCATCGAGCTCTTCAACAGCGCGCAGGTCGTTTTGCTTGCGCGTAAGCATACCCAGTTGACGGGCAACATTTCCAGAATGCACGTCCAACGGAATGGATAAATGTGCAGGAGATATGTTTTTCCAGATACCCAAATCCACCCCGTTTTTATCCTTACGCACCATCCACCGCAAAAACATGTTGATGCGTTTAGCGCTTGACCCTGCAAGTGGGTCAGACACATGTTTCTCCGAGCGCGCTGCATGCGGAATGCTGAAGAAGCGTTGTTTGAAATGAGCTATAGCGTGACTTGTTTTGCCGTGCTCTGATATTGAATCAGAGAAGAAAAACTCCATGGATGGCTGTTCTTCATACAAGCTGCGCAACGCTTG
>Ga0114979_10000153_pt1 | contig 44874 bp, 45 predicted proteins | sample S_140625_EF_Meta_FD_87315 | JGI IMG/M metagenome (GOLD analysis project Ga0114979, IMG submission 87315) | Freshwater microbial communities from Lake Simoncouche, Canada to study carbon cycling - S_140625_EF_MetaG | ecosystem: Environmental > Aquatic > Freshwater > Lake | place: Lake...
AGTTCTTCCTATAGAGCCGTCGTAGACTACGACGTTGATAGGACGGGTGTGGAAGCGTGGTAACACGTTAAGCTTACCGTTACTAATAGCTCAATTGGCTTGATTTATGCACTGAAAAAATTTCGATACAAATTACAATGTTAAAATAGTAAAATTAAAATTATTTTTTAAAATTAATAATATAGTTATTCAATACCAATCTACTAGCAAAGTTTCTAATGAACTCATTATAAAAATTTATGAAAAAAAAAAGCAACATTAAACTTAAGGATAATATTACTTTTGGAATATTATTTTTTGTTTTTTTTCTTATTATCGGTCTTTACCCTTTAAAATCAGATGGAGCTATTAGAATTTGGTCTGTTCTTTTTTCTTTAGTATTTCTAATTATAACAATTATTAGACCTAGTTTATTTACATTTTTAAATAAATTGTGGATTAAATTTGGAATTTTACTTGGAAAAATAATATCCCCAATTGTTATGGGTTTAGTTTTTTTCTTTGTGGTAACACCTATTGGAGTACTCGTTAGAATATTAAAAAAAGATGTTATGGGTTTAAAAAGAGGAACATCTTCTTATTGGATTAATAGAAAAGATAAATTACAAAGCATGAAGAAACAATTTTAATGATTGAATTTTTAAAAGAATTTCGCGATTTTTTAAAAGTTAGAAAAAAATATTGGCTTCTACCTATTTTTATTGTTCTTGTTTTATTTGGAGTGCTAATTGTACTTAGTCAGGGTACAGTAGTTGCACCTTTTATCTATACTATATTTTAATTTTTAAGTGACTTCCGTTCTTGGAATTTCAGCATTCTATCATGACAGTGCAGCAGCTATTATTGTAGATGGTCAAATCATTGCAGCAGCGCAGGAAGAAAGATTTACAAGAAAAAAGCATGATGCGAGTTACCCAAAAAATGCAATTAACTATGTTTTAAAAGAAGCTGTTTTAAAACTAAGCGATGTTGATCATGTAGTATTTTATGAAAAACCTTTTTTGAAATTTGAAAGGTTGCTCGAAACTTATGTTGGCTTTTCTCCAGGTGGTTTTAAATCCTTTTCCATGTCTATGCCATTATGGCTTGGTGAAAAACTATTTCAAAAAAAAATGCTTTTTGATGCGCTAAAAGAACAAGATAAAAATTTTATTGATATAAACAAAATAAATTTTTCAGAACATCACTTAAGCCATTCTGCAAGTGCTTTTTTCTCAAGTCCTTATGATGAAGCAATTATTTTAACATTAGATGGAGTTGGAGAATGGGCAACAACAACAGTGTCTTTAGGTAAAAACAATAAAATTAATATTCTAAAAGAAATACATTTCCCGCACTCCCTGGGTCTTTTGTATTCAGCTTTCACTTATTTTTTAGGATTTAAAGTTAATAGTGGTGAATACAAAATCATGGGACTTGCTCCGTACGGAGAACCTAAGTTCAAAGATATTATTTTAGATAAATTAATCGATGTTAAAGAGGATGGTTCTTTTAGGATGTGTATGGATTATTTTAATTACGCAACAGGCCTTACCATGACTAATAATAAGTTTGGAAAACTATTTAATATGGGAAGACGTGAGCCAGAGGATAAATTGTTACAAATCCATATGGACATGGCAGCCTCAATTCAAGCTGCAATAGAAGAAATTGTTTTAAAAATTACAAGATTTTTATCGAAAGAATTTAAATTAGGAAATTTATGTATGGCTGGAGGAGTTGCCTTAAATTGTGTGGTAAATGGTAAAATTTTAAAAGAAGGTTTGTTTAAAAATATTTGGATTCAGCCAGCCTCAGGCGACGCTGGTGGAGCGTTAGGAGCCGCTCAAGCATTTTATTATCAAGAGTTAGATAATAAACGTAAAATTTTAAAAACAGATTCGATGAATGGATCTTATTTAGGACCTAAGTTTTCAGATGATCAAGTTGAGGGTGAACTTAAAGTCTGTGGAGCAAATTTTAAAAAATTAACATCAGATCAGATAATAAAAGATGCAGCAAAAGCACTGTCAGAAGAAAAAGCCGTTGGTTGGTTCCAGGGTAGAATGGAATTTGGCCCAAGATCTTTAGGGAACAGATCAATTATAGCAGATCCAAGATCTGAGAAGATGCAAAAAAATTTAAATTTAAAAGTTAAATACAGAGAAAGCTTTCGCCCTTTTGCTCCTGCTGTTTTATTTGAAAAAGTTTCAGAGTGGTTTGAGATAAATTCTGAAAGTCCTTATATGCTATTAGTAGCTGACATTAAAAAATCAAAACAACTTCAGATGACAGAGGAACAAAAGAATTTATTTGGAATAGATAAATTAAATGTAAAAAGATCTAATATTCCATCCGTAACACATGTTGATTATTCAGCCAGAATCCAAACGGTTCACAAAGAAACCAACTCAATATTTTATAAATTAATAGAAGAATTTGAGAAAATTACTAAATGTCCAGTTCTAATTAACACCTCTTTCAATGTAAGAGGAGAGCCTATTGTCTGCACTGCTACAGATGCCTTTAATTGTTTTATGGGAACTGATTTGGACGTATTAGTTTGTAATAACTTTATTTTATATAAAGAAGATCAAAAAAAAAATTTATTTAATAATAATTATAAAAATAAATATAAATTAGATTAGAAAATCTATCATGATGTAGATTTTGATCTTAAGCTAGCTTTATCTATGGCCGAGCTAGAGAGAGATTTGAATATAAAAGCAAATTACTTTATTTTGCTATCAAGCACTAATTATAATGCGCTTTCTAAAATCAACAGAAAGTACATTAATAAAATCCATTCTTTCGGACATGAAATTGCACTTCATTTTGATCCTAGTATATACATGAATAAATTAAATTATTTTTTTAAAAAAAGAAATTGACTTACTTTCATCACTAATAAATAAAAAAATTCATAGCGTTAGCATTCATCAGTCATCCGTTGATGGTAATTATCCTTTTTTAAAAGCTATGTAAACGCCTGCGATAAGGCAATTTTTAATGAAAAAGTTTATTTGTCTGATTTTAATAGAGATTTTAAGAACAAATGTCCTCATTTATTTTTAGACGGAATAAAAGATAATTCTTTACAAATTCTTTTTAATCCATTGTATTATAATTCACATGGAAGTACATTTAAATACGTGATGCCTAAAGTTATTTTTAATATGATTAAAAATATTCATAATGAGTTTAAATATAATAAAAATTATTTAAAATTTCTTAATAGTCCAAAAAAATTAGTAAAATTGATTTTATTTGAGATAAAAAATAAAAAATATATATGAAAAGACACAAATCTTTGTTCATACATCGCACCGCAGAGATTCACTCTAATGCAGTTATAGGAAGAGAAACTAAAATTTGGATAAATGTTCAAATTAGAGAAAAAGCTTCAGTAGGAAAAAAATGTATAATTTCAAAAGATGTTTATATAGATAAAAATGTTAAAATTGGTAATTATTGCAAGATCCAAAATAGTGTTTCTATTTATGACGGAGTTAAAATATGCAATAAAGTTTTTATTGGTCCAAATGTATCATTTACTAATGATAGATATCCTAGAGCATTTCAAAAAGAATGGAAAATTACTAAAACTATTATTAATGACGGCGCAAGCATAGGTGCCAATGCCACTATTGTTTGTGGAGTAAATATAGGAAGATACGCCTTGATTGCTGCAGGGGCAGTAGTTATTGACGATGTCCCACCTTTTACTATGGTAGCGGGAAATCCTGCCGTGATTAAATATAAAATTAATAAGTACGGAAAAAAAATAAACTGAAATTATGTTTTTAGTAGATAAAAAAATTCGTATTGGTATTGTAGGTTTCGGAAGGATGGGTGTTAATCACTTTAAAATACTTTCATTTTTAAAAAATGTTGAAATAGTTTTTGTTTATGACGTTAAGATAAAGAAGAATTTTACCAAAAAGAATGTTAGGTTTGTTAAAAGCATTGAAAAAAGTGAATTTAAAAATATAGACGCAGTTTTTATAACAGCTCCGACTTCATTACATTTTCATTATATTAAAAAATTTTCAAAACACATCAAAAATATTTTTGTCGAGAAACCTCTTGCATCAAGAATAGATCACATAAGAAAAATTATTAGTTTATCAAAAAAAAATTTTTTGAACATAAAAGTGGGATACATAGAAAGATTTAATCCAGCTATTAAAAAAATGAAAAAAAAAATAGGCAATAATAAAGTTTTATGTGCAGATTTTTTTAGAACAAACCCATTAGGATTAAGAATAAAGGATGTTGATGTTGTTACAGATTTAATGGTTCATGACATTGATTTATCGATTTTTATAAATGGACCAATAAAATCTATCGAAGCTTATGGAAAATTAGAAAAAAAAATTATTATTTTTGCAGCAGCAAATTTTGTTCATAAAAACGGGGCATTATCTAGAATAATAGCTAGCAGAATTACAAAAAAAAAAATAAGAGCAATAAATGTCACTACTAAAAATAATTATATTGAATGTGATTCTTTAAAAAAAGAAATATATGTTCATACAAATTTAAAAATTAAAAATTTAAAACAGAAATATTTTACATATAAAGGTGTTGGCGAAGTAATTGAAGTGTCGCATGAAGAACCTTTGTTATCGGAGATTAAGTCATTTTTATTAAGCTGCAGAGGAATGAAAGATAAACTTTTAGCAGACTGCATTGACAGTTACGGGGTTATATTTGCTTGCGAAAAAATTAAATACTTGATTAAAAAAAATGATAGATTTTATTCAATGCACTAAATGCATTTATAATTCTAATACCTCAGGAATTGTTTTCGATAATAAAGGAGTTTGCAGCTATTGCAATGAAATTGAAGATTTAAAAACAATTTATCAAACAGGAAAAAAAAAGGGTGAAGAATTATTTGATCAAATATTAAAAAAAATTAGAAATAGTGGAAAAAATAAAAAATATGACTGTATAATTGGAGTAAGTGGAGGAGTAGATTCTTGTTATTTAATTCATTTAGCCGTTACTCAATGGAAATTGAGACCACTAGCTGTTCACTATGATAACACTTGGAATTCTGCAATTTCTACCATAAATCTAAGTAAAATTTTGAAAAAGCTAGACATAGATTTGTTTACTCATGTAGTGAACAATAAAGAGATAAATGATATTTATAAATCTTTTTTTATAGCAGGGGTCCCGGAAATAGAGGCATCAACAGATTTAGGTTATGCTTGTTTATTGAGAAAAATTGCTTCAAAATACAATATTAAATTCATACTTGAAGGCCATTCTTTTATTGATGAAGGTCTTTCCCCTATAGGAATAAATTACTTTGATGGAAAATATATAAAAGAAATTCATAAAAAATTTGGCTCCGTTAAGATGAAAAGCTATCCTTTGTTAACATTTTCTTTTTTTTTAAAATCTGTAATTTTCGATAGAGTAAAATTTTTAAGACCTTATTGGTATATCGATTACTCCAAGGAATATGGTAAGGAAATACTGAAAAATATTTATGATTGGCAGGATTATGGTGGTAATCATTTAGAAAATAGAATGTCTGCTTTTTACCATCAAGTTTATTTACCACAAAAATTTAACATTGATTTACGGCTAGGATACCTTTCAACTCAAGTAAGAAATAAAAAAATAAGTATTACTGAAGCATTAGCTCAATTAAAAAAAAATTCTAAAATTGAACTTAATTTAATTGACTATTTTAGAAAAAGATTAAGTTTATCAGAAAATGATTACAATATGATTATGAGTCAAAGACCTAAATATTGGCAAAGTTATCCTACTTATAAGAAATATTTTGAGTATCTTTCGCCATTATTTTATCTTTTTGCTAGATTAAATTTAGTTACTATGAGTTTTTATTTAAAATATTGTAAAAAAAAAAATGCTTACAATAATTGATTTACAATTTGGTAATCTTGGATCTTTAAGTAATATGTTAAATTATTTAAGTATTAAATCAGAAATTAGCAACGATATAAAAAAAATTCTTAGTGCAAAAAAATTAATTTTTTGTGGAGTTGGGTCCTTTGATAATGCGATGAAAAGGATTCATGAAAATAAAGAGCTCAAAGAAACTTTAGATTATGTAGTGTTAGAAAAAAAAATACCTATATTGGGAATTTGTTTAGGAATGCATTTAATGATGGATAAAAGTGAAGAGGGCAAATTAAAAGGACTATCTTGGATCAAAGGATCTGTAAAAAAATTTATACCAAATACAAACTTTAAAGTTCCTCATATGGGATGGAATTATTTAGAAATAAATAAAGAAAATATTCTTACGAACTTATCGAGCAATGACGCAAAGTATTATTTTGTTCATTCTTATTATGTTGATTTAGAAAATAAATCTCAATGTATTTTTTCTACAAATCATTTTATAAATTTTGCGTCCGGATTTAATCATGAAAATATTTTTGGAATTCAATTTCACCCAGAAAAAAGTCATAAATATGGAATGAATATTTTAAAAAATTTTTCTGAAATTTAAATGGTAATAAATCGTATTATTCCTTGTTTACTTATGAGTGATGCTGCCTTAGTCAAAACTATTAGATTTAAAAATCCAAACTATATAGGAGATCCATGTAATACTATTAGAATATTTAACGAACTAGAAGTGGATGAGATTGTATTATTAGATATTGATAAAACTTTAAAAAAATGCGAACCGGATTATAGTTTGCTTAAAGATATAGCCCAAGAGGCATTTATGCCTATGAGTTATGGAGGGGGAATTAAAACTGAAAAACAAGCTCAAAAAATATTTGAAATTGGATTTGAGAAAATAATAATAAATTCATTAATATACGAATCTCCAGGTATAGTTAGAGCATTATCCTCGGTATTTGGGAGTCAGGCAATTGTTGCATCAGTAGATTATAAAAAAAGTTTTTTTAAAAACCAAAATTACGTTTATATTTATTCTGGGCGTAAAAATACTTTTGTAGATGTCAATGACTATTGTAAAAAAATTCAAGATCTAGGGGTTGGAGAAATAATATTAACTTCGATTGAAAAAGAAGGTACTTGGAATAATTTTGATTATAAAACTATTAAAAAAATTTCATCATCTTTAACAATCCCTATAATTGCTCATGGAGGATGTGGAAAAGTAGAGCATATAATAAATATGTTTAATCAAGGAAATTCTGTGGCTGTTGGAAGTTTAGTTGTGTATCTAAAAAAAGATGGTGGCGTTTTAGTAAATATTCCTAATCTAGGAAAATTATAATAAATTCTGAGATTAAATTGTATTTATGGTAGATTTTTTATCAAGCAATTCTTTTGCTGGTTTTATAAACTTAAGCAAATCTAACTTTAATCATATAGACTGCTTAAATATAGTAAATCGATATGATCAATTGTTATCTAGTATTTTTAATAAACCAAAAAATTATACTCTCAAAATAATATCAAAAAATTGTTATATTTTCGCTGATAAAAAAAATCAAATTAATTCTTCAAAAGAAATTAATAATAGAAATTATTATTTTTACTATTACGGATATTTAATTAATTCTGAAAAATTTTTTTCTTCAGAAAATATTGATAATAATATTTTAAATTTAGAAGGAGAATTTTCCGGATTACTCTTCAATAAAAAACAAAATACAATAAACATATTTACTGATAGATTTGCTTCAAGACCGCTATTTTATACTTATCATCAAGGATTGTTATATTTTTCTAATAATCCATATATTTTGGCTAAATGGACTAATAATTCAGATTACAATCTTGTTGGTATTTTTCAATTATTTAAGTTTGGTCATACCATCGGAGATATCACTACTTTTGCCCAGGTAAAAAGATTGAATCCTGGAAGCATAATAATTATAAAAAATAAAGATCTACAATTTAAAAATTATTGGAGCTTTAACTATAATAATAAAAATTACAAAAAAGAGGATTTATTAAATAGCATTTTTAATTCTTTTATTTTGTCTAATCAAAAAAGATTATCAATATCAAATAAAAATATAAGGCAAATCGTATCTTTAAGCGGAGGATTAGATAGCAGATTTATTGCTTATGTTAATAAAATGAATAATTTGGAATTTTTAACAATGTCTTTACCTGGTCAAATAAATTTAGAAACAAAAGTTGCCATACAAGTTGCAAAAAAAATTAAATTAAATCACAAAGTTATTGAATTTAAAAACGATAGAAAAAATCTAAAACAATATTTGCATTTTTTAATGTTGCTAAATGGATTTCAATCGCCAAGTCACACAGTCGCTAGCAATTTACCAATGTATTCCTTTAATAGATCTGATGATCAAATAATTTATGGTGGGTGGCCCGGAGATGTTTTGCTGGGTTCTTATGTGCCATTAAATTATTTATATTTATATAATAAATTGAGAAAATATTCTTTAAAAAATTTTATAAATAGAAGAGGTCTTCCAGATTTATTAATAAAGTTTTTATTTAAGGATTCTGTGAGCGAAGAAATATCAAAGATTTCATCTGATATTTTTATGAATTCAGTTGAGCAGTCAAAAAGTTTTACAGGAGCCCAAACAGTTAGTCTGTGGGCGATGAAATATAGACAACCTTCATTTAGCTTTAATTCGCCAGCAAACTTATTATCAAATATACTAGAAGTTACGCCTTTTTTGTCATACCAGTATAATGAGCTTCTTCAAAATTTATCTGCTGAGGATTTGTATAATAAGAATTTTTATAAAAAAATTTTTAAAGAAAAAATGAAAGAAATGTCCGAGATAATATATTCAAATACAGGGAAATTAATTGAATCAGATTATTCTTATCCAAATAAACTTTCGTCTCTTTCAACCCAATATTATAATTTCTTAAACTACAAGTATTTTAAAAAAAACGATCAAAATAAATTTTTTTCAGAGAATATTTTTGAAACTAAAACAATTTTAGATTTATTAAGCAGCACAAATATACCATTTAATTTTGACAATATAATTAAATTAGTAAAAAATTATAATGAATCAAAAAATGTAAATGTATATGATCAACATATTTTTGGATGCATAGCTACTATTTTATTTTCGCCTAAATTATAAATCAAATAATTACAACTATGAAAATTTTTATAGGATTTTTAAATATTGGTAATTTTTTTATTAATTTAAAGAGAGGTCTGGAAAAAAAAAATTGTAAAGTCAGTTTATTTTTAGAAGAAGATAAATTCTCATATTCAAAAAAAAAAAATATTTTTAGCAAATGTTTAATTAAATTAAATCAAATAAAAAAAATTAAACAATTAAAAATATTATTTTATTTTATTTTTTTTTTTGAGATTTTAGTAAAATTAATTTTATTTATATACTCCTTATTTAAGTATGATATTTATGTATTTTCCGGCTTTAATTCCTTTTTTTATTTTTGGGAATTAAAAATCTTAAAGTTTTTCAAAAAAAAAATTATAATTATTTTTTTTGGTTCTGACGCTCGCCATCCATTTTTGAGTAACTCCGGTAATAATTTTAATTATGACTTTGCTATAAAAGATAAATTAATACATTTAGAAAAGATAAAAAAAAAAATTAATAGAATTGAAAAATATGCCGACATAATAATTAATCATACTGCCACGTCCCATTTATTTAAAAAAAAATTTGTACCATTGCTTTATATTGGTTTTCCAATTGGAAGATTAATGGATATTAATACCGATAATTATATTTCAAAATATTCAAAAAATTATTATAAAAAAAATATTTTATTGTTACATTTTCCGAGTAATAAAAATTATAAAGGAACAGATATTATTATAAACACTATTAATGATTTAAGAAAAGAATTTTTAGAAAAAAAAATAAAAATAAATATTAAATTAAAAGTTATAACTAATGCAACAAATAAAAAAATAATAAGCAATATAAAAAAAAGTGATATTGTTGTTAATGAATTATACTCAGACCTATTTGCAAGTTATGCTGATATAGAAGCTACTTTATTAAATAAAGTTAGTTTAAAATTTGGATATTATTTAAAAAAAATAAAAAAAGACAATCCATGCTCAGAATTTCCAAAAGAAATGATTTATTTTTATCCCGAAGATTTAAAAAAAATATTAAAAAAATATATTTTTAATTATCGATTAAGAAATGATTTTGTCACTCTAAAAAATTTTTTAATAAAGAACTGGAGTGATGAGAATGTTGCAGAAAGATTTATTCAATTAATTAATAATTATAATAATAAATCTTTGAATAATATCTATATTTACCCAAAAAATATAAATTATTTATATGGCAGTGGAGCTAATAAAGAAAATATTTTAAATATTTTTAGGATTTTTCTAAAGAATAATAAAATAAGCAATTTATTTTTTCATAAAAAATTTAAAAAAGAACTTAAAAGCAAATTATATTTTCAATGACAATAAATTTTTTTAAACAAAGTTTTATTTATTTTTTTTCTAATATTATTTCTAGAAGTCTTTCCATTCTATTATTGCCTCTATATACAAGAATTCTTTCGACAACAGATTATGGTATTTTTGATTTATTAATAATATTTGGCAACTTTGTTAATGTTATTGTGGCATTTGAAATATCTCAATCAATATATAGATTTTATCATGAAAAAAAGAATAAAAAAAAGTATTGTTCAACTTCTTTATGGTTCACTGTCTTTGCTTATATAATTTTTTTAGGTTTGACTTTTACTTTTTCAAAAGAAATTACTTTTTTCTTTTTTGCTAGATATGATCAGATTGTTATTTTTAATTTCGCAGTTATTTATATAACTTTAAATGGAATTTATATTTTAGTAACCAATCAGTTACGTTTGCAAAATCTTGCTAACTATTTTTTAAAAAGTTCTTTGATAAGTGGTGTTGTTACTATTTTTTCAACTTTTATATTTGTCATAATATTTAAATTGCAACTAATTGGTATATTTTTAGGACTTATATTAGGAATTTTTTTAGGATTGATTTATAGCATCAATAAATTAATGAGCATTAGTTACGTTTTGACCTTTAATGTCAAAGCTCTCATTGAAATGCTAAAATATTCTATCCCCTTAATATTTAGTAGTATTTTAGTTATTAGCATTTTATTTATGGATAGATATTTTTTAAACTATTATCTGTCTATCCAAGAGGTTGGAATTTATGGTATCGGGTATAGAATTTCAAGTGTGCTGATTTTAATTATTGTAGGTTTTCAACTTTCATTTAGTCCTTTTATCTTTAAAAATTATAAAAAAAAAAAAACACCGTTGATTATAGGAAATTTTTTAACTTTATTTTTTTCAATATGTTTTTTATTTTATCTTTTTTTATCATTATTTTCCAAAGATATTATGAGAATATTCATAGGCAAAGATTTCATAGAAGCTGGTAATATTATTAGTTATTTAGGACTTAGTTTAATGATAAGTCAATTTTATGTATTTTTTCCTGGAATAATGATTGCTAAAAAAAATTATTTATACTTAATTATAAATTTTATTGGTTTTCTTATTAACTTTTTTCTTAATATATATTTAATTCCTTTAAATGGAATAGTAGGAGCTTAATAGCATCTTTATTTACTAATATTTTTATTTTATTATTTAGTATAATTTTTAGTCAGTATTATTATACTATGATAATAAATTGGCTCAAATTAATTGTTTATATTTTTTTTGTTACCACTTTTTCTTTTTTTTATTCAGTGATTAACATTTTTTCTTTAGAGGAGGTATATTTTAAAATATTATTATTTATAGTAGCAATTTTTTTAATATTTTTTTTAAAAATTTATAACAATCAAAAATTAAAATTTTTTTCATGAAAGTATTGCTAAATAAAAAATATATTCTTTCGTACCTAATAGTATTTGGTTTTTTGTTTGGCCTGCTAATTTGTGAATTGAGTATTAGATTTTTCTATACTTTAAGAGAAAAAAAAATTTGTAATAGTCATCCAGCTTATTTCGAGAAGTGTGAAAATTATATATTTTATGATTACATAACAAAAATTAGATTTTACTCCAAAACTGGATATAGACCAATCGAGGGATGGGTTGGTAAGGGGGTTAGAATTGATAATAATGGTTTAAGGACTGATAAAAATATTAATAAAAATAGTTCTAATGTTGTTTTGGTTAGTGGAGGTTCAACAGCTTTCGGTGCTGGCGTTAAACAATCAGATCTTTTTACAGAAAATTTAAATAATACAGTTAGTGCAGGAGTGGGGGGGTACGTTTTTGCAAATGAGTTTAATTTTGTTCGAGATATTTTAATTGATAGAATTAACTTTGATTATTGGATATCATTTTCAGGTTACAATGATATTTATGGAGCATATAGAGGATTAGATTATTTTAATTCTCCCGACATGTTTAATTTAGAAAAATTAATTTATTACGCCAACAAGGAAATAGGATTTAATAAATATATACCAAAACTAAGATATAATATTGATAAAACAAAAAGTTCATTAGATTATAATGATTACTCAGTGAAATTTTATTGGGTAATTAATCGATTATTGGTCAAATCTGGACTTAAAAAATTACAATATGAAAAAGAAGTAGAAACTCTAGATGAAAAAATTATTTTAGATATTAAGCCTGTAGAATACAATTTATTTTTTAGTAAGTTAAAAAATGAAATATTATTAGCTAACAGTTGGTGCAAAAATAATGGAATTAAGTTTATTTACATTCTTCAGCCGTCACTTCATTCAACAAAAAAAAATTTAACAAACTTTGAAGCAAAAATTTACGAAGAAGCAAATCAAAAACATCCTGGAATGAATAATTATTTTTCAGATTTTTACATAAAACTTGACTCAGATATAAAAAATCTTGCTAATTCAAATGGTTTTTTATTTATAAATGCTGATGAGTTTATTCGCGATGGTTATGAGCAAGAAACATTTTTTGTTGATTATGTGCATTTTGGCTCAAGGGGAAATGCTGCAATCGCCGAGGGATTAAAGGTTTTTTTAAAATCTATTAAGTAATTTTAAAATTAAATATCATTATATTTATTTATAAATGTATAATTTTATTCAATTTTTTTTTAAAAAAATTTCGTGTATCGAATATTAACTTTGCATTTTTTAAAATAAATTTTTTATTATAATAATTATGGTCTGTCATTAAAATAATTATATTATTTTTTTCAATAGTATACTTATTAATTTGTTTTGAAAAATATATTTTTTTAAATTTTTTTGATTCAATTTTTTTAATATAATTATCATTATAGATAAAAGAAATATTATGTTTTTGAAAAATTCTTATTAAATCTAGGGTTGGACTTTCTCTTAAATCATTAATATTTTTTTTATAAGCAGCGCCTAGAATAAAAAATTTTTGCTTATTTATTTTTAGATTTAATTTTTTTAACTCTAACTTTATATTTTTAAAAACCCATTGAGTTATTGATTTGTTAACTTTGCCAGCGGTATTTAAGAAATCTAATTTAATATTTTTTTTTTTTGCAATCCACGATAAATACCAAGGGTCAACTGGTATACAATGTCCTCCAACACCAGGGCCCGGATAAAAAGCTTTAAAACCAAAAGGCTTCGTTTTTGCTGCATTTATAATTTCAAAAATATTTAAATTTAATTTTTTCGCTAATATCTTAGATTCATTAGCGAGAGCAATATTTACAGATCGATAACTATTTTCATATATTTTTGCAAATTCTGCTACAGCAATAGAACTTACTGGAATAATTTTTCTTAGAACCTGCTTATAAAGAAGTTTTGTTAAAAACTTACATTTATTTGTATATCCACTTACAATTTTTGGAATATTCTTCATGAGAAATTTTCTATTTCCTGGGTCTTCTCTTTCTGGCGAGTATCCAATAAAATAATTTTTACCTACAATAAATTTTTTTTTAATTTGATTTACAATTAGTTGTTCAGTTGTTCCTGGATAAGTGGAGCTTTCTAAAATAAGCAATTGATTAGGTTTAATAAATTTAATTATTCCTTTTATTGTGCCTATTACTGGGCTTAAATCAGGGGTATTATTTTTGGTTACAGGCGTCGGTACGCAAATAATAATTACATCAACTTTTGTAATTGCATTAAAGTTATTAAAAATAAATAACTTATTGTTTATAAAATTTTTAAACTTACTTTCGATATTTGGAATATATATATATTTTTTTTTTAAATGATTTATTTTTTTTTTATCTATATCAAAACCATAAACGGTAAATTTATTTTTTAAAAAAATATTACAAAGGGGCAAACCAACGTATCCAAGACCTATAATCCCAATTATAGAATTTCGTTTTTTTATAGATTGTATAATTTGTTTCATTAAATTAATTTTTATTTTTATATTATATATTGTAAGTAAATAAAGTATTATTAGATTAATGAAAAATTTTTCAATTATAGGATCTGAGGGTTATATTGCTCGTCGTCATTTTGACGCCATTCAACGTACCAAGAATAATTTAGTATTTACCTATGATAAAATTAAAAATAACGCACAAAAAAATATAAACGCTGCAAATCATTTTACATCATTTAATAAATTTAAAAACGCAGTTGTAAAATTTCAAAAAATAAAAAAGATGGATTATTTAGTGGTCTGTAGTCCAAATTATCGTCATTTTTCTCATATTAAATTAGGCCTAAAATTAGGCTGTAACGTCATCTGTGAAAAACCATTAGTTGAGAGTGAAAAAAAAATTAATACTTTAAGACAATTAGAAAGAAAATATAAAAAGAAAGTTTTTTGTATTTTGCAACTTAGGCTTCATAAAGTCTTATCAATTTTAAGAAAAAGAATTAAAAAAAATAATAATAGCATAAAATTGTTTTATATAACTCCAAGAGATCAAAACTACCTCAAAAGCTGGAAAGGGGAGCCCTCCAAATCGTTTGGATTGCTTTTTAACATAGGTATTCATTTTATTGATTTGTTAATTTATTTGTTTGGTGATGTAATAAAGAAAAATATTTTAATTAACACACCGAGTAAGATTAAAGGAATCTTTTTTTTTAAAAATTGTATTGTAAATTGGTTTTTCTCAATCAATCAAAAAGATTTACCAAAAAAATTATTAAAAAATAATAACTTGTCGTATAGGTCTATTGTATGCAATTCTAAAAAAATTGATTTTTCTTCAGGTTTTGAAAATTTACATATACTTTCTTATAAAAAAATCCTTGCAAATAAAGGTTTTGTTCTAGACGATTGTGTAAAATCAATTAATCTTATTAATGATATCAATAATGTTAAAAATTAATGAAAAAAAACAATTTTTTTTGTCATTCCAGTTCAGTAGTTGATAAAAATGTTAGAATAGGTCACGGTACGAAAATTTGGCATTTTTCTCATATTAGTTCTGGAGCAAAAATTGGTAATAATTGCATTTTAGGTCAAAATGTATTTATTGGTAATAATGTAGTTATTGGTAATAATGTAAAAATACAAAATAATGTTTCGGTTTATGAAGGGGTTATAATTGAAGACGATGTATTTTGTGGTCCAAGCGTTGTCTTTACAAATGTAATCAATCCTAGGTCTTTAGTTGAAAGAAAAAATGAATTTAAAAAAACTAATGTAAAAATTGGAGCATCTATAGGAGCCAATGCAACCATCGTGTGCGGAATTGATATAGGCAGTTATTCATTTATTGCAGCTGGAGCAGTAGTTACAAAAAGTGTAAAAAACTTTGCATTAATGATTGGTGTCCCTGCTTTACAAAAAGGATGGATTAGTAAATTAGGAAATAAGATTGCTTTACCATTAAAAGGCAAAGGGAAGTTCGTTTGTTCAAAAACTTCCGAGGTATATAAATTAACTAATAATTTTTTAAAGATCGATGAAAATTAATTTTATTGATTTAAAATCACAATATAAGAAAATACAATCTAGCATTAATTCAAGAATTAAAAAAGTTTTAGACCATGGTCAGTATATTTTAGGACCAGAAGTTGAAGAGTTGGAAAATAAACTTTCAAAATATGTGGGAGTTAAATACTGCTTAACTGTTTCAAGTGGAACGGAAGCCTTACTTATTAGTTTGATGGCTCTAGGTGTTAAGTCTGGAGATGAGGTTATAACAACACCATTTACCTATGTTGCAACAGCTGAAGTTATAGTAAGACTTGGAGCCAAGCCTGTTTTTGTAGATGTTGAGATAGACACATTCAATATCAATGCAGATTTAATTGAAGATAAAATTACTAAAAAGACAAAAGCAATAATGCCAGTCAGTTTATATGGACAAATATCTGATATGGATAAAATCAATAGCATTGCCAAAAAATACAATATTCCAGTCATAGAAGATGGGGCGCAAAGTTTTGGAGCAACTTACAATAATAAAAAAAGTTGTAGTTTAAGCAAAATAGGCTGTACAAGTTTTTTTCCAAGTAAACCGCTAGGTTGTTATGGAGATGGTGGTGCTATTTTTACAAATAGCAAGATAATTTACAATATTTGCAAAATGATAAGAGTTCATGGGCAAAAGAAGAGGTATATACATGATATAATTGGTGTAGGAGGTAGAATGGATACTCTTCAATGCGCAATAGTGTTAGAAAAGTTAAAAGTTTTTGATAATGAATTAAAAACTCGTAATTTTTTAGCTAAAAAATATAATAATTTTTTTAATTCACTAAAAGACCCAAATATAAAGCATCCAGTTATAAGAAAATATAACAAAAGTAGTTATGCTCAATACACGTTAATTTTAAAAAATAGAGCTGAAATTATTAATAAGTTAAAAAAAATGGGTATTCCTTCAACCGTGTATTATCCAGTCCCATTAAATAAACAAAAACCATATAAATTTTTTTGCTGTCCAAATTGCACCCCAAACTCTAATAAATTATCGAAAAAAGTTTTAAGTTTACCAATGCATCCATATTTAACTGAATCTTTTTTTAATATTATAAAAAAAGCTTTTAAATAAAATTAACAAAAATACCTTATAAAAATAACTAAATTTATATGTTAAGAAAAAATATAATTCATATCATTGGAGAAAGACTACAATTTATAAAACTTGCAATACTTTTAAAAGCAATAGAAAAAAAATTAAATGTGAAAAATTTAATTATTCACACAGGACAGTACCACGACTATAAAATGTCGAAGGTGTTTTTTAAAGAGCTTAATATACCTGAGCCTTATGTAAATTTGAATTTACAAAAAGTGTTAACTCAAAATTAAAGAGTATCTAAAATGATTTCTAAATTAGAAAAATCGTTAATAAAAAAAAATAGATTTAATAATTATTTACGGAGATGCAGACTCAACATTAGCGACAGTTCTCGTGGCTAGAAAATTAAATTTAAAGATCATGTATGTTGAATCTGGCTTAAGATCTTTTGATAAAACAATGCCCGAAGAAAAAAATAAAATTGTTGCCGATCATTTTACAGATTATTTAATTTCACCAACATTAACTGCAACAAATAATTTATTAGCAGAAGGAATAAATAAAAAAAAATTTATCAAATAGGTGATGTTATGAAAGATTCTGTAGATTTTTATTTAAAATTTTAATTAAAGGCTGTTGTGGTTTCTGTTTATATAAATACGTTAATTTTGGTATAAGATTACTGTAAAAATTTGATTAATTTAGGTACAGGAGAGATATTTTTAACATCTATAAATCGAGAAGGTGCTTGGTCTGGGTTTGATATCGAAACAATTTAAAATATAGGAAAAAATGTAAACGTGTCATTAATTGTGCATGGAGGAGGATGTGGCTCGCCAGAAGATATAAAAATACTACTTAAATTAGATTTTTGTTCACGCGGGATCAGAAATTTAGTAGTTTATTCAAAAAAAGACAATGGAGCACTTATTAATATACTAAATAAATTTACTGCATGAGTAAAAAATTTATATTTTCTTTTTCCAATTATAAAAAATTGTTTGTTGATGCTCAAAATCATGATTATGATATATTAACAATAAAAGAATATATAAAAAAAAAAAAACTAAAAAGTTTAAAAAAATTTACTTTAGTTAATAGAGTAGACGTTGATATTAGCCTTAAAAAATTATCAGTATTTTTAAAAATTTTTGATGATTTGAATGTTAAAGCCACAATCTTCATTAGATTGCATGCAAAAGAATATAATCTATTTTCATTTGAAAATTACAAAATTATTACTAAAGCTATAAAAGCTGGGCATGAGATCGGATATCATTCAGAAGTTATTGATCAATCTATTATATGGAAAGAAGATGCCATATTTAATTTTAGAAGAGACATTGATATACTAGAAAAAATATTTAATATTAAAATTCTAGGTTCAGCTTCTCATGGAGGAATAACCGGCGACAACAATCTTGATTTTTGGGTTGATAAAAAACCAAAAGATTTTGATTTGTTATACGAGGCTTATGACAGTGAGGCTGAATTCGGTTTATTTAAAAAAAGTTTTTATATTTCGGATAGTGAAATCGTAAGATGGAAATGTTACAAAAATGGTCTTTTAGTCAAAGGAGACACTAATAGTTTGCACGAACATTTAAAAAAAAAAAGTAATATTATTTATTTATTAACGCACCCTGATTTTTATTTCTCGGATCATGTGTATGAAGATTAATTGCATTATTAGGTTAACATATAAAATTTAAAATAATGAAAATCGAAAACTTGTTTTTTAACTATTTAAGAAAAAAAATAAAAATAAACTTTAAATTAAATATGCCAAAATGGTTTTCTTCGATAGAGAATATTGAAAATAACACAATCGTTTTTGTTAGTAAATTTAATAATATAAATATACAAAAAATTAATAAGTGTAAAAATATTTTATTATTAGTTAAAGAGAAAAATCCAAATATTAATTCGTCCATAGTGCAAATCCAAGTTGATAATCCTAAGTTATTTTTTTTTCAATTTTTAGAAAAATTTTGGGTAGATAAAAAAAATTTTGAAGCTAAAGTAGGAAAAAAAACAAAAATTCATAAAAATATATTTATTGGAAAAAATGTAGTAATTGGTAGTAACTGCGAAATATTTCCAGGGGTTGTTATAAACAATAATGTTATTATTGGTAATAATTGTATAATAAAGTCAAATTCAGTTATTGGTCAAAACGGTTTTGGGACGATATTAAGTAAAGAAAATAACTTAATAAATTTAAAGCATGTTGGGGGAGTTTTGATTGGAGACAATGTGGAAATTGGCGCTTTATGTACAATTGTTCAAGGAACAATAGACAATACAGTGTTAGGAAATTTCAATAAATTAGATGACCACATTCATATTGCTCATAATACTATAATTGGAGAAAATAATCAATTTTGTGCGGGAACTATTATTGCTGGGTCAGTGAAAATAGGTAATTATAATTTTTTTGGACTAGGTTCCACCATAAGAGATAATATAATAATTGGTAATCACAATATAATTGGACAGTTAGCTTCGGTACATAAAAATATTCAAGATAAAAATGTTTTATTTGGACCCAGAAGTCTAGAAATAAATAAAAATAAATTTTATTAATTCAATAGGTTAAAATTGATAAAAAAAAATATAATTCATATTATTGGAGCAAGACCACAATTTATAAAACTTGCTATTCTTTTAAAAAAAATTAAAAAAAAATTAGATGTAAAAAATCTAATTATTTATATAAGACAACAACGTGATTATGAAATGCCAAAATTTTTTTTTAAAGAACTTAGCATATCTGATCTGTATGTTAACTTTAATTTAGAAAAATTATTAATCCAAAATTAGAGACTGTCTTAAATGATTTCCAAATTAGAGATGTTATTTTTGAGAATAAAAAAAATAGATCTAGTACTTATCTACAGAGATATAGACTCAACACTTGCGGCAGCTATTGTAGCTAGAAAATTAAATCTAAAAATTTTTTTATAAAAAATATCTAAAAATGAAAGATTACAAAATTGTAGGTATTGTGCAAATTTACAATGAACTTGAAAAAGGCAATCTACAACGTTTTTTTAAATATATAAAAAACTGTGTCGATGAATTAGTTGTCTATGATGATTGCAGTACAGACGGTAGTTATGAATATGCAAAAGAAAATGTACAATGGGTCGTGCGTGGAGTAAAAAATGATTTTACTTCAGAGATCGAGCATAAGCAAATTTTATTAAAAACCGCATTAAGTCTTGCGCCTGACTTTATACTTAGCATAGATGCAGATGAAGTAATTTCCAGAGGAGAACGAAACTCTCTTCAAGAGTTATGTAAATTATGCCTTGAAAAAAATTTAGATGGTCTAGAATTTCAGAATATTAATTTATGGAGAAGCACTAATTGGAAACGCGTGGATAGCCAGTACAATGAAGGTTGGCCAGTAAAATTATGGAAAGTCAAACCCGATATGAATTTTGATGTTTCTAAAAAAGGGTTACACCAAAAACCTTTTCCTAAAAATGTAAAAAAAACATTAAAACAAAACCTTTTAAAAATAATTCATTATGGATTTTCAAATGATATTAATCTTTCGCACAAGTATCTGACTTATAAAGATCACGGTCAACACGGATATGATATGTTAGATCGTTTATTAAATGAGGATCAATTAGTTTTAGAAGAGGTTCCTAATTCTATGTTTCCAAAAGACCTTTATTGCAATGGTCCGCAGCCACAAAAAAGAAAGTTTTCTGAGGCACTAGAAGTTGTTGAGAGTTTAAAATCTCAAGTAAAAAGGCCAAAATATTCAATTGCCTGTCTTATATATAAAAGTGTTGAATGGTTAGATTTTGTTTATAAGCAATTGTTAAAATATACAGACTTAAATGATATTGAATTCTATTTCGTTGCAAATGATGCAGCACCACATGTGATTCAATATTTAAAAAATAATCATATACCACATTACATTCATCAAAATTCAAAAAGCAACAATGATGAATGGTATATAAATAATGTTTATAGAGCCTGGAATTATGCAGTTCATGTTGCAAAAGGAGATTTTGTAGTTTTAATTAATTCGGACATGTGTTTTTCTGATGGGTGGTTAAGAAATTTAATAGCGTCATATGATGGGAAGAATGTTGTATCGTCACGACTAGTTGAGTCTGGTAAATTATTAAGTGGTTTACACGGTATTGAAAAAAACTTTGGTAAAGATATTTCTGATTATAAAGAACAAGATTTTTTAGAGTTTGCCAATTCTATTTCTAAAGAAAAAAAGATTGATGGCGGTCTCTATATGCCCATTTTATTCAGAAAAGAACATTTTTTTAAAGTAAATGGTTATCCAGAGGGTAATTTAAAAAAAGACTCAGATATTTTTTCAAATAAAATTGCCTTACCAAATGAAGAGCAGGTACCTGGTGATAAAGTTTTGATAAAAAAACTTGCAACAATAGGTATCAAACACCAAACTGCATTTAATTCTATTATTTATCATTTTCAATGTGGTGAACAAGACTCGGAAGACAAAGAAGTAATCGATACTGATATAAAGAATATTGCATTTTGTGATAATTTATCTTTTCCAATTATTGAAAAAAATAAAATATTAAGCGATTATTTAGTCAATAATATTCCAGGAGTATATTTATTAAATACAAAATTATTTGAAGCTAACAAATATAAAAACGATTTAAAAGATAGAATTAAATATGATTATCCAAAAACTAAGATAATTATTCAAAATGCAACCTTTTCTAATTTGATTTACCCTGAATTGTATACAATATGTTTTCTTGAAGATGATCTAAGAAAATTAGGCAAAAGAAACGCACAACAAGAAATTAATTTAAGATATTGCAACAAAAGAGTTACAGATTCTATACAGATAGCGATTTCATACTCAGAATATGAATTTGAGATAATTTCTGCTAAAAATATAGAAAAATGGAAAGAATTAATCGAAAAATCTTCAATTGAGGCTACGCAATTCAAAGAAAGAACGATTAAAAAAATTAGCTATGATAATAAATTTTTCCACTACTATAAAAAATTTTCTTTCCAATTTCGACACATATTAATTGATTATTTCTTTGGTCAAAAATATTGGGTTTTAACAAAATTACTTACCAAACATGGAATTAAAAAAGCCATGAGAGATATATTGATTACAATAGGTGTTTTAAAATATATAAAAAAGTTAATAAATTATATTAAATAAATTCTTTACTTTTGTACTGCAATGATACGAAATAATCACATAATGAAAAAAAAAATAAGTATTTTAATATTTTTATCTTTAGTTTTATTAGTAATTTGCACTTATTTTTTTTATCAAAATAAATATACACTTGAGTGTGTCTCTACATTTTCATTATCTTCTAAAAAGTTAAGTGATAATAAAACTCGCGCTTCTTTATCTTTATTATTAAATAAAAATTTTGTCTCTAATTTTAAAGATATAAATGTAAAAAAAAATATATTTCTTATTGATATATTTGAAAATAATATAACAATAATTTCTAAATTAAGATTTGTAAAAGCAGACAAGCAAATTACTACAAAACAAATACAAGCTTCGTTAAATCAAATTGCAAAAGTTCAGGATTTAAATATTTTGCAAGCAGAGATCGACTGCAAACAAGAAAGCGCGGTATACAATTTAATATTACCGATGTTATTATTGCTGTCATTGATTACTTATGCTTATTTTATTCGTATAAAACTTATTTCTTAAGCCTTTATGATAATTTCCAGATCAATTATTTTATTAATAATAATTTGGAGTGCTTATTTAATAAACGCGTTACAAGCTCCTGATAATTTTATTTATATTTCTTTAAATTCAACAATATTAATATTTTGTTTTATTTTATCTATTTTTATTGGTTCTGTGGTTTTTAATTTAAATAATTATTCAAATAAATATAAATTATACTCATCTAATTATAAATCTTTATTAGTTCGAAATAAAATATTTAATTTTTTTTTAATAACCTATTGTTTAATATTATTAATTATTTTTCTCAGAAAAACTTTCTATTCAGAATTTTTTGGTATTGAGATTTTCAGACCTATGCTTTTTTCTACCTTTAAACAAGAGCCTCATATATTTGCGGCAATATATGTTTTCTTAATATATGCAAAAAGCCTGGCTTTCTCCTTCTTAATTTTTTTTTTTTTTAAATATTTGTTCGCAAAAAACTATATTAAAGTATTTCTTATTATATCAGCTGCAATTTTAGAGTCCTTTATCTATGATTCAAGAGGGATTTTATTAAGTATCGTGTTTGCTTTTATTTTGTATATTTTTTTATTAAAACTTAAAAAACAAAATAGTAATTTTATTTTTCAATCAATTCAATCCGTAATCATAATAATTTTATTAATAAATATTATTGAAATGAAAAGAGGAGGTAATTTAATAATTTCAATAAAAGATTATTTGCTAATTAGTCCTGCTTTACTTTCGTCAGTAGTAGATAATACTTTTCAAGTTTTTTATAATAAATGGTCATTTGACAATATATTTGCAATTTTTTCTGGTCTTGATTATTTAGTCACAATATTAATTAGAGGATTTGGAATTCCAATACAAACTTATGGATATGAAATCGTTAAATTTTTAGATATACCGCAGTTAGTATCTTCGGATTTTATTAATTATACCTTTCTAGCAAGAAATACATTTTATAGCATTTTATTCGAGCCCTACTTATCTCTTGGCTTTGTTGGAGTTATATTCTTTGGATTGGCTACTGGTTTTGTTATTTCTAAGCATGAATATATTTATTATAAATATAATTGTGACTACTCACTCTTTTGTTTGCAATTTTTTACTGGGGTTATTGCTTTTGGTATATTTGGTTCCGGATTCAGTACAGTTACGTTATGGTTGGTTTTGGCTTCTATAATATTTCTTAAATCGATGATTTTTGTAAAAAATACAACTAAATAACAAAATAATAAAATTTTTTATGAAACTTGTAATTTTAGCGGGCGGCTTAGGAACAAGAATAGCTGAAGAAACTGATATCGTTCCAAAACCAATGGTACTAATAGGCGATAAGCCAATCTTATGGCACATTATTAAATATTTTTCGGAATTTAATTTTTCAGAATTTATTATTTGTGGTGGTTATAAAATAGAAATAATCAAAAATTTTTTTAAAAATTTTGAAAATAAATCAAGTAAATTAGAAAGATCTTGGAAAGTCAAAGTTGTTAATACAGGCAAAGATAGCAATACTGGAGAAAGATTAAAAAGAATTAAAAAATATGTCGGAGAGTCTTTTTGCTTAACTTATGGAGATGGTTTAAGTAATGTGAATATAAATAAATTAATAAATTTTCATATAAAAAATAAAAGAGTGGTAACATTAACTGCAGTTAAGCCAGAATCTCGTTTTGGAAAACTTATTTTGAAAGGAAATACAATAAGTAAATTTCTAGAAAAAGACCACACAACAGAAAGTTGGATTAATGGAGGGTTTTTTGTTTGTAACAAAGAAATTTTTAAATATTTAAATAAAAAAAATACAATATTAGAAAGTGATACATTAAGTTTTTTAGCTAAAAAAAATAAACTTGCTGCTTATAAACACAAAGACTTTTGGTATTGCATGGACACATTAAGAGATAAAAGATATTTAAATGATATTTGGCTTTCTAATAAAGCGCCCTGGAAAATATGGGATGAAAAATAAATTACAATTTTTAAAAAAATTTTGGAAAAATAAAAAAGTTTTTTTAACAGGGCATACTGGTTTTAAGGGTTCGTGGTTTTGTATTTTTTTAAATCTTTTAGGAGCTAAAGTTACTGGTTACTCTTTAAGGCCTCAGCAAAAATTAAATTTATTTGATTTAGCTAATGTAAATCATCTAATAGAAGATTCTGTGATTGGAGATATTAGAGATTATGCCAAATTAAAAAAAGCAATTTCTGAATTTTCTCCAGATTTTGTTGTACATATGGCAGCACAGTCTCTTGTTAGAGATTCGTATGCAGACCCCAAGTATACTTATGAAGTAAATACTCTTGGCACTGTTAATATTTTAAATATTTTAAATGATTTAAATTTTATAAAATCTGCATTGATTATTACTACTGATAAAGTTTATTTTAATAACAATAAAAAAAATTATTATAAAGAAAATAATCGTTTAGGTGGTTTTGATCCTTATAGCAATTCTAAATCTTGTGCTGAATTAGCAGTTAATTCTTATAATCATTCATTCTTTTTTAAAAAAAATATTTTTGTAGCTACAGCAAGAGCGGGTAATGTCATTGGTGGCGGTGATTTTTCTAAAGATAGAATTTTGCCTGATTATTTTCGCTCTTTATCATCTAATAGAAAATTAATTTTAAGATCGCCAAATTCTATAAGACCATGGCAACATGTTATTGATCCGTTATATGGATATCTTTTGTTATTAATGAAGTTATATAAAAAGGAAAGATATATTAATAATAGTTGGAATTTTGGCCCCAGTTACACCAACAATAAATCTGTAAATCATGTTATTAGTTTAATTAATAAAGAATTTGATAATTCTGTCAAAGTGATTAAAAAAAATTGCAACTCTAATAAATATTATGAAAGTAAAGTATTAATGTTGAATTCTGAAAAATCTAAAAAAATTTTACGGTGGAATACAAAATACAATCTTAAAGATTCCATAAAATTAATATCTTTTTGGCAAAAAAAATTCTTAGAAAAAAAAAATATTCTAAATATTTCTGAGAAACAAATAATTGATTATTTAAAATAGTTTATGAATGAAAACATTATAGGAGTAAAAAATAAAATATTAGATTTAGTTAAAAATTATTCTAATATATATTTTAAAGAAAAAGAATTTATTTCAGGCGTAAGTGAAGTGCCAGTTTCTGGTAAAGTTATTGGATCTTTAGAACTTCAAAATATGGTCGAGGCTTCATTAGATGGTTGGTTAACAACAGGTAGATTTAATCTGCAATTTGAAGAAAAATTATCTAAATTTTTAGGAATTAAGTGTTTGTTAACAGTTAATTCGGGATCTTCTGCTAATCTTATTGCATTCTCAACTTTAACTTCCCCTAAGTTAAAAGATAGAGCCATTCAAAAAGGAGATGAAGTTATTTCTGTTGCAGCGGGTTTTCCAACAACAGTAAATCCAATAATACAATTTGGCGCAATTCCAGTTTTTATAGATGTTAAAATTCCAACTTACAATATTGATGAGAACTTAATTGAATCTGCAATAACAAAAAAAACAAAAGCTATAATGTTGGCCCATACTCTGGGCAATCCTTTTAATGTTAAGAAAATTAAGGAAATTTGTGTCAAATATAATTTATGGTTAATAGAAGACAGTTGTGACGCTCTTGGATCAAAATTTGGTAATCAAAATGTTGGAACTTTTGGCGATTTAGCAACTTTAAGTTTTTATCCTGCACATCATATTACAATGGGAGAAGGCGGCGCAGTTTTTACGAATAGTAAGAAATTAGAACGAATTGCAGAGTCTTTTAGAGACTGGGGAAGAGATTGCTATTGTGAGCCTGGCAAAGATAATACCTGTAATAAAAGATTTGGCTGGAAATTGGGAGATCTACCCTTTGGTTATGATCATAAATATACCTACTCTCATTTGGGTTACAATATGAAAATAACTGATATGCAAGCCGCTTGTGGTCTTGCCCAGTTAGAGAGTTTAAATGAATTTATCACTAAGAGAAAAAACAATTTTAATTTTTTACATAAAAACCTTAAAAGTCTTGAAGAGTTCTTGATATTGCCAGAACCAGAAAAAAATTCAGAGCCATCTTGGTTTGGATTTCCTTTAACTTTGAAAAAAAGTAATCAATATAGTAGACGGGCCCTTATTCAATACTTGAGTGATAGTAAAATTGGTACTAGATTATTATTTTCAGGAAATTTAATTAAGCAACCTTATATGAAAAATATAACTTTTAAAGTTCATGGGGATTTAAAAAATACTGATTTCATAATGGAAAATACTTTTTGGATAGGGCTGTATCCGGGTTTATCAACAAAACACTTGGAATATAGTATTGATAAAATTTCAAATTTTTTCAAGATTTAATTTTGTGATTACAATTTTCAATATTTAAAAATATGAAAAAAATCATTTCTATATTAATTCCTATTTTTAATGAAAAAGAAAATATTAATATTATTTATAATAATATTATTAATATTATTTCAGGTATAACAGAGAGATATGATTATGAAATTTTATTTCTAGACAATCATTCCAATGATGGTTCTTATGAAATTTGTAAAAGTATTGCTAAAAATAATAAAAATACTAGAATTATAAGACATTCGAGAAACTTTGGGTATCAATCAAATATATTATCCGGTTATGATAGCTGTGTCGGCGATTGTGCTATTACAATAGATTCCGATGGCCAAGATGATCCAAAATATATTTTAGATTTTATAAGCATCTGGGAAAGAGGTTACGATGTTGTATATGGTATTAGAAAAACTAGAAAAGATAACTTTTTTATAAAAATATTTGTAAAGCTATTTTATAAATTGCTAAATTATTTTTCTGACATTTCTATTCCTGCTAATGCAGGCGATTTCAGATTAATTGATAAAAAGATAATCTTACATCTTAAAAAATTTAAGGAAAAAAATATTTTTTTAAGAGGTGTTATATTTTATCTAGGATTTAATCAAATAGGCTTGGAATATGATAGAGGAAAAAGACTAAAAGGAAAAAGTAAGTTTTCGTTATTACAATATTTTGATTTTGGGCAAAATGGGATTCTTTCATTCTCAAAATTCCCACTTAAATTTATTACCGTATTTGGATTTTTAATATTTAGTTTCAGTATTTTTTTAATTTTTATTTATTTATTTAAATTTTTTAATGGCGAAATATCTCAGCCTGGTTTTACAAGTATAATATTATTTTTATTATTTTTTTTCGGAATTATAATATTTTTTATAGGTATTGTTTCTCTTTATATAGGTCAAATTGTAGATGAGGTAAAAGATAGGCCTAGATATATTATTGATGATACTGAAAAGTAAATATAATTCAAAAATAAAAATTCTCATTACAGGTGGCTACGGGTTTGTAGGATCACATATATTTAACTTTTTAAAAAAAAAAAATTATAAAATATATCGTCACTCTAGTAAAATTCACGACTTAAGTAATGTAAAAATTTTTAAAAATATTCTAATAAGATGCCAACCTGATGTGATAGTTCATTTGGCAGCGCGAACAGTGCCCGCCATTAGAACAAAAAAAGAAAATCAATTGCAATATCAAAATACTACTTTACCAACAATTAATTTAGTTAATTCTCTTAAGTATTGTTATAAATTGAAAAAAATTATTTTTTTTGGAACTATAGAAGAATATGGTTTGGCCAAACTTCCATTTTCAGAAAGACAAAAATTAAAGCCAGTTAGTTCTTATGGTCTTGCTAAAGTAAAAGCTTTACAATATGTAAAAAAAAAAATTAAAAATAATAATAAAATTAATTACGTGTGGCTTAGACCTTCTTTAATTTTTGGTAAAAATGATAATAAAAAAAGATTTTTAGGTTCATTATTAAATAGTTTATATTGTAATAAAAAAATTAAAGTTAGTCTAGATTATCAAATTAGAGATTTTTTATATGTCAATGATTTATGTAGATTAATAGAATTATTGATTATTAAAAAAAATATTAAAATTAATGGAAATGTTTTGAATATAACTTCCGAAAATTGGATAAATTTAAATTATATTTTTTCTTATTTTAGTAAAAAAATTCAAAAAAAATTCAAAAAATTGATTATTAACGTTCCCTCCAAAAAGTATTTGGATTATTATAGCTCTGGTGATTTATTTAAATTATATTTTAAAAAATTTAAATTTACTAAATTTAAGTTAGCTTTAAGTCAAACTTTTAAAAATAGTCATTAGTTTTAAATTAGAATATTAACCCTATTGATTTTAAATTTTAGAAAAAAATAATTAAATTTATTAAAATGTTAAATTTTTTTTATTAATAGTAATTTGCAAATTTATTTTTTTTACAACAATGTATTGATATATAATTATCATAATAATCTCTAAGGCTATAAGTAGTTTTAGTCCAAACAGAAGATCGTTTTGCAAATATCCTATGTATAAAGATAGTGTTCTACCAAAAAGGGTTGCGATGTTATAAAACATATATAAATTCTCATTTCCAATAGCCAATACCGTTGTTGATGTTGGAGAGTGTAATAACGAAAAAAGACACATAATAGATAAAATGCTAGCCATGCTGCCTGCTATTTTCCAAGAAGACCCAAGTACAAAAGAAAAAATTGTTTCACCAGCAAGAGCAATAATTAAGAAAGCAGGAAGTCCTATTGCAAATAATAATAACCATGTTTTCTTTAAAAGAAGCTTTGCGGCCGCTGCATCAGGCCATACTTTTATAAATCGTTTATAAAAAATTTGAGCAATTGCTGATCCAAATAAGGCAGCAGGTAGATTAAGACATGAGTAAGCCATTCGGTAATGCCCAGTCATTTCCTGAGTAAACCATAATGTTATAAGTAAAAATGGTAATTGTGATGTAAGTATATCTAATAGATTTCCAGGATAAAGATATTTAGGTGCATTTTTATGTTTCTTAGCAATTTTAATTAATCCAATAAAATTTTTTTTTTTATATTTTAATTCACTAAATAATATAAAAATTATTATGGAAGTAGAAAAAGCAAGAATCTGTGCAACAACTAAACCATCTACAATTGATAAAAAACCTACGACTAAAGAAAAAAAAGTTAAGATTATAGATTGTGTTACTTGAAGAATAGCAATTTTTTTATATAAAGAATTTCTATTAAACCAATGATTTAAAGTATTTGTAATTGATAATAAAATTCCTCCAATTATAGCAAACGATAACCACCCTCCTAAAATTCTAATATTAATTAAATTGATAAATGAATTTGGCAACAGAAGGGAGAGAAGTAGCAAAATAATCCCTATTCCTAATGAGAGTAAAATTGAAATTATTACCAATTGTAGGCTTTCTAAATATTTTTTTGGTAAAATTATACGAATTGGGTATGAGAGCGTCACAATGTTAGCTGTAATTACTAAAATTGAATTGAATAAAGTCAGCAAACCATAATCTTTTGGGCTAAAAATTCTAGATAGTATTGGAACTGCAGCAATTACTATTGCTTGTGAAACTATTGTTCCAATTAGCAAAATGTTTGCATCTTTTAAAAAATTACTTGATTTAACTTTTTTAAAAAAAATAAAGAAATTTAAAGTTTTGTAAAAATATTTATACTTCATTATAATTATATCTTAATCTTTATCTTAAAAATTTATATAGGTAAGTATTTTTTAAAATAATTAAATAGTGATTAAAATCATCTAATTATCTCTAAAATTTCCGATTAGATATACAGACACCCAAGTATAAAAAGTACCATATTCGCATAGTGGAGCTGTTTCGATTAGATTATCATACTCGATATCACCCAATACTTCAGAAAAATAATAAAATTTAAAATATACACTTCTATTATTTGATAAGAATAAATTAAATTAATAGCAATCTAAGGAATATGCAGATCATTTATTTATTTAGATATATCAAAAATATTTATATAATTGAAGATTTGCAGTATACTTTATTGATATAATGATATTTGTCATAAAATAATACTTTTTAATTATGAAAACTAATTTTATTGATTTAAAATCTCGATATAAAAAATTAAACCAGAAATTCAGAGAAGAATTAAAAGATTTTTAGATCACCGACAGTATATTTTGGGACCTAGAGTTAAAAAATAATATTTGCATTGTAAATGATAAAAAAAATAGTTCATATTATTGGTGCAAGACCACAATTTATAAAACTTTCTATACTTTTAAAGTCAATAAAAAAAAAATTAAACGCAAAAAATTTAATTATTCACACTGGACAACATTACGATTACGAAATGTCAAAAATTTTTTTTAGAGAACTTAATATACCTAAACCATATATTAACTTAAATTTGAAAAAATCATTAAGCCAAAATCAAAGATTAGCTGAAATGATCTCTAAATTAGAAAGTGCATTATTAAATATAAAAAAAATAAATTTAGTACTTATTTACGGCGATACAGATTCAACACTAGCTGGTGCTATTGTAGCTAGAAAATTAGATTTAAAAATAATGCATATAGAATCAGGTTTAAGGTCTTTTGATAATACGATGCCTGAAGAGCAAAATAGAATAGTTGCTGATCATTTGTCGAACTACTTAATTTCACCAACTTTACTCGCAACAAATAATTTGTTGGCAGAAGGTATAAAAAAAATAAAAATTTATCAATCTGGAGATGTTATGAGGGACTCCGTTAATTTTTATAATAAGCTTTTAACTGCAGATAAGTTTAATAATTTTTTAAAAAAAAATAGAATATTAATTGATAAATATGCTCTTTTTACAGTGCATAGAAAAGAAAATATGGTGCCTTTAAGACTAAAAAAAATTATAAACGGAATAGGAAAGTTAAAATATATTTTTTTTTGGCCTTTACATCCAAATGCTAAAAAAATTTGCCTAAAAAATAAGATTAAGTTTCCAAAAAATATTATAATATTTAAGCCTGTTAGTTATTTAGAAAGTTTATTACTTATTAAAAATTCTGACTTTGTAGTAACTGACAGTGGCGGCGTTCAAAAAGAAACTTATTTATTAAAGAAGAAATGTTTTATCTTGCGAGATAGAACAGAGTGGTCAGAATTGCTAAGTTTTAATAGTTATTTAATTGATGTAAATGTTAATAAAATATTAAAATATATTAAACTCGAAAAAAAAAAACGTTCAGCAAAAATATTCGGCTCCTCTTCAGCCTCTTATAAGATTGCAATGTTAATAAAAAAAATAATTTTTTAGTGAGGAAAAATATTTTATTTATTACTGGGCAATTCATTCCTTATGCGAAATCTATTGGAGGTGTAATTAGAGTCTACTCATTTTTACAAACTTTAAAAAAAAAATATAATGTTTATTTATTAGCGGATTCAGGAAATTATAATGGTTATTTAGGTTTATCAAAAAAAAATCTAGATTTAGTTACTATTATCTATCTTAAAAAAAAAAAAATATCATCAACATTATATTTATTTAAGAATTTTATTTTTTTTAAAATATTAAAAAATTTTCTTTATTTATTATCAATTGATTATAGTTTTTCTTCTAGTTACTTCCAAAAAACTTTAAAAATTATTGAATCTAAAAAAATTAATTACATAATCATATCAGGACCTCCTTTTTCATTATTTTTTTTAATTAAAAAAATTAAAAAAAAATTTCCCTATATAAAAATTATTGTTGATTATCGAGATAGTTGGACAGGAAGAATTAATAATCTCTCTTTGTTGTTAGTTAAAAAAATTGTAAGAAATTTTATAGAAAAAAAAATCCTTAATTACGTCGAGTATATTCTAGTAGCTACAAATAATATTAAAAAAAATCTCTCTCAAATTACTAAAAAAAAAATTATTTTAATTACAAATGGATATATAAATAATTTTAACAATACAAAATTAACTCAACGTAATTCAAGTAGGAGTAAAAAAATATTAGTTGGATATTTTGGGTTAATATCTGATCAATCAGACGGCTACAGAGATATTAAGATTTTATATAATATTTTTAAAAATGATTTATTTTTACAAAATAAATATATTTTTTATTTTTTTGGAAATAATACAATTTCTAAAACTAGTATTAAGAATTTTTCTATTTTTAAATTTAAAAAAAATATTCCGTATAAAAATGTTTTAAGTGTCATGAGACAAATGGATTATTTATTATGTTTGCATACTGAGCGTAACACTTCTAAAGAAGTAATTACTGGGAAATTATATGAATATATTTCTTCGAAAAGACCGATAATATTTATTTCTGCTGGAGATACCGAAGGTGGTGAAATTGTTAAAAAATATCGTTTAGGTTATTCTATAAATTATTTAAAAATGAATCTTAATTTTTTTTTTAATAATTTAAAAAAAAATAGTATGTTTATTGCTAATAAAAATATTTCTATCTTTTCAAGAAAAGTACAAAACAAAAAGTTATTAAAAATTATAAAATGACTAAAGATTTAGTTTCTGTAATTATTCCAGTTTACAATAATATTCATTTATTGTGCGATTCTTTATCTAGCGTTGTTAATCAAACATATCCATACATTGAAATTATTATTGTAGATGACGGATCAAAATCTCATCAAAAAATAATTCAAATTAGTAAAGATTTTAAAAAAAAAATTAAAATTTTAAGACTAAAAGTTAATCAAGGCGTAGCCACCGCTTTAAATATGGGAATTTCTGAAGCTAATGGTAAATATATTAATTGGTTGTCTCATGATGATCTATTTAAGCCAACTAAAATTGAGGAGCAAATCAAATCCTTAAAAGGATCGACCAATAAAATATCTGCTACAAATTTTTCGATTTGGGATAGTGAAAGAAATATAAAAAGAAATTCTTCATTAAAAGAAGATCATTTTTACGATTTTGAAAAAAAAATTTTGATAAGAGATGTTTATAATTTTTGCACTTTGTTAATTCCTAGCAAATTATTCCGCAATAATTTATTTGATCAAAATTTAAGATATACTCAAGATTATCAAATGCTTTTAAAATTATCTAAAAAAGCTAAATTTATTTTTTTAAATAAAAATTTATTAATAGTTAGAAAACATTCAGGTCAAGGTTCTTATAAAAAAAAAAATAATTGGATATTTGAAAAAAATTTACTTTATATTAATAATATGAATTTGTATATGAATTTATTCAATTCTGAAAAATCTATAATAGCTATTTTTAAAATATTATTTTTTTTACATTTAAAAAGTTTAGATGATTTTAGTTTTTGCTTAAATCATAGTATAAGAAAGCTTAATAATAGAAAAATTATTATAGTTAACCAATTAGCAAAAATAACAGCTAAAATTAGCATGATTTTTATTTATTTTAAAAGAAAATGAGATGAAAATATTACATTCTTTAGGCATTCATAAAGATGGCGGATACAGAATTTATAAAAAATTTCAGTCGCTTAAATATGATAAAATCTATATTGATCCTCGAATAAAAAAAAATAATTATAAAATATTTATCATTTTACATAGGATATATATAGATTTACACTTATTTTTTAAAAAAAAAGACGACAACACTTCGATCACCTACCTTTCCGGTACATGCCCTGCAATTAAACCCAAAGCATTTTCTATTGTTTGTTTTCAAAATGGAAATATATTTTTTAAAAAAAATATCAATCTTTTTTATTGGTTACTCTCATTTGATTTTCTTAGATATATAAATTTTCAATTATTTAAAAATAATGTTGATCAATGGATTGTTTTTACAAAGGTATCGAGAAGTTTATTAATTAATAATGGAGTTAAAGATTACAAAATTAAAATTGTAAATATATTAAATATTAAAAATAATTTAATAAAAAAAAATAATAATATAAAAAAAAAATTTGATTTTATTTATCCAGCTAATTTTAGCCATCATAAAAATCATAACAATTTAATTAAAGCTATTATCCTTTTAAAGAAAGAAAAAATATATCCAAGTGTTTTATTAACTTTAAACAAACAAGATCTAAATAATTCTAAATATTTGAATATAAAAAAAAAATATAAATTAAATATTTCATTTAAGTATTATAAAAATATAGAAAAAGCGTATCTATCATCAAAAGCTTTAATATATCCATCCTTAAATGAAACTCTTGGGTTCCCATTAATTGAAGCTTATAATAATGATTTGCCAGTTATTTGTTCAGATTTACCTTATTCTCATCAATTTTATAAACCCAATTTGGTTTTTAATGCTGACGACCCAAAAGATATAGCAAATAAAATGAAATATTTTCTATTATCAAAAAAAATTTTTAGTAAATCTAAATTTAATTTTAATGAATTTATCACTATTGAACAGTTTCAAAAACTGCTTTAGTTGAGACTTAGCGAATGAAAATTGCTATCTTTACCCAACATTTTTTTCCTGAAAATTTTCGTATTAATTATTTGGTTGATCAATTAAAAAAAAAACATCAAATATTTATTTTTACTTCAAAACCACACTATAATTTAAGTAAAAAAATTGTAGAGCAATATAAAAAAAAATATTTTTTTTTTACTAAAGAGCGCAATCTTCAAATTTTTCGTGTTCCAGTATTGTTACAACAAAAAACGTATTTTAGTAAAATTTTAAATTATCTAACTTATATAATTAATGTTTCTTTTTATTTATTATTTAGTAAAAAAAAAGATATAGATATCATTTTTGTTTATGCAACTTCACCGATATTTCAATGCATACCTGCAATTTTATATAAGTTTTTAACAAGAAAACCTCTTATAATTTGGGTTCAAGATTTGTGGCCGGAGGTTTTGCATGATTTGAAAATTCCCTTTTCAAATTTAATTTCAGCTTGCATTAGACCTGTTATTAATTGGATTTATAATTCTAGTGATATAATTTTGTGTCAATCCAATTCTTTTAAAAGAGAAATATCTAAATTAACAAATAAAAAGACTTTATTATTTGAAAATCCATCCGACGTAAATAAAAATAAAATTATATATAATTATAAGAGAAATGTATTTTCAATTCTTTTTGCAGGAAATTTGGGCGATGCTCAGAATTTAGATATAATTTTAAAAGTAGGACAGCTATTAAAAAATAGCAATGAAAAAATTAAAATTAATGTTATAGGTGATGGCAAAAATTTTTTATTTTTAAAAAATAGTATTAAAAATGGAAGGCTGTCTAAATATATAATTTTAAAAGGTTATATTCCATCCAATCAATTATCTAAATACTATTTACAATCTTCCGCATTGCTCATTAGTTTAGTTCCGGGGTCTGGAATTTCTAAAACTATACCGGCAAAATTCCAAAGCTATCTTGCTTTCGGTAGACCCTTATTAGTTTGTTCCGACGGCGAAATTAATAAAGTGGTAAAAAGAAATAATTTAGGATTAGTTTGCTCTTCGGAGAATGTGAATAAGCTTTATCGAAATATTATTTTGTTAAAAAATATGAATTTTAAAGAATATAAAAATATATCTTTCAACTGTTTTGATATGTATAAAAGAAATTATAAAATATCAAAAAAATCTAAGAAACTTATTAGTATTTTTAAGTATTGTATAAAAAATTTAAACATTAAATAATGATAAAAAAATTATTTTATTATCTTCCTGACTTTTTAAAAAGCACTATACTTATATTATCTTCTAGATTTTATAACGATAATTTAAGTGACTTTATTAATAATGATGAATATGGAGGTCATTTTAATATTAACTCGTCAGACAGAAAGTATATATTAAAAAGAATAACACGTTGTCTTTCAAAAATTGAAACTGGAACGAGTATCCAGGTTCAAATTTTTTTAATCAAAGAAATATTAAAGATTAAAAGAAAAAACATTTGCATTGTTGAGTGCGGTTGTTTTAAAGGAGCGTCCACTGTAGCACTTTCAATTGTTTGTAAATTAATAAATGCTAAATTAATAGTTTACGATTCTTTTGAAGGACTCCCTTTTTCTGAAAAAAATTTGGGTTTAAGAAACTATCCTCATTTAAAGTTATATGGTTATTATAAAAAAGGTATGTACTTAGGAAAATTAGAAGAGGTAAAAGAAAATCTAAAATTATTTGGCGAACCATCTGTATGTGAATTAAGAAAGGGTTATTTTAAAAGTACTTTAAAAAATCACAAAGAAATTATAGATTTTGCCTTTTTTGATGTTGATTTAACCGAGTCTACAAAAACATGTATTAAATATCTATGGAAAAAATTAAGAAATAGATCTTACATTTGTACTGATGATGCTTGTGATTTAAGTGTAGCTGCCGTTTGGTTTGACGATATTTGGTGGAAAAAATATATCAATGAACCAGCACCTGGATATGTTGGGTCTGGATGTGGGTTACCATCTATTAGTAATTCTTATAGTAGTCTTGGTTATGTGTATAAAAATAAAAAAAAAATTACAGAAAATACAAAAAACTTTTCTTGGCTAAAAAATAATTAAACTTTTAATGAAATTAATAACATTAAATAGGGGTCCTAAAGCTAGGGAATCGGAACAAAGATATAAAATTCCAAAACCAGAGGTGAATATTAAAAAATAATAATATTAAAGTGTATTATGAAATATTTTTTTTTGGAATTAAAGAATTTTTAATTTGCATTAATTATAAAAAAAAACCTTAAAAATATATAAAAAACTATAATTAATAAAAGTTTATGAATTTAAAAAGTTTAAAAAAAAAATTATTTAAATATAAATGTTCGAATTTGCTAATCATATTAGGTGTCGGTTTATTTTTAAGGTTATTTTATTTAATTCAAAAAACAGGCAATATTTTTTTACCCAATCTTGGTGGTGACACATGTTATCATTATAATATAGCCTATAATATTGCCACGGGCATAGGTCCTAAGACTAATTTTATTTTTTCGTATTGGTTTTATCACGACAAAATTCCAGCGTTAACTGATCTATATGGACCCGGTTATCATTATTTTTTAAGTCTCTTTTTGTTAATGAAAGATGAATTCATTTTATTAAGATTTTCAAGTTTATTAGTTGGTTTGACATCTATAATATTAGCTTTTTTTCTCGGCAAAATTATTCATTCTAAAAAGTTAGGTTATATAAGCGCAATTATAATTTGTTTTAATTTTTTTCATATTGAAAACTCAACAGTTGTCATGAGAGAAATGTTTAATCTATTACTAGTTCAGTTATTCTTTTTAAATTTATTCATATTAAAAAAAAATAATTTATTTTTTTGTTCAATTGGAATAATTATTGGTTACTCAGCCTTAACAATAGGTGGTTGGATAATATTATTTTTTATATTCCTTTTTTATATTCTTCTAGTATTAAATAAAAATTTAAAATTAATTTTAAATTTTCTTAGTTTTAGTATTTTTTTTTTTTTAGTTATTTTTTCTTGGGGCAACACATCTTACCAATATTTTGGTAAATTTTTATTTAACTTAACTTCATATTATCCTTACATACCTGACTGGGGAAATATGATGTTTGAGATCGGGCTTCCCGATATAGATAATTTTTGGAAAAAAATTAATTTATATGAATATTTGCAAAAACATTTTATATGGGGATTAAAAAATTTTATTAAATTTCATTTAGCTGTATTTCCAACTTTTGCCTTTCCATTATCATTTGTTTTGCTACCCGCTATTTTTTTAGCTACATGTAAATTGAGATTTAAAGGTTTAATTCTATTAATATTTTTAATTTTTTATTTTTTTGGACTTTTATTTGGTTCTTATGCACTCCAAGGCACTTTATGGCCAAGACATTTTTTAATTTTAATAGCGCCCACATCAATTCTGCTAGGTTATGGTCTTATCTTGATTTATGATCAGTGTTTTAAATATAATATTTTAAAAGAAATTATACTCTTTTTATTTAAGTTTAGAGTTGTGGTTTGTATTATTCCAATTTTAATAACAATAATAGGCATTCAAACTAAGCCGTCCTTCTGGGAAAGAGACAGTAGTCATTTTTATAATTTTGGTGAAAAAATTAAAAAAGTTACCAAAGAAAATGATACAATTATGCTCGCATCAACAGTTTCAGATGGCTGGTGTGCTACTAGAAGAAATTTTGTTCAAGATATAGCTTTTTATGACAATCCAAATTATAAGCACAGAATTAAGCAAGAAGTTGAAAAATATAAAGTTAATTATCTATTAATCGATTTATCAGACCATATTTACCAAAGAGGAGGCAGGAGTATAGAAAAAGTTATAATGTCTTATTCTAATCTAAATCTAATTGAAATATTAAAAGATGAAGCAAATGGATATTATTTTTATAAAATTAAAAATTAAATTAGAATTTATAGAGAGATAGGTTTTGTATTATGAATTTATAATTAATGAATTCTATTTATTTTAATAAATTTGCAACAAATATTTTTTTAAAAAAATTACACTCACTAACGTTTTTTACTAATAAATAATATGATGAAAAAAAAAGTTTCAATTTGTATTATCGGCGGTAATTATGGATTAAAAACTTTGTTACCGGCTGCATTAGAAATCAAAAACGTAATTATTAAAGCTGTAGCAATTAAGAATATAAGAACTAAAAAAAATATTTCATTTTATTATTCTTGGAAAAAAATGATAAATGAATGTAGGCCAGATTTAGTATTAATTGCAGTTCCACCAAAATTACAATCAACCATTCTTAAATTTCTTATTAAAAAGCAAATAAATTTTTTGGCTCAAAAGCCACTAACATATAACTTTAACGATGCTAAAAAAATATTTCATAAATTTAATAAAAAAAATATTAAAGCTGCCGTTGATTTGAATTTTTTAAAAATTCCAGCTATTTCTAAATATAAAAAATTACTTAAGAAGTATGCAGGCTTGAGATCATCTGTCGAAATAAAATGGTTATTTAAAAGCGGGACATTAAAAGAAAAAAAAAGCTGGAAGAATATAATTAAAGATGGTGGAGGGTCATATTTAAATTTTGGTTTTCATTTAATATCTTTAATTATTTATTTATTTGGAGATATCAAATATTTAAAAAGGCATAATAGAAAAAATAAAGTTGATTATTTAAAAGGCGAAACAAAGAAAGGCCAGAGACTTAAAATTAAATTTTCTAATAATTGCGTAAGTAAAAATATTTTCTCGATTAAATCTACAAATACTAAAAAAAAATCTTTAGTTCTTGAAAATCGATCTGCAAATTACCATGGGAATTTTATTATTTATAATAAAGATAATTTTAAGAAAAAGAATATTATTTTTAAAGACATTTCTCAAAATTCAAATAACTCTAGAATTGTTTGCTCAAGACTTGTGATTAAAGATTTGATAAAATCTTTCTATAAAAAAAATTATTTATTATTTAATGATTTAGAACACGCGGTAAAAGTTCATCAAATAATCTCAAATATATGAATTTAAATTAATTAAATATTATAATATGTTAAAAAAAAATGTGAGTATAATTATACCAGTCAAGAATGAAAAAAAAAATATTCTAAATACTATTCGTTCAATAAAAAAAAATTCACGATTTAGTTTTAAAATTTTAATTTGTTACGATAGTGTTTCTGATAATACATTAAGATTTTTAAATAATAGCAATTTAAAAAATAAATATTTTTTATGTAAGAACAAGGCTTCAGGACCTCATGGAGCTGTTATCTCTGGTATAAAATCTTTTAAAAGCGATTATTATTATATTTTGCCAGCCGATGATGAGATTAACGCTAAAAAGTTGCCTCTTTTAATTAATCTAATGGTGAATAAAAATATTGATATTTTGTGTTTATGCAGATTAATGAAGGGAGGAGCAATGATTAACGCACCATTTATAAAATTAAATATTATGAAATTAGTTAATTATTTTCTCTATTATATTTGTGGTCTTCCTTCAAAAGATTCAACTAATGGTTCAAGAATATTCTCCCATGCGGTTGTATCTAATATTAAGATTAATAGTAAGTTAGGTTTTTCTTATAGTTTAGAATATTTAATAAAAGCCTACTATAAAGGTTACAAAATTTTAGATTACCCATCTATTTGGAAAGAAAGAAACATAGGAAATAGTAATTTTAAATTATTAAAATGGTCTAAAGATTATTGTTTTCTGTGTCTTTATGCTTTTTATTTAAATATTAAAAAAATATTTATTTATGGACCTGATAAGTCTTTGTAATTTTTTTGCTGTTAGTAATCTTAAATGTAATTTTTATATTGATAAAATATATACTCAGAAACATTTATTTATAGAATCATTAAATATTAAAAATTTATTAATTTTTTTATCCTTTTTTATATTATTTTTTTTTTTATTACAATTTTTAAGATTATTTAAAAATATTAATAAGTATATTTTGATATTTGTAAGTTTTAATTTTGCTTTTTTCTCATCTTGTATAACTATTTATCCCAGCAATATTCCTTTTACTGATACTTGGTTGGAAATTTACCATTTAATTAACAATGACCAGCTAATTTATCTTTTTATGGGTAGTGGTGATCATTCTTTTTCAGGTTTTAGACTCTTTCATTTAATAATTTATAAATATTTTTCTCTTAATTATATTTTTTTACATTTTATTAATTTTATAATCTATTTCATTTCATTTTTATTTTTATTTTCTTATCTAAATAAATTTAAAAATATTCATTTTACATGGATCTGTTTATTTATTTTTTTTTCAGGAAAATGGATGAATGTTATTTTGGAACCAGTAAATTTAGCCTGGACGATTAATTTTATTTTAAGTATTTTTTTTGTATTATCCTTAAATCTTAAAGAAGGTTATTTAAAGTATTTAATAATTTTTTTAATTCTATTATTGTCGGCATTAAATTTCGGAGCAGGGATTGTATTGCTATCATATTCGCTTATTTACGGTTTTTTTATTTTTATTAACAAAAAATATTCTTACAAATTATTTTATATAACAACACCTGTATTAATCTACTTTTTTGTTTATAAGTTTCTGAATGTACATTGGCAGCAGAATACATCAAATACAAGCCTATCTATACTGTTGGATAAAAATTTATTTATAATTGCAAAAGATTATTTTGGTCTTTCTTCTTTTATATTTTTTCCCTATTTTAGTTTTTCTAAATATATTTCTCCATTTATCGGATTTTTACAAAATATGATAATTTTAACTTATATTTTTATATTTAATAAAGATTTTTATAAGACAATTAAAAATATAATTTTAAGCAATCCATTTTTGTTTATTGGTATTATAGGCTGTTTGTTAGTAGTCATTGTTAGAGGTTCAGCATTTGAGCAAATTAGATATTCTTCTTTTTCAATATTCTTTCAAATAGGCTTTTTCATTTTTCTTTATCAAAGTTATCCCAAAATATTTTTATTTTTTAAAAAAAAAATATTTTTATATTTTGTTTTAATTTCTTACTTTATTTCTATTATAGGACCCAATACCGGGATTCATTTTGCAGTTTCTCGAGCTGCAATTTTTAATCAAATTAATTCGTGCTATAAATCAAATAAACAAGACTGTAATGAGGTTATTTATCATTCTACCCTTTATAATAGTGATTGGTTCGATTATGATCATTATTTACAAGTCATGATGCACCTAAAAATTTATCATTTGTCATTTTTAAAATAATAGAACGCAATATAATGAAAAATAAAATAACAGTTGTTGGAGGAGTTGGTCATATTGGCTTGCCATTATCTGTAGTTTTGGCAAACAAAGGATTTAATGTTTTATCATATGATATTAATACAAAGAATATTGACTTGGCAAAAAAAGGTAAATTTCATTTTTTTGAAAAAAATGGAAATTCAGAACTTAAAAAAGCCTTAAAAACTAAACGATTGAATTTTACAGATCACTGCGTAGATCAAATGAAAGGTTCGGATTTTATTTTAACCGTTGGAACTCCAGTTGATAATTTTTTAAATCCTGATTTTAAATACTTAAAGAATTGTATTAATCAAATCTCAAAATATTTGGTATCTCAAAAACAGATTATTATATTAAGATCTACAGTTTATCCTGGGGCCACCAAGTGGTTAAAAAATCATTTAATATCCAAAAATATAAAATGTGATGTAGCCTTTTGTCACGAGAGAGTTGTTCAGGGCCATACTTTTGAAGAAATATCCCAATTACCTCAAATTATAGCTGGCACCTCGTCTTATGCTGTAAATAAAGCAAAAAGAATATTTAATAAAATCTCAAAAAAAATTTTAGTCTGTTCTGAACTAGAAGCTGAGTTTGCTAAATTATATAGCAATGTTTTTAGATATATCCAATTTGCAATTGCTAATGAATTTTACATGTTAGCAGATAAAGCAGGAGTTAATTTTCACAATATCAGAAAAATAATGACAGATTCTTATCCTCGCGCTCAGAATTTACCTAGCCCAGGATTTGCAGCCGGACCATGTCTTTTTAAGGACACCATGCAACTTGTTTCTTATTCTCAGAATAGTTCTAATTTAAGTTTTAATGCCATGCTAGTAAATGAAGGATTGATATTATATTTGGTAAATAAAATAAAAGCTGAATATAAAAAAAAAATAACTATAGGAATATTAGGAATGGCTTTTAAAGCCGATAATGACGATTCTAGATCATCTTTAAGTTACAAGTTAAAAAATATTTTAGAACAAAACTCTTATAAGGTTATTTGTTCCGATCCATATGTTTCTACAGATAACAATTTGAAAGATTTAGGTTTTACTGTCAAAAAATCTGACCTCATTATTATCGCCACACCTCATTCTATATATAAAAAATTGAAGTTAGGAAAAAAAAAAATAATTGATGTTTGGGGAATTTTTTATAAATAATTTTTATGAAGCAAAAAAATTTTTTAGTTACAGGCGGTTCCGGATTTATTGGTGCAGCTATTGTTAATTACTTATCGTCATTAGGTAAAAATGTTGTTGTATTTGACAATAATAGCAGGGGTAAATTAGTTAGATTAAAAAAAAACAAAAATGTTAGTTTTATCAAAGGGGATATCCGGAATAAGAAAGATTTAAGAAAAGCATTCTTAAAAATCCATTATGATACTGTTATTCATTTGGCCTATATAAATGGTACCAAATTCTTTTATAAAAAACCCACAGAAATTCTTGATGTTGCAGTAAAAGGATTGGTAAATATTTTTGATTTATGTATAGAAAAAAAAATTAAAAATTTATTCCTTGCCTCTAGCTCAGAAGTTTATCAGCATGCTAATAAAATTCCTACACCAGAAGATATACCTTTAATAATACCTGATGTTAAAAACTCTCGTTACTCATATGGCGGAGGAAAGATTTTAACAGAGTTGATGGGTTATCATTATGGTAAAAAATTTTTTAAAAAATTAGTAATTTTTAGACCTCATAATGTTTATGGTTATGATATGGGCAATGAGCACGTTATTCCAGAATTTATCAAAAGAATTAAATTAAAGTCAAATTATTTTAAAATAAAGGGCACTGGCAATGAGACTAGATCTTTCATTTACATAAGCGATTTTGTTAGAGCTTTTGATATAATTTTAAAAAAAGGCAAGCATTGCGAAATATATAATATTGGTACTGAAGAGGAGATTTCAATAAAGAACCTAGCGAAAAAAATTGCAAAAATATTTAAGAAAAGAATTAGGATAAAAAATACAAATTTAGCAAAAGGGGGAACCCCCAGAAGATGTCCTGACATTAGCAAGATTAAAAATTTAGGATTTGTTCAAAAAATTTCTTTAGAACAGGGTATACAATTAATTCTAGATAAAAATAAATGATTAATAAATCTTTTTTAATTTCAAAATGTCAAATATGTAGTTCAAGAAATTTAATATCTAAATTTTTTTTAGGTTATCATCCAACTGTCAATGATTTTACCAAAATAGGAAAAATCAATCTACTTATAGAAAAATATCCTTTAGAAATTTTATTGTGCAAAACTTGTTCGTTAGTTCAACTGGGAGTGTCTATAGATGGAAAAAAAATTTTTCCAAAAAACTACGCCTATAGGAGCGGAACTACAAAAATTTTAATAGATAATTTTGAAGATTTAGCTAACGAAACAAAAAAACTTCAATTATTGAAAATTAATGAATTAATAGTTGATATTGGATCTAATGATGGCAGTCTATTAAAGAGCTTTAAAAAAATAAATTGTAAAGTCATGGGAATCGAACCTACGGACGTGGGAAAGCTCGCAAGAAACAGCGGAATTGATACCATAATATCCCCCTTTAATTACAGATTAGCAAAAAAAATTAGTAAGAAAAAAAAAGCAAAAGTAATAACAGCGGCAAATGTTTTCGCTCACATAGAGAATGTTCACGATGTAATGAGAGGCATCTCAACTTTACTTGATAAAAAAGGCATTTTTATCTCAGAATCTCATTATTTGATTAATTTATTAAAAACCCTTCAATACGATACAGTTTATCATGAACATTTGAGATATTATTCAATTAAAAGTTTGAATCATTTG
>Ga0114979_10000156_pt1 | contig 43934 bp, 40 predicted proteins | sample S_140625_EF_Meta_FD_87315 | JGI IMG/M metagenome (GOLD analysis project Ga0114979, IMG submission 87315) | Freshwater microbial communities from Lake Simoncouche, Canada to study carbon cycling - S_140625_EF_MetaG | ecosystem: Environmental > Aquatic > Freshwater > Lake | place: Lake...
CAAACCGTGATCAACACCAATGCGACGTCGGTCCTGTTGGGATGTCAGTCTGTGTATCCGCACCTGGTTCAAAACAGAGGCGGACTGATTGTGAATATTGGTTCTTTTTTCGATAAGTTGGGGGTCAAACGCAATCTCGCCTACTGCGCCAGCAAGGCGGCGGTTGGGGCGATTACCCGTTGTCTGGCAGTTGAATGGGCTGGCCGGGACATCCGGGTGCTTGATGTGGCTCCGGGCTATATCGAAACGGATCTGAATGCGGACGCGATGCGATCAGGTCCCTTGCGCGCATATCTCGAAAAGCGAATTCCTTCGGGACGCCCCGGCACTGCATTGGATGTGGCGAACCTGGTAGGCGCGCTCTATTCCAGTGGAGCCGGTTTTATGAGTGGTGAGACGCTCTATATCGATGGGGCGCAGGGCATTGCGCATTGAGGTGATTTGAATGAACGTTCTACAGCGTCTGGATGATCGGCTGAAGCTTGCGCAAGAGGAGCGGATGCTTCTCGAGAGCGTGCGTCAGTTGTCGCGTGACAAGATTGCGCCGCGCGCCGAACACTACGACCGCCAGGGTGAGTTTCCCTGGGATAACGTCCACGCGATCAATGCGCTGGGCCTAAACGCGATGTTTGTTCCCGAAGCCTACGGTGGGGCGCCGTTGAGTTTCAACGCGTATCTGGCTTGCGTGCGCGAAATCAGCCAGGCCTGCGCGTCAACGGGCATCATTTGGGCGACCAACTATCACGGTATGAAGCCGTTGATTGATTGGGGGACCGAGACGCAAAAGCAGCGGTTTCTGCCCCGTATCGCGGAAGGCGGACTCGGCGCACTGGCCATTACGGAGCCGGGCGCAGGTTCCGACGCGACCGGTATGCGGACAACGTTTCGCGAGGAAGGGGATGAAATCGTAATCAATGGTGGAAAGACCTTCATCACGAACGGTGATGTCGCCGACCTTTATCTGCTCTTCGGGAAATGGGACGGTATCGTCGGTGCGAAGGAATCCATTTCTGTATTGATTCTGGAAAAAGGAACGCCAGGCCTCTCGGTTGTTCGTCTTGAGGACAAAATGGGTACCCGTGCCTCGAGCACGGCGACACTGGCGTTCGATCAGTGCCGGGTGCCCCGGGACCACCTCATCGGCGAGCCAGGCGATGGCTTGAAGATCCTGTTTGCGTCCTTGAACAAGTCCCGTCCAAGCGTGGCAGCACATGCACTCGGGATTGCCCGCGCGGCGTTTGAAGATGCCATTGCTTACATCAATGATCGACGGCAATCTGGCCGGCGGATACTCGAATTTCAGGGCATTCAGTTCATGGTGGCTGACTTGGCGGCGGATCTCGCGTTGGTTGAGTCCTGGCTCTGGCAGATCGGGGAGCGGGTGGAGGCGGGTGAAACCGACTTTGGCATCGAAGCGTCGATTCTGAAATTGCGCGCCTCCGATCTGGCGATGCGTGCGAGTACGGACGCGGTCCAACTACTTGGCGGTTACGGCTACTGCAAGGATTACCGGGTCGAGCGGCTCATGCGCGACGCCAAAATCACCCAGATTTGGGAAGGTACCAATCAGGTTCACCGGCAACTGATTGGCCGTAGCTTTCTGACAAAACAACCATAGCCATCAATCGGCTATCCAAAAGCTTCAGGGGACAATCTTGAGTCAAATTAGAACGATTGGGGTGGCTGGGTGCGGAACGATGGGGGCGGGTATTGCGATCGTCGCAGCGCGTGCGGGCTTTCGAACGAGGGTTTTCGATGTCCGCGAGGACGCGTTGGCTCGAGCTAGGGAACAGACCGAGGGGTTTCTGCGCAAGTCGGTTGAACGCGGCAAGTTGGCCGCCGACGCGTTGCCCCAAATCATGGCGCAATGGTCTGCTACGACCCAGCTGGCAGATTTGGCGGATTGTGACCTCGTGATCGAGGCGGTTTTCGAGAGCCTCGACGTCAAGCACGAATTGTTTAGTCAACTGAACACGATCTGCCCGGAACATACGATCTTTGCGAGCAATACCTCCACGATTTCGATCACCGAAATTGCCGGGGGATCTGGACGGGCTGACCGTTTTGTTGGCATGCACTTTTGTTTGCCCGCGCAGCTCATGAAGTTGGTAGAGATGTCGCCCGGCCTGAACACCAGTGAAGCCACCTTTCAGCAGGCTTGGGCCGTGTGTCAAGCGCTTGGGCAGAAGCCCGTGAAAACGCAGGACAGTCCCGGTTTTATCCTGAATTACTTTCTGATCCCCTTCAATAACGACGCCATTCGGTTGGTCGAACAGGGTGTCGCCGAGGCGGCTGATATTGATCTGGCAATCAAGGCGGCGATGGGGTATCCGATGGGGCCACTCGAGCTGCTGGATCTCGTTGGAATGGATACGCAAAAACTGCTTTGCGAGGCGATGCATGGGTTAACGCACGAGCCGCGGGCCGCATGCCCACCACTGGTCCGACGTATGATCGCTGCAGGGCACCTGGGTAAAAAGACCGGGCGTGGATTCCATGTCTACGCCGATCGCAAGATTTTTGGAGCCTGACCCCATGACGACTTATCGAATCATTCAGTCCGGGCCAAGCGCTTCATTCCCAGTCCCTCATCCGCTCATCGCACGGGCTGACAGGCAAGGCGATGCCTGGATCGTCGTGGGCCTTGGTGCCGGCTACGCTTATCGCGCCCATCAGGCAGCCACCCGTGCGGCGCCCTTTGTGGCGATTGAACTGGGCACGGAGTGCCTCGGCGTTCACACCGACGAGTCCCGCGACGCAGAGGGAAGTAACGTGGTTGGCTTTGCCCGATTTCGACTCGGCAAGGGCGATCCAACGCCTTTAGTCGAGGTCGTTCGTCAACCTGGCACTAGCCCTGCAGCGCTTGAGGCGGCCCGCGAGGTATTCGAGTCCGCAGGGCTCAAAGTCGCTGTTTGTGGGGATTTTCCGGGACGGATCGTGAACCGGCTGATTCGCCCTTATTTCAACGATACCTTGCGCCGTCTGGACGAAGGCCTCGCGACCGCAGCTGATCTGGATATGACCCTCTGCCTTGGATTGGGCTACCCCGAGGGTCCGATCACACTACTCGAGCGGACTGGTCTGGCCGAACATCATGATGTCTCGGAGGCCTTGCATGTCGCACTCGGTCAAGAACCGTATGTGCCAGCCCGCCGCGCCCAAGTCGCCAAACAGCGGACTGAACGCTGATGAGTCGTCCGGAGAATCGTCCTCTGAGTCAACCTCTGACTCGCCCCCTGAGCGGCGTTCGGGTTCTGGACTTCAGTACGCTGTTGCCGGGCCCGATGTGCACGCTGTTGCTTGCTGAGGCTGGGGCGGAGGTCATCAAAATTGAGCGCCCAGGTCAGGGCGATGAGATGCGAACCTATGCGCCGAGTTTTGGATCAGACAGCGTTAATTTTGGATTATTGAATCGTGCGAAAAAATCGATAGTTCTGGATCTGAAACAGGCTTCGGGGCGTGATCAGGCGATCGCACTCGTGCGGGATGCCGATATTCTCGTCGAGCAGTTTCGTGCGGGGGTGATGCAGCGCCTCGGCCTGGGGTACGAGACCCTGAGCGTGATCCATCCGGGGTTGATTTATTGTTCGATTTCGGGGTTTGGGCAGGACGGTCCGCTTGCACAAGTGGCGGCCCATGACCTGAACTATCTTGCCGAGGCGGGCATGCTGAGCCTGACCGCAGGCCATGATGGTGCCCCGGGATTGCCGCCAGCGCTCATCGCAGATCTTGCGGGTGGGGCCTACCCGGCGATGATGAATATTCTGTTGGCCCTGCGTCAGCGAGATTCGACAGGCCGTGGTTGTCACCTCGATATCGCGATGGCCGACCATCTGTTCCCGCTCATGTACTGGGGATTGGGCAATGGGTTTTCGTCCGGGTCCTGGCCGACGCCGGGTTCAGACCTTGTTACGGGGGCGAGCCCGCGTTACCAGGTTTATCAAACGCTCGACGGCCAACACCTCGCGTGTGCGCCGCTCGAGGAAAAGTTTTGGATTCAATTTCTCGACTGTATCGGCGCTCCCGAGTTGCGCGACGATACGACCGACCCAGCTGCCACGGTCAAGGCCATCGCCGCGATCATCGCGACACGAGCCCAGGACGACTGGTTAGCTCAATTTCATGGGAGGGACGTCTGTGTCGCGCCAGTAAGATCGCTCGAAGAGGCCGTCAAGCATCCCCATTTCCAGCATCGTGGTCTTTTTTCAGCAAAACTCGATGATGGTTCGGGTCGGCAGATTCCCGCGCTTCCGGTCCCGATCGACCGCCAGTTTCGGGGCGATGCCTTGACGCAAGGCTATCCGAGCCTGGGTGAGGACCAAAAGCTGTTTGAATCGTCATGAAAGCCGTCATGGTCCGGTCCTTTGGTTCGATCAGTTCTCTTGGATCAAACGATTCACCCGGCTTGCATCGAGTCGAATCCTGCAAGGATCTCAGCCCTGGTCCCGGGGAGGTGTTGATCGATGTGCACGCAGCAGCGGTCAACTATCCGGACCTACTGGTCATGAGCGGGCGGTACCAGATCTTGCCGCCGTTTCCCTTTACACCGGGCAAGGATGCAGCCGGGGTGGTGCGTGCGATTGGGCCAGCAATTGGGCACGCGAATCCATCCGAGGCCTCATCATCTATCTCATTTGCGGGTCCGCCATCACGATCAGTCCGTCTCGGGGATCGTGTCGTCGTTCAGCTTGAACACGGCGGTTATGCCAGTCAGGTTTGCGCACCATCTGCCTGGGTTCATCCGATCCCTGACGCCATGTCGTTTGTTGATGCGGCGGCGATGGGTCTTGTTTATCAAACGGCCTATTTTGCGCTGGTCGATCGTGGGCAGTTTCGCCGCAATGAAACGGTGCTGGTCACGGGCGCGGCTGGCGGAGTCGGACTGGCAGCCGTCCAGATCGCCAAAGGGTTGGGTGCACGCGTGCTGGCCGCTGTCAATACGCCCCTGCAGGCGGACGTGGTGCGACAGCACGGTGCCGACGCCGTGATCGATCTCGCTCAACCGGATCTTCGCGAAAGCCTGCGCAAGCAGGTTTATTCGGCCAATGCAGGACATGGTGCCGACGTGGTCCTCGATACCCTGGGCGGTGATGTGTTCGATGGTGCTCTGCGCGCGCTCGCCTGGTGTGGCCGGATTGTCGTCATCGGGTTTGCCGCGGGGCGGATCCCCGAGATCAAAGCGAATTACCTGCTGGTCAAAAACATTACCGCCAGTGGTTTGCAGTGGAGCGATTATCGGGAGCGAACCCCCGACCGGGTCGCGGAGGTGCAGCACGAACTGATGCAACTTTACACACGGGGCGTCATTCGACCGCATGTCATGCAAGCGTTTCCGCTAGAGCAGTTTGAGCAGGCGCTTGGGCTTGTGTCGACTGGGCAGGCGGTGGGCAAAGTGGTGTTGACCATGGGGCAACCATGAGCAAACGTGTCGCTCTCATTACCGGTGCAACCGGTGTGGTCGGGCGCAATTTGTTGGCCCATCTCCTGGGGGCTGGGGGTTGGGAGATCCTCGCCGTCTCGCGGCGCTCGCCTGCTCTGCAGGGTGACTATGCCCACTTGGCGATCGATCTGCTCGATCCCGCGGATTGCGCAAGGCAGGCCCATCGATTGTCTGCGGTGACGCACGTCTTTCATGCGGCCTACGTTGAACGGTCTGACTCAGCGGCCTGGGTTAATGACAACACCGCCATGCTGAGCCATCTGATTGAGGCCCTTGACCCCGTCGCTGTGGGGCTTGAGCATGTTCATGTCATGCATGGCACAAAGTGGTACGGAAACCATCATGGGACCTTCCGGACGCCGGCCCGCGAGGATGACCCCAGGCACATGCCCCCGAATTTTTATTACAATCAATGGGATTACCTGACGCAAGCTTCACATGGCAAGCGCTGGTCGATTTCGTCGGCTCGCCCCCATGCGATTTGTGGCGATGGGGTCGGTAGTCCGATGAATCTGCCGATGGTTTTAGCCGTGTACGCCGTGCTGTCGCGTGAACTCGGTTTGCCTCTGCAGTTTCCGGGGTCGGCTGCGAACTACCATGCGCTTTATCAGGTCACCGATGCGACGCTGCTAGCGCGCGCGATGGTCTGGATGTCGACCGAACCCCGTTGTGCGAACCAGGCATTCAACATCACCAATGGAGATCTGATTCGCTGGGAAAATTTCTGGCCCAAGATGGCACGCTATTGGGGCATGGAACTGGCGCCGAGGCGCCCGATCCGACTTGCTCAGGCGATGGCTGACAAAGGGCCGCTTTGGGATCAGATGGTCGCTCGATACGGGTTACGCGCAACGTCTTATCCGGATCTCGTGTCCTGGGGCTACGGTGACTTCGTGTTTGCTTCTGACTTCGACATCATCTCCCACACGGGGAAGTGTCGTCGTTATGGATTCTACGAATTTGAAGACACCGAAGCGATGTTCTTCAGGCTTTGGGATCAGTACCGGGCGGCCGGTGTCCTGCCCGGTTAATGAGCGTTCTTGCCCAGCACGACAGGTTGCAGGACGCCGCGGTCGATCGGCAGAACATGGTCTACCAGGCCACGCGAGTGCTTGAATTCGGATTCTGAGAGCAGAACGGCCATGCCTGCCTGACGCAATGTGCGGATGACTTCGATCAAGCGCTGGCAGAGTGCGGGCGCTACGCCTTCGAATGGTTCGTCGAGTAGCAAAAGGCTGTTGTCGGCAACCCAGGCGCGGGCGAGAGCGACGAGTTTTTGCTGCCCTCCCGAGAGCTCCAAGGCGCGGCGCTGGGCCATGGGTTCGAGCTCCGGAATCCACTTGAACACCTCAGCCAGACGCGAAGGCAGGTCGGGGGTGTTACGGGTCCAGCAGGGGAGGCTGATGTTCTCCTCGACGGTCAGCCCGGGGATCAGGCGGCGGTCTTCAGGCATGTAGCCAATTCCGAGGCGTATACGCTGGTGGGCCGGCATGGCATCGAGGCTTTGACCATTCATGCTGATATGGCCGGTGCTGCTCGGTAGCAGCCCTGCAATCGCCTTCATCAGCGAGGTCTTGCCCGCGCCGTTCCGACCGACCAGAGCAATGAATTCGCCGCGTCCCAGTTTGAAGCTCGCATCTCGGACGACTTCAACGCTGCCTCGGCGAACTGAGATCCCTTGCACTTCAAGCATGACCGTCTGCTCCCAGGGCTGTACCAACAATGAGGCGACGGACCTCAGGCGCATCAAGCACCTCGGCTGCCGTGCCATCTGCAATGATCCGGCCCTCAAAAAATGCGAGTACACGATCTGCGTACTGCGCCACGACTTCCATGTCGTGCTCAACGAATAGCGTCATTGCGTTGAGCCCTCGGGCGAGTTCGATCACGGTTTCGACGACGCTCTCTTTCTCTTCAGCGCTCACGCCACTGGTTGGCTCATCGAGCACCAGAACGCTGGGGTGGGACACGACGGCCATCGCGATGTCGAGGAGCTTGCGGGCGCCACCGGGGAGGGTTTTCGCCAGTTGATCGCGTTGCGGGACCAGACCAAAACGCTCTAACGCCAACGCACGAACGCGAGCCAGCTCTTTGGTCTGACTCGCGGTGGAAGCATGACGGGCGATGATTTCGGCTACTTCCAGGTTTTCATCGACTGTGAGTTGGTCGAACAATTGTGGAATCTGGAATGAGCGGGCAACGCCTAAGCGGGTAATGTCGCGCGGCTCCATTCCGGTGATGTTGCGTTCGCCCAAGAGGACGCTGCCCGAGTCGGGTTTGAGGTACCCCGTTACGAGATTCAGAAAAGTTGTTTTTCCAGCGCCATTCGTGCCAATGAGTGCGACGACCGTTCCAGCCGTGAATTCGACGGTGATGTTGTCCGCGCCCTTGACCGCGCCAAAACTTCGGCAGAGGCCCTGAGTCGAAAGAGCAATGGTCATGCGCGTCTCCCAAACCGCTTCAGGAGCGACCAGAGCCCCTCGGGCAAGAACACGATGCAGGCCAGCAAACTGGCACCCACAATGAATTGCCAGCTGTTCGGGGCGACGGCGTAGGCCACCGCCTGAACGGCAGAGAGGACGCCAGCCCCGACGAAAGCGGCCGCCACGTGGCCAAGTCCACCGAGGATGACCATGAAAACGAATTCGCCCGAGGTTGTCCAGTAGGCCATCTCAGGGCCGATATGACCGACGGCAACAGCGGAGAGAACGCCGGCAAGCCCCGCGAGTCCGGCTGCAATGATGTAATTCAGCAGAACGAGCTGGCGGACCGACTGGCCGAGATATTCGACCCGCAATTCATTGTCACGCAATGCCTTCGTGAGCAAGCCATAACGCGAGCGCAAGAATTGGTCGATGCCTATCGCTGCGAGCACCGAAAGAACGAGCGTCATGAGATAGGTTGGTACCTGGCCAGCGGTGCCTTGCATCGGAATGGAGAGCAGGTGGATGCCTCCCAGGTTAAAGCCATCGCTCGATCCCAAGGACTGCAGCTTGATCAGTAAGCCATAAAAGACCATCGAGAGCGCCATCGACAGCAACCCAAAGAAAATGCCGCGGTAGCGCGAAACGAACGCTCCCAGAATGAGCGCTAGAACCAGCGTCGCGAGGGTGCCGAGGACTGCGAGAACCAAGAATTCGGTGATCCCGGATAGAACAAGGAGGCCCGCTGCATACGCGCCAATCCCAAAATAAAGCGCGTGACCGAATGAGACGAGACCCCCGCGCAACAGCAGCATGAGGCCGAGGGCTGCCATGCCCTTGGCCAGTGCGCCACTGGCGATAAAAAGCATCCACGGCGGCATCCACCATGGGGCAGCCGCGAGGATCGCGACGAGGACTGAAAGCCCGGCAAGCATTCGTTGGGGCATGGTCAGATCTTCCTCGCTTCGGCCGGCGCAAATAGGCCGCTTGGACGCACGAGCAGAACCGTCGCCATCACCAGATAAATAATGAAGAGCTCGGCCTCAGGCAGCAGATGGACCGCCATCGCGCGGACGAAGCCGACCAGTAGCGCACCAAGCAATGCACCGATGATGCTACCCATGCCGCCAATCACAACGACTGCAAAAGCAAGAACGATCACTTCGACGCCCATGCTGGGAATCACCGAAACCGTTGGTGCGGTGAGTGCGCCGCCGAGTGCGGCCAGGGCGCAGCCGAAGCTGAATACCGCCAGATAAATCCGGTCGACGTTGGCGCCCATCGCCATCGCCACTTCGCGGTCGTGGATGACGGCACGCACAATCCGACCGCTTTTGGATTTCGAGAGGAACCACGCCAGACCAACGCCCACGACCGTGGCAGCGATCAGCATGCCAAAGTTGTAGACCGGGTAGGTGAGGTCGAAAATGTCGATACCCCCTGGCAGCAGGTAGGGCTCAGATAAAAAATAGGGATCAACGCCCCAGATGAATTTCACGCTGTCCTCAAGGATCAGAAACAGCGCGTAAGTCACCAGCATCAGCACGGTTTCTTCTTCATCCCGCAGGGGGCGCAAGAAGAGTCGCTCCAAAATCGGACCAAGAATGAGTCCGACCACCGGAGCGGCGAGAACGAGCGGCAGGTAAATCCCCCACTCGTTGCCCCCACCGGCCGCCCATGCACCACAGAGACTGACTGCGGCATACGCACCCACGGTGTAGGTTGCACCGTGGGCGACGTTCACGATCTTCATGACGCCGTAGACCAGCGTTAATCCGACTGCGACCAGGAATAACCAGGCCGCGTAGATCGACCCGTCAAGAAAGATGGCGACCGCTTCACTCATCGAATCATCAACGCTTGAATCCAGAGGCAATCCAGTCCGCTGACTTCACGCCCTCGGGTGGATTGACCATGTCGGCGGGGTAGCGCTTGACGTTGGTCACGGTCAGTTGACCCTTAACCATCTTTGTCGTGCCGTATGCGGTCTCCTGGATGGCCTGATGGCCTTTGGAGTTGCGCATTTCGACCTTACCGCTGGCGCTCTCATAGGTCAGACCTTCGAAGGCGGCGATGATCTGTTCTTGAGTCGGATCGGCACCTCCCGCGGCGGCCTTGGCTTTCTCATAGGCCGTTTTAGCGCCCAGAATGGCTTGCACCATGTGGTACGACGCATAGTTAGGCGGTGTGTTGTAACGATCGCGATAGGTCTGCTGGAACCAGCGGTTGATTTCTGTGTCCGGTGCGAACACGCTGTGTGGGCCGCGGGCCCCAATCACGGTACCGTCCGGAATGGCGTTACCCAGTTTGTGAATCGCGGTTTCGCCGGCGGTCAGAATGACAACGCTCTTCTTGAACAGGCCACGCGGGGCGGCTTGGAGGATCAGTGCTTCGAGGTCGCCGTCCCAGAAGCTGGAATGGATCACGTCGGGCTTGGCGGCCAACAGTGCTGAAATTTCGGTGCCGTACTGGCCCGCAAAAAGCTTCGGCATTTGCGAAGTGGTCACGGTGGCTGCAGGCAACTTGGCCTTCATCGTGCCTTCAAAATCAGACCAGCAATCCTGGCCCCAGGCGTAGTTCTGATTGATCCCGGCATACGACTTGGTGCCTGGTTTGGTCGATGCGACGTAAAGTGCCGCCGCGATGCTGTCCATCCCCGAATGGGAGTTGGTCCGGAAAACGTATTTGTAGGCGTTTTCTTCGAGCAGGCGTGGGGTCCCGCAATCAAAGATTACGGTGAGTTTTTTGAGTTCCTCAGCAACGGGGGCAATCGCCAGGCAGTTGCCACTCGAAATATAACCCACCACGATGTCAACGTTCTGGCGCTGGACCAGGTTGCGATATTCGCTGACCTGGGTGGTCGTGCTGCCGAACTCGTCGACCAGAACCATCTGGATTGGGGCGCCGCCGAACCCTTTGGTGGCGTGGGGCCCAGGGACCTTGCCCGCATTGAGGCCTTCGATCAGGATCTCGGCTGCGTTTCGCGCAGGCACGCCGAAGGGGCCGGCCGCGGGGCCGGACAGGAAAGTCACGACGCCGATCTTGACCGATTCGGCGGCTTGTGTGGCCGGAGCGACCGCTGCAAGGGTCGCTGACACGGCGATCGCCAGTGCACGCAAAGAAAACGATTTCATGGGGTGTCTCCTGAAGAATTCGAAGCCCTTCGCACCGGAAGGGTAAAAGCGTAGGTAATACGGTAATAAATGACGACCAAACAACTGGACGACTATTATTGTAGGCGGAACTGGTGGATGCGATACCGGGCCTGCGCGTGGGGAGTGTCCCCATTGAGGACAGTGTTGTCCTCGAGTGCAACCTGCCTCTGGAGTCGTCCGACCCTTTCAGGCCGCGTGACGACGTGCGGCCCAGTAGGTCGCTCCGTGTTCGCCATAACGTTCAGAGTGGGGCATGCTATGCCCCAGTTCGAAACGATCGCCAACGCATAGATGTTGGGTTGAATCGCCCACCGTCAGCCAAAGTTCCCCTTGAACGACGAGTGCCCGAACGCTAAACGGGTGGGTGTGTTCCGGGAGTTCGGTGTGGGCTTCCCACTCTCGCGACAGGACCTCGTCGAAGCCAAGTTGCCTGGATTCTGATTCAAATTCTTGGAACGATTCATGGGACATGATGTCTCCTGGGTTGAGGGTAATCCCTAGGCGGCCCGCGAGTCAGTTCTCGAGGGATTAGCGTTGCCCCAGACGCAAGCCACCAAAGAGGTTGCTAAGACCTTGCGGCTGCGATCGCCAGAACTGCTTGGGTACCTGAACCTGGGCTCCAAGTTTGGCGGCTGCATGCCATGGCCAACGCGGGTTGTAGAGCATGCCGCGCGCGAGTGCGACAAAATCGGCCTGGCCTGATTCGATGATTGCCTGCGCTTGTTCGGGTTCGGTGATCAGACCGACTGCAATCGTCGGCAAACCGGTTGATTCACGGATCTGCTGGGCCATCCCAACCTGGTATCCCGGGCCGACGGGGATTTTTTGTGCGGGCGAGACGCCTCCGCTTGAGACATGCAGGAATCCGCATCCACGCTCACGCAGTGCCAGACCGAGCGCAATACTTTGTTTGATGTCCCACCCGTCTTCGACCCAGTCGGTGCCTGAGAAGCGTACGCCCACCGGGATCTTGTCAGATACGGCAGCGCGGGTTTCATCGAAGACCTCCATGACGAACCGCATCCGATTTTCAAGCGACCCACCGTATGCATCTGTGCGTTGATTGGCGATTGGCGACAAGAATTGATGCAGCAGGTAGCCGTGAGCTGCGTGCAATTCGATGGCCTGTAGCCCCAGTCGTTCAGCGCGTCGGGCAGCATCTGCAAACGCGTGCTTAATCCGCTCCATGCCCTGCAAATCGAGTGACTGGGGGGCGAGCTCATGCGGCGCATGAGGGAGGGCGGAGGGCGCACTCGCAATCCAACCACCGCGGTCTGTAGCGATCTGTTGCCCACCATCCCAAGGGGCATCGCTTGACGCTTTGCGACCGGCATGTCCAAGCTGAATCGCAATCGGCATCGCCGAATGGGCTCGAAGTGAGACCAATACGCGATGCAACGCCGCTTCGGTGGCATCGTTCCAGAGCCCAAGATCACCCGGCGAAATCCGGCCGTCCGGCTCAACCGCGGTGGCTTCGAGGATGAGCATTCCAGCGCCCGATGCGGTCATCGCACCCAGGTGCATGAGATGCCAATCGGTGGCTTCGCCATTGACCGCGCTGTACTGGCACATCGGTGCAATCACGATTCTGTTTTCGAGTGTCAGGTGACCAAGAGGGGCGCGCGAGAAGAGTGCACTCATCGTTTTAAAAATCGTATTGCAGAAGGTGCGGGAGGTGCAGGAGGTGCAGGATCAGGGGCCAGCGTCAGGGTGCCTGTTCGTGGAGGGCTTCCCCAAGCGCGTTCACCAGCGAATCGATTTGAGCCGGCGTCGAAATGAAGGGTGGCGCAAGCTGAAGGGTGTCGACGCCGTATCGGACGTAGAAGCCTTTGCGCCAGCAGGCCATGGCCACTTCAAATGGTCTGCGAGCAATTTCGCCAGGGTAGGGCGCTAGCGTCAGTCCGGCGGCCAGGCCATAGTTTCGGATGTCTGTGACGTGAGGTGCGCCGCGCAGTGCGTGCACAGCGGTTTCCAACAGCGGGGCTAGTTCGGTTACCCGATCGATCGCATGCTCGCGCTCGAGCAGATCCATCGCAGCCAGCCCCGCAGCGCACGCAACCGGGTGCGCAGAGTAGGTGTGACCATGCGGAAATTCGACTGCGTAATGAGGGCCGCCAGCATCCATGAAGGTTTGGTAGAACGCATCGGTCGCCACCACACCACCCATCGGAATCGCTCCATTGGTAACCTGCTTTGCAAAGTTGAGCAGGTCTGGTGTGACGCCAAATGCTTCAGCTCCGGTCCAGGCACCTGATCGCCCAAAGCCGGTAATGACTTCATCAAAAATCAGCAGGATCTGATGCTGATCGCAGATCTCGCGCAGCCGCTGCAGATACCCTACGGGCGGCACGATCACGCCTGCGGATCCGCAAAACGGCTCGACGATGACTGCAGCGATATTCGACGCATCATGCAGGGCAATCAGATCGAGCAGGTGATCTGCGAGCTGAGCCCCTGTGGTTGGCATCCCGCGACTAAACGCGGTTTCGGGCAACAGGGTGTGTGGCAAATGATCGGCATCGATGCCATCGCCATACATTTTGCGATTGCCAACCATCCCGCCAACACTGATGCCCGCGAAGGTCACGCCGTGATAGCCCTTGGCACGACCGATGAAGCGGGTTTTGCTGGCCTGGCCTTTGATTCGCCAATAGGCCCGAGCCATTTTGAGTGAAGTGTCCGCGGCCTCTGAACCCGAACCAACAAAGAAGACCCGGTTCAGCCCGTCGGGCATCCGCGCCGCAATTTGTTCCGCGAGTCGGAAGGCGAGGCGATGGCCAAACTGGAAGGGTGGTGAAAAGTCGAGCGTGCTGAGTTGCTGGCTGACCGCTGCAGCGATTTCTACTCGACCATGGCCAAGGCCGCAGGTCCAGAGCCCCGAAAGTCCGTCGAAGATTTGCCGACCTCGCGCATCGCGATAGTGGCAACCCTGGGCTTCAACCAGGATCCGCGGATCCGCCTTGAATTGGCGATTACCCGTGTACGGCATCCAGTAAGCGTCGAGTTGGTTTTGGGTCAACCCCGAAGTCCCATGGGGATCGCTCAGTTCCATGATTGGTTCTCCTTTTTTGTCAGCATACCGCGATCGCGGCGGGCTCTACCCCGAAACTAATTGGCCGACGGCACGCTCCCATTGCGCCATCCGGGTGGATGCCTCATCGCGCGAAAGGGTGGGTTCGAATCGGCGCTCAATCTGCCATTGCGATTCAAGCGCATCCGTTGCGCCGAAAATGCCCAGTCCAAGCGCGGCAAGCCAGGCGGCGCCCAGGGCCGTGGTCTCAATGACCCGGGGTCTGACGACGGGTATCCCTAACAGATCTGCCTGAAACTGCATCAGCAGGTCGTTGACACAGGCGCCGCCGTCGACCCGAAGCTCTCGAACTGCTTGCCCACCCGCTGCGACGGCGTCTCGACTCATGGCCTGCAACAAGGCGGTGCTCTGAAAAGCGATGCTCTCGAGCGCAGCCCGCGCGATATGCGCGGCGGTCACGCCGCGCGTTAGTCCGAGAATGGCACCGCGCGCGTCCGCGCGCCAGTAGGGCGCACCAAGGCCGGTAAACGCAGGTACGACGATCACTCCGCCATTGTCAGGCACGCTTTCGGCCAAGGCCTGTACGTCGGCGCTGCGTTCGATCACACCCAGGCCATCCCGAAGCCATTGAACGACGGCGCCTCCCACAAAGACACTGCCTTCGAGCGCGAAAGTCGGTGTCTTGTCGGTCTGCGCTGTGCTTGTGGTGATCAAGCCGTTGGTGGAAACCAGGCTCTGTTCGCCGGTGTGCATCAACATGAAGCACCCAGTGCCGTAGGTATTCTTGGCCAACCCAGACCGAAAGCAGGCTTGCCCAAAGAGCGCGCTTTGCTGGTCTCCCGCAATGCCTCCAATTGGAACGGTAAAGCCAAGAATTTCAGGATCCGTGTCACCAAAGTGCGAGGCCGAAGGGTGGACTGCAGGCAGGAGCGCCGCAGGAATCTTGAACAGTTCGAGCAGGGATTCATCCCACGCGTTACGGTGGATGTCGAACAACATCGTGCGCGCGGCATTACTGACATCAGTGGCATGTACGCGCCCGCCAGTCAACTTCCACAACAACCAGCTATCGACCGTCCCGAACGCGAGTTCACCACGGTTGGCGGCATCGCGGGCTCCCGGAACAGAATCCAGAATCCACTGCAACTTGGTGGCTGAGAAATAGGCGTCGATGACCAAGCCGGTCGTGCGCTGGACTTGCTCACCGAAGCCCGCCTCGCGCAGTCCGCGGCAGACTGGCTCAGCTCTTCGGTCTTGCCAGACAATCGCGTTGTAGATGGGTTCTCCCGTCAGGCGGTTCCAGACGACCGTGGTTTCGCGTTGGTTCGTAATGCCGACACCGGCAAGATCGCGAGCCGTCAGGCCCGCTTTGCTCAGAACTTCCTGGGCAGTTGACCATTGCGATCGCCAGAGTTCGAGCGGGTCATGCTCGACCCATCCGGGCTGCGGGAAGATCTGGCGGAATTCCTGCTGCGCCATCGAAACAATCGCGCCGTTAGCATCAAACAGGATGCTGCGTGAACTCGATGTGCCCTGATCTAGGGCGAGCAGATACGTCATTTGAACTCCCCGGAAGCCACAACACAATCTACGCCCCCAACCGATAGCAATGCCCCAAATGGTGGTGGTGGCGCTTGATCGGTGAACAGTCTGTCAATTTGATCCAGGCGACCTACTTCAACCATCGCCGAACGATGAAATTTGCTGTGATCGGCAGCGAGCCATACGGCCCGGGAATGTTGCAGGATCCCACGCGCCACGGAAACTTCGCGGTAGTCAAAGTCGCGCAGACTCCCATCGGCCTCAATGCTCGAAATCCCGATCAAGCCAATATCGACTTTGAACTGGCTGATGAAATTGAGCGCAGCCTCGCCGACGATGGCGCGATCTCGAGCGCGAACCACACCACCCGCAACGATCACTTCGCAGTGCGGGTTGTCAGCCAAAGTCGCAGCCACGTTGAGGTTGTTGGTGATGACGCGCAGGTTGCGATGCTGAAGAAGTTCGGCTGCGATGGCTTCAATCGTCGTTCCAATATTGAGGCTTAGCGAGCACCCGTCCGGCACCTCCCGTGCGACGGCTTTTGCGATGCGCTTTTTGGCTTCGCGATGTAGCGCCTGACGTTGCCGATAGGCGATATTTTCGGTCGTCGAGTCCGAACGCTGGACTCCGCCGTGGTACCGACTCAAAAGTCCATCCTCGGCAAGCCGGGTCAGATCGCGCCGAACGGTCTGAACGGCTACTTCGAATCGCCGAGCAAGATCCTCGACTCGAACGGTTCCGTTCGATCGAACGATTTCAAGAATTCCCGACTGCCGCGGATTGAGGGCGCGGGCGCTGGGGGGGTCTTGCAAAGCTGGTTGGGCCGACACGACAGGCAAGGGCAGGTATTAAGTGCACAGAGATTAGAGCAAGAGAGGCCGGTTCGACATCGGGATTCCCAGGGGTTGCGTCCTCTGGTAGCAAAGGGTAGAACGAACAGGAACGATCAATAACGATCAAATTCGAAGAAAAACGAATTGTTTCCAGCACACTTGTCTTGTGACGTACTCGTTGTCGGCGGGGGCGTCAACGGCGCCGGGATTGCCCGAGATCTCGCGGGGCGTGGCCTCTCTGTTGTGCTTGCAGAAAAGGACGATCTGGCCGCCCATACTTCGTCGTCATCGACTAAGCTGATTCACGGGGGATTGCGGTACCTCGAGCACCGCGAGTTTGCGTTAGTGCGCAAGGCTCTGGCTGAGCGCGAGGTCTTGTTGCGGGTCGCTCCGCACATCATGTGGCCGATGCGATTTGTGATGCCGCATGAACCTTCGATGCGCCCATTCTGGATGATTCGCGCGGGCTTGTTTCTCTATGACCATCTGGCGCGAAGGGAGTGGCTATCCGGCTCTGAAACCATTGACTTGCGACGGCACCCGGCAGGGACGCCGTTGAAATCATTTCTGCACCGGGCCTTTGTGTACTCCGATGGGTGGGTCGATGACGCACGACTGGTCGTGTTGAACGCGATCGATGCTCGCAATCGCGGGGCTCGCATCCTGACCCGCTGCGAGTGTGTGCGGGCGCGACGAGAAGCGGGAGCTTGGTCAGTCGATCTTTTATCCCAATCGACTTCACAAGTTTCAACCCTGCGTGCTCGTTTGCTGGTTAATGCGGCAGGCCCCTGGGCGGCGGAGTTTCTGCATCAGAATGCAGGCGTCACCGGTGGAAAAACCTTGCGTCTCGTTAAAGGTAGTCACATCGTCGTCCCGCGTCTGTTTGACCATGACCATGCCTATCTATTGCAGGCGCCCGACCGGCGCGTGATTTTCGTGATTCCCTATGAGCAACGCTTCACGCTTATTGGTACGACCGACGTCGAAATACAGACGCTGACGGCGCCTGTTCAGATCGATCCTGACGAGATTGAATATCTTGTCATCAAGTTAATCGTTATTTCGAGGCGCAGATTCGGCCAAAAGATGTGGTCTGGAGTTACTCGGGCGTACGTCCCCTACTTGAAGATGAGGCAAGCGATGCCTCGTCCGTAACCAGGGACTATCAACTTGAGATGGACGCCAACGAACCTGCAATGCTCACCGTGTGGGGCGGCAAGATTACAACCTACCGCAAGCTTGCAGAAGAAGCGGCACGCCTGATCTGTGCCCAACTCGGGGTGGACCGTCCCGACTGGACTTCCGGGCAAGCCCTGCCCGGTGGCGATTTTTCAAAATGGGTCACAACAACCGATCGTCCAGACCAGGACTTTGAGCAATTCGTGGCAGCGCTGGTCGACGAATTTCCAGAGCATCCGGCGGATCTTCTTCGGCGCTGGGTTCGGTCCTATGGCGCATTGGTCGAAGAATTTCTCGTGCGCGGCCGACCATTAGGGGATGAGCTTGCGCCTGGCATTTTTGAGGCCGAACTACGTTATCTGCGTGATCGGGAGTGGGCGCTGACGCTGGAGGACGTTTTGTGGCGACGCAGCAAACTGGGGCTACATTTACCGCCGGGGGCAGCCGAGCGACTCTCCCAATGGTGGGATGCTGAAAATCAGCGTACGGTTCCAGGATCATGAATCATTCGCTATGCAATTAAGGCTAGAGCAAGTAAGTCGGCAGGAAGGATCGGAGGCCCACCTCTATCCGCTAGACCTTTATCTCGAGCCGGGGTCATTGACGGTGCTGCTCGGAGCGACACGCGCCGGGAAGACCTCGTTGCTGCGCCTACTGGCAGGTCTTGATGTCCCGAGCGTGGGGAAGATTCTGGTCGATGGCCAGGACGTCACGGGGATGCCGGTTCGTTCGCGCAATGTCGCCATGGTGTACCAGCAATTCATTAACTATCCCTCGTTGACGGTGGCGCAAAACATTGCGTCGCCGCTCAAGTTGAGTGGCCGGATGGACGCATCGGCGATTGCGCAGCGAGTCAGGGATGTCGCGCAACGTCTGCGGATCGAGTCTTTTTTGGACCGTTACCCAGCGGAACTGTCGGGCGGGCAGCAGCAACGGGTTGCACTGGCCCGTGCACTGGCCAAATCGGCGTCGCTGATGTTGCTCGATGAACCGCTGGTCAATCTGGATTACAAGCTTCGCGAAGAATTGCGGGACGAATTTTCGACTTTGTTTGCGAGTGGTGGGTCGACTGTCGTGTATGCCACCACCGAGCCTGCGGAGGCACTGTTATTGGGCGGTTACACCGCCGTCCTCGACGCGGGTGAACTACTTCAATACGGTCCGACCGCCGACGTATTTCATCGGCCGAAGTCGATCCGCATTGCACGCGCATTCAGCGACCCTCCGATCAATTTGGTGCCGGCGTTCGCAGTCCCAGGGGGCGTGAAACTCGGGCCTGGCCTGACTCTAAACCTTGGCGATGCGCTTCAGCGCTTACCGACCCTGAACGGGCAGCTGACGTTGGGAATTCGCGCAGGGGCGCTCAAATTGATGAACCAGTCGCACCAAACACACCGCCTCACGGTGCCTGCCAAGGTCGCCCTGGCGGAGGTGTCGGGGTCTGATACCTACATCCATCTGGAAACCGCCCTGGGCAACCTGGTCGTGCAACGGACTGGTGTGCATCGACTCGACCTTGGGGAACTCGTGACGGTCGGCATCGATCCTGGGGCCGTGTATTTGTTTGATCCTCAGGGTGCGATGGTTTTGGCACCCGATTCTGGGTTTCATCGGACTGCAGACGCTGATGGCTAGGATCCAACTCGATATTGCCCATTCGTATCGTGCAAATCCGCGAAACGATGCGGACTATGCGTTGCTTCCGATGCGCCAAACCTTTGAGGACGGCGGGGCTTATGCGCTGTTAGGACCATCGGGTTGTGGCAAGACGACCATGCTCAACATCATTTCAGGTTTGGTCGTGCCGTCGCAGGGTTCGATTCGGTTTGACCAGCGCGATGTGACACAACTCCCGCCACAGAAGCGAAACATTGCGCAGGTATTCCAGTTCCCGGTTGTCTACGACACCATGACGGTCGCGCAGAACCTCGCCTTCCCCCTGCGTAATCGCGGGATGGACGAGACGCGCGTGCGGGCGAGGGTCGGCGTCATTGCTGAAATGCTCGATCTCTCAGGGCAACTGGATCAGCGTGCAGCCGGTTTGTCGGCCGATCAGAAGCAGAAGATCTCGCTGGGCCGAGGCCTGGTCCGGGAAGATGTGGGAGCGGTTTTGTTTGATGAACCCCTGACGGTCATTGATCCGCATCTCAAGTGGCAGTTGCGGCGCAAGCTCAAAGAGATTCATCGTGAACTCCGTTTGACCCTGATCTATGTCACTCATGATCAGGTTGAAGCGCTGACATTCGCCGACTCGGTCTTGGTGATGGCGCGCGGACGGGTGATTCAGAGTGGCTCGCCTTCCGAACTGTTCGAGCAGCCCGCGCACCGGTTTGTTGGCCACTTTATTGGATCGCCCGGGATGAATTTTGTTCCCGTGAACCGACTCAAACGCTCGGCACCAGGTTCTTCAGTCGGCGCATTGATTCCACCGGGCGCAGTGACCCTTGGGATCCGACCCGAGTATCTTGCGTTGGGTGAACCAACGCCTGGTGAGCCGATTGAGATGGAACTCTTGGCAGCCAGGGTCCAGCGGATTCAGGATCTTGGAAGCAGCTGGTTAGTGAGCGCGCAGGTCGAATCCGGAGAGTCCGGCGCAGAGAGCGTTGGCGATTGTCTGGTGCGCTTGCGCCTGGCGCGCGACGCTGACGTGCCAGCACTCAATCAAGTCGTCGGACTGAAAGTTTTCGGTCCGCACACGCGTTTCTATGATTCGCAGGATCAGCTGATCGGTCGTGAATCCGAGGGCGCATTGCCATGATCAAACCCGTTAATCAGAAGGCCTGGTGGTTGGTCTTGCCCGTGGTCGTTTGCGTAGCGTTCTCGGCGATCCTTCCGCTGATGACCGTCGTCAACTATTCGGTGCAAGACATCATTTCACCCGAGCGTCGCGTTTTTGTCGGTACTGAATGGTTTGTTTCTGTGTTACGAGACGAGGAACTGCATTCGGCGATGGTGCGGCAACTGATCTACTCATTTGCGGTTCTTGCGGTGGAGGTCCCGCTCGGGATTGCGCTGGCGCTGGCGATGCCAACTGCTGGCTGGCGGGCATCCGCCACCCTCGTACTGGTCGCACTGTCGCTTCTAATCCCCTGGAATGTCGTGGGGACGATCTGGCAGATTTTTGGTCGTAGCGACATTGGCCTGCTGGGGGCTGCCCTTCAGGCGATCGGACTCGAATACAGCTATACCGGTAATCCAACGCATGCTTGGCTGACCGTGCTAGCGATGGATGTCTGGCACTGGACGCCACTGGTGGCCTTGTTGTGTTACGCCGGCTTACGGGCGATTCCCGAGGCGTTTTATCAAGCGGCCCAGATTGACGGAGCCAGTCGATTGGCAGTGTTTCGGTACATCCAGATGCCCAAGCTGCGCGGGGTTCTAATGATCGCGGTGCTGCTGCGATTTATGGATAGCTTCATGATTTATACCGAACCATTCGTACTCACGGGTGGCGGACCTGGCAATGCGACCACTTTTTTGTCGCAGTACCTGACCCAAAAGGCGGTTGGGCAGTTTGATCTGGGTCCAGCGGCTGCGTTTTCGCTGATCTATTTTTTGATCATCCTGTTGTTCTGTTTCGTTCTCTACAACTGGATGCAACGGGTCGGTACGCATTCGACGTCCACGACGGCCACCATCGCTGGCGAGAAGGGTGCCGTATGAAGGGCGCACACTGGCGCAGCGTGTTTTTGGCGAGCTACCTCGTGTTCGCGCTCTTACCCATCTACTGGATGGTGAATATGAGTTTCAGAACGAACGAAGATATTCTGTCGAGCTTTTCGTTTTTTCCGAAGCATTTCACCTGGGCCAATTACGCCGTGATCTTCACCGATCCAGCCTGGTATTCGGGTTACATCAATAGCCTGATTTATGTTGCGATCAACATGGTGATTTCAGTCACCGTCGCGCTACCGGCGGCCTATGCTTTTTCGCGTTACCGGTTTCTCGGTGATCGCCATGTCTTTTTCTGGTTACTCACTAACCGGATGACGCCGCCTGCTATTTTTCTCCTGCCCTTTTTTCAGCTCTACAGCACTGTGGGACTGATGGATACCCATCTGGCGGTTGCGCTCGCCCATCTGGTCTTCAACGTCCCACTTGCGGTCTGGATTCTCGAGGGATTCATGAGTGGAATCCCGCGCGAAATTGATGAAACGGCGTATATCGACGGATATACCTTCCCCCGATTTTTTTTGATGATCTTTCTCCCCTTGATCAAGGCGGGGATCGGGGTCACCGCATTTTTCTGTTTCATGTTTTCGTGGGTCGAGCTTCTGCTAGCCCGCACGCTGACCAGCGTCGATGCGAAACCCATTGTGGCGACCATGACCCGAACCGTGAGCGCCTCTGGAATGGACTGGGCTTTGCTGGCGGCGGCAGGGGTGTTGACCATCGTTCCAGGTGCGATCGTGATCTGGTTCGTTCGCCATTACATCGCGAAGGGTTTTGCCATGGGACGCGTTTGATGGACCACATTGCAAGGAGTTCACGAAGTGCTTGACTGGATGGTCTGGACCGTACCGGTCGCAGTCTTTTTCACCGTGATCGTTCTGATGCTGATCGGGATGACGATCTGGGAAATTCGAGCACCAACGATCGAGCGCAGGGGCTTTTTGCCGATCGCGACGACGCGGGGCGATCGCCTGTTCATCGGCTTGTTGTCGGCTGCGTATTTCAATCTCGCGTTCGTTGGATTGGGCGATCGATTCGCGCAATGGTTCGCACTGGAGGGTGAACCCAGTCCGTGGATTGGACTTGCACTATCGATGTTGCTGTTGGTTTGGGTGATGCGAAGGGGTTGAATCGCGCCAACCATTGAGAAGAAAACGGATTCGCGGCCTGAAGCTCCCGCCAGGTCCGATTCGCAGGAGGACAAGCGGGGCAGATTTGATTTTATTAACCAGGAGACCGAGACCATGAAGTACCGTTTGAACTACCGCTACACGCTGTTGGCCGTGTCGATTGCGGCCGCCTTGGGCGCCCAAAGTGCCTATGCGGGCGAGGCGGAAGCGAAGAAGTGGGTCGATACCGAGTTTCAGCCGTCAACGCTGAGCAAAGATCAGCAAATGGCTGAGATGAAGTGGTTCATCGAGGCCGCTGCCAAGCTCAAGGCAAAAGGCGTTAAAGAAATCTCAGTCGTGTCGGAAACGATTACGACCCATGAGTACGAATCGAAGACGCTCGCCAAAGCCTTCGAAGAGATTACGGGGATCAAGGTTAAACATGACCTGATTCAGGAAGGTGACGTCGTCGAAAAACTGCAGACATCGATGCAGTCGGGTAAGTCGATCTACGATGGCTGGATTTCGGATTCAGACCTGATCGGGACGCACTATCGGTATGGCAAGATTTTGCCGCTGTCCGACTATCTCGCGGGCGCAGGCAAGGAATTCACCAATCCAGGCCTCGACCTGAAGGACTTCATCGGGACGAGCTTCACCACGGCGCCCGACGGCAAGCTTTACCAGTTGCCTGATCAACAGTTCGCCAACCTCTACTGGTTCCGGGCCGACCTGTTCGCACGCAAAGATCTACAGGAAAAGTTCAAGGCGAAATTCGGCTACGACCTCGGCGTGCCGCTCAACTGGAGTGCCTACGAGGATATCGCTGAATTTTTCTCCAACGATGTAAAGACGGTGGATGGCAAGCCGATTTACGGGCATATGGACTACGGCAAAAAAGATCCTTCACTCGGATGGCGCTTTACCGACGCTTGGCTATCGATGGCCGGAACGGCCGATAAGGGCATTCCCAATGGGTTGCCGGTCGATGAGTGGGGCATCCGCGTGGCCGCTGACAAGTGCACGCCAGTGGGGGCTTCTGTTGCCCGGGGCGGTGCGACCAATTCGCCAGCTGCGGTCTTCGCACTCACCAAATATGTCGACTGGATGAAAAAATACGCCCCGAAAGAGGCGATTGGAATGACCTTCGGCGAGGCTGGGCCAGTGCCCGCCCAGGGCCAGATTGCCCAGCAGATTTTTTGGTACACGGCCTTCACCGCCGACATGACCAAGCCGGGCCTGCCGGTGGTTAATGCGGACGGCACACCCAAGTGGCGTATGGCACCGGGCCCCAATGGGCCGTACTGGAAAGATGGTATGCAGAATGGCTATCAGGACGTCGGTTCCTGGACCTTCTTCAAAGACCATGATGCCAACCGGACGGCCGCAGCGTGGCTCTACGCGCAGTTTGTGACGGCCAAGACCACGTCGCTCAAGAAGTCAATCGTCGGCCTGACCTTCGTGCGCGACAGCGACATTCGCAGCGAGTTCTTTACCCAGAATGCAGCGAAGTACGGTGGGCTGGTCGAGTTCTACCGAAGCCCCGCTCGAGTCGCATGGACGCCGACTGGCACCAACGTTCCCGACTATCCAAAGCTCGCTCAGCTCTGGTGGAAGAACGTGGCTCAGGCCGTAACCGGGGAGAAGACGCCTCAGGGTGCGATGGATACGCTAGCCGACGAAATGGACCAGGTTTTGGGTCGACTTGAACGGGCCGGGATGGCGAAATGCGCGCCAAAACTCGCCGCGAAAGGTGACCCTGCCAAGATGCTGACCGATAAGGCAGCCCCTTGGAAGAAATTGGCCAATGAGAAACCAAAGGGCGAAACGATCGATTACGAAACGCTGCTGTCGGCCTGGAAAGCCGGAAAAGTTCGGTAATTCGGTAATTCGATTGGTCGATCGGGCCGGCGGCTTAGTCTGCCGTCAACTTGAGTCGGGTAGGTTGCCTGCGCTCGATCGACCATTTCAGCAACGCGGCACATCGGTAAAACCCATGGGCGAACTTGCCGTACGGCATCGTTGCAAAAAAGGCCATGACAGCGCCCAGATGCAAGCAAAGCATTAAGGGGAGTGATGCAGATTCGCGCAGCACTGCGAGGCCGAGGCCGCTCGAACCAACCAGGAAAAGGAGTGCAATAAACCCACGGTCCATGGGCGCATTGTCGGCATCGCCATGCAGTGGATCGCGATTGAGATTCAGCCATCCAAGGCCGATCGTTCCAATCACGAGACCAATTCCACCGAGCGTACCGAGTATTTTTGGGAGACTGATCCAGTCATAGGGCGCTGACCAACCCAGTCCATAGTGGTAAAGCGTTGCGACCGAGGTCGATGCAAAACAAAGCACGAACCCGTAGAACGTGGCGTGATGAAAATGTCGTCTCGCATGGGTAAAGCGATCGTCAGCCTCGTTGCACCCTTCACCATGGCCGCCATCAAGGTACTTAAGTTTGAGTGCATTCAGGCTGGCCTCTTGAATGGCTTCGTGAATGGTTTCGCGCGGGGACTCTCCCTTCGGGGGATCGGTGTCCAGGTCGGTCCAGAAACGGGCGACACCGATGCCCAATGCAAGACAGGCAAACAAGAAGACCGGGGCAAACAATGACACCATCAAGTTGTGCGGGAAGATGGCATAAAAGCTGCCGGCCTCCAGTGCAATTGGTTTCCAGAGGGTTCCCTGAGTCTGCAGGCCGATCGCCAGGAACACCGTGAGCGCGGCGACCAGCGCCAACGCGAGCATGAGTCCGTTGCGCTGATAAAGACCCCCGAGCGGAGCTGGCCACGCGTATTCGGCGTAAGTCATCCGGCGTACCCGAGCCATCGCTTGGGGAACATTGACGCCAAAAGGGTTGGGCGGTGCGTACTGGCAGGAGTGCAGGCAGGCGCCGCAGTTGTGGCACAGATTTGCGAGGTAATGAATATCGGCCTTCGGGAATTCGAGGCGCCGGGTCATGGCTGGAAAAACGGCGCAATAACCTTCGCAATAGCGGCATGCATTGCAGATTTCCATCTGCCGAGCGACCTCGGCCTCGGCTTCGCGAACCAGCGCTTCAAGCGGCAACACGAGAATTCTCCTGAACAGTGGCGGCAGCCTTTGCAGCGGAAGCGCCGGCAATGCGGCCGAATATCGTTCCGATCGTCATGCCGACCCCAGCCGTGTAACCCTTGCCCAAGACGTTTCCTGCCATGATTTCCCCGGCCGCAAAGAGATTGGCGCTAGGCTTGCCGCTGAAATGGACTGCGGCGGTTTCGTCGACGCGCACGCCCAAATAGGTGAAGGTCACGCCAGGTTTGAGCGAATACGCAAAATAGGGCGGTGTATCGATGGTTCGCGCCCAATGTGTCTTTTCTGGCGTCAATCCCTCGGTTCTGCAGTTATCCATAATGGAATGATCAAATTGACCTGGACGACATGCCGCGTTGAACGTCCGGATCGTCTCGAGAAATTTCTCGAGCGGCAGTCCAAGTTTGTTGCCCAGAGATTCAAGGGAGTCGGCCTTCTCGCCACGGAAAACGGCCGGCATAAAGCGCCCGATGGCCTTTGCGTCAATGATGGAATGGGCAAGCTGTCGAGGCTGCAGTGCGATCAGGCGGCCCCACAGGGCGTAGCGCTTTGGCCAGAAGTCTTCGCCCTCATCGTAGAAACGCTCCCCATTGACATTGACCATGATGCCCAGCGACACGGAGTCAACCCGGGTTGAAATGCCCCCGTCAAATAGGGGAGCTCGGGCATCGACCGCAACCATGTGCGCTTGTGTTGGGTCGCCAACTGGGTCGGCCCCGCTGGCGATCACATCGCGCAGCACAACGCCCATGTTGTAGCGGGTGCCGCGAATTGCAAACTGGTCTGCAGGCCATTCACCTTGTTCATTCTGGCCCCAGGCTTCACGTTGCCAGGCGATATTCGACTCGAATCCGCCGCTGGCCAATACGCAGACCTTGGCCGAGATGCGTTCGAGCGCGCCCGGTGGCCCCGCATGGGCTGCTAAAAAGTGGCCGTCCTGTAGTTCGATGCGTTCGACGGGCGATTCATATCGCACCTCGATTCCCAATGCTTGCGCGCTGCGGTAGTAGGCGTTGACCAGCGCTTTGCCGCCGCCCATAAAAAAGGCGTTGGTGCGCGACAGATGTAATGTGCCGGAAAGTGACGGTTGAAAATGAACCCCGTGGGCTCGCATCCAGGTTCGGCAAGTCGCCGATTCTCGGATCACACGACGGGCGAGCGTCTCGTTGGTGATGCCGCCAGTGACCTTGTAGAGGTCCTGCCAAAACTCTTCCTCGGGGTAGGCGTCGGTCAGGACATCCTGGGGTGCGTCGTGCATGCAACGGATGTTGCGGGTATGCACCGAGTTCCCGCCACGCCAATCGCGCGGAGCGGATTCGAGTAGCAGGACCGATGCACCTGCTTCGCGAGCAGTAATGGCGGCGCACAGCGCTGCATTGCCACCCCCAATGACGAGAACGTCCCAGGTCTTCTTCATAAAAATTCGCATCGGGGCATCGTCTCTGGATTTTACGCTTCGCTCGGATTGGCCTCAACGAGTCTTTTAAACATCTTCTCAAACGAGATTTCCCGATCACTGCGTTAAAGTCATGCGCGCGCCGCACGCCGCCACTCATCTGACCTTGCTCTTAACCTTTAACGCTCCCCATCAAGTTATGTTTAAAACGACCATCGCTGGCAGTCTTCCAAAACCTGGTTGGCTCGCCGAGACCGGCAAACTCTGGCCGCGCTGGATGCAGGAGGGTGAAGCGCTTTCTCGGGCAAAGCTCGACGCGACGCTGCTCTGGATCAAGCTGCAGGAAGAAGCGGGGCTTGATGTGATCGCTGATGGCGAGCAGGCACGACAGCATTTCGTGCATGGATTTCTGGAGCAGGTGGAGGGGATCGATTTCGATCACAAGGTCGAAATGGGTATCCGCAACGATCGCTATAAGGCCATGGTGCCTCAGGTGGTGGCGCCCTTGCGACTGAAGGGGCGGGTACATGCTGCCGAAGCCCAGTTCTTGAGGGCACACACCGACCGGCAGACCAAGTTCACACTTCCAGGGCCGATGACAATTGTCGATACGGTGGCTGATCGCTTTTACGGTGATCGGGTGAAGATGGCGTTCGCGTTTGCCGAACTGCTGAACGAAGAAGCGCTTGCACTGCAGGCCGATGGGATCGACGTGATTCAGTTTGATGAACCCGCGTTCAATGTCTATCTGGACGAAGCTGCGACTTGGGGCGTTGAGGCCCTCGAGCGGGCCGCGCAAGGTCTGACGTGTACCACTGCTGTGCATATCTGCTACGGCTATGGGATTCAGGCCAACATCGACTGGAAAAACACGCTCGGCGAGGAGTGGCGCCAGTACGAGAAGGTGTTTCCCGCGCTTGCGGCGAGTTCGATCAAGCAGGTCAGTCTTGAGTGCATCCATTCGCGTGTTCCGGCGGATCTGATGGCGTTGCTCGCGGGCAAAGACGTGATGGTCGGCGTGATCGATGTGGCGAGCGATACGATCGAAACCCCGGAAGAAGTCGCCGACACGATTGGTCGGGCGCTTCAGTTCGTGCCACACCGACATCTGATTGCCTGCACGAATTGCGGGCTCGCCCCGATGTCGCGAGAAGTGGCTCAGGGCAAACTCGAGGCCCTGGTCAAAGGGGCTGCGCTGGCCGCTGAACGGGCCCGCTGAGGCGACAATCTGAATCGGCAAGTTAGACAGCGTCGGGGTTTGCCGAATGGATATGCGGCAACTGCGCTATTTTGTGCAGATCGTCGAGAGTGGGAGCCTCGCCAAGGCTTCCAGGCAACTTTTTATTGCCCAGCCGGCCCTCAGCCAGCAGATGGCCCGGCTTGAGGACGAGATTGGTAAAGCGCTCTTAGTCCGTTCCTCGCGCGGAGTGCTCCCCACTGAAAATGGCGAAGCGCTCTATCACCACGCCAAGTTCATGCTTCGACAACTCGATCAGGCAGTTGCAGTCGCGCGCCAGGAGAGTTCGGGCATTAGTGGCCGGGTGGCGATTGGGCTGGCACCGACGACGGTGTGCCGTCTTGGTCTGCCCTTGCTTCAGCACCTGCGCGCCGCATTCCCCGGAATTTTACTCAACGTGATTGAGGGACTCAGCGGGCACCTGGAGCACATGACGCGCGTTGGACAACTGGACCTTGCGATTTTGTTCAGTCAGACCGCGGCATCGGAGCAAACCGTCGAACCGTTACTTGAAGAAGAGCTTTTTGCGATTTTGCCATCCCACAGCAAACTGGTCCCGGAGGGGCAGTCAAGTATCAGTCTCGCGGAGCTGGCGATGCTCCCGCTCATTTTGCCGAGTCCAGGACATGGTTTGAGGCGACGGATTGCCTTGGAATTCGAGCGAATGAATATCGCCCTCGACGCCGTGGCGGAAATTGATTCGCTCCCCCTTCTAATGGCGTGCGTCGGGCAGGGAGTTGGTGTGACGGTCAAGCCAATGGCGGCGACTCATGCGCTGGGTGATCACCCCGAGCGCTGGCGCTGCCTTCGGATATCAGATGCACCGATGCGTCGTTCTAACTATCTTTATAGTTTCCCTGAACATAAGTTGTCTCCCTGCGCGGTGATCGTCCGCGATGAAGTCAAAAAAGTGGTGCGCCAGCTCGTTGAGTCCGGAGAATGGGGCGGGGTTGAGCTCAGAAGTTAAGAGGTTCTCGCGGCGTCCGCAGCCAGCTGGCCAGAACGACGACCTGAGGCGAAGGCCCATGCCAGATGATGACCGTGCCCCTTGAGCAAGAGCCCTCCTTGGCCGGTTGACCCAGCGGCCCGGAGGCCGGCGATTGGAGTCCCCTGTTGATCAAGGACCCGGTGCATTTCATCAACCCGCAATCCGCCCTCAGAGTGAACAAATACCGAACGCACTGGCCCCAGTGCGATGTAGGGGCCCTGGCTCAGGGCAGGGCGCCCTTCGGATTCGGCCCCGCTGCGCTCTAAGGCGGCGGAATTCATGCCGAGTCGTTGCGCGAGTTCTGCCAGGGTGGGCGCTTCGGTGAACACATCAGGGCGATTGCGGCGGTAGTCGTCCAGATACGCATAAGCAATCCCTGGCGCCGTCGAAATAAAGTGTGGCCACGCTTGGTAGCGTTGCGCGATCGCGGCATCAATCAGAATCCAGCCGACTTTCCCTGGCTGATCGGGTAGTCGCAGCGAAGGGCCCTGCCGTTCGTCGCCAAAGCGCTCGCCCTTCTGATTGACTAGCCGGGCACCATCCTCGAAAAGCGCCGTGGCCGGGGCCAACATCGTGGTTAGAAATTTCATCATGAAAGGGCGCAGCAGCGTCATGGGCACATGGTCGAGGGCCCATTGCATGCCGAGCGCCAGCCAACGCCAGGGGGGTAGACGGCGTAGGAAATTTTCCTGCGCCGGTGCAATAAAGCGGATTTCCGGACCTAAGGCGAGATCGCCATTCAGGATGGTCCCTCCCAGCGCCTCCGCCATCCGCTGGCCGTCCCCGGTGGCGGTGGCATTGACCGCGTCCACATTCGCTTCCCGAGGGCCCATGAAACGGTGCTTGAGTGCCGGATCGCTGGTGAAGTCCCCAGCCGCCAGCACGACATCGCCCCGGGCATGCAGCGTTAGGCGCTCGGCGCCCATCTCGGGCTCTAACACAACGCCCCGGACCCGATCCCCGTTGAGGTCGAGCGATGCCACTCGGACCCCGAGCCGGATATCGACGCCGGCGCTTCGGGCGCGGCGCTCCAGGTGATAGATGAACGCGCGCGAGTTGGGCAATACGTTGTGCATCCGTGGTTGACGGTGCGGTGGTTCGGGCATGGGTCCGTAAAAACAAATGCCGCTGTCAAGCAACCACTGGAAGGTCTCGGGCATCGCATCGCAGAGCACCCGGCGCAGTGCTGCGTTGTCGCGCGGCGCCAGTTCGCCAGCAAATCCAGGCATATCCTCCCAGTGATGCAGCGGTTCATCTGCAATGCCTTTACGGCGCTGATGGGGAGTTTGGGTCGCCGTGACTGAACCAATCGACCACGCGGTGGTGCCGCCCAGAGATTGATTTTTTTCTAGCAGAACGGTTCGGGCACCCGACTCTGCCGCTTCGATTGCCGCAGCCAGTCCCGCGCCACCGCCACCAACAACGATGACATCAACGAGTTCAATCAAACCAATCCGCCATTTGGCTGGATGATCTGACCGTGGATCCAGGAGGATTGGTTTGAAGCCAGAAAACGGACCACTGCGGCAATCTCGTCGGGAGTCCCAATTCGGTTAAAGGGACTCATGGCGGCCGAACGGGCTTTGGCTTCGTCGTTCTTCCCGAAGCGGAACAGGTCGGTATCGACGGGCCCAGGCGCCACTGCATTAACCCGAATCCTGCGTCCGGCGAGTTCTTTAGCCATTGACCGGACCATCGATTCGACCGCGGCCTTGGTTGCGCTGTAAGGCCCGAGACCCGGCGCCGCATGGCGCACTAGCGAGGTCGTGAGCGCGATGATCGAACCCCCGTCAATGACCTGCCGTGCGGCCTCCGACAGGATGTTGAAGGCGCCGACAATGTTGATCTCAACCAAACGGCGAAAGTCCGTGGCCGGAAACTGCGCCATTGGACCTGGCAGGGTATTGATCCCGGCGTTGGCGACGACCAGGCCGGGGCCGCTTCCAAAATCTTCCGATGCGGCCTTGAATACCTTCGCGATTGATTCCGGGTCACCCACATCCGCTTGATAAGCGCGGGCAACATTTGGGGCTAAGGAAGCTGCCAACGCATGCGCAGCGTCGGCGCTGCTGACGTAGGTAAAAGCCGCCGAAAATCCGTCATCGGTCAAGGCCCGAACACAGGCCGCACCGATTCCACGAGATCCGCCGAAGACGATGGCGAGGGGTTTGGACATTTGGGATAAATCCTCTTTTAAGACTCGATTGGGGGTTGAATATGGGGCCGGCCAAAAATCGGCTCCTTGAACGGGATCGGGGGCAGTTGCCAGGTGCCTGTGGACGGGGGCCGCACATTCGCATCGACGTGTACATCGATCACGCAAGGCCGGCGATTCTTGAGTGCCAGTTCAATGGCGGCCGGTAAATCCTGGGGGCGTGTGACGGTCGTCCCATCGGCGCCACAGGCGCGAGCCCAGGCGGCAAAATCAGGGTTGTAGGACTCACCGGTCTGTCCGTGATAGAACGCGGTACCAATTTCGCGCCCATCAAATAGTCCGTACTGGAGGTCTCGGATGGCACCCCACGCGAAGTTGTTCCAGATCACCCAGACGACCGGGAGGTTGTACTCGACGGCGGTACACAACACGTAGGGCGCCATCGTGAAACCGCCATCGCCGACCACCGCAACGACCGGTCGGTCGGGCGCCGCAAGCTGAGCGCCCAGCGCACCACAGACGCCAAAGCCCATCGAGGAGTACCCCCAGCTGTTTAGCATGCTCTGCGGACGGCGCGCTTTCCAAAACTGCATGAACCAATTGTGGTGGACGCCGGAGTCCAGCGCGAGAATGACATCGTCGGGCAGCAGGCGCTGGAGTTGGCCGACCACAAATTCTGGCCGAAGCGGGCTGGTTGAGTCGCCGAAATGGGGTCGGACGAAGGATTCCCATTCTGCCTGCCAGCCCTCCACGGTGCTGCGCCAGGGGCCAAACCTTGCGCGATCGATTGCTGATTCGGCGTGATCCAGACTTCGCAGAAGTTGGCCCATGAAGGTCTTGGCGTCCGCAATGATTCCAAGGGTGGGCGGGTAGTTGCGCCCCAGTTCCTGTGGGTCAATATCGACGTGAATCAGGCGCGTGCTCGGGAAATTCCAGGAATAACCGGGTTGCCAGCTGGACGCCGAACGATCATCAAAGCGCGTACCGATCGTGAGTACGAGGTCGGCGAAGCGGCCGGCCTGATTGGCCGGGTACGCCCCGTTGCGGCCGATGAAACCCAGCGCCAACGGATCGTCACCCGGGATACATCCCATGCCATTGGGCGAGGTGATGACGGGGATCCCAAGCCGGTGGGCAAATGCGACGATTTCGGGGCCGGCCTCGGCGAGCGTTGCTCCGTGGCCGATAAAGAGCACTGGGCGATTGGCCGTTGCGAGCAGCTGAAGCGCGGCATTTACGTCTTCAGTGCTTGCCCCCGGGCGATGCGGTCGGTCGAGATGTGAGCGTGCTGGTAGCTCCACATCGTCTGATTCCTGAAAGACGTTGTAGGGGATGTCCAGATTAACGGGCCCAGGGCGCCCGGTGACCATCGTATCGAGCCCCTGGCGGAGTGCCAGTGGGAGCATGTCGACACGCGTTGGTTGAAACGCACGCTTCACCACGGGGCGCAAGACTTGAGCGAAATCGGCCTGATTGTGCTTATAAAGTTCCTGGAACGGCGCACGGTTGTGTTGCGAGGTGGGAACGTTTGCTGTGATCGCCATGAAGGCAGAAGAGTCCGACAGCGCAGTCGCGAGTGACATGACGAGGTTGGCGCTGCCGGGGCCTGTCGAGGTCAGCGTCGCGACTGGCCGGTGGCGTACGCGGAAATAGGCATCCGCCATATGACCTGCGCACTGCTCATGACGCGGTGAGATGAGTTTGATCTGGTCGCGAACGTCGTGCAGCGCGTCGAGAATGCCAACGTTCCCGTGCCCACAAATGCCGAATACGTAAGGGATTCGTTCCTGAACCAGGGTCTGGGCGATCAGTTCGCCACCTTTCATCATCGGCATGAAATTGTCCTAGAGAATCACTGGTTAGGCGAGAAGGGTGACGAGGCGCTCTTCACTCATCTCGCGAATGGCGTGGTGTGGGCCCTCACGGCCAAACCCACTGGCTTTCGAGCCACCATATGGCATCAGGTCAACGCGGGAGCTTGAGGTTTCATTAATGTGAATGCCACCGACTTCGAGTTCGCGGGCAGCGGCCAGAGCATCGTCGAGGCGGTTGGTGAACCATCCAGTTGCAAGCCCGAAAGGGGTGTCGTTAATGCGGGCGATCGCCTCTGCTGTCTGGTCGAAGGACTCGATCGAAATAACCGGCCCGAAGACCTCCTGACAACTGATCGAAAGCCTGCGATCGACCCCCGTGAGCAACGTAGGGGCGATGACAGCGCCTTTGCGGTCGCCGCCGGCGAGCCGGGTTGCACCCGCATCAATCGCCTCGTCGATCCAGCGCTCGATGCGCTCGGCCTCGGTTTCGCTGATGACGGGGCCCACCACGGTTTCGGGATCAAATGGGTCGCCATAGGTCAGTGCACTGACTAGTGCCGCCAGACGAGATTCAACCAAGGATTGGATCGTTTTGTGGACAAGCAGAATCTGAATCGAGGTACAGACTTGCCCGGCTTTCCGGTAGCCCGCATTGATGATTTTCGGAAGGGCCCGATCGAGGTCTGCGTCCTGCGCAAGGACGGTAAACGCGATACTTCCGAGTTCCATTTGAGTGCGCCGTAGACCGGCGCGCTGTTGAATCGCTAGACCGACCTCGGTGCTCCCGGTGAAGGCGTAAAAGCGGATTTTGGGCTCGTCGAGCAACCATTGCGAAACCTCGGCCCCACCGTGCAGGACGGTGATCAGTCCCGACGGCAGGCCAGCGTCAAGCAGTGCCTGCGCCATCAGGTTGGCGGCCGTGGGGGTATGAGACGAGGGCTTTAGAACAACCGCATTGCCGGCAGCGAGCGCAGGTCCGACTTTGTGGGCAACCGTGTTAAGCGGCGCATTAAAAGGGGTGATCGCGCAGACGATGCCTAAGGGGACTCGAAGGGTAAAGCCCAGGCGACCTGCCTGTTGAGGGGCCCCTTCGATGGCCACCATATCGCCAACCAGACGGCGCGCCTCCTCCGCGGCCAACTGAAAGGTCTGAATGCATCGGCGCCATTCGCCACGCGCGTCGCTTTCGGTGAATCCAGCTTCTTGTTGCAATGACTGGATCAGGCTGGGGCCGAGTTGCTCGAGCCGGTCCGCGGTCCGTCCAAGAATCGCGCCACGCTCATGCGCGGTCAAACGGCTGCTTCGGAACGCTTTTTCGGCCGCCACTATTGCTTCGTGGACCTGTTCCCGCGAGGGCAAGGACAGGGTTGCGCAGGGGTGGAGGTGGAACTTGTCCAGAACGGTCCGGTGATGCTGGCCCGTCGTCCAAACGCCCGCCATCAGAAAGGGAATGGTGGTGAGTTGGTCGCTCACCGGGCGGCCCGCTTCACCGCTCATTCTGGCGTTTCACCATCTTCCGTAGGCGATGTCACGACGAGAAAGACCAACGGCGTCAATCCGTTATTGGTGAAGCTATGCCGCACGCCCGGCGGAATAAAAACGTAGTCATGACGACGCATGAGGTGTGGCGTACCGTCCAGCAACAGCATGCCCTCGCCTTCCAGAACATGGTAGATCTGTTCCTGAACCTGATGAACATGATCACCGACTTGGGCCATTGGTTGATAGCTTGAGATTCGATAGTCAATCCGGTGCGAGCCGCCGACCTCGGGCCCGACCAGCGCCTTCGAGAGCGCGCCGCCAAAATGGCCGGGGAACTCCTGCCAGGCAATTTCGGCAATGTTGCGGACAACAGCGTTCATTGGGCGTCCTTGTCGTCAAAATTGTGAGGGTCCAGTCTAAGCAGAGTGAGCCTCTCAGCGGTACTACCGAATTCTGACCCCGCCTATAGCGTTGACTTATATCGAAAGTCGATGACTGGGCTGCTGGCCATAGGCCCACCTTATAGCGCATCAAGGAAATCGCTAATTTGATAAGGCGCTACAGGGCTTTAGGATCTGTTTCACGATCAAAACGAAAATTGGGCAGCGCCTTGCGCCAGCCTGTCACCGGAGGAGAACCCCATGAAATGCGACCAAGTCGACCCGCAAGGTCAGCAACTGCCGAATCGCCAGACCACAAACCCGCCCCAGAGTTTGTCGACCGACCTATCCACGACCCGTCGCACGACCCGTCGTCGTCTGGTCGCCGCAGGTGGCGGGGCGGCGGCGCTTTCTGCGCTTGGATTTCCAGCCATTGTGAGTGGTCAGCAGGAAAAAATTCGGCTTGGGCACCTCACGCCAATGACCGGTTTTCTGGGCGCATTGGGTGAATACGCGGTGATGGGTATCCGGATGGCTGCCGAGGAGATCAATGCGGCGGGTGGCGTGATGGGTCGTCAACTCGAGATCCTCAGCGAGGATTCGGTCAACCCATCAGTGGGCTCCTCTAAAGCGCAACGCATGATCGAACGAGATGGCGTTGTTGCGTTGCTGGGTGAGATTTCGTCGGCGTCTGCGCTCACGATCTCGCAGGTGGCTGCCCGCAACAAGAAGCTGTTCATGAGCATTGGTGCCCGATCAGATGAGCTTCGCGGAAAAAATTGCAATAAATATACTTTTTATATTGATATCCCAAATACGGTGATGGTCAATGCGGTCGGGCAGGCATTGCTACGCGACAATATGGTCAAGGGAAAGAAGTTTTTCAGTCTGACCGCGGACTATTTGTTTGGGCACGACCTGCTGAAGGTCTCGAAGAAGTTTTTTTCAGCAAACGGGGGAACGCTGATCGGTGACGAGTTGGTCGCAACGGATGTCACTGATTTCAGCCCTTACCTGCTCAAGGTTCGGCAGGCCAAACCGGATGTGGTCTGTTCGAATCTGGCGGGCAATCAGGTAACGACGTTCCTGAAGCAATATGCCGAGTTTGGGCTTCCCTACCCGTTCATCGGATTCAATTTGAACACCGCGGATGCCTGGGCGGCGGGTGCCGAGAATTTCGCGGGGATTTGGCCCACGGTCTGGCACCACGACCTGACCACACCGGGGACCAAGACTTTCGTCGCAAACTTTACCAAGAAATACAACAAAATCCCGGAAAACCACGCCTGGATTGAGTACGTCACCCTGAAGATCGTGGCTCAGGCAATGAATGAAACCAAGTCGACGGACACCGAGAAATTGATTGCTTACTTTGAGAAAGGAACTGAATTCGACATCCTCAAGGCACGCAAGGGCTACTTCCGCGCCTGGGATCATCAGTTGATGCAGGAAGCCTATCCCTTCACAGCCAAGCCGAAGGGGCAGGCCAAAGACAAGCAGGATTTCCTTGCGTTTGGTAACCCGGTCCCCGGGGCGAATGAGTCGCTCGAAGTCTTGGCAACCAACAAGGCGGACAATACCTGCACGCTCTGAGCGGGCGACGTGGCATTCGTTTTTTTGCTCGAGCAGGTCGTTAATGGCCTGGTGCTGGGGGGTTACTACCTACTGCTCGCATTAGGTCTTTCACTGATTTTCAGTGTGGGCGGGGTGGTCAACCTCGCCCATGGGGCCTTCTACGCACTTGGGGCCTATGTGAGCCTCGTCATCACCCAGCATCTTGGGTTTGGCGCCAGCGTTCTGATCTCACCCATCGTCGTGGGGATCCTTGGAATCGCTTTCGAGCGCTACCTGTTGCGGCGCTTTTATTCGGCCGATCCGATCCTGAGCCTCCTGGTGACCTTCGGACTCGCGATGATTGCCGAGCAGGCAATTCGGATGGTCTGGGGGGCGGCGCCCTTGCCCTCGTCCATGCCGGCGGCCTTTAAGGGTCAGGTCGTGCTCGGGGACTTCATGTTCTCCCGCTACCGATTATTGCTGCTTGCTGTCGTTCTGATCGTGATGTTGGCGATTTGGTTTTTATTGCATCGAACATCGTTCGGCCGGGTGGTCAGGGCTGGTGTCCAGCGTCCCGACATGGTCGCAGTGCTGGGTATTCGCCTGCAGCCTTACATGACGGCTATCGTGATGCTGGGCGTTGGAATGGCTGCGCTGGGGGGCGTTCTCTTCGGCCCGATCAGCGTCGTCCATCCGGCAATGGGGACCGAAATCATGACGGTTGCCTTTGTGGTTGTGGTCATCGGCGGCCTCGGTAGTTTCTGGGGGGTCATTCTCGCGGCGCTTCTGGTTGGCCTGGTGCGTGGCGTGACGATCCATTTCGTTCCGGCCGCCGGTGAGGCATCCATGTACATCCTGATGTTTCTGGTCCTGATGTTTCGTCCACGGGGATTGTTGGGTGAGCGAATCGAGCGTTTTGAATGAATGCGCCTGACTTGGATTCGCTGAATTCGATGGGGAAGGTAGATTCGCAGCGACTTGCGCAGCGGGAGATTCGCCGAAACCTTCTGACCGCCGCGATTGCGCTGATGGCGCTGCCTTTTGCGCTCAAGTTGATCGGTCTGACGCTTGATACCGCTACGACGGTCGTCATTTTGGTCATCGCAGCGACGGGTCTAAACCTGTTGGTTGGTTACACGGGTTTGGTCTCTTTTGGCCACAGCATCTGGTTCGGTGTCGGGGGCTATGCTGCGGCCCTGGCCCAGAAGTACTGGTTTGCGGGGCAAAGCCTAATGCCCTTTCTCTGGTCAATCGGCTTTACAGCCGTTTTGGCGACTGCGGTTGGGCTATTGATCCTGCGGCGGCGTGGGGTCTATTTTTCGCTGCTGACCTTGGCCCTGGCTGCCCTGAGTTATGCCATCGCCTTCCGGTGGACAAGCTTTACCGGGGGCGAAGGTGGTTTGGGCGGGATCGAGCGATACACCTTGGGACCGCTCAATCTGGATGATCCGATCGTTTTTTACGCGGTCACTGCCGGCATCGCCATGGCGACGGTGTATGGGCTGCAGCGGGTGATCCGTTCACCCGTCGGCCACGTTCTGGTGGCGATTCGCGAAAATCAGCAGCGCGCATCCTTTCAGGGCTACGACATTGATCGCTACAAGCTCGGGGCCTTTGTTCTGTCCGCGGTGGTCACAGGCGTGGCGGGGGCCTTGCTTGTCTTTCATCATCGGCTGGCCGCGGCCGACGGTACCTCAGTGGCCTTCTCAGGTGAGTTGCTGGCCATGGTCGTGATTGGTGGTATGCGGAGCCTGCTCGGCCCGGCCCTGGGCGTCCTGTTTTACAGCCTTTTCCGGGAATTGTTTTCGATTTGGACCGACAACTGGTTACTCTGGTTTGGCATCATCTTCGTAGGCTTTGTTCTGTTTTCACCGGACGGGTTAGTCGGTATTTGGGTTCGGTTGAAGCGCAGGTGGCATGTTGCCCCTGAAGAATCTGCGGCCATGAGTCGGCGCCGGATTTACGAAGGACTCCCGCTCCCGGGGTTCTTGCAGGCGCAACGAGGCACGGGCACGGTTCTCGAGGTCCAGGATCTGGACAAGAATTTCGGGGGAATCCGTGCTGTGAGCGGAGCCCATCTGACCCTCGAGGCAGGGCAAGTGCACGCCTTAATTGGGCCGAATGGCGCCGGCAAGACCACGACCTTCAACCTGGTTTCGGGGCTTTTTGCGCCGACTAAAGGAAGCGTACAGTTGCTTGGTCGTTCGATCGCGGGGTTGCCGGCGCATGAAATTTGTCAGCAAGGCCTCGCCCGGTCATTCCAGATTACGAGCCTTTTCAAGGGGCTGACGATTGAAGAGAACCTGAGGCTTTCGTTTCAGGCGCGTCATCCAGGTAAATTTAATCTTTGGAATGATGTTTTTTCTTATCCCGACGTGCTCGCCGAAACGGCCGAGTTGATCCGATTCCTCGGTCTTGAGGGGATGGAACAGACCCTGGGCGGAGACCTTTCTTACGGCGGGCAGCGTCTGGTTGATCTGGGGATCGCGCTGGGTTCAAAGCCCCAGGTGTTATTGCTCGATGAGCCGCTCGCTGGATTGGCAGCGGCAGAGCGTGAGCGGGTGTCGCGCCTCGTCAAGACCGTTGCGCACAACATTCCGGTCTTAATCGTTGAGCATGATATCGACCGCGTGTTGGGCCTGTCGCAACGGGTTACGGTCATGAATCAGGGCGCTGTCTTGATGACTGGAACCCCAGACGCGGTTCGTGCTGACCGGCGTGTCCAGGAGATTTACACCGGTACTGGGGTGCCGACTGTGATCGGGCGGGGCAAGGCCTTGGGCGCCGAATCAGACGCGTCTGCGCTGTTGCTCCGTTTTGAGCGGGTCAATGCGTTCTACGGTAAGAGTCATATTCTGAACGACGCCTCACTGGACGTGCGCGACGGCGAAATTGTTGCTTTGCTTGGGCGTAATGGGGCTGGTAAATCAACCCTTCTGAAGGCCTTGTGCGGTCTACTGCCACCTGCATCCGGACAGATTGTTTTCGAGGGGCGAGATCTGGCAGGTATGGCTGCGCCCGACATTGCGCGTCTGGGCATCGGCTACGTCCCGCAGGGCCGTGGGTTATTCGCAGGCATGACGGTGGCCGAGAATCTGGCCCTCGGCCGTCTGGCGCGCGCGACCGACGGGAGCCATGGGGTGGCATGGAGTGAAGAGGAGATTTACGCCATGTTTCCGCGCCTGAAGGAGCGGCGTCATGTGGCTGCCGATTATTTGTCGGGCGGTGAGCAACAGATGGCAGCGGTCGCCCGCGCTTTGTCCGGGAACGTACGCTTACTGCTGCTGGACGAACCCTTTGAGGGATTGGCCCCGACGGTGGTGCAGGAACTCTTCACCGTCTTTGATCAGTTGCGCGGCAGAGTATCGATCGTCATTGTCGAGCACAATCTCGACTTGGTGCTTGCGTTGGCCGATCGGGTTTTTGCGCTGGAACGAGGTGCGGTTTTTCATCAGGGCCCAGCTGAACCCCTTCTAAACGATCTGGACTATCGCAAGAAGATTTTGTGGTTATGAGACCTTGCGCCTGAGGGCGCCCGGTTCGCGAGGGTTTTGATGGTTGACAAGAAACGCCGGGGATCCAAATCGAAGGCGTCCAAGCCCCGGGCGCCTGACCAGTCGACCCGGTTGGCCCACTATGCGGCTGCGCTGGCGGCAGACCCCGAACATCCCGATGGCGATGAGGCGTTGCGACTGGTGGATCACCTGCTGGATGAGGGTCTGGTCGATCGCCTTGATGAGGCATTGCGGATCGCGGATGAATTAGGTCTTGAGGCCTTTGAGCGCCTGCGCGAGTTAATTGAGCACGCGGCAACCCATGTCGCGGTGGCCGAGACCGGCGCTGAGGAATCCGGCGTTTTGGAATCCCGGTTGTATGCCCTCGTGATCGTCGGGCCCGCAGCCGCGATTCCGGAAGAGATCGATCCGGAGACGGTCGAAGCGCTGACCGCGGCGTTGCAGATGCGGGCGCTTATTGGCGAAGCGGGGCGGGCGTCCTTTGCCGCGTCGATGACGGGTCCCGTAGCGGCCGATTCGCTCGATTGGGTGGCAGTGGCCGAGTTTGCTGCGGCTTTATTTGACGATCTCACCGCGGGTGGCGAAGAGGCGGCGGCGCTTGTTCATGACGGCGACCCTACCGAGGGCAAGGTGGTGGTGCGCCTGCTGCCGTTCGCGACAATCGAATTACCTGAGGCTGAACTTGCGCTGGAGTCTGCCGACGCGAGCGACGCCGAACAGGCTTGGCTGGGGGATGCAGCGGCCCGATTGTCCGAGGATTTCGAGTCCGAATTAGACGTGATCGGCGTCTTCCCGTGGTTCTCTGCGCTCCGAATGGCCTCGATCACCCGCCGCTCGCTTGAACTGGGGCGCATTCTGGCCGCAATCGAGACTCAGCATGGTCGTGGCCCGTCGGCGTTGCGGGCGCGCCTGACAACGACTGCAGTCGAGGAATTGGGTGTGGCGGTTCGGGTGGGTCTCGAGGACGCCGAAACTGGCCGCCGATTAGTCACGGCCGATTTCCCCGTGTTAGCCAATGAGCATGTTGAAGATGCATGGAGTGCGCTTGCCGAGGCACTCGTTACCCAGGGCGTGGAAGCGTAGCGAGTCGATGATTAGGGCAGAGGCAGCACCCACACCGCGATCGACACCGTGACGAGCGAAATGATGGTGCCGATGACAATGGACGAGCTGATGGAGCCGACCTCAAGGCCATAGCGCTGCGCGATAATGAAACCGTTGCTGGCGGCTGGTAGCGCTGCAGCAATCACGCCGATCGATGCGGCATAGGCCCCGACCGGAAAAAGCCAAAGCATTGTCACGGCGGCCAGAGCCGGATGTACGAAGATTTTCAGGATGGACATCACCGGAACGGCGGGGTCGCGGGCAACCGCCTTGCCACCGAGCGAGGCGCCGATCGCGAAGAGCGCAGACGGTCCTGCGACGCTACCGAGCAGACGTACGAAGTTGTCAACCACCATCGGCAGTTTCCACTCGGTTGCAGACCACACGAGCCCAAGACCGATCGACAAGACCAAGGGGCTGCGCAACAACCCCAGGCCAGTTGATCGTGCGGCCTCAGCTGCCCGCTGCAGACCAGATGTCTGATCCTGAACGTGATCGTGATCCTGATCGTGATCCCTTGAGCCCGAGCGGGGTTCAGCGGACGGCTGCCGCGCGAATTCCAGCAAAATGATTGTCATGGTAATGATGACAAATACATCGAGGATGACGGTCATGAGAATGGGTGCCATTGCCTTGGCTCCGCCGATCTCAGAGGCCAGGGGCAATCCCATGTAGCCGACATTGCCGTGCGCGGCGTTAAGCCCCCAGCCGGCTGACTGGGCCCGGTCACCGCCCAGCCAGCGGCGCCCGACACCATAGGCAATGGCATAGATCGGCAGAGCCGCGCAAAGCCAGGCCGCGGCGAAGTTCGCGTCTAGCAAATTCGCCAACGGGTTGGTTGCAGCCACGCGAAACAGCATCGCCGGAAGGGCGAACATGAACACGAACTGGTTGATTGCATCAACCGAGAGTTCGGAAATCGAGCCCTGACGCCGACCGAGGTAGCCGCAGAAGACGAGCGCGAAAATAGGGAGCGTGATTTCAAGGACCGCTTGCACCGAGGCGATGTTACCCGAAGGTCTCCGCGGCAATTCGGAGACCTGGGAGCAGTTCTTTGATCCGCGTCAGATCAGGACTGCATCCAACCGTTTGGAGAGTGCAAAACGTGCTTGATGTTCCTGGATCCAGCGTCGAAGCAGCTGCGCCTGATTGGCCTCCAAACCACAGATCGTCAGGCCGATCCAGCGCGAGGGCGAGACACCTGGCCGAGCGGCTTTGGTCACTGCCCACCGAACCTCGAGATCTGCCCGCAAGAGTTCGATATCCGGAATCTCCATCAACACATTCGACCATTTGGTCCCGAGTGCGGGTGCTGCGGCCTCGTCATCGAGCCGGACACAAAGTCCAGTCTCGGAGATGTCTTCAATCTGCCAGTCGACCAATCCGTCGGGCGTCCGTACCCGCACGACGGCCGCAGACTCATGGGCTGGTCGGACCCGGAATGCCGAGCGGCGCTGCAGTCGCCAGGCTCGGGTGGGGAGTTCCCCGGCCAGTACCCAACCCTCCGGGTGACGTTGAGGTTCGAACCGATCGAGCAGAAACTGGACGCGCGCACCGTCGAGCTCGCTGACCAGGGTGCCACCACCGGCAGCGCCCATTCGCACCGATTCGGCTTCGCTCCGATTGGCGATCCGGGGGGTAAACACCCGCAACTCGCGCCGCTCGTCATCAATGGAATGCAAGGTGCTCGACCAGGTCGGCGTGGCGCGATGCGGGTAATAGAAAACCTGAGTCTGGTGCCGCTTCAGCCTGCGCAGACTGGCGGCAATCTCGAGCGGGTGTGCGACGATACCCGCGGCCAGTAGGGCGGTGTCGGTAACAAGATCCATGACGACTCCGAAAGGGTGCTGCGAAGTCTGGATTGCCGCATTGTCGACACGCTCCGACAAGGAAACCTTTCACAACACGTTCGCAGGACCTCATCAACATGGAACAAAATGTCTTAAAACAACGGGCAGCCTTGGCTGCACTGGACGAGCTGGTTGAAGGTTCGGTGGTCGGGGTTGGAAGTGGCTCGACGGTCGACCTGTTTATTGATGCATTGGCGACCCAGCGCGATCGGTTTGTTGGTGCAGTCTCGAGCTCGCGCCGCAGCACCGAGCGGATGCGCACGCAGGGCATTCACGTGATGGAACTAGGCGAACTGATTTCTTCGGGCCTGCCGGCGCCGGTTTATGTGGACGGTGCTGACGAGATCGATCCGTGGCACCAAATGATCAAGGGCGGCGGTGGCGCCTTGACCCGCGAAAAAATTGTGGCTGCTGCATTCGAGCGTTTTGTTTGCATTGTCGATGCCAGTAAGGTCAAACCAGTCCTCGGTGCTTTTGCACTACCCGTGGATGTGATTCCAATGGCTGCACCATTGGTTGCCCGCGTATTGGCCAATTTGGGCGGGTTCCCCAGACTCCGTGAGGGGTTTGTGACGGACGACGGCAATCTCGTCCTGGATGTGGGCGGCTTGCAGATCGAACCGAAGGCCGCGCGTGGACTTGAAGCGCAAATTGACGCAATTGCGGGCGTCGTGACGTGTGGGCTGTTTGCTGCCCGACCCGCCGATGTTGTTCTGATTGCTCGCCCGGAGGGCATTGAGCGGCGATTGATTCGGGATTCCACGGGGTAGTTGGATCCAATTTCCGGGTGTAAGTTGGACCACGCACTCGCGTTGAGTGTCCAATTAAAACAAGAGGAAAACATGAACAAACGACCCGTGGAGTTGCGCGCAGTATCTGTGCGTACGGGGCTTTCAACAGTCGGTATGACGCTTTGCGCTGCCGCGGTGTTGACGGCCTGTGGCGGTGGGGGTGGCGGCGAGCCCGTCCCTGTGACGCCGCCGGTTGTTGTCGTAACCCCTACCTCGG
>Ga0114979_10000157_pt1 | contig 43836 bp, 45 predicted proteins | sample S_140625_EF_Meta_FD_87315 | JGI IMG/M metagenome (GOLD analysis project Ga0114979, IMG submission 87315) | Freshwater microbial communities from Lake Simoncouche, Canada to study carbon cycling - S_140625_EF_MetaG | ecosystem: Environmental > Aquatic > Freshwater > Lake | place: Lake...
CACTTGGCGCAGCAGGTCGTCGCCGCCGGATTCGCCGAGGTCCCCTACGTGCAGTCGGGTGCCGTCACGTTTTCCGCCCGCACCGCCGGTGGTTACACAGGGCAAGGCGCGGACAGAGCAGGCGGCGAGCAGGCGGGACTTGTGGGCAACGGCATCGATCGCATCTACCACGACTGAGTAGCTGAGCGCAGGGCTGAGTAGGGCGTCGGCGTTGCTGGCGGTGAAAAACTCCTGCACGGCGTTCACTCGGCAGGCGGGGTGGATGGCGCGGATCCTCTCGGCCAGCACGAGGACCTTGGGCCGACCGATCTGGCCATCGAGGGCGTGGAGCTGGCGGTTGACGTTGCTCACGCAGACCTCGTCGAGATCGATCAGGGTGATGGCGCCTACGCCGCTGCGGGCGAGGGCCTCGGCGGTCCAAGAGCCGACCCCGCCGACGCCAATCACGCAGGCGTGCGCGCCGCCCAGGCGGTCGAGAGCCGTGCGGCCGAGCAGGCGGCCGAGGCCTCCGAAGCGGGCTTCGTAATCGTGGGTTCCGTCGCTCATCGGGAGGAACAGCGGTTGAGGAGCAGTTCCACCGCCGCTACCGCTAGCGCCTCGCGTTCGGCGTCCGCGCCGTGTATGCGCGTCCAGCGTGCGCCGGTGGACTCGAGTTTATCGAGGAATACCTTACGGCACATCTCGCGGTCAGCCTCGTCGGGGAAACACCTTTGCGGGTCGGGCACCCAGGGCAGGTCGGTATCGCAGAATAAAAACAGGTCGGTCGCACGGGCACGGGTGACTGCCTCGCCGCGCAGCCAATCTGGGCAGGCGCCGGGAAAGAGCAGGTCGTCCCAGATCGTGCAGGTTAGCAGATCGGTATCGTGGAACGCTACCCGCGCGCCGCCCTCCTTGGCTCGGGCCCGGGCGGCATCCTCGGTAGCGCGCTGACCGCGGGCGATGGCGTCGAGATCGGCGGAGGTGATGATGCCGCCGTGGGTGTCCCAGTAGTCACGGACGTATTCGGGCGACCATGGCGCGGCGAAGCGCGCCGCGAGGCGTTCGGCCAGGGTGGATTTGCCGGTGGACTCAGGGCCGTAGACCACGACGCGGAGGGGGCGGGGGACGGCTGGGTTCATGGCGTGGTCTGAGGGTTTTTAACCAGGGCCTGTCGCCAAGCGCGCAGGCCTAGGGCGGCTAGTAGCAGGTAGAGGGCATAGAGGAAGGCGGTGTAGGCGAGGTCAGCTGACCAGTAGGCGGCGATTGCTACGATGTTAACCACTAGCCAGACGATCCAGTTTTCGAGGTGTTTGCGCACCTGTAGGATTTGGCCGACGAGGCTGAAAGCGGCGATGAAGGCATCGCGGTAGGGCATGACCGCGTCGGTGTGGGTTTGTTGCCACGCACCCCAACCGAGGGTCAGGGCGAGGCCGGTGGCCAGCCAGCCAACACGGGAGCGGGGCGCGAGCCAAGTGACGCGCACGGGTTCGTTTTTTTGCGCTGAGTCGCGTCGCCAGTGCCGCCAACCATAGGTTAGGCAGGCGAAAAAGAAGCCTTGTAAGACGGCGTCGGCGTAGAAGCGGGCGCGCCAGAAGAGCAGCCCTTGCACGGTTACCGCGACTAGCCCCACAGGGAACGCCCATCGACTACGGCGGATCATCAGCCCGACGCCGAGGAGGCCGAGGGCGAGGTTGGCCTGATCGAGCGGTGCGGCCTCGGTCAAACCGCGCCAGATGTTTTCCCAGATCGCTTCCACGCCGAGGTCAGGGATGTGCGGCCACATAGGCCTCGAGCGCCTCGCGGGTCACCGCGTGTCGGGCGGCGCAGCGGGGGCACTGGATGGTGATCACGGCTGACTCCCCGAAAAGCCCTTCGGCATCTTGGCGCATAACTGGGGCCAGCACCTCTAGCATGCGGTCGTGGGTGCAGCCGCAGTGCCAGCGGCAGACGCGGGACTCGAGTGGCGCGGTCGATTCAATTTTTTCAAGTTTACGCACGGCGTCGGCGTCGAGCGCGGCTAGCCAGGCGGAGTCACAATCGGGGTGTTCGCTTACGAGGGCGAAATCCTCGTCGCCGAGGTCGAAGAACCGCACCGGGCGCTGTTCGCTACGGGCGTAAAACATCTCCATGCCCGCGACCGGATCTGCCTCGGTGAAGGCGACTACGCTGCGGCGCTTCGGCTCACGGCCGCGGACGATGTCGGCGTAGAAGAGGTTTTCGGGCAGCTCCTTCACGTTCTCGTCGAAGATGCGGCCAACCACGGCGCCGAGGGTATTATCGCCGGCGAGGAACAGGTTCACGCGGGGTGCCTGCAGATTGATGGTCCAAGCGGTCAATTCATTGCGCGGACGGGAGGCGCAGTGTAGGGCGAAAGCCGCGAGGGCACGTTTAAACAGGGTGGCATGGACCTCGGACGGTTTCACGCCGTTGGCGCCGAGGTGGAGGTAATAGTCCACGTAAAGTTCAGAGAGGTTGGCGCGCGCCACCAGGGCGTTGCGTCCGCGCACGAAAAAGGTGCGCACCTCGAGGCCGGGTTCGGCTGGGTTGGCAGGGGTGGAGTCGGACATGAACACACACCGAGCAACACTCGGGCTCGCTTGTCCAACGCGGAAAAGCCTGCTTGCGCGGGTGTAGCCTGGTCGTGCCGGCGACGGCAGGGTGTCGGGTGCCGCGAAATCTTAACCTTAAAAATCGTATGGGCACTTGGCACACCCCTTGCATAGTGTATCTTAACTAAGTTGCTTCGATGAAATCTTCCGCCAACGCCATTCTTCGCTGCTTCGGTGCTTCGTCTGCGAAGACCGCGGGTTGCCAGGCTGCGGTCCGGGGGTGTCGACAGAGTTGGCATCAATGCCAACCGCCCTCCCCGAGACGGTCTGTCTGAGCGGAGTGCGAATCCCTGAGCGGTTCGCCCCTTCCACCGAACGACGACTTTCCGGATCTGGGGCTTCCGCCCCGCGACGCCCCTGTGTTTCTACCCGAACTTTCATCCCGTTTTTCCTCTTTTCGTTTTCCCGACATGAATACCATCCTCCCGCCCCAGCTGAATCGCAGTCGTCGTTCGGGCCATGCCGTCACCGCCTTCGTGGGCGAGACACGTAGCCCTCACTACGACTGTCAGCAACACGCGGAGCGCATCGAGGTGACAGTTTTTTTGCCCGGGGTTGAGGCCCCCGGCGTCGAGATCGTGGTGCAGGGGCCGGACCTTGTGGTCATTGCCCGCAAGAGTCATGCGGTGCGGGTGAACTTTGCCTCCGCCCACCTCGAACATGCCCAGCTCGACTATGAGTTGCGCCTGCGGTTGGGGCGTGACTTAGATTATGGGGCACTGACGGCGGAGTTGGGGGTTGGGATGTTGAGCCTCAACATCCCCAAGCGCATGCTCCTGCCGGTGGCGGCTTGATCCGCTATGCGGGGGGGCGCTAGGCGTGATAGCCTCATGCCCCGAAGCCTTCGCTTCAAAGCGCCATACGGTGGTAGATGCACCAGCGGGTGAGGCCGACGACATCGCGCACGCCGAGTTTGGCGTAGATGTTGGCGCGGTGTTTTTCCACCGTGCGGGTGCTCAGGCCCAATTTGCCGGCGACTTCCTTCGAGGACATCGCCGCAGCGACCATGGTGGCGATCTCGCGTTCGCGCACGGTTAGTTTCTCAGGCTTGATATTCTCGGTGTTGCCGGGGAGGCTGATGATTGGCTCTAGCGGGAGGCGCGCGATGCCTGCGATGCTGTTGTAGCTGATGCCACCGGCGAGCACGCTCCGGATACTTTTGGAGAGCTCGGAAGATGATGAGGTTTTATCGGCAAAACCTTGCACGCCGAGTTTGAGTAGCTCGCGCGGTAAATCACTGTGCGAATGTGCGGTTATCATCATCACGACGATATCTGGCAGCTCAGGCCTGATCGTTTTAACTACGTCTACTCCTTGTTGATCGGGCAGGACCAAATCGAGCAGCAGCACATCAGGTCGTTCGCGACGGCAGATTTCGATACCCTCGGTTCCGGTCGAGCATTCTGCGATCAGCTTTGCATTATCTACTTTTTTTAACACCTGACGAACAAAATGCCGATAAACGGGATCGTCCTCGATCAGGACCACACGAAGCGTGGGCGAATCAACGGTGGGGGTATTCGTTAAGGACATTTTTTAATTGGTTTAGAAAAACTAAGCCAAGGAGGCTGAACTGACAGGTAGCAAGCCTTTGCTACGTAGGCGAACAATATATGTTAATTTACATTACCTTTCATTGTTCTGGAACCAACCAGTGCACTCCTCCGGTGGCACCGGGGCCTTGGGCAAGGGCAGGGGCGAGCCACTTGGCGAGGTTGTCGAGGGGGCGGGCGCTACCCCAAGGAGGGTTTATGACGAGTAAGCCGCAGCCCCAGAGTTTTAGTCCAGCGTCTTCTCCCCCGATCAGCAGTTCAACCGTGTAGCAGGGCGGCAAATCCCTGAAGGCAAGCAACTGGCGGTAAAAAACATCTACCCGAGCGCGGGCGGTGAGCGGATACCAGACTACGAAAGTGCCGCTTGGCAGGCGGGCGAGGCCGGCTTCGATGACACTCAAGATGGAATTCCACTCGTCGCCGCTTTCGAAAGGGGGATCGATCAACACTAGGGCGCGGCGTTCTGGCGGGGGCAGGGTTGCGCGGACGGCGGTGTAGCCATCCATCTTCTGCACGGATATGCGTCGCCGCCCGGTGAACTCACCGGCCAAGGCGGCGGCTTCGTCGGGCTGGCGTTCACAGAGAATCGCGCGATCTTGCGGACGCAGATGGGCCGCGGCGAGCCAGGGCGAGCCGGGATAAAAACGAGGCGGCTGGTCGCTGGAGCCGGCAAGCAGGTTGTCGCTCCGGGTGCTGCGATCAAAGGTCTGCACGGCCTCTAGATAGTCGGCTAATTCAGGCGGCAGATCAGAGCGGCCGAGCAGGCGGCCTACGCCAAGGGGCCATTCGGGGGCGCGGGCGAGCTTGGTGCCGATAGAGGCTGCAGATAGATCGTAACCGCCGCGGCCGGCGTGGGTATCGAGGTAGAGCAGGCCCTTTTCCTTAGCCTGAAGCGCTCGGAGCAAGTGCAGTAGCACTGCGTGCTTGAGCACGTCTGCGAAGTTTCCGGCGTGGAACTGGTGGCGGTAGTTCACGCAGCGGGGGCTCAGCCAACCGTGCTGGCAACGGGGACTTTGACCACGGTCTTGCGCACCAGAGCTGGCTCGCCGTCGGCCAGCGAGGGTTTGTGGCCGTCGGCAGGGAAAAATACCGCTACCTCTCCGGGGCCTATGCGTAGGGTGGAGCCGCCTTCGTGGCCGCAAAAAAACAACAGGTCGCGCGCTTCGCGCAGGTCCTCGGCCAAGACGAGGCGGCTGGTGTCGATTACGCCCATCAATTCGCGGCCTGACACCACGACCTGCACGTCGATGTAGCGCTCGTGGGCTTCCCAGCGGCCTTCGCAGGCGGGCTTTGAAAGGTAGGTTTGTTCGAGGGCAAAGACGCCCGCGCCCAGTTCAATACGGACGGTGTCGCCCACAGGCACGGCTGCAATCCGGGAGGCCTCGGGCGAGCCGGGTTGCAGGCAGCGGGCGACGTAGTCGAGCGCGAGCGTGAAAGCGGGGGAGGGCGCGAGTTGTGCGCGCACGGTGGCAAAAGTTCCGAAGAGGGCCATGGTGCCAGAATCGTGTCTGCGCGGTGCCCTAGGCAAGACTGGAGCCGCCGTGGTTAGTCGAGAGGCCAAGCACTGTTTGGCGGACTGAAGAAATCGGCCGGTAGGTCCGGGTTGGCCTCGTAGTCCTTTATCTGGGTCTCGTGCAAAAGGCGGCCGTCGGCGAGGGTGCGAATGCGACGGGGTAAACGGACGCCGGCGATTTTTTTGAAATCCGAGTAATGCGTTTCTAGAACCACGGTTTTCCCTTCGCGCTGCTCCTCGCGATCACGTCGGACCAGCAGGTGCGACGCGCAGTCGATGTAGAGGGTCATGACGTCGGTAAAGTGCACCGTGGCGAGCAGCTTCAGGCAGGGGCGGCCCTCGACGAGGCATTCGCCGCCGTAGTCCAAGCTGATTTTTCGAGCCTTATAGTCAAAGAGTGGTTGGTCGAAATCAGCCTCCAGAATGAAATCACGTTCCTCTTGGCGGCCTAGGCGGCGGGGTGGCCTGGCTGGGTTGTCTATTTTCCACGGTGCGTGGACTCCGTCGTAGGCGCGGACCAGCGAAGTTTTTTCGCCTAGGGTTTCGATGCGCACGCCGCGGGGGCGCGCGGCGTAAAGGATGAACTCAACCTCGGTTTCGCCTACGCGCGTCACGCCTTGGGCGCGAAATGAGTTTAGCGCGGAGTGGGCTTGGGAGCCGCCGGTGGCTTCCACGCTCACCTGCGCGATATCGTCGGCCAGATCCGCCGCGAGACGCTGCGCGCCTGATATGGCGAGGGCTAAAGTTGCAATGCCGATGCGCGCCAGTCGCGAAAAACACTTCATACCTGCATGCCGTCCGCGACTGGGGGCGCGGGCAAGCCCCAAGGTAGTGTTGGCGAGGGCGGATATGCGTGGGAATGGCTGGCGCTAAAAGCAGTCGAGCGCGGCACTTGGTTTTACGCTGGCGCGAGCGGCGTCCGCGCTTTTGCCTCCTTCTCAACATGGCAATGGATTTTGGTTGGTGGCTCCGCGATCCCGAGGCGGGCAAGTTTCAAGTGTGGGTCGTATTTCACGGCGGGGAGGTCACGTGGCGGCGCAAGCAGGGTCACCATGAGCCGTGGGAAACGCTCCAACCGGTTACGGAGGAGATGTGGGACCGGTTAATAGACGAGGCGGCTAAGCGAGTGCCTCGGCGGCTGATGTCGCCCAAGCAATTTGACGAGCTTAAGCGGGTGCGGGCGGCCGCCGAGGATGCTGGCACCCCTAAGCCCCTCAAACGTGGGGCGCATTTGAAGCGTGCCCGCGATATCCCTCCGCCTGCTGCGGAGGCGTGAGCCGGTGTGGGCTCACAACATTTGGCTTAGCTCTTGATTCGCGGTGCGCAGGCGAGCGGCGAGGGTATTGATCACAAATCGATGGAGCTGTGCGGCGAGATCCGGGCGGTGCAGCTCGAGCGATTTCAATTGTTCGAAATCGAGGCGGGCGGCGCGTGTCGGCATATCTGCGACCACGTCAGCACTGCGAGGCGCGTGGCTGTAGAAGCCCATTTCACCTACTATGGTTCCGGGGCCGTAGCTGCGCAGGCGCTTCGTGTAGTCTGACCCCGCTTGCTGGAGATTTACGCTTACTTGGCCTGAGAGTAGCAGGTATAGGGCGTTGGAGGGTTCGTTGCGTTTAAAAAGGGGGCGGCCAGCTGGCAACTCCAGCAGGTCGAAGTGGCGGGAGAGCGCCTCCGCGTCAACGGGGTCGTCGAGGCCGAGTGCCTCGCTGAGGGTCATCTCGCGCTGGGAGCCCGTGAGTAATTGGGATTCGGTCCACTCGAGGCCGCGGTCAAGATCGGCGAACAAGCGGGCTGGGGTCTTTTCTAGGGAGAGACCGCAGGCGGAGAAGCGGGCGCGGAGTTTTTCGTCGATTCCGGTGAAAACTAGCTGGGTGTTTCGTTCTCCGGCTAGGCGGAGAAGTTTCCGTAAAACGACGACGGATGAAGCATCAATCGTGTATACCATCCAAAAGTCGATCAACAGGGCTTCACCCTGGCCGAGCACGGCGCGAATCTCTTCCAGTAGACTACTGGCGGTGCCAAAGAAAATGTGGCCTTGCAAAACGAAGCCGTGCAGACGCGTGCCGTGCTCGGTCAACCAAGCGAGTTCGGCGGCAGTGCGCTCGACATTGGAGCGGCGGGTGCCTGCGGTGAATCGTTGTTTGACCACGGACTGGCGGCTGAAAGTAACGACAAAGTTCAGACTAGCGATAACCACTCCCATGATTACGCCCGTCACGATGCCGAAGGTGCCCACGATTAAAAGGATGGCCACGACTGTGAGGTAATCCGAAACGGGCAATTCGCGGCGTGCATCCCAAAGCCAGTTCACGAGCAACGAAATGCCCAGGTAGAGCACTAGCCCGGTGAGGACGGGGCGGGGCAGCAGCGAGACCGCACCCGGGGTGAAGACGGCGGCGCCGAGCACGAGCGCAGCGCAAATGCGCGCCGCCCAGGGCGAGTTGGCGCCAGCGCGGTAGTTGAGTAGCGAGCGGTTGAAGGAGTTGACCGACACGAGGCCGCCAGCGAGGCCGCCGAGGATGTTGGCCACGCCGAGGGCCTTTAGTTCGCGATCGAAGTCCGCCTCTCGACCAGTGGCGAGGTCGAGGCTCGTGGCGTTGAGTAGAATCGTGACCAGCACGACCAGGGTCATGGCCGCGAAGTCCTTACTATGGGTGAGCAGCAGATCCCAGCGAACCTCGCCGAGCGGTTGGCTAAAAGGTGTTTGCCAGTCGCCAGTGTTGAGCGGTGGCAGAAGCAGGCCGGCGGTCCGGGCTTCGCCCAGCGACCAACCGGTGGCGAGCAGCACGGCGTGGAAAACGAGCACACTGGCTGCCAGCACAGCTGGGATGACGAGAAAATGTTTCGAGGCGCGGGTAGCTGTGAGCAGGGCGAGTCCAGTGCCTAGGGTGAATACCCAGCCCAAGGTAGGCACGACTTCAAGATCTGCAGCGGTGGTGTGGTTAAAGTTTTTCCCGACTAGCATTTTCCAGGCACCCGCGATCAGCAGGTAACCGGTGCCGGCCAAGAATCCGCCCACCACGGGGTGAGGAATGTAGCGCACGTAGCGTCCCCAGCGGAATCGGCCAAAGAGATAAATCAGAACGCCGCAGAGCATCGCCGAGCCAAAGAGAAATATGAATATCGTCGGTAGCAGACCGGCTTGATGCGTGGCGGGGCCCTGCAGGATATCCTTGGCGATCGCGGCAGCAGAGATCGCCAAGATCGCGGACGGATTTGAATCCGGACCTCCGATCGCAAAACGGAAAGAGCTAAGGAATGAAAGGGTCAGGAGCGTCGCGCAGCTGCCGATGATGGCGGTCCAGACGCCAAGGTTTACGGAGGAAGCCAGGGAACCGCCAAAGATTAGGGTGGCGAATGAGCTCGCGTAGGCCAGCGTGACTAACGCGCAAAGGGTTCCGGCTACGATATTCGGTCCCAACGGCGTTTTTTGCGGCAAGGGCAAAGGCGAACGCGATGAAAACGGAGGAGCGGAGCTGAATGGAGTGGAGGAGGCTTGGGCGGGTTCCTGAGACACGTGGACTTGAGCTAGATGGGATGGGTGTAGTTGTTTTTTTTTTTACCGCCAGTGGAATGGTGAGGCGGATTCGGGAAAAGGTCTTCTATTAGCCAAGTTACCTCGCATGAACGCGGCTCGCATTTTGCGAAGAATTGGCCTCGGCTTTCGTCGATTTTGCATGACCTCATCTCCCCGTGCCTCCCCGCCTGTCGTTCCGGTTCCGGTCATGCCTCCGGGCAATCTTCAAGCGGAGCAGGAACTCGCTTGGGTCGGTGATGCGGTGTTGGCCTTGTGGGCGCGCGAGCGGGTATTGCGTGAGACTGGTGGGATCAATACCGAGGCGTTTTTGCGTCTAACCGCCAATGAGCATCTCGCGGGCATAGCGCGGCCCACCCGCGTGGAGGCGGAGATCGGGGTGGTTTATCGCCAGCAGGGCCTCGCACTGGCTTTCGCTTATATCGAAGCTAGGTTGCTGCCGGTCTTTCTCCGGCAGGAAGCCAACCGGCGTCGTCAGCGACGCTGAGGCATCATAAATACCTTAGTAGCTTTTTTGCTAGGTATTGTGCCCTGTTTTCGCTCTCCTGCCCGGTGAGGACGAGTGGGCTAAGTTTGTTTTTTGGCGATTTGCGCAGGATTTTGACTTGCTGTTCAAGTGAACAGCACTTTTCTAGAGCTCTCACTTGCCAGCATCGGAAGCACTGTTTCCCGTTGGTATCTCGATTGCAGCCGGGCGATCGCTCGGCTTCCTAACCCAAACCACTAAAAGTATCCGTCATGTCCAAAGCCGCCCCCGTTAAAGTCGCTGCGTCCACTGCCCCTGCGATAGCCAATTCAGATCGTAAGACGCTAGATCTGGCCGTCAGCTCCATCACCAAACAGTTCGGCGAAGGCTCGATCATGCGCCTCGGCGACAACCATAAGATGACCGTCGAGACGGTCTCGACCGGTTCTCTCGCGATCGATCTGTGCCTCGGCGGCGGCGGCCTGCCCCGCGGTCGTATCATTGAGATCTACGGGCCGGAATCCTCCGGTAAAACCACCTTCTGTCTCAGCGTCATCGCCGAGGCCCAGCGCCGTGGCGGCCTCGCCGCCTTTATCGATGTCGAGCACGCGCTTGACCCGAAATACGCCCGCGTGGTCGGTGTGAAGCTCGACGACCTGCTCGTCTCCCAGCCTGACTCCGGCGAGGACGCGCTCAATATCACCGAGACACTCATTCGCTCCAACGCCATCGACGTCATCATTATCGACTCCGTCGCCGCCCTCATCACCAAGGCTGAACTTGAGGGCCAGATGGGCGACATGACCATGGGCTCGCAGGCACGCTTGATGTCTCAAGCCATGCGCCGTCTCACCGCCGTGGTGAGCAAGACCAAGTGCATCTGTATTTTCACCAATCAGATCCGCGAAAAGATCGGCGTTATGTTCGGCAACCCCGAGACCACCTCGGGTGGCCGCGCGTTGAAGTTTTTCTCTTCTATTCGCATCGATATCCGTCGCAAAGACCAACTTAAGACGCCGGACGGCAAGATCATCGGAAACCGCACCAAGATCAAGGTGGTCAAAAATAAGATCGCCCCACCTTTCACCGAGTGCGAGTTCGACATCATGTATGACGAAGGCATCAGCCGCACTGGCTCGCTTCTCGACCTCGGTATCGAGCACAAAATTCTTGATAAAAAGGGTGCTTGGATCGCCTATCAGGGCGAGTTGATCGGGCAAGGGCGTGATGCCGCCAAACAAGCGCTCAAGGATAAGCCCGAGCTTGCAGCTAAAGTTCAGGCGGCGATCCAGGAAAAGGTTTCCGTTGCCGGCGGGACGGTGGTGACCGGAGCGGCCGAAGACGCGGCCGAGTAAAAGCCCTTCTCTATCTGCGTGGTGGGACTGATTTCCGCATCGCGCTTGGTGTGCGCGCCGAAGACTCGCGGTGGGTTAAAACCCACCGCTTCGAAGCGGGCGGGAACCTGTTCTCCTAGGCAGGGTCGTTAGACGGGTTGCACCCTTCAATTCGCCCCCTCTCTATCCGTCTATGAGCAAAAAAATCTGGACGGGTGTCGCGTTGGCGGCGGCCGTGATTGCGATGGGCTGGTGGTGGCTGGAGCGTAGCACTAGGCCGGCCCCCGCGACTAGCCCGGTGCACGAGCTTGCCCTCCAGTCTGTCCCGCCCGCTCTGCCGCCACTTCCTCCTCCTCCGGTTCTGGTCGAGACTGAGTCGCCGTCGGATAATCTAGCCGCCACCCGCACTTCGAACGCGACCATTGCCCCCACCGGTGACCAACCCGCACTGGAAGAGCCTTTGTCCAACGTATTGCCTACGGCTGGCGAGATTCTCGCCGAGCCGGGAGACGACTATGTCAAAATCGCCCAAAAACTCGGAGCCCTCGTGCTCGACTCGCGTGCTTCCATAGAAAACCGCCGCGAGGCGCTCGCGCACACGCTCAACCTTTCTGTTGGCCATGAGGCCGAGGTGCTGATTCCTTTGGTTAAAGATTTGCGCCTGCCGGATGAATTGGCCGAGGACATCCTTTCTGAGGCGCTTAACCGCCCGCTTCGTTTTCAAGCCGACCTTTATATCGAGGCTCTGGTCACCCGCACCACCCCGGAATTATCACTCCGAATCCGACAGCACCTCGCTTTTCTCACCGATGGTCCTGACCTTGGCCCGACGAGTTCGGCTTGGCGGGGCGCCCTTGCTAAGGCGAAGGCCGGCTGGGAGTAATTTTTAATCAATTTTCGTGTCCGTCATGTCGTATCGTTTTTGGGTTCTGTTCCTACTCACCCTGCTGCCGGGCTTAATTTCTGCTCGCGCTGACTCTGCGACTGCGTCCGCCTTGGATCCGGTGAGAGGCCAACCGCCTTCCGATGCGGGCGGGACGCCGGAGGCGGTGTCGGCTCTTACTGAGCTGGTTGCTAGGCAAAAGGTGATTTTAACCGAAGCGCGCCAAGCAGAGGATGCCAGCGAGTTGGAGGATGCGCGTCCTCGCTTACAAAAAGTGGTTCAGGGCTACGAAGACCTGCTGCATAAATACGGCGACTTCGCGGCGGCGTGGGCGGCCTATGGTTTGTTTCTCTGCGATCCGCTGGTTGAAGATCGTCGGGTAGCGCTCTCGCTTTTGCTTAAGGCCAATGGTCTCGATCCTGATTTGCCGATGGTCAAAAATCAGATTGGTGTGCTCATGGCAGAGCAAGGTAGGGTCATTGATGCCCTGAATTATTTTCTCGCCGCTAGCGACCTCGCTCCGCGCGAACCGCTTTACCACTTTCAGATCGGCCTCGTTCTCGACGAGGGTCGCGACGTCTTCCTAAAAACCAAGGCCTGGTCGCCAGAGACCATCGACAAAACCCTACTGGCGGCTTTCGCCCGCGCCGTCGAATTGGCTCCTGACCGCACCGACTATGCCTACCGCGCTGCCGAGGCCTACTACGGCCTCGCGACGCCGCGTTGGGAGGAGGCGCTGGCGAAATGGACCGCTCTGGAGGATCGTCTGGAGGGACGGGTCGAGCTGCAGGCGGTTCGGCTGCACCGGGCACGGGTGCTGTGGAAACAGGGTCTAGCGGCCGACGCGCGCGAACTGGCGGACTCGGTGGATGCGTCCGAGCTACGTGGAAGCCGAGAGAAATTGCGGGCTGAATTCGCGGCGGATGAGGTCGCCGAGGCGGCCGGAGCCTCCGTCCCGGGGGTGACAGGCAAATAGTCTGGCCGGCGAGGCCGCTGACCGCAGGGTTTAGATTTCGCCTGAATTTCGTCCATGTCTCCTTTTCATAAGCTCGAACGCTGGCTTCAACCGCTGGCACTGCCCCATGTCTTGCTCGCGATTGTGGCGGGACAGACCTTTTTCTATATCGCCGCCATGCTCGAGGTAGTGAACCTCGAGCGTCTGGTCTTAGCATGGGGACTGGTGGAGCAGGGAGAGTGGTGGCGCCTAGCCAGTTTCGCGCTCATGCCCCCAGCCTCGCATTGGGCCTTAGTGGCTTTCGCGCTCTACATGGTGTATTTTCTCGGCGACACGTTGGAAAAGGAGTGGGGCACTCTGCGATTGAACCTCTTTCTGCTGACCGGTTGGGCGCTCACGGTGGGGGCTTCGTGGATCGCGCCGGAGGCGGTTATGGGTAACGGTTTCATCAGCGGTTCGGTCTTTCTGGCGTTCGCCTACTTGAACCCTAATTTTACGTTCTACGTCTTCTTTATCTTACCGGTGCGAGTAAAGTGGCTCGCGCTGATTACTTGGGTTTTTTACGGCTACACCTTGATCACGGGTGGCACCGTGGATCGGCTCGCGGTGCTGGCCTCGACGGGTAACTTTCTGATTTTCTTCGGTGCCCGTATCGTATCTGACCTACGTTCCGGCAAGCGCCACATGGAGGGGCAGCGTCGGCGTGTGGTCGAGCGTCGCGAGGCGGAGGCGGCGGATCCACGCCACCGCTGCGTTACCTGCGGCAAGAACAGCGAGACTCACCAAGATGAAGATTTTCGCTACACGGCCGACGGCCAGTGTTTTTGCTCCGAGCACTTGCCCCGTCGTCTTCCCGCCCCATGAGTGCAGCTCGAGCCAAGATCAAAGCTGCGCCCGGCGCGCCGCCACGTCCAGCCAGTCTGGCGGCTCTGCCCCCGACTTCTCAACTGGCTACGCTGGCGGGCTGGCTTGCCTTCGCCGAGGAGGTTTACGCTAAGGCGGGTTTGGCACTCGGGCAGATCACCGACAACGTCCACGACGAGGCGCTTTATCTCCTTTTACGCACTCTGGATTGGCCACTAGAGAGCGGGCCTGAGGTCTTGGAAAAGTCGCTCGCGCCGGCCCAGCGCATTGCGTTGCGCGAGGTGTTGCACGCGCGGGCGGTGAAGCGCGTCCCGGCGGCCTATCTGACGAAAGAGGCATGGCTGGGTGGCCTGCGTTTTTACGTGGATGAGCGGGTGATCATCCCGCGCAGTTATTTTGTGGAGTTGATTCCGGGGCTACCGGGTCTCCTTCCGGCGAGCGTGAACGTGCTTCGTGTCGCCGATGTTTGCACCGGGTCCGGCTGTTTGGCTATCTTGCTGGCTGAGGCTTTTCCCGAGGCGAAGGTTGATGGACTGGATCTTTCTCCCGCTGCGCTCGCGGTGGCTGCCGTAAACGTCAAGGCCCACGGTGCTGGTCGGCGAGTGGCGTTGCACCAAAGTGATGTGTTCGACGCGGTGCCGCCACCCAAGGGCGGCTATGACTTAATCATCAGTAATCCGCCTTATGAGCCTAGTGCACACGTGGATCGACAAGCACCCGAGTTCAAGGCCGAGCCGCGGCTGGCGCACGACGGCGGGTCAGACGGCCTCGTGATCGTGCGTAAACTCTTGCGCCAAGCAAAGGATCGGTTGGCGCCACATGGTCTGGTCGCGGTGGAAATTGGAGGTCTGCGCAAGGCGGTGAATCGCGAGTTCGCGGCGCTCGCGCCCGAGTGGCTTGAAACGGAGGATGGGAGCGACTGTGTCTTCGTAGTGCGTGCCGCGCTTTTACAAGCTTGGGCGGGGTGACTGAGAGTCCCCGCGCCCGTCCGTCAGGCCGGAGGTAGGGTTTGTAGCAAACGGCCCCCTGCGAAATTATCGGCAGCTATGTAGCCACCTTGCAGGCGGGCTAATTCACGAGCTAGGGCCAGCTCGTGGCTGACTTTCGCCCGGCTTGGCGGATTAGCCGCCTATGGGTGAATTATTTCGCGTCCGCTTTATCCTTTACGCCACCGAAGGCGAAGCGGCTGATGAGGGACTCGAGGTCGACTGCGCTTTCCGTGTCGGTGATGAGTTCGTTCGGCTGGAGAAGTTTGTCATCTGAGCCGGGGCTAAGCGTGATATTTTTGTCTCCAATCAGCCCACTGGAGCGGATGGCAGCGAAGGTATCAGCCGGGAGTTTTAGGTCGCGGCGCACGCGCAGGGTGGCGATGGCGGCGTAACGTTCGTCTAGCTCGACTTTTTCAACTTGGCCGACGGCGACGCCGGCGATGAGCACGCTGGCGCCGGGGGCGAGGCCGCCAAGGTTGGTGAAGCGCGCGCGCACGGTGGTGGTGTCGACCGCCACGAGGGCGCCGCCGCCAATCTTGACGGCGAGGAAAACGAGGGCGGCGAGGCCGGCGAGGACAAAGGTGCCGACGGCGAGGTCCAGGCGGGTATATTTGACGGGGGTGGCTTGCATGACAGGAGTAGGAGGGTGGATCAGCCGAGGTCGGCCGACAGGGCGGCACCGGCGCGAAGGGCGGCGATGTTTTTAGCGAGAGCGGCCGGGCTATCGCGGAAAGATGCAACCACTGGATCGGCCGTGGTGGAAAACTCAGCTGGAGTGCCGGAAAAACGGATACGGCCTTGGTCGAGCAGAGCGAGATGATCGCAGGCGGCCAGGGCTTCGGGCAGATCGTGGGTCACGACTACGGCGGTGAACCCGAATTCACGCTGGGCGTGGGCGATCAGGGCGAACACGGCGTTGCGTCGGAGGGGATCTAGGCCGGCGGTGGGCTCATCGAAAAGCACGATCTCCGGGCGGGTGACCAAGGCCCGGGCAAGGGCGAGTCGTTTCTGCATACCGCCCGACATCTGCGAGGGGTAGCGGGTGGCGTCGGTTTCCAATTCGAGTCTGCGCAGCGCTTCGCGCACGCGCGCATGTATCTCCGTCTTGGGTAGCAAGGTGGCTTGCTCGAGGGGTAGCGCCACGTTTTCCCAGGCGGTGAGTGAGTCGAGGAGGGCGTTGCCCTGAAAAAGGTAGCTGCAGCGGCGGCGAAAGGCGGCCAGAGTCTCGGTGCCCGGTGCGGTGTCGACAGCGGTGGCGCCGAGCGGGTGGCCCTCGAACAAGACCTCCCCGCCGTCGGGCACGAGCACGCCGGCGAGGCATTTCAGAAGCACGGACTTGCCGGTGCCGGACTTGCCGATGATGGCAAGCACGCGGCCACGGGGCACCTCCAAGGTGACGTCGGCGAGCACGACCTGGCTGCCGAAGCGTTTTACCAGACTGCGCGTAGCGAGGAGGGGGGCTTTTGCGGATTCGGTCATCGGGGCGGGTCAGACCAGCAGGGAAGTGATCAAATAATCGGCGGCCAGCACAGCTATGCTCGAGAACACGACCGCGCGGGTGGTGGATGCGGAGACGGCACGGGCCCCGGTGGCGCCGGTGCGCCGGTGGGCGTTGAAGCCGTTGTGGCAGCAAAGGGCTATGGTGAGCGCGCCGAACACGAAGGCTTTGACCATGCATTCGGAGACGTCAGCTGCCTTCACCGCGTTATCGATAGAGGCCCAGTAGACGTTGCCCGCCAGTGGCAGCAGGATGCAGGCGGACAGCCAACCGCCAATCAGCCCGACCAGCGAGAAGAAGGCGGTCATGATCGGGAACACGATGAGGGCGGCGAGCAGTCGAGGCGCGACGAGAAAACCGAATGGGTCTATTCCCATCGTTTCAAGGGCGTCGATTTGTTCTGAGTTTCGCTGGATACCGATTTCAGCGGTAAGGGCCGAGCCAGCTTGGCCGACCAGCATGAGTGCGGCGAGGACGGGGGCGAGTTCGCGGATAAGGGTCAGCGCGACGAGGGGCCCGAGTAGGCCGGAGGAGCCGAAGCGGTTTAGGGTATGGTAGGCCTGTAGGCCGAGAACGAGTCCGGTGAAGACGCCGACGATTAGAATGACGGGCAGACAGCGAACGCCCTGTTCGTAAACGGAGCGCGCGAGGCGGCGGCCGAGGCGGCGGGAGCCGACGGCGGAGTAAAACCCGCGGAAGGTGAAGCGAGCGAGGTCGCCGGCTTCGGAGACGATGCGCAGAGAGGATTGGCCGAGGGCGGATAACATGGACGCGAAGCATAAAGACCCTGCCGGGATTCTTTTGTCGAACGCGCAGTGATTGCGACGCGCGTTCTATTTGCGGTTGCGGCGGGCGGGGCGAGGTTTTGGCTGGGTGAAATTATGCGAATCAGCGGTGGAGCAGCTCGCGGGACGGTGTTGGTGGTGCCCAAAGGCGATGCGGTGCGGCCGGCCACGGATGGTATGCGCCAAGCGGTTTTTTCTACACTCGGTGCGCGGTTGGCCGGTGCGCGCTTCGCGGACCTCTTTGCTGGAAGTGGTGGTTACGGGCTGGAGGCTTGGAGCCGGGGTGCGGCGGGCGGAGTCTTCGTCGAGCAAAACGCCAAGGCGGCGGCCTGTTTGCGGCAAAATATCCTAACTGCGGCAAAAAGTGCGCGTCGGGATGCGGGCGAGCTGCGGTTGGTGGTGGGCGACGCCCTCGCCTGGCGGCCCGCAGCGGGAGAGGCTGGACCGGACCTGATTTTTGCCGATCCGCCCTATCCGATCATCCCGGAAATCGCACCGCGGCTTTTTGCGGGCCTGCTTGAGGCGACGGCGGTGAGGGACGACCCTATCGTGGTGCTCGAATACCCGGGCGAACTGGAGCTTGCACCGGCGGGGTGGCTCTTGATCAAACGGGTCGGCCGCGGGGTGCGGCAGCCTACGGCGGGTTTTTTCCGGAGGGCTTAATGTTTCTCACCTCTCGTAGTCACGCGCTGTAAGGGATAGCGGCATGACTCGGGTGAGGGACGGCCTGATGTCCGGTAGGAGTCAGAAAAGCATACCGGCAATGCTTGCGGTTAGGAAGCAAGTCAGGCTTCCGCCGAGGAGCGCGCGCCAGCCGAGGAGTGCGAGTTCGGTGCGTTTACCCGGAGCCATGGCGCCGAGGCCACCGACTTGGATGCCGATCGAGACGATGTTGGAAAAGCCGCATAAGGCGTAGGTGAGAATGATGCGGGTGCGGTCGTCGGTCAGCTGCCCGGCGATCTTCATTTGAGACATGCTGAAATAGGCGTAGAATTCGTTCAGAACTGTTTTCTCGCCTAGCAGTCGACCGGCGGCGAGCAGGTGTTCACTATCCACGCCGATCAGCCACGCGATCGGAGCGCCGATCATACCGAAGACAAACTGGAGGGACAGGTCCTTAAACTGGCCGCCGGTGCTGGTGGCGATGAGGTCATTCAGGCCGGACCAACCGCCTAGGCCTTGGGCGAGGCAGTAGTTAGCCATGGCTACGAGGGCAGTGAACACGATGAGCATACCCCCGACGTTGACGGCGAGTTTCAGACCATCGGTCGTGCCTATGCAGATCGCGTCGATCAGGTTCGCGCCGGGGCGTTCGGCATTCAGGTGCATGGCTTCGTCCACCGGCTCGGTCTGGGGCAGGAGGATCTTTGAGATCACCAGCGTGGCGGGGGCGGCGATGATGGAGGCGGTGAGTAGGTGGGTGGCCCAGCGCACCCGCTCGGCTGCATCGTCGCCGCCGAGAAGGACGATGTAGACCGCCATGACGCCGCCGGCGATGGTGGCCATGCCTCCTACCATAATTGCGAGCAGCTCGGAGCGCGTCATTTTTTCCAAGTAGGGTTTGATCAATAGGGGCGCCTCGGTCTGGCCTAGGAAGATATTAGCCGATGTGCTGAGGGTTTCGGCGCCGGAAAGCCGGAGCGTTTTCGACATGACCCAGGCGAAGACCCTGACCACGACTTGGAGCCAGCCGAGGCGGTAGAGCAGGGTGGTGAGGGCGGAGAAGAAAATGATGCTAGGCAGTATGGTGATGGCAAAGATCGGCGCGTGGGTGGCGAAGCTGCGCCCGTCCTGTGCGGCTACGACGATGCCAGTGCCACCGCTGGGGACGTTCATCAGCCAGCCGAAGACTAGGCGGCTGCCTTCACCGGTGAAGTCGAGCAGGCGCACGAAAAAGCCACCGACGGCGTCAAAAATTCCGCGCACGAAGTCTATTTTTAGCACAATCAAGGCGATGAGGATCTGCATCACGGTGCCAATGGCGACCACGCGCCAGGGGATGGCGCGACGGTTGGTGCTAAATAAGGTGGCGAGGCCGAGCATGGCTAGGACGCCGAGCAGACCGCGGAGGACGTGGGTGATTTCCATGTAAACGTTTTTTGGGGTAGGTGGGCGAAGGCGGTGCAGGCTTGTCGCAGGGAGCGTGCCGCGCGAGCGTTTTGGTATGAACTTGGCTGAACGATTACAAAGGCATCTTGGTTGCGTTCCTGATCTGGCGGGCGCGGCGTTTGTGGCGGCTGGCGCCACCGTGTGCGGCGACGTGCGGGTAGGGCGCGACGCGAGCGTCTTTTATGGTGCAGTTCTACGCGGGGATATTCATTCCATCGTAATCGGAAACGGCAGTAACCTGCAGGACAACGTGGTTGTGCATCTTTCGGATGACCACGGCACGGTCGTCGGAAAATGGGTGACGGTTGGGCATGGAGCTACCCTGCATGGTTGCACCATTGAAGATGGTTGCCTGATTGGCATGGGCGCCATCGTGCTCGATGGCGCTAGAATAGGGGCGGATAGCATCGTCGGAGCGGGCTCGCTGGTTACGATGGGATTTGTTTGTCCTCCGGGTTCTATGGTCATGGGCCGACCGGCTAAGGTCATGCGTGCGCTGCGGCCGGAGGAGGTCGGGGCGGGGCGGCGACTGGCGGAAAAATATGTGGTGGTTGCGCGGGCTCACGCCGCGCGGGCGGCGGCTGAGAGATCGGGAAACACGACTGGCTGATTTTCGCGGTGGAATCCTCGCACGGCTCGGTTCATCTGCCCTTATGCATATGACGGCTTCCGATTATTTCGCCCTGCCTGTTTCGCTGGCGGCCTTTGTTGATTTTTTTGATCCGGCGTCGGAGCCTTGGGCCTGGCTGAAGGCTATCCCGGTCGCCTTGGCTAGCCTGCCCAAGGCTGGGTTGTCTGGCGGGTTGCCGGCCGGAGTGCGGATCGAGGGCGAGGTGCACCTCGCGGAAGACGTGAGGCTTCCGGCTTACTGCACACTGATCGGGCCTTGTTGGATCGGATCGGGCACAGAAATCCGGCCGGGTGCTTACGTGCGCGGAAATGTTATTGTAGGCGCGGGCGCGGTGTTGGGCAACGCTTGCGAGTTCAAAAACTGTCTTCTGATGGACGGCGTGCAGGTCCCGCATTTCTCCTACGTTGGCGACTCTATCCTTGGCAATGGCGCCCACCTCGGGGCGGGCGCCATCTGCTCGAACCTGCGTCTGGATCAAAAGCCTGTCGCGGTGCGCGCCGCGGAGCGGGTTTACGAGACGGGCTTGCGTAAGTTTGGGGCTATTCTTGGAGACGGCGCCGAGGTCGGTTGCAACGCCGTGCTTAATCCCGGCAGCGTGCTGGGACGCCGCGCGCTGGTGGCGCCAGGCACGGTTTTCAGCGGCGTGCTGCCGGCTGCCACGATCGCGCGGCAGCGCGGTGCGGTCTCGCATTTGCCACGCAGGGATTGAAACGCGTCGCGGTTTCGGAGCATCCTGACCTCATGCGCACCCTTACTGGCATCCAGCCCTCGGGCATCCTTCATCTTGGTAATTATCTCGGTGCCATGCAGCCGGCGATCGCGGCCCAGGATCACGCGGGTGACTGTTTTTATTTCATTGCCGACTACCACTCGATGACGTCGCTCACCGATCCGCAAAAGCGGCGCGATTACACTCTCGGCGTTGCGCTCGATTGGCTGGCTTGCGGGCTCGATCCGGCCAAGAGCGTGCTCTGGCGCCAGAGTGACGTGCCAGAGGTATGTGAACTCGCTTGGATGTTGGGCACGCTGGCGCCGATGGGGCTGCTGGAACGCGCCCACAGCTACAAGGACAAGACCGCCCGCGGCCTTGCCGCTAACGTCGGGCTCTTCACTTATCCGGTGCTCATGGCCGCCGATATCCTGCTCTATGATACCTCCCATGTGCCGGTCGGCCGAGATCAGAAGCAGCACGTCGAGATGACGCGCGATATGGCGATCAAGTTTAACCTGGCCTATGGTGAAACCTTCGTAGTGCCAGAGAGCGTAATTCGCGATGAATCCGCCGTCGTCCCCGGCCTTGACGGGCAAAAGATGAGCAAGAGCTACGGCAACACCCTTGATCTCTTCGGCGATGAGAAGGCTACGCGCAAAAAGATCATGGGCATCCCGATGGATTCGCGCGCCCCCAGCGAGCCCAAGCCCGACGCCGATCAGAACCTTGCCATCCGTTTGCTCAAGGTGGTCGCCGCTCCCGCTTTTGCGCTCGAGACCGAGGAGCGCTTGCGCGCTGGTGGTCTTGGCTACGGCGACCTCAAGAAAATCCTTTTTGAGCAGGTCTGGACTCACTTTGAGGGAGCCCGGGCATGCCGCGCCGCGTTGGCCGCGGATCCAGTGCATGTCGAGGGCTTGCTGCGCGAAGGCGCGACTCGTGCACGCTCGGTGGCCGAGGTCGTGCTAGCGCGCGCTCGACGAGCTTGCGGTTTGCGCTGAGCGGGGGCGCGGCTCTCGGGTGGGTGGGTCTAGACCCCATGTCCCCGTGAGGAGTTTAGGAGTAGGCTATCGGAGGTGGCACGCGATGCCCGCGTGCCACCTCCTTAATCCTATGAAAACCGCCGCCTCCTCCGCTGCTGATTGTGCTGATTCCAGTCCCTGCGAAGAACTGGTTCGTGACTACGCCTACCACCTTTACGAGCAAAGTAATCGCGTCCCGGGCCGCGATCTTGAGAACTGGCTTGAGGCCTCCGCCTGCCTGCGCGCCCGCATCCCCACCCAAGAGTCCGGCGAGCGCCTGCACCGCCACATGGCTATAAACGGCTACGCCGCTTCCCCCTCCGCGCTCGCCGCAGTTGGGACTGCTTCGACCGCGCCGAGCCTGCCGTCCGTGGCCGCGCCGGTCCGGTCTACCGCCCTGCGCGCCAAGCGCTGAACTCGCCAACCTACCCACTCCGATGCTACATAATCTCAAAGCACTTTATGGTTACAAACTCGCGGCTACCAATGGTGAGATCGGACACATCAAAGATTTCTACTTTGATGATTATTCTTGGGCCGTGCGTTATCTGGTGGTCGATACCGGTTCGTGGTTAACTGGGCGTCTGGTGCTGATCGCGCCCTACGCTTTCGGGCATCTCGATGCGGATAGCCGCACGCTCTCGGTTAAATTAACCAAGGCGCAAATCGAGCACGCTCCCTCGATCGACACCCACAAGCCGGTTTCCCGCCAATACGAGCAGGACTATTACTCCTACTATGGGTGGCCTGGCTACTGGTCCGGCGGCGGGCTATGGGGTATGGGTGGATACCCGGTGCTGCTGCCAGCGGCGAACACCTTTGGCGCGCGCATGGATTACGTGCATCGTGAAGATCCTAATTTGCGCAGCGCCGTCGCGGTCACTGGTTACCACGTCGAGACTTCGAGCGGTGACGCCGGACACGTAACGGACTTTAAGGTGAACGACCGTAGTTGGTCGGTGCGAGACCTAGTGGTCGAGACCGGGCATTGGTATGCGGGCAAAGAAGTGCTCATCCCTACGGACAAGGTCGATCGTATCAGCTATCCCGAGTCCAAAGTATATACCTCTCTCTCTCAAGAGGATATTCGCAATACCGCCGACCACCATGTGGTCTTGGGCTGAGCCTCACGGCTTGGTCGCGGTAAAAATAGGCCGGCGTCGCTGATGGGCGCGCCGGCCTTAATGGGGGGTTGGAACTCCCTGCGCTCAGCGCACCACGCGGGCGCCGCCGCCGCCGATGGTCTTCTCGACTTCCTTGCGGGTCGCCATGGAGGTATCGCCAGGCGTGGTCGAGGCGAGAGCGCCGTGGGCGGCACCGTATTCAACGGCCTTTTTCGGGTCGTTAAACTCGAGGAAGCCGAATTGCAGGCCTGATGCGAAGCTGTCGCCGCCGCCGACGCGGTCGAGAATTTCGAGGCGGTGATACTGCTTGCTCTCGTAGAACTGACCGTCGTGCCAGAGTATGGCGGACCAGTCGTTGACGGTCGCGGTGTGGACGTGGCGGAGGGTGGTGGCGGCTACCTTGAAATTAGGGAACTCCTTCACCGCGGTCTCGATCATGGCCTTGAAGGCGTCGGTCTCGATGTGCTTCAGGTCTTCTGCGCCCTTGACGGCAAAGCCGAGGGAGGCGGTGAAGTCCTCCTCGTTGCCGATCATCACGTCGACGTATTTAGCGATCTCGCGGTTGACCTCTTGGGCCTTCTTCAAGCCGCCGATGGTCTTCCAGAGGGAGGGGCGATAGTTGAGGTCGTAGGAAACGATCACGCCATGCTTCTTGGCGGCCTGCACGGCCTCGATGGTGGCCTGGGCGGTGGAGGCGGAAAGGGCGGCGAAGATCCCACCGGTATGGAACCAGCGCGCCCCGAGTTCGCCAAAGATATGGTCCCAGTTAAAATCACCGGGTTTGATCTGGGAAGCGGCGGTGTTGCCGCGGTCGGGATTGCCTACGGCGCCACGAATGCCGAAGCCACGCTCGGTGAAGTTCAGGCCGTTGCGCACGTTGCGACCGATGCCGTCGTCCTCGCGCCACTGGATGAAGTCGGTGGCGACGCCGCCTTGCATGATGAAGTCTTCAATTAGATGCCCGATCTCGTTGTCTACGAAGGAGGTGGCGACGGCAGTTTTCAGGCCGAAGCATTTGCGGAGGCCGCGGGAGGTGTTGTATTCGCCGCCGCCTTCCCAAGCCGCGAACGAGCGGGCGGTGCGAATGCGGCCCTCGCCCGGATCGAGGCGGAGCATGACCTCGCCGAGCGAGATCTGATCGAAGACGGTGGATTTGGCGGGCTTGATGGGGAGGCTCATGGAGGAGAGATGGTGGGAAAGATTAAGATGGGGAGTGCAGCTTGAAAGGGAAGCCCTTGGAAACGAGGGACTGGATGCGGACGATGGCGGATAGCACGCAAGCGACCGTAGTGATCGGCAAGTGGGCCGCGTCTGCAAACAGATGCCGAAACCAAAGAAGCGTCGATTGGGATAAGGCGGCTTGTTCGCACGATAGATCGGCCCTGACCGTTGGTGCGCTGCGTGCCACTAGTGGTATTTTGAGCATTTCTCCGCAGTTACCTTGGGCTTCGTCCAATGTTGGCCTAGTCTGGGTTTTCCTTCTTTCTGGTTGGGTGAAAAACCCGCATAACGATCTCCCTAGTGTCTCGGTCAACGCCATTACTCTTCGGCCTGCCGCTGCGCGCGGGCATGCGGATCACAGGTGGCTGGATTCGCGGCATTCCTTCTCGTTCGCCGATTATCAGGATCCCGCGCACATGGGCTTTCGCACCTTGCGTGTCCTCAATGATGACCGGGTCGCGCCCGGTCGTGGTTTCGGCGCGCATCCGCACCGCGATATGGAGATTTTCAGCTACGTGCTTGAAGGTGCCATCGAGCATAAGGACAGTCTCGGCAATGGTCGCGTGCTTACTCCCGGGCGCATCCAGCTCATGAGCGCGGGCCGCGGAGTGACGCATAGCGAATTCAATCCCTCCGACTCGGCTCCGCTGCACTTTTTGCAAATCTGGATCCTGCCTCGGACCCGCGGCCTAGCGCCCCGCTACACTGAGTGGGAACCCGCGCCCGAGCACGTTTTCGCGCGGAAGGTGCTGGTGATTTCGCCCGACGGCCGGGAAGGCTCGGCGATCATTAATCAAGATGCCGACGTTTACCGCGTGCGCCTGCAACCAGGTGAATCGGTGACTCACACCTTGCCGTCCGGTCATGGCATCTGGCTGCAAATCGCCGATGGCGCACTCGAGTTCAATGGCGTGGCTCTCCAGTCGGGCGACGGGGCTAGCACCGAGACGGCCGGTTTACTCACGTTGACGGCTACTGCGGCGTGCGAGGCACTGTTGTTTGACCTAGCTTGACCGAGGTTCAGGCCGCGCCGCTGCCGCGCAGAGTAAAAATGGCGCGAGTATTCATCAAATCCGCATCCCGATCTCGCAGGCCGTAGCCGACCAGCCACTCTCCACCCGGGTAAACAAATCCGGTGAGCGTAGGCGTGTGGTGGGAATCCGCGCGCTGGCGATGCACGATCACGGCGGTGCGGACTTTACTCGCGCCCCACGACTCGAGTTGCGCGGATGCAGCGGCTAGGGTGCGGCCGCTGTCGCAGATATTGTCGATCAAGACCACATGGCGATCCCGCACTGCGAGTCCCTGCCAGTCCATCCGCACGGTTTCCTCGGGTTGTCCGTTGCTTCCCTTGGCGTAGCTCCAGGCACGGCAGAAGCCGGGTTCCACCGATTGCCTCAAGTGCAGGAGTAGATCGGAAAAAAAGAAGACCCCGCCTCTTAGCAGGCATACGGCGAGCAAGAGACGGCCCGTCTCGTCCTTGGCTTCGACCGCCCAGGCATCGAGACTGGTGGCGAGTTCGCTAAGCCGAGCCTCGATTTGAGCGGGCGTGTAAAGGTGGTCGAGGTGTTCAGGTAAATGCATTTGCGCGTAAAAAGTGGTGTGGATGGTAGATAGGCGGCCTCAGGTGCGGTCAAAAATCCAGCAAACACGGTGCCAGTCCCGCTTGCTCTGGCGCAAGGCATGCTAACTTTTTCTCTGTGGAAAAACCAGTTTCTCCTGATCGATCGACGTCTTCTCCTCTCGTTTACGGTTTGGAAGAACGCGTTCCAATCGGCCCTGCCCTCCTCGTCAGCGCGCAGCAGGTTGCGGCGATGGTGGTGGGCACGATCACCCCGCCCCTTATCTTGGCGGGCATCCTAAAATGGCCGGCGGCTGACACCGCCTACCTCGTCAGCATGGCTTTGCTGGCTTCGGCGCTCGGCACTTTGTTGCAAACGTTGAGGCTGGGGCCGGTCGGGTCGGGTTTGTTGAGTGTGACGGGAACGAGTTTTTCGTTTCTGCAGCCGCTTATTCTCGCCGGTCAAATGGGTGGACTGGCGTTAATGCTGGGCATGTCACTGGTGACCGCCCCGGTGCAATTAGTGCTCGCACCGTTTTTGCCGAAACTGCGGAAAGTGTTTACCCCGCTCGTATCTGGAGTGGTAGTCTTGCTTATCGGGCTCTCGTTGATCCCGTCGGCCATGTATGGCATCGTGACTCCGGCAGCCATTGGTGCGCCTTCGTGGGCGGGAGCGCTCGTCGCAGGCATCGTCATCGCGGTGGTGCTGGGCGCGCAAGCTGCCGGGCGGCGTTGGACACGTTTGGCGTCGGTCTTGTTCGGCGTGGCGGCGGGATACTTGGTGTGCGCCGCGGGTGGTTGGTTGCACGCACCGGAAGCGGGTGATGGCAGCTGGGTAACGCTGCCGCGCTGGTTGCCGCATGGATTCTCCTTCAGTTGGGCGCTGGTGCTGCCTTTCGCGTTTATCTATCTCGTATCGGTGCTTGAGGCGATGGGAGACATGACTGCCACGGCGGAACTTTCCGCTCTTCCGACCGACGGTTCGGCGCATTGGATGCGTTTGCGCGGCGGGGTGCTGGCGGATGGGTTGACTAGTTTCACCTCGGCATTGGTCGGCGGCTTCCCCAGCACCACCTACGCACAAAATAATGGTGTGATCCAAATTACCGGCGTGGCCAGTCGGCGTATAGGCCCCTTAATGGCGGTGATGCTAGCATTACTGGGGCTTTTCCCGGCGGTCGGTCGTTGGGTTACGGCGATGCCGCCGGCGGTTTTGGGCGCGCTGGCTTTGATGTTATTCGGACTCGTGGCGGTCTCTGGACTGCGCCTGATCGCGAGCCGGGGAATTTCGCAACGTGAGGCCTTAATCGTGGCGCTCTCGCTCGCCATCGGTCTCGGTGCGCCTTCCCAGCCAAGCTGGCTGGGCACCTTGCCTGAATGGGTTAAGGCGTTCCTCGAATCCGGCATTGCTGCCGGGGGTATCACCGCTCTCGTGCTGAGTCTGGTGCTGCCGGGTGGACGAACGCTTCCCGGTGCGGATAAACCGTAGTCGTGCGGTCCAAACTAGCAGAGCCATGGTTTAGGCACGACGTCTTTGGGTTGGATTATTGCCTGCCGGGTGAGCACAAAAAAGCGGCCCGGTAGCGGGGCCGCTTGAGGTGTAACGACTTGACGGTGTTTGTTAGCAGGCCGAGCGACGGCGGCGGTAGGCGGCTAGACCGAGGCCTAGTGCGCCTACGATAGCAGCATAGCTGGAAGGTTCGGGAATCGCGCCGGAGGTGAATTGCTGGTTGGTAAAGCCACCGGTGACGCCGAGAGTGGTCAAGTCGGCGTTGGTGAAGGTGAAGGCGAACCATTTGTTGTCGCCAGCGACTCCTTGCACGAAGTCGTTGTCGTTAGCGACTAGCAGGGTGTGGAAGGTAGTGCCGTTGACTTCGATATCGCTGCCGAAAGCCATGCCTTCTAGCTTGGCAGGGATGTTGGCATCAGTGATGCCATTGCTGTTCAGCACTGACTTCAGGTCGAGGAAGAGAGATTTGCTGGGAGCATAGGTAGTGATGTTTGTCTCTCCGCTTAGCGAGGTGATGTCGGAAGCACTGGAATAATCGACCATGTAGATACTCTTAAAGGCGGTGGAGTCGCCGTTGCCTAAGCCGCTGCCGTCGCGCTCGAGCACCAGAAACTGGTGGTCGTTGATGGCTAGCATTTCGCTACTGTTATAAGTCTTGGTGCCGACTTTGTTGTTATAAGCTAACTCGGTCGTTGCGCCGGTCGCAATGTCGATGGTCACCACGCGGTTGATGCTACCCTTGCCGGCGCCACCCGTGCTGTCTTGCTCGAGGGGGCTCTGCATGAAGCCGTAGAGCTTAGTTCCATCCGGGGTGATCGCTAGGCCTTCCATGCCTTTGTTGGCGATGCGCCCCACGGTGTTGTTGCTGATCTCGGTGTTGCTTAGCGGGCTAAGATTGGTGACCGCCAAATTGGTCGGCAGGTTGAAAGTGTGGGTGCGGGCGCCGGTGGAACGGTCAAACTCGTATACGTAGGGGCCATACTCGTCGGAAACATAAACCTTGGTTCCGTCTTTGGAAACCCGGATACCCTCGGGATCAAGGCGGGCGTTGTTGGAGTTTAGCGAATTGCCGGTTGAGTAATTATCGGAACGACCGGAAAAGTAGTATTTGCCCGCCGCGTTATTGAGAAGTGCGTCGCCGGCGATGTTTCCATTGGTGGAGCTGGCCGAGGCGTAGTTGAGCGCGGTGGTGCTATAAAGCAGGGTGGTGCCGGTGAGTGTAGGGGTGAGCGAATAGCTGCCGTTAGTGTAGCTCAGGTCGAGGGTCACAGTGTTGAAGCGCGGGATGTAGGATGTGGTATCATCTACGCTGGATTTCCATGTCGTGGCGTTGGGGCCGCGGTCCGGAAGGGCAAGGAAGGTATTACCACCGGCCCAAGCGAGACCGGAGCCCATGCCGCCGAGCAGGTTGGCTGCGACGCCATTTTCTAGGTTCCCGGTCAGCCCAGATAGATCGGAGGCTGTGCCGGAGAGGGATGCGGTGGCGACGAGAGCGATGCTAGCGTGAAGCGAGGAGCCAAGGACCGTGGCGGTGATCGCGGACGCGAGGAGGCGGTAGCTTTTCATGGACATGTGGATAGTATTGGTGGAGTCACGCCGTGCCTTTGTTCAAGTTTTGGATCAACGCGACCATAGCTACTATACTCGAACTAAGTTACATTTTCATGACGAATCGGTCGCGTCATCGTGACGATTCCGAAACTTGTTCACGGCTTCTCGACTTACTGAATTTTAAACAAAAACTGCAGGCATACTGAAAGGGAAGCAGACGTGCGTCCGTCCGAGGTCGTGAGGAGGCCATAAGTTTTCACGCCATCGGTAAACCGGCGAGGGCATGACCGCCTTTCGTTGAGCTGACTGCTCTAGCATTTCTCGCTCGGACTAATTATTTTTTTCCGGCGTTGGGCTTGGTGGTGGCGCGGCGGGCGGGGGCACTTCGGCCAGTGGGGGCATGGGTGGCATTGGTTGATCCCCCATCAGTTCGGCTACTTTTCCCTCGATTGCCTCCGCCCAGACACGGTGACCAAGTGGGCTGGGATGTTCGTAGTCGGGCATTAATTCCTTGGAAATATTCCCATCTGGAAGGAGGAAAATGCGGTTGAGGTTCATGTAGAATATTTTCCTGTGGTCCTCGAGTTTTGCGATGGTCGCGTTGGCTTCGTCAAAGACTAGGCGTTCTTCGGTCGGTTTTTCGCGTCTGTAGAATATGGCCAGCAGCAGGATCTTGGTATCGGGGAGTTTTTTCCTGATTGTTTCGACGACTAGGGTGACACCATCCGAGATTTCCTTGGGCGTATTATGCCCTCCGTTGTTTTGGCCGATCATCACGATCGCCAGCTTGGGGGAGATGCCGTCGATGTTGCCGTGATCCAGACGCCAGAGAGCGTGTTGCGTGCGGTCGCCACTGATTCCGAGGTTCAGGGCGTTTCTGGGGGCATAGTAGTGGTCCCAGACCTTTTTCCCTTTGGCGTTGAAATACTGGACGATCGAGTCTCCTAGATAGATGAGGTCCACACTCCCTTGGGCGGCCCGCTGATTCATCGACAAATGCCTAGCCATCCAGCCTGGCTTTTCCTTTGGCACGGGGATCACGGCGGATTCATGGTCCGGTGTTGGCCGCGTCCCGGAAACGAGATTATTCAGCGCCTGAGGTGCGGGACTCAAGGTCGCGGGGAAATTGGCCTCTTGCGCTTGGACCGAGCCGATCAGATTCAACAGCGCGAGAAGTATAATGGACAACTTCATGGTATTTCGGGTTCGGCTTCTTCGGTATTCGTTCGGCGTTTTTTCTAGATACCAATAGCTAGGCGGGCTAGTCCCTCGGGTGTGGCGGGGCAGGCGCCGCGCTCGGTGATAAGGGCGGTGACAAGCGCGGCGGGGGTGACGTCGAAGGCGTCGTTGCGGGCAGGTGTGGTTGGGGTGGTTAGCAATACCTCGGCGCTTGCGCCGTCTGCTCCTCGACCGACGGCGTGGGTGACTTCGCGGGCGGAGCGCTGCTCGATAGGGATGTCGCGCACGCCGTCGGCGGTGGTCGGGTCGAAGGTGCTCAGCGGCAGCGCGACGTAAAAGGGCACGCCGTGGGCGCGGGCGGCGAGGGCCTTGAGGTAGGTGCCGATTTTGTTGGCGACGTCGCCGTTGGCCGCGACGCGGTCGGCCCCGACTATGCAGAGATCGACCAAGCCGCGCTGGAGCAGGTGGCCGGCGGCGTTGTCCACGACTAGGGTGTGGGGCACACCGTGTTGGGTAAGTTCCCAAGCGGTGAGGGATGCGCCCTGGTTGCGCGGCCGCGTTTCGCTCACCCAAACGTGCACGGGCAGACCGGCGTCGTGCGCTTGGTAGACCGGGGCGAGGGCGGTGCCCCAGTCCACGCAGCCGAGCCAGCCGGCATTGCAGTGGGTGAGGACGTTTAAGACTGGCCGCGCGGCGGCGGGTTTGGCGGCGAAGACGGAGCGGAAAAGCTTAAGCCCGTGGCGGCCGATGGCGGCGTTGGTGGCGACGTCATCCGCACAGATTTGGCTAGCCTCTGCCCAAGCCGCGTCTGCGCGGGCGGCGGGTGAAAGAGTGGCTACGCGAGTGTGCACGCGGTCTAGTGCCCAGCGCAGGTTCACGGCGGTGGGGCGGGTGGCGAGTAACTCAGCATGGGCCGCAGCGAGGGCGGCGTCGGATGGATCGGTGGTGAGGGCGAAGGCGAGCCCGTGGGCGGCGGTGGCGCCGATCAAGGGTGCGCCGCGCACCTGCATGACGCGGATGGCGTGGGCGGCCTCAGCGGTGGTCGTGAGTTCCCGCCAGACGATTTCGTGGGGCAGGAGGGTCTGGTCGAGGATTTGCACGGCGCGGCGACCGGGCAGGGGCTCGATGGTATGGCGAGGGCGGCCTTCGACGTTCATGGGGTGAGTTCGAGCAGGGAGGAAAAAACCGGATGGTCGTGCGCCGGGGCGGGGGGATTATCGGGGCGAAGGGCGAGTGCGGTGCGCAAGCCGGCGGCGCGGGCGGCGTCGAGCTCGGCGACGATATCGCTTAGGAACAAAATCGCTTCGGGCGCGCGACCGCTCGCGGCGGCGATGGCGGCGTAGCTGGCGGCGGCTTTTTTCGGACCTACGGTGGTATCGTGGTGGCCGGCAAGGAGCGGGGTGAGATCGCCGTCGACGGTGTGGGCAAAGAATAGTTTTTGTGCGTGGTTACTGCCCGACGAGTAGACTTGTAGTTCGACGCCGGCGGCGTGCCAGGCCCGAAGGGCGGGAGCGACGTCGGGGAATAGGTCAGCGCGGAGTTCTCCTGAGCGGAAGCCACCTTCCCAAATGAGGCCTTGAAGTTGTTTCAGGCCGGTCGCCTTTATGTCGTGGTCCATCAACTCGTTCAGATGGGCGATGATGACGGGCAGGTTTGCAGCGCTGGGCGGCGGGAGGACTAAGCCGGTGCCCGTGGCGTCGGTGGCGACTTGCGTGAGCGCGGCGGCGACTTCGGTCCGGCTCAGATTGCTGACGAGAAAGTCTCCCATCCGCGCACGGGCGTAGGGGAACATCTTCGTGTGGACGTAGGCGAGGGGCGAGACGGTGCCCTCAATATCGAGGAGGATCAAATCGGCGGGCGTTTGCACGCGCTGCGCGGTGGCCTGTGCAGTCATACTATGGCGGGGCCAGGGGAGAGGCGGGGCTGGTTGGGATTAAAATAGCCGGGGCCGAAGCAAAGCGGTTCGTGAGCGGTGGCGACGGGGTCGCCGGTGTAGACTGGGGACCAACCCGCTTTTTCACGGAAGAGGCGGATGGCGCGGATGGTGCGATCCCGGCAGAGGTCGAACCAGTGTTTCGTGCCGGCGGGCACGTTCATCAGATCACCCTCTTCGACCTCGACGGAGAACACGGGATGAGTGTCAGGGTGGATGAAGAACAGGCCGCGGCCCTTTACGATGAAGCGAACCTCATCCTCCGCGTGGGTGTGTTCCTTGTTGAAGCGGTCGAGCATGGCCTGGAGGCCGGGGACGTCGGGGGTGACGTCGATCACGTCGGCGGTGATATAGCCGCCGCGACGATTGAGTTCTTGAATCTCTGGGTCGTAGGCGCGGAGGATTTCCTCGGAGGTGGCGTCGCGGTCTATGCGGCCGGAGACGGTCCAGCGGTCGTATTCGATCCCAAACGGGGCGAGGAAGGCGCGGATCTCGGCCTTCTCGCTGAGCGTGCGGTTTTGTTCCGGGATGCGGACGGTTGCCATGGTAGGGGGTGTTTAGCGGGATAGGTCGCGTTTTTGGGTAAAGACCTCAAACAGGAACTCGAAAACCTCGATGTGGCGACGGGCGGCGGCGAGGTTCTCGCCCCAGGCGTAGAGACCGTGGCCGGCGATGAGGAAGCCCGGCGGCACGCGCGTGGCGGGAGTTGCGGTGGCGAGCGCGGTGCTCAGGTAGGTTTCCACTTGGGCGGCGAGGGTGGGTATGTCCTGGGTGTTGGCGAAAATGGGCACGCGGATAGCGGTCTCGTGGGTGGTGATGCCGGCGAGGCCCTTGAGCATTTCGTAGCCGGCGAGGGGGAGGGCGCCCTCGGCGAGGAAGTGTTCGGACAACACGGTGCCACGCACGGAGTGGGTGTGGAGGATGGAACCGGCGCCGACTACGCGGGCTAGCACCACGTGCAGCATGGTCTCCGCGGAGGGCTTGGGCAGGGCGGGATCAAGGGCGCGTCCGTCGGAGCCGACGAGAGTGAACTGGGCGGGCTGGAGCCGGCCCTTATCGAAGCCGCTGCCGGTTAATACGAGGGCGAGCGGGTTGTGGGAGGCGACCACGCTGTAGTTGCTGCTGGTGCCGAGGGACCAACCGCGGGCGTGGAAATCACGGCCGGTCTCGATCAGCTCGGCGAGGGCGGCCTCGTGGGCCTGGAGGGCGGGGGGCGTGGCGGCGGACATGCGTTAAGTATGAAGCCGTGCGGCTAGCGGGGGTGTCAAGGCGGGCCAAAACAGCCGGAGGAGAAGCGGCGCAACATTTCATGGCGTTGCGCGGAAACCGAGGCACTTTGGCGCGTATGTCGTTTTTATCTTTAGGCCTTTCTGAACCGCTTCAACGCGCCGTGGCGGCTTGGCATTACGAGAAGCCAACGCCGATTCAGGTGGCGGTCATTCCGGCCATTCTGCGCGGTGCGGACGTCTGGGCTTCGGCCCAAACGGGCTCGGGTAAAACGGCCGCCTTCGCTTTGCCCCTCGTGCAAAAACTGGCGACGGCGCGCCGCCCCCATGGCCGTTATGTCAGCGCACTCATACTCGTGCCGACCCGCGAACTGGCGACCCAAGTAGTGGAGGCGGTTCGGCGCTATGCGCGTTACCTGCCGCAGCCCCTCAAGACTCTCGTCGCGGTCGGCGGACTCTCGATTAACCCGCAGATGATGGCGCTTGGCGGAGGCGCGGATCTGCTGGTGGCCACGCCAGGGCGCCTCCTTGACCTAATCGACCACAACGCGCTTTCGCTGGAGGAGGTGTCGGTTTTGGTGCTGGATGAGGCGGATCGGTTGCTCGATCTCGGTTTCAAAGCGGAGTTGGACCGCATCGTGGTGCTGCTACCAGCGCGGCGGCAGAGCCTGTTGTTTTCGGCCACTTTTCCGCTGGAGGTGCAGACGCTGGCGGCGGCCTTGTTGCGTGATCCGCTGCGCATCGAGGCTCCGGACACGGCGGAAAATGCGCCGGAGATTTTGCAACGCGTGATCGAGGTGGATGGCCCGCGCCGCACGCAGCTCCTGCGACAATTAGTCGAGACCAGCGGTTGGACCGGTGTGTTGGTCTTCGTCGCGACCAAATACACCACCGAGCATGTGGCGGAAAAGCTTGGGCGCGCGGGCATCGCGGCGGCGGCTCTGCACGGCGAGCTTAGTCAGGGGGCGCGCACTCAGGCGTTGGCGGATTTGAAAGCGGGTCGGGTGAAGGTCTTGATCGCGACTGATCTGGCGGCGCGGGGCATTGACATCCCGAAGCTGCCGGCGGTGGTGAACTACGACCTGCCGCGCTCGGCGGTGGACTACACCCACCGCATTGGCCGGACGGGTCGCGCGGGCGAGGCGGGCGTGGCGATCAGCTTCGTGAGCGCGACTACCCATGCTCATTTTCAACTTATCGAGAAACTACACGGACTAGCCTTGGACCGGGAGCAGGTCGCGGGTTTCGAGCCTCGGGAGACGGATGTAGCTACGCCGTTGGTAGCGCCTGATGGCGGCGGCATCAAAGGCCGGAGGAAGAGCAAAAAGGACAAGATCCGCGAGGTCGCGGCCCGCGCGGTCGGGGAGTCGGTGCCGGTGAGGGTGGTGCCGCCGCGGTCGGTCAGGCCGATGCAGCGGCCGGATCGAAATTTTTAAGCACGGAGCACACGGAGGACACGGAAAGGGGAAACGGCGGAGAAATCCGCGTTCTGAACTCTTCCCGGACTCTGTGCTCTCCGTGCCCTCCGTGTTTAAACCGTTTGCTGCTCAGACCGTGGCGGTTTTGAGGGTGGCGACGTTCCACTCGGGTTGGCCGCACTCGCGGGCGACCTCGTTGAAGGCGTCGACCTCGGCTTTGGTGAAAAGGAGGCCGCCGGCGGCGGCGGTGTGCTTGGCGAAGGTGGCCTCGATCTGGCCGGGGATGATGGCGCCGTCGTTGCCGTGGCCAAGGACGTCGGCGAGCACGGCTTTTACGTTCTCAGTCTGGGTGCGACCCTTGGCGAAGAGGCCGCCGTTCAGGGCTTCGGGATGGATGACTTGGAAGAAGAAAGCGCAGGTGCCCTTCTCGTCTGCGGGGACTTGGTCCCAGCGGTTACGGATAGTGGGCAGGGAGCCGCCGATGAAGGCGCCGACGACCTCATTCAGGAGGGAGAGGCCGTAGCCCTTGTGGGCTCCAAAGGGCAGGAGTGCGGCGACGTCGTCGGGGTTGGTGGTGGGCTGGCCATTTTTATCCACGGCCGCCATCGGGGGGAGTTGTTTGCCCTCGCGTTTGAGTTGTTGGACGCGACCCATGGCGATCACGGAGGTGGCCCAGTCGATCACGAGCGGGAAGCCGACGGCCTCGGTCGTGGGGAAGCCCCAGGAGTGGGGGTTAGTGCCCAAAGTGGGAAACTTGCCTCCGAAGGGAACGACCTCGGCGAGGGCGGCGGTGCAGTTTGTATAGGCGATGTAGCCTCGGCGGGCGGCGTCCATAACGTAGCCTGCGCCCCAGAGGTAGTGGAAGGCGTTGTCCACCGAGACGGTGCCAACGCCGTAGATATCGGCTAAGCGGATGGCCTCGTCGATGGCGCGGTAAGCGGTGGCTTGGCCTAGTTTTTTGTTGGCGTTCCAGATCTTGGCGGAGGGGAAGCGGGAGGGCCGCTCCTCGATTTGCGCTCCGGGGACGCAGCCCTTCGAGCCTGAGCCAAAGAGGTGGTCAAGGTGGAGGGCCTTGAGACCGTTATGGGTGCGGATGCCATGGCGGGAAGCTTCGGCGCAGAAGCGTGCGCCCTCGGCGGCTTCGTCGGCGTGGTAACCGCGGTGTTGATACGCTGCAGCCACGAGGGCGTTGTGGGCGGATTCGGGAACTACGAGGTAGGTGTCGGGCATGGTAGGAGGGGAGGAAGTAATATGCAGCCTAAGGTCGCGAAGGTCTTTAGGTCGATTGCGGCGCCGGAGGCGCCATGGTGACGTGCGGCTTTAGACCTCTGACTTGCGACGGTTTGGCGGGTTTGGGTCAGACGGCGCGGGCGATAGGCTCTTTGCCGGCGAGGAAGCGGGTGAGGTTTTCTACGGCGCAGGAGGCTTGGCGCTGCACGCTTTCGTGCGTGCGGCTGCCGATGTGGGGCGTGAGCACTGTGCCTGGGAGGCCGAGAAGCGGGTGGTCGGCGGGCGGGGGCTCTTGATCGAGCACGTCGGCGGCGTAGCGGATATGGCCAGACTTCAGCGCGGCGACGAGGGCGTCGAGGTCGAGTAGTTCGCCGCGACCGGTGTTGACGATCACGGCACCCTGCGGGAGCAGGGCGAGGCGGCGGGCGTCTAGCAGGCCCTTGGTCTCGGCGGTCAACTTGGTGTGTAGAGAAACAAAATCGGCGATTCGAAGGGCTTGGTCCAAACTTTCGGCGCGTTCGAGGCCGTGCCAGCGGGCGAAATCCTCGTCCCAGTGGTTAGCGAACACAACGACGCGCAGGCCGAAGGCGCGGGCACGTATGGCCACCTCCTTGGCGATACGTCCTAGGCCGATTAGAGCGAGGGTTTTACCGCAGACCTCGTTGCCGGTGATGCGGGTCCAGCGTCCGGCGGCGACGTGGTTGGCCTCGACCACAAGGTTGCGCACGGTGGCGAGGAGCAGAGCGAAGGTGTGCTCGGCGACAGTGGTGTGGTTGACGCCGGGGGTAAAAAGGACGGGTAGGGAGAGATCCTTGGCGGCGGCGAGGTCGATCTTGTCCAAGCCGATGCCGTATTTGCTGATGACCTTGAGGCGGGGCAGGGATTTCTGCATAACCGCTCGGGTCATGGCGTCGTCGCCGCAGAGGTAGGCGTCGAATTGTCCAGCCAGTTCCAGCATCCGGGACTCGGGGAGCGGGCCGCGCTCGCGCACGATTTCAAAGCCGGCGGTGTCGAGCATCTTGTGATGGATGCCGGGCGTGTCTTGGAAGGAGGTGGTGGTAAGAAGGACGCGGGTCATGAGAAAATCGGCTTAGGACGATATTTTTAAGGAATGTAACCTTGGAGCATTTAATCTAGTTAGAACGAGCGAAGAGCTTATGAAAAGGTTTGCAGGCGGCTTGGGCGTTGCGCTCGGGGTCTTCATCAAGGATTGGTGCGGGTATATGGCTACATCGGATGTGGATAAAGTTGCCTTTGTTACTGCCACTCGGGCCTTGCGCAGGCGCTTGGGGGGGGTGGTTCGCACCGATGAGGTTGCTTTGAAGGAGGCCTCCTTTGATTCCAGCCGCATTGCGGTGCGACCGGCGGCGGTCATTCGCCCGACGAAGCGTGAGCAAATCGGAGTGGTGCTCAAGCTGGCCAACCTCCACGGCGTGCCGGTGACTCCGCGCGGGCGGGGGACGACCTTGATGGGTTCGGCGGTGCCGTTGCAAGGAGGCTGGGTGCTCGATTTGATGGGACTAAATACCATCCGGATCGATGCGGAGGCGGGGTTTGCCCATGTGCAGGCAGGGGCGAATGTCGGTGCGGTTCAGGATGCGGCAGCGGCGGCGGGCTGGTTTTATCCGCCTGATCCCTCCTCCAAGCAGTATTGCACTATTGGCGGCAACATCGCCTGCAACGCCGGTGGCATGCATGGAGGCAAATATGGGGTAACGCGCGACTTTGTAGTGGCGTTGAAAGGGTTTTTGCCGACCGGCGAGTTTGTAGAGTGGGGCACGGCGACGCGAAAATTCGCGGCGGGCCTTAATCTCCGCGACCTGTGGATCGGGAGCGAGGGCATGCTTGGGGTGGTCACAGACGCGGTGCTGCGCCTCATCCCGGCCCCGGCGGCGCGGTGGACGCTATTGACCAGTTTTGCTGATGAGATGTCGGCTTTCCGAGCGGCCCGGGCGCTTTTCGCGGCGAGGGTTCAACCGGCGATCTGTGAATTTCTCGACCGCGCGTCGGTGACCTGTGCGGAGGCGGCGATGAAAACCACGATCTTTCCCGGCCAGCCGGGGCGGCCGGTGATCTTGCTGGAGTTGGCGGGTTCGGCGGCGGAGTTGCGTGACGCCAAGAAGGCGGTTTTGGCTTGGGCGTCGGAGCATGCAACTGGGTATCGGGCGGCGAAAAACCGCGCGGAGGCGGAGGCGCTTTGGGCGGTGCGGCGTAAGTGCTCCGGGGCGATGTTTCAAATGGGCGATGCCAAGCTGAACGAGGATATCACTGTGCCGCTCGTTGCCTATGAGGAGTTCGCCATTTGGTTGGAGCAATTGCGCGCGTCGTCTGGGCTGGCCATCCCGACCTTTGGGCATCTGGCGGACGGGAATCTCCACGTGAACATCATGTATCACAAGGCGGTGCCGGCCGAGTGCCGGGCGGCGGAGAAGGCGGTGCTGGCGTTGATGAAAAAGGTCGTCGCGTTGGGCGGGGCGATCTCGGGCGAGCACGGAATCGGTCTGGCGAAGACGCCGTTTTTGCGACTCCAGCACTCGGCGGCGGCGATCGGCGCGATGCGGGCGGTGAAGCAAGCGCTCGATCCGAAGGGGATTTTGAACCCCGGTAAGATGTTCGATGTCTTTGAGGTCTGGAAGGCGCCGCGGGTCGTGGCGAGTTTCCCTTGGGATCATAAGTGAGCGGCGAGCGCGGGGCCGGCGCTTTTGACGGCCCGCTTGCCTCGACGGCGGGGGTGAGTTGGGTTCGGGGTATGCCTGCCGTGCTCCGTCTTTTCCGTTTCTTCGCCCTAGGCCTCGCGCTCTTACCCTTGGCCCGCGTGGTGGCCGCTCCGACGGGTGATCCGGTTAAAATCGGGTTTTTCATGTCGCTAACTGGTCGCGACGCCTCCTTCGGTGAGGCCGCACTCCGCGGCGCCCGGTTGGCTGTCGCTGACCTCAACGCGAGTGGCGGAATCCTTGGGCGACCGGTCGAACTGGTAGTTGAAGACAACCGCTCGCTGCCCGGCGAGTCGGCCACCGCCGCGAAAAAACTGCTGGGCCGCGACAAGGTCGTTGCCTTGGTTGGTGAATGCGCTTCGTCCCGCACTCTGGAGGCTGCGCCCCTCGCCCAGGCCGCCGGAGTGCCGCTGGTCACGCCTGCCTCGACCAATCCCCGAGTGACTGCCGTAGGTGACTGTATTTTCCGCGTGTGTTTCGCTGACCCATTTCAGGGTGCCGTGCTTGCGACTTATGCCTGGAAAAACCTCGGTCTACATCGTGCTGCTTTGCTCGTGGATTCTAGCGCTAGCTACTCGGTGGGCCTGGCGGACGTATTTGCTAAAACCTTTACGGCCCTTGGCGGCGAGGTCGTCGCGTCCCAAAAATACGCCGGCGGCGACAAGGATTTCCGCGCCCAGCTCACTGCTATCCGCGCCACTCATGCCGAGGCGATTTTCTTGCCGGGCTATTACGTCGAAGCCGGCTTGTCCGCCCGGCAGGCACGTGAGCTCGGACTCACCGCCACCCTGCTTGGCGGGGATGGCTTCGAGGCGCCGCAGTTGTTGGAAATCGGCGGTGAAGCCCTGGAGGGTGCGGTATATTCCACGCACTACTCCGCTGAGAGCGCGGACCCTGTATCGCGCCGGTTTGTGGCTAGCTACACGGCCCGCTACGGGAGCGCGCCAGTCGGCTTGGGCGCGCTAACCTACGACGCGGTTGGCCTCATCGCCGATGCCGCCTCCCGTGCTGGCTCGGTAGAACGGGTCGCGCTCAAGCAGGCCTTGGCCGCTACCCGCGATTTTGCGGGCGTGACGGGGCGAACTGGTTTCGATCAAAACCGCGACGCGCAAAAGGCGGCTGCCATCATCGCGGTGCGCGGGGGGCGCTGCGTTTTTGTCGAGTCGGTGCGGCCTTAGGGGTCGGGAAAGCTGCGCGGTTGACGCGGTGGGCGCGGCTTTGTTTTGCTGGTCAGCTAATTTTCCTGCCCCCCTCCTGCTCATGACGAATACCCACCACTGCGCCCAGCTCACCGCCGCCGATCTTGGCGCCACCGTCTCGCTCGTCGGTTGGGTCGATTCCATCCGCGACCACGGCGGCATCCTCTTCATCGACCTGCGTGACCGCAAGGGCATCACCCAAGTGAAGTTCGACCCGCAGGATCACGCCGAGCTCGCCGCTCAGGCGGCCACGGTGAAGCCCGAGTCGGTCATCGCCATCAGCGGCGTGGTTGTCGCCCGCCCTGAGGGCACGACCAATGTCTCCCTGCCGACCGGCGCCATCGAGGTCGCCGCCACCGCGCTCGTGATCCACAATATCTCCGACACGCCGCCCTTTCCTCTGACCGACGCGGGTGGGGACAAGGTTAACGAAGATCTGCGCCTAACCTACCGCTATCTCGACCTGCGCCGGCCTAAGATGCGCCATAACCTTCAAGTGCGCCACAAGGCCACCAAGGCCATCCGCGATTACTTCGATTCACAGGAGTTCATCGAGGTCGAGACGCCTGCTCTCTTCAAATCGACCCCCGAAGGTGCCCGTGAATACCTTGTGCCCTCGCGTATTCATGCCGGCCAGTTTTACGCGCTCTCGCAGTCACCGCAGCAGTTCAAGCAGATCCTCATGGTTGCGGGTGTGGAGCGCTACTTTCAGATCGCCCGGTGTTTCCGCGACGAGGATTTGCGCGCCGACCGCCAGATGGAATTCACCCAGGTGGACGTTGAGGCCTCGTTCATCGACCGCGAGGACGTTTACCGCCTGTTCGAGGGCATGGTGAAACGTATCTGGAGCACGGTCCTTGGCGTGGATATCCCGGCGCCCTTCCTGCGCATGCCCTTCCACGAGGCGATGAACCGCTTCGGCGTGGACAAGCCCGATATGCGTTTCGGGCTAGAGCTCACCGACCTCTCGGAGGTGTTCAAAAACTCCGCCTTCAAGGTTTTCCAAGCCACGGTGGCCGGCGGCGGCGTGATCAAAGCCTTCAATGCCAAGGGCCTGGCTGACCTTACCCAAGGCGAGCTAAAGGCCTTGGAAGATATCGCCAAGAGCCTTGGCGCGAAGGGTCTTGCCTTTATCAAGAGCGAGAGCGGCGAGTGGAAGTCGCCCATCGTGAAATTCTTCTCTGAAGCCGAGAAGGCCGCGCTCACCGCCCAACTCGGCATCGAGGATGGCGATATGGTGTTTTTTGCCGCCGCGCCTTGGGAAAAGGCCTGCGCCATACTCGGCCGCATCCGACTCGAAGCCGCGCAACTCTTGGTCAAACGCGGCAAGATGACCATTCGCCACGACGACTGGAAGTTCCTCTGGGTGGTCGAGTTCCCGCTTATGACTTACGACGAGGAGGCCAAGCGCTACCTCGCTACCCATCATCCCTTTACCGCGCCGGTGCCGGAGGATTTGCACTTGCTCACAACCGCGCCCGACAAGGTCCGCGGCCAGCATTATGATCTCGTGCTAAACGGCATGGAGCTCGGTGGCGGCTCCATCCGTATCCACCAACCGGCGGTGCAGGAAATGGTTTTCAAGGACGTGCTCAAAATCCCGACCGATGTGGTCGAGAGCCGCTTCGGCTACATGCTCAAGGCTTTCAACTATGGCGCGCCTCCTCACGGCGGCATCGCCTTTGGTCTCGACCGTATGTGCGCCCTGCTCTGCGGCACCACCAGTATTCGCGACGTCATCGCCTTCCCGAAGACGCAGAAGGGGCAAGATCTCATGGCCCAGTCGCCCACGCCGGTAACGGACAAGCAGCTTAAGGAGTTACATATCGCGGTGGTCTCTCCGGTCACGCCCGAGGCGGGCTGAAGCGACGAGCCAGAAGAAGGAAAGAGATTTTTTTGCCGCGCTCCCTTAGGGGCGCGGCTTTTTTGTTCGGTCTGCCGAGGCGCATTAGCCGATTTGTCCTCACGGTCGGGGCGAGCGCGAACCAGAACGGGACTGCGCTCTACGAAGGCGTTTCGGTATTGTTTCTGGCTCAAGTTTTCGGGGTCGAGCTCTCTCTCGCGCAGCAAGTCGTTGTGGCTTTGATGTGCATTCTAGCTGGGTTGGGCACGGCGGGTGTGCCGGGAGGCTCATTGCCGCTAGTTGTCGGCGTGCTGGTGACCATTGGCGTGCCGGGAGAGAGCATCGCCATCATCCTTGGCATCGATCGACTGCTCGACATGTGCCGGATATGCTTGAACGTCACGGGCGATCTGGTTTGCGTCGTCTTGGTGGCCAAGGGAGAGACAAAAAAGTCGGATATTGCTTTCTTATAATCTTTTATGAATTTATTTATATATTGAGCCTCAGTTGCAGTCTGGGCTCATTGTAGCTGCTTTGGGTTGGGCTTAATCAGGGTGCAACCACCAACCACCTCGCGGGCAATCAGTGTTTAGGTGGTTTTCGCCTGATTTTTAACCCCAAATTGGTTTATGGTGGGTTTAATTATTCTTTATACTGCTGAAGTATAACATTTTAAATTTTAGTGAAAATATTTCATGCAGATTTAAGCGGATGGCCTGCCGTTTGCTAAAAGTTGCCTGTCTATGAAGCCATTCCTCAAATCCATCCTCTGTGCGCTAGCCTTGGCTGGCGCTTCTTTCCCCGCGTTTGCCCAAGAAGTTGCTCCGGCCCCCGCGGCTGCGGCGGCTACTCCGGCTCCGACGGTGGACGGCGCTTTCGCCGCCTACGTAAATAACGTCGATCCCGGCGCCGCCCTCCCAGGCGTTGCTGGTCCCGGTCATAACGCGTTTATGATGATCTGCGCCGCCTTGGTGCTTTTCATGACGCTGCCCGGCCTCGCACTTTTCTACGGTGGCTTGGTGCGCAAGAAGAACGTTCTATCCGTGCTCGCCCAATGTCTTGGTATCACTGGGTTGGTCACCATCATGTGGTGGGCCTTTGGCTATTCCTTTGTCTTTGGCAAGAGCTTCGGCAGTCCCTTCCTTGGCGGAACTGAGTTTTTATTCCTTAAGGGTGTCTCTTCCGCGCCCAACACTGATTATGCCTACTGGATCAGTCAGAATGTCTTTTCGATGTATCAGATGATGTTTGCGATCATTACTCCTGCGTTGATCGTCGGCGCGATCGCCGAGCGTATGAAGTTCACCGCCATTCTGGCCTTCGTGGCGATTTGGATGGTTGTGGTCTACTTCCCTCTCGCCCACATGGTTTGGGGTGTTAACGGCTGGATGAACGGTGTTTGGAACGGTGATGCTGTGATCAAGGCGATCGACTTTGCTGGTGGCACCGTGGTGCACATGAGTTCCGGGTGGTCGGCGCTATTGCTCTGTATCATCCTCGGACCTCGTCTAGGTTTCGGTAAGGAGAAGATGACCCCGCACAGCATGGTGCTCTGTATGGTTGGCACTGGTATGCTCTACGTCGGCTGGTTTGGCTTCAACGCTGGCTCTGCCCTCGCCGCCGATGGCGTTGCCGCTAACGCCTTCATGACCACTATGATCGCCGCTGCAGTGGCCGGTTTTGTCTGGGGTCTGATTGAGTTGGTATTTCGCGGTCACGCCTCGATCCTTGGATTCTGCTCGGGCGTCGTAGCCGGTCTTGTCGTCATCACTCCCGCCACTGGTTTCGTTGATTCTACGGGCGCGGTCATTATCGGCGTGCTCGCCGCAGTTGTTCCCTACTTCGCCGTTACTAAGCTGAAAGGCTGGCTCGGTTACGATGATGCTCTCGATACCTTTGGCGTCCACGCGGTTGGCGGCACCTTGGGTGCGCTGGTCACCGGCATTCTCGCCACCAAGGAAGTCAACGGCAACTTGGTCGGCGGCTACGCCACCACCAACGGACTCGCTAAGCTTGTGACCGAGGGCGGTCTCTGGCTTGAACAGCTCAAGGCCATTGGCGTTACGTTGGTGCTTTCTCTGCTCGCCACCCTCGTAATCACCTACATCGTAAAGGTTGCCATTGGTCTGCGTCCGACCGCTGAGGTCGAGCGTCAGGGTCTAGACATCAACGAACATGGTGAAGAGGGTTATGTAGACTAATCTTCACCTCCTCTAAAACACATCCTATTTAAACCACATGAAACTCATCATCGCAGTTATTAAGCCCTTCAAGCTCGAGGAAGTTAAAGAAGCCCTCGCCGGCATCGGCGTCGAAGGCATGACCGTCACTGAGGTCAAGGGCTTCGGCCGCCAAAAAGGCCACACCGAGATCTATCGCGGCAGCGAATACACCGTGGATTTCCTGCCCAAGACCAAGCTGGAGATTGTGGTCGGTGACGACCTCGCACCCAAGGCGGTCGAGGCCATTACTGCTGCCGCCAAGACCGGCAAGATCGGCGACGGCAAGATCTTCGTCCTCCCAGTCGAAGATGTGGTCCGCATCCGCACCGAGGAACGTGGCGACGCCGCGGTTTAACCTTCGTTTCTCTCCGAGTTGCATCCCGCCCCGGCTGCGCCCAGTGCGTGCCGGGGCTTTTTGTGATCTAATGGTGCTGCCTGAGTTTATGGGGACTTACAGGTTTGGTGCTG